>Ga0316613_10002848_pt1 | contig 11003 bp, 12 predicted proteins | sample OWC_soil_day10_C_2_FD_207647 | JGI IMG/M metagenome (GOLD analysis project Ga0316613, IMG submission 207647) | Wetland soil microbial communities from Old Woman Creek delta, Ohio, United States - OWC_soil_day10_CT_b | ecosystem: Environmental > Terrestrial > Soil > Wetlands | place: USA: Ohio... | reverse complement strand
TGCCTTGCTGCATTTTTGGTGGCAGTCTTCCCAACTCCATCTCAATTCAAATGGAGGAAAAAACTGCAGAAAAGCTGCTTCGTAAGCAGAGACTTGGAAGTAAAATTCAGCTTAAATTAGAAGATCATACAATTGTAACACAGATTAAAGACAGCAGCAGATGCTTTACAGATAGTAAAATAGAGCACATTAACTTCCAGGCTCTTGATCCAAAGACAAAGGTGAACAGCCTGGCACACGTTATATTGGAGAATGCCGAATTTGTTACCGGAGTCTTAGATAAGATGCTGATGGAAATCCCATATGCTTCTTTACCAGAAGACATGATTGATACCGTTACTGTAGACTTAGAGGGCAAGCCAATTGGTACGATCATAACAGTGGCTGATATTCCTGAATTCTTAAGTGACCGTATTGAGCTTCAGGTGGAAAAAGACAGCATCATTATAAGAATATCGGAAAAGAAATATGCTGCTGCAAGGGATGCAGAGCAGGCAGCCCAATAACGGATACATAGAATAAAGGTGCTTCTATTAAGAGCCTTGATTGTCAATTTGCAATAAGACATGAGAGGCTCTGTGTTTTATTTAAAAAAAGTAGATATCTATATCAAACAGCACGCAAAAAGCATGGAGGTTTATCTGGAACATAATTCTCAATTTTCTCTGCGGAAACTATCCGATTTTGCATGTGAAAACCACTTTGTTCTGTATGATATGCAGCGGGGAAAAGTAAAAACGTTAGAGGAAGAATTCGGAACACTTATTTTTACAGTTGGCACTTCCCAAAAGTTCAATCATTCAGATGTACTGGGAAAAATATATACATTAGAGGGAATTGAATACGTACGGGAGATTTCATAGATACAGGGAGGATCAGATGTCGGAAGCAGAACAGCAGAATGTGGATGCAGCAGTTTTAGAAAAACAACTTGATTCAAATATAGACGATTCCATAAAATTGTATTTATTACAGGCAGGGGAAGCGCCTTTACTGACCAGGGAAGAAGAATATAACCTTGCCAGGCTCTGCGCACAGGGCGATCAAAAGGCGAAAGAAACTCTTATTTGTTCGAATCTAAGGCTTGTAGTCAGTATTGCAAAAAAGCATGAAGCATATGTTCAGTCCCTAACCCTGCTTGACCTCATTCAGGAAGGCAATATCGGCCTTATGAAAGCTGTGGAACGTTATGATTATAAACTGGGATACCGTTTTTCCACCTACGCCACATGGTGGATTCGTCAGGCTGTCACCCGGGGAATCGCAGAACAGGACAGAACCATACGACTGCCGGTGCATTACAAAGAAGATGTTAACATGATCAATCAACTCCTGCGCCGGTTTGATCAGGAACAGGAATCCTTTACAACCAAGGATATATCCGATATCACAGGACTTTCGGTTGATAAGATAGAACGGATTATGATGGATTCTGCATCAATTATATCACTGGATACCCCCATTGGCGATGATAACGCAAGCTTTTTAGGTGATTTTATTGAGGACAAAACCATATTATCTCCTGAAGAAAGTGTATCTGATATTATGTTAAGAGAAGAAATAAATAAGCAATTACAATCTTTAAAACCGAGAGAGCAGATCGTGGTAAATATGAGATTTGGTCTCAACGGACATATGCCCCATACTTTGGAAGAGGTAGGAGATCATATTGGTGTTACAAGAGAACGAATCAGGCAAATTGAGGCCCGGGCCTTACGCACCCTTCGTCTCCCTAATCGCAGAAAAAGCCTGGTTGATTTTATATAGACCTGACAATATAAGGGCAGACAGTTTATACGCTGTCTGCCCTTATATTATTATCTTTTATTAAACTTCCAACAGATAATTATTTTCTTCATTGGCCACTTCCAATGTCCTGATTTCAAATGTTTTACATCCCGATGAAATAAAAGGATCTGCCTTTGCAATGTTAGTGGCTTCTTCCAGATTATCAGCTAAGTATATAACCATCCCACCCGGATAGTCGCTGAACGGTCCGCAAAGCACTAGCTTCCCCTGGCCTTTCAGGCTTTTTAAATGCTCTACGTGTTCCTTAATTAATTCTTCATTTAAAGGCTTTTGGTTTTTCATGAAATAAACATACATGGTCTTATCTCCTTTCATTTACCGTTCCATTATAAAATGGGCCAGCTGGACGTTCCCATCCATCTGAGTTCCGTCAATTTTAAATGCAAATTTTTTTGTATAGAAATTAACGTTTTCTTCTTTATCCGCCGGCGTAATTAAAGTTATCTTCTTCCAGTCTGAATATTGATCCAACATAAATTCAAGTGCCCGCGAGCCAATTCCCTTCCCCTGATATTGTGGAATCACACAAAGACAGCCAAGATAATATTCACCGTTTCCCAAAACTTCTACAGCAATGACACCTACAGCTTTATCATCACAGTAGATAATCTCTTTCTCTGCTTTTCTATATGATAAATTCATGGTTACCCCTTTCTTTTACAAAAACTCTTTTTCATATTTTTTAAAAAATTGATAATAAGCCTGTACATTAGACAGCTCCGTCCATTTTTTAATATCAACCGGATTCTCATCCATATCGTAAATCTTTGCCCCTCTCATGGATAGAAGAAATGGAGAATGAGTCGCAATAATAAACTGGCAATGAAAAAAGCGCGAGGAATCTTCTAAGAATTTCAGCAGTTCCTGCTGCCGTTCCGGTGATAAACTATTTTCAGGCTCGTCCAGTAAATACAGACCATTTTCCTTAATCTTTTCACAAAAATACAGATAAGCACTTTCCCCATTGGAATGTTCCCTAACATTTCCCATCAGGTTCTTTCTGATAAAACGGGACTGGGTATTACTCCGGGACATATTAACCTTCTTAAGCTTCTCATAATCATCCAGTGATTTCATCTGAAAACTGGAATACTTTGAGTCCATATATTCATCAAACAGCTTTTCCCGTTTTTGATGTATCCCCTCATTTAAAGACCTGATATTAAGCATAAAGTCAAATACATCGTCGCTGGTAATAATCCGGCTGTCTCTTGTGACCGGTTCTTCCACCTCATAAGAACAAAGATCCGTATAGTCCTTAAAAAAATTAGAGCGGTTGTAGAGGGCTTCCCGGGTAAGGCAAAGCTTCTCTGCAATTACGTTTAAAGCCGTTGTCTTACCCGACCCATTGCCACCATATAAAATCGTAACCGGCTCAAAATCCAGCCTGGTCAGATGATTCTTTGATAAAATCTGAAATGGATAAAAGGTATCATAACAAGTTCGTCTCTCTCCCATTGTGAAGCTGTATTCTTCTTCTATATCAGGAAATGAGAATTGTGACAGATAAATCATTTGTAAACTCCCCCTATATTAACTTTATCCACTATTGTACTATTTTACAGATGAGATATCCACTCTTTTCTCAGATAAGATTCATAACCAATGACCCTTTCATCGATCCTGCGATGATAGCTGTAAGTGTAATTTTTAAAATGCTTCCCCCAGAAGCGGAGTGCGTTTGGATTTAATGTCTCGCAATCCACCCCCAGATAACTGATCGCTTCCTTTTTGCACACATTGCAGACATAAGACAGCAAACCATCCGCAACATGGGTTCCCCGATATTCTTCTTTTACAAATGCACCGCAAATATTTTTCATGGATTCCGTTTCACTGATGAATGTTTCTCCCTCATCTTGTATCGACATGTATCCGATTACGGATTCCTCTTTAATTGCTGCAAATATACGGGATTGTTCTTTTGGAAAATGCATCATATATTGCCGGATATCTGTTGGAAAAAAAATGGGAGAATCAGACATATGCTTTACTAATCCATAACTTAAATCAAGAATACGTCTCTTATCATCTCCAATCAGCTCTGTAAAAGTAAAATCATTATGAAAAATATCCCTTAACTCTAATTCATTTAAATCCATAACAGCATCGCTGCACCGGATACCAAAACCATTTAATACCAGAGACCGGTCTACATAAGGATCATCTGCATACCTGCTTAGGGCAACACTGGTAACCCCGGCCTCCTTTAATAATTGCTCCATTGCCGCTTCCATCAGCTTTGAGCAAAGTCTACCCCTGTCATGACCGGAAAAGGCATTTCCGCCCAGTGGAGAATAAGCTCCCCTGCATGTTCCAAAGAATCCATCTATGGGTCCTGTAAATGCCAGGTACCCGGTCATTTCCCCTTCACACATAGCAACAACTCCATAGTTTTTACGGAATAAACCGGTGATCAGTCCCCTTAATTGTTCCGTTACGTCAATTACCGGCAATTGCTTTATCTGTCTGCACTCATTTTCATATTCTCCTATTGCTAACTTCAATGCTTCTTCCACATGAACTTCTTCTGCTCTAATAATCTTCATTTACCATTCTCCCCTGCTTTTTTTATTACACTTCTTTTTTATAACAGCTTGCTTCCGGCTTTCCTTAGCCGCCTGAAACTTGGACTCCTTTTGTATTTTCCAGTAATTTTTCCACCTTTTTTCTGTCAATGTCCCCTCTTTCAGTGCCTGGGTAACTGCACATCCCGGTTCCCCATTATGGGTGCAGTTACTAAATCTGCACTGTATTATTAAATCATTGATATCAGTAAAGCTGAAATCTATACCGTCATCTACAATCCACATTCCCAGTTCCCGCATCCCCGGTGTATCAATAATCCTGGCTCCATTATCCATTACAAACAGCTGGCGGTGAGTCGTAGTATGATGCCCTTTTGAATCATCTTCTCTGATTTCTCCAGTTTCCATAAGCTCTTTTCCCAGCAGGTAATTGGTGAAGGTGGATTTCCCCACCCCTGATGACCCCAGAAATACAGTGGTCTTTTCAGGCGCCAGATAGTTTTTTAACTGTTCCATACCTTCCCCTGTCACAGCACTTACCACGCAGACATCAACACCCAGCGCAATCTGATTTACCAGTTCCAGTTTTTCCTGGGTATCTTCTGCAATATCTGCTTTTGTAAGGACAATAACAGGCTGCCCCCCGCTTTGCCACGAAACGGTCAGATAACGCTCCAGCCGTTTTAAATTAAAATCATAATTCAAAGACATTAAAATAAAAACATAATCAAAATTAGCTGCTACAATCTGCTCTCCCATTCCCACATCAGGATCTTTCCTGGAAAATGCAGTTTTCCGTTCCAGTGTCTTAATAATCAGACAGTCGCCCAGAGGATTATACTCTAACTCCACATTGTCACCAACCGTGGGGAATTCTTCCTCGCAATGATCCGAAAAATATATTCCCGCCTTTAGCCTGGCATACAGATCTTCCCCATTTACTCTTACCTCATAACGTTCCCTGTGAACTGCCGTGATAAATCCAATCATTTTTTCTTTCAAAAACAACCTCTCTTCCTGTTTTCCGTCAGCAAACCAATTTACCAACGATTAAAAAAGGGCATAAAAATGCCGCGGTAATAGCCCTTATGAGCTGTCACTGCGGTTGGCTTTCCAAAAAAAGACACAAAAAAAACACATCTTATCGTGTGTTTAACAGAGTTAAGCGATATATAAGAGTCTAAAAGCGGCATACAAAACATGTCTGTTATCCATATGCCCAATATTCAGTTATTCTTTCATTACCTCTTTCACAAATAATGCATTTGACATATCACATTCTCCTTTCAAGACCACTGATGGGTTATTTTGGTAATAACACTTCCAATTACACATAAGATAACACATTTTATTGCCATCGTCAATCATTACTTTCAAATCTCCCACCAGAAACTGGCGGGAGATTACATTATTTATTGATTTTTATAAATCTTTTTTTGCCGATCCTAATGACATCACCATTAATCAGAACACTATTTATTTCGTCCTCATCTATTTTTTCACCATTGATCTGGATTCCGCCTTGTCTTATGAGGCGAATAAACTCACTTCTGCTTTTTATATACCCCAGTTCAATAAGTCCGGGTATGCTGTCATTTACCGTATCTTTCTCCAGATCCAGAAGCAATATGGGAATATCATTGGGAATTGCTTTTTTGCTAAACGCCATTTCATAGTAAGTTATTGCGTTTTGCGCTTCTTCTTCATTGTGGTATAAGCCTGTAATAATTTTTGCTAATTGAAACTTAATATCCCTGGGATTGACTCCCCTTATCAACTCAGCTTTCACCCTGTCAATTTCGTCAGGGTGTTCATCGGTTGTCAGCTCGTAATACTTTATGATAAGATCATCCGGCACTTCCATTACCTTTTTAAACATCACTTCTGCCGGCTCACTCACTCCAATGTAATTTCCCAGGCTTTTACTCATTTTCTCTATGCCATCAAGTCCTTCAAGAATTGGCATGAATAAAGCGATTTGCTGGTCAATACCCATTGACTTTTGAAGCGTACGTCCCATCAAAATGTTAAAGGTCTGATCTGTCCCCCCTAATTCAATGTCTGCTTTTATTTCTACAGAATCGTAAGCCTGCATCAGCGGGTAAAAAAATTCATGAATTCCAATGGGAACGCCATTTTTATAACGGTTCTGGAAATCATCCCGTTCCAGCATCCTGGCAACCGTAGACATTGCGGCCAGCTTTATCACATCTTCAAAATTCAGCTTTGAGAGCCACTCACTGTTAAATCTTACCATTGTTTTTTCTTTGTCCAGTATTTTAAATATCTGTTCACAGTAAGTCATTGCATTTTCCTTTACTTTTTCATCGGTCAATGCCACTCTTCCTTTTGACTTCCCGGTGGGATCCCCAATCTTGCCTGTAAAGTCCCCAATTATAATAACTGCCTGATGTCCAAGCTCCTGCATCTGTCTAATCTTTCTCAAAACCACAGCATGCCCCAGATGAATATCCGGTGCGGAAGGATCAAGTCCTAATTTTATGGTCAACGGCTTTTCCTGCTTATAGGATTGTTCCAGTCTGGCAAGAAGCTCCTCCTCATTTACACACTGGTGAACTCCTTTGCAGATAATACGCATTTGCTCTTTTGGCGTTAACATAACTCAAATTCTCCTTATAATATTATTTTTAATATTTGCATGCCAGATAAGAAATCCAGAAAACAAAGAGCTGAGTTAAATCAAATAAAAAAACTCCCGTCCTTCTGTTATCAAAAGGACGAGAGTGACTCTCGTGTTACCACCTTAAGTTTATAGACAACTCACATTGTCTACCTCATCGGGTACGGCCATGGCGATACCCTTGCACCTGATTACGGTGTGCTCTCCGTCGCAGCCTACTTCTTAAATCGGTTCGGTGCGCAGCTCCAAGATGTATTCACACTTTCTATCCATGAGCCTCTCATCAACCGGCATCTTTCTGTTTGGAATTGAAAATGCTACTCTTTCTTTTCATAGCCTTTTCTTATACTCCGAATTATAGTTAATTCTTCGTAATGCAAATATTTAATTGAACAAATATTATCATGCTTTTTTTGTTTCGTCAAGCCTCAGTTTGGCAACTACATAACTGTTCCTAGATCCATATCTGTATTATTTCTTTCCTGATGTCATCATAATGCTTTCCTGTCAGTCCAAAGTCCATCTCTTTGTAAGTCCATATGAAACAGCCAATCTGATACTTCTCAAATATACATGTACATCACTAAACCCTAGGTGCCTGAAGATATTATTTTTCCAAGCATATCAATGAGCCTTTTCATCACTTTTCCAAAGAAACGTTTTACTGGATTGATATCCACATCAAAAAAGTAAGGAGCATCAATCCAGCCCTTATCTCTCCAATAAGTACGATCTGCATCTGATGTATATATTTTACTTCGCAGACAGTTAAATAGAAATATCTCATAGAATGTAGGTACTTTTTTCTTACTCTGCCCCATTTTTTCATACAGCTTTTTTGCCAGCATTTTTATTCTTATCTGCCCCTTTGCATAAATACGCTTATTAAACTTAAAAACACCTTTGGGCTCTCTGTTTTGGAAATACATAGGCGAAATAATCTGTACATTACCCACCAGATCCATTGCCCAACCGGATACTGTCATTTTTAAGTACTTATAAACCTGTTTGCTCCCTCCTCCATCTGTGGTAACAACAATAAGCACCGGTTTCCCACAAAGCTCCGGCCTGTGAAACAAATAAGACAGACGATCAATAAACAGTTTCATCTGTCCTGTGACCTGATAGGCATAGACTGGGCTGGATAAAATAATTGCATCTGCATTTTTCATCTTCTCTTTTATTGATCCGATCTCATCATCCTTACAGGGACATAATAATTCACTTTTTTGAAAGCAGATGGCGCAGCCTCTGCATTCTGAAATATTGGACTGGCTTAATTGTAAATACTCCAACTCAATCCCAGAATCATACTTCTTTAATTCATTCCAAATCTCCATGCAGACCTGATAACTGTCTTTCCTCCTGGGACTTCCTGAAATAATCAGAACATTCATTTTTCGCTCCTTAATATCCAACGTTGGATATGATGATATTTTTTTGCACCAAAACCATAGTTTCATTTTGGTGCATGATCCACAATTTAACATTCATAATTCATAAAGTTTGTTTCTTTAATCAGCGCTACAATCTCATCTGTTTCCTCAATGATTTTGTCCAGATTGTCCAACAGCAGTCTATGCCAGTTTATCTGGCTTTCTATGGTTGTTATCATATAATCCAAAGTAATCACTTCCATGGAACAGGGGTTTTGCTCCTTCTCTTTTCTCCAATCATTAATCCGGTTTTTCTGTTCTTTTAAATCACCAATATGGTTTTCCACGCATCGAATGATCTCTTCCTTCTGAAGGCTGGCAATTATGGGATATAAAAGAAATTTTTCCGATGCTGCTCCCTGCAAAGGCCTGCCCATCTCCTTATATGCCAATATCTTAAGTACGTCTCTGCCCTTTTGTGTTATTTCATAAATCTGCTTTTTCTTTTCTCCTTCTTCTGGTTTATCAATCATGCTGATATATCCGTCTTTTTCTAATTTTTTAATTGCATAATAGATAGAACCGGATTTTATATTATTCCATTCCGACATGCGATTGAGACTGATAAACCTTTGAATTTCATAGCCATGTGTTGGCCTAATACTAAAAAAGAAAAGAATGAATAATTGTACCATGAAAAGCACCTCATCTGTAATGATAAAGTAATTATATATCCAACATTGGATATAATCAAGCTTTTTATAAATATTTGAGGTTGACGAGATACTTAATTCTTCATTTCTTTTGCGGTTCCCTTCTCCAGATAAAATATCACTTCCACCAAAGATTGCAGAATTGTTTCTGTCATTCTTTGATATTTTATAGTTGGTTCTTTCATGTCCGGTATACAGATCACAGGAACCCGGGCAGAATATGAGGCTTGTATTCCGGCCTCACTGTCTTCCAATACAAGACATTTTTCAGGATCTACCTTTAATTTTTTACATGCCTTCAAAAATATATCCGGATTGGGTTTTCCCTTTTCAACTTCTGTGCCAAACACCATTTCATCAAAGTAACCATCTATTCCATGCTGCACCAAAGCAAACAATGCTCTGTCTTTGGTACTGGATGATGCCAAAGCAATCCTGTATTTATTTTTCTTCAAATAATCCAACAGCTCTCTGACACCTGGTTTTAATGCAACTCCTTTTATAAAATACTCTTTTTCCCGTAATAGCGTGTAATCCAGTCCTTCCTGTACAGAAATCGGAAGCTGGTAAAGATCTACGAGAGTTTCCATATTACCCAGTTCTGTTTTTCCACTATAGTTTTGCGCATAATTCTCTATAGTAAAAGAGTATCCATATTTGTTTAGTAGCTCCTGGTATAATTGATATGATATCACTTCACTATCGATTAACAATCCGTCCAAATCAAAAATAACTGCTTCCATCATGCTCTGTTCCTCTCTCTTTTTAAATAATTTAATTCTCCTGTTGAAATCCGGGCAATGACAACAAGGACAGACGCCTGGTTCAATGTAATTTCCACACGGTTATTGGAAATAATTCTGATCTCATTTGCAATGCCCACCATTCTTGATAAGCGGAAATCGGAGGAACATGGAATCATTCCAATCATATCAAATGCCTCCGATTTGAATGCCTCGTTTAAAAATCCACAGCTATTTGGAATCAGGGTTTCCCCATCACACAACAGAGTGGAACCATTGTAAATGCCACAAATATCTCTTTGTGAATCATAAAAATAAACGTAACAGTCAACAAGGGGCTGATATTGTTCCAATATGGCAATCCCAATGTTGGGGGGAATTGTATGTTTAACGTTCCGGGATTCTAACTCAATCGCCTGAACTACTTTATAAACCATTGGTCCAAAATCGCCAAATAAAATAGTTTTCATAAACAACTCCTTTCAACCGTCTCACTCAGGCAAATTCCTTGCGGTAAACGAATGGAGCCGCTAAAATAACCAGCGCGCAGATGACCCATAAGACAGGCTCACAAATACATACAGCCGGATATCCCCACGCAGGTACAATCATAATGGAAAACCATACCTTCCCAATCAGTTCAATTACGCTGCATAGAAGCGGCATCCCTGGATGGCCCATCCCCTGCAATGCGCTCCGCATAATTACAAGAAATGCCATTGGTGGAATCATTGGTATACTGATTTGAAGGTAAAGTACTGCACTGGAAACAACTTCCTGGCTGACACTCCCTGTAATAAACTTCACTGCATTTTCCCCAAACAGAAATGTAAACGTAACAGCAAACAGCCACCAGACGCCATAAATAAGCAAGGCCGTCTTAATCCCTTTCCCTATTCGTGAATTGCGATTGGCTCCATGATTCTGACTGGAATAAGTAGCTATACTAGCCGCCAGAGCAAGCCCTGGATTATAGAATAGTTCAGCCAGACGGCGTGCTCCCATCTGGGCGGCTATATAGACACTGCCCAGTGCATTGATACTACTCTGTAAAACTACGCTTCCTATATTATAAATGGTGCTCATAAGTGCCATACTGAGCCCTGTCCAGAGCATTTTATAAACAAATGCAGGTTTTACAAGAAAATCTTTTTTCTGAAAACATAAGTCCCGATAATTTTTTACAATATAAA
>Ga0316613_10002847_pt1 | contig 11009 bp, 9 predicted proteins | sample OWC_soil_day10_C_2_FD_207647 | JGI IMG/M metagenome (GOLD analysis project Ga0316613, IMG submission 207647) | Wetland soil microbial communities from Old Woman Creek delta, Ohio, United States - OWC_soil_day10_CT_b | ecosystem: Environmental > Terrestrial > Soil > Wetlands | place: USA: Ohio... | reverse complement strand
CCAATGCGGTTGTCCAGGACAAGCTCGACCCGGTCGGCCTGATCGTCATGAGTGGACCGGGCGTCGCCCCTCAGGACCTTCCATTGAGCGACAAGGCCAATTTCGTGACGGGTTACATGAACCACCGTGGCATGGAAGCCGAGGCTCTGGATGCCGACCAACTGGCAGAACTGAGAGGCAAGTTCAGCGGCCAGAAAGTGGAGAACATCGGTATCGTCGGCAAGTTCTCGACCCGCAACCCCGTGCATGAAATAGAAATCCAATCTCTTTTCGAAGACAAGGTGAAGCATGTCACGCTGGGCCATCAGCTTTCCGGCGCGCTCAATTTTCCCCGCCGGATCGCGACCACCTACCTGAACGAAGCAGTGTGGAATCTGCACAGCCGGCTGGTTGAGCAGCTCTCGGCCTATCTCAAGGAGCTGGGCGCTGACGTTCCGTTGTTCATCCTCAAGGCTGACGGCGGCACGATCGAATATCGCCAGTCAGGCAGCTATCCAGTCCAGACGATTCTCTCCGGTCCGGCGGCAACCATCATGGGCGTCCTGCCCTATGTTCCGACCGATGAGGATTCCGTCTCGATCGATGTCGGCGGAACCACGACCGATATCGCCCTGTTTGCCGAAGGCGCACCGCTGCTTGAACCGCAAGGCGTGCAGATCGAAGGCCACAAGACCCTGATCAGGGGCCTGCTGACGCACTCGATCGGTATTGGCGGAGACAGCCATGTCCGGGTCGAGGACGGCAAGCTGCTGGTCGGCCCCGAGCGGAAGGGTGCGGCCATGGCGTTCGGCGGTCCCGTTCCGACACCGACCGATGCCATGATCGTTCTCGGCCTTGCTGAAATCGGCGACAAGGAAAAAGCGGCTCAGGCGATGGACATACTTGCCAAGCAGATGAACCAGTCGCCGGCCCATGTGGCGCAAGCCGTGCTGGACAGCGCATGCTCAAGCATTGCGGCCAAGGTCCGCAGCATGATCGAGGAAGTCAACAGCAAGCCGGTGTACACGATCCATGAGCTGTTGGAAGGAAAGAAACTGGATCCGAAGCAGATGATCGTCGTCGGCGGCCCGGCGCCTTACATGGCGAAGAGGGTCGAAGAACTGCTCGGCATCAAGGCTGTGGTTCCCGAAAACTCGGAGGTCGTCAACGCCAGCGGTGCGGCCATGGCCCGCACGACCGTCGAACTGAACCTGATTGCCGATACCGAAGCCAAGCAGCTGAGCATCGCGGAAGAGGGGCTTCAGGCCGAGATACCGCGCAACTTCACGGTCGACGACGTCATCGCCGTCGGCAAGGAGAAGCTGATCGAGAAAGCCAGGGCGGCAGGCGCCAGCGATGCCGATCTGGAAGTCGAGGTGGCTGACTGCCAGTCCTTCAACGTGGTAAGAAGCTTTTCCACGACAGGCAAAAACATCCGGGTCAGGCTGCAGATCAAGCCCGGATTGAGCAAACACGTACTTTGATGGGGTGCCCAGGTGAAAAAGAAAACAGGACTCATATTTTTCCCAGCCTTTGACTACGCGATTTCGCCCACTCACCCTGAGCGTGAAGAGCGTCTCCTCTATACGCAGGATCAGGTATTCGAGGAAGGTCTGCTGGATTTCGACAATATCAAGGAATTCAAGCCGGATATCGCAACGCCTGAAGACATCCAGCGCGTGCATTTCTGCGTGCCCGGCATCGACGAGGTCGTCCATGCATCGCATCTGATCGCCGTTGGCGGTACGCTTACCGCGGCCGACAAGGTGATGCGTAAGGAAGTCGACAATGCGTTCGCCCTGGTGCGTCCGTGCGGCCACCATTCGATGCGCGTCGTGCACGGCAGCAGGGGCTTTTGCACCCTGAACATGGAAGCGATCATGGTCGAGTACATCCGCCAGAAATACGGCGTGAAGAAGATTGCGATTGTGGACACCGACTGCCACCATGGCGACGGTAGCCAGGATATCTTCTGGCACGACCCGAATACGCTGTTCATCTCGATGCACCAGGATGGCCGCACCCTGTATCCGGGTTCCGGCTTCCCCAATGAAATGGGCGGCCCCAATGCATTCGGATCGACCATCAACCTTCCCATGCCGCCGGAAACCGGGCAGGAAGGCTTCCTGTACGTCCTGGATGAAATCGTCATGCCGTTGCTGGCCGACTTCAAGCCGGACCTGATCATCAATTCGGCCGGACAGGATAATCACTATTCCGATCCAATCACGAACATGAAGTTCACCGCGCAAGGATACGCCATCCTCAACCACCGGCTCCAGCCGGATATTTGCGTGCTGGAAGGCGGTTATTCGATCGAAAGTGCGCTGCCCTACATCAATACGGGCATCATTCTGGCGATGGCGGGAATGGATTTCAGTCATATCCAGGAACCAGATTACAACGAAAGAAAGCTGAAGCAGGATCCGGCGATCACGAACTACCTCAAGCAACTGAAGGATCTGACGCTCGAACGCTGGAAGAATCCGGAGCCGCTTCGCCAGAAGATGTATCCGAAGCAGGCTTTCTACAAGCGCAACAACAACATCTTCTACGACACTGACCGGATTCGGGAAGTGCAGGAAGAAACGGTCCGGTCCTGCCCGGATTGCGGTGGCGCTGTTACGCTGGATTCGAGGGCGGATACCGGAAGGAACGGCCATATCTTTGCTGTTCAGATTCCGCGCTACGCGTGCGATGCGTGCCGTTCCTGGGCGGAAGAGCAGTTCGACAAGGCACCCAAAGGCCGGTACTCGCAGATATTCCTGCAAGACAAGGACAGGGATATCTATCTGGAGAAATAGAGAGGCGGTTGTCTGCCCGGTGGGGCGTCTACTCTCAACAAAAAGCCAGGCCGCAACGGACTGGCTTTTTGTTTGCCTGAGAGACTGTTTTTCCTGCACTCCCGGGGGACATACCGTCACGGCTTCCCGGGCTTGACCGGTATCAAAAAAACAGGTTGCTGGCACTATAGGATCGATACCGGATATGTCAGGATGCAAGAAGGTCAGCGTCGATTTTACGTATTCTTATATAATTGGTTACATAGGGTTAATTGCCCGATCACCAACTTTATAAGGTTTCTCTAATGGAAGTATTCACGATTCGCACTCTCGTCACCCGTAATGGCGAGATAGCCGGGTTCTACAATATGGATATGGTCATTCTCGAAGGGAAACCGCACGCAGTATTCGAATGGGCTGCCGGCGCCGAGGGAAAACCGATCCCCACGGCTATCGTCGAACTGGATCCCGTTTTGATGCATCAGCTTCCTGGCGGTGAAGGCGAGGATGAGAAGCCCAGCTTTCAATACCAGGCCTTCGTGGAAGACCCGCGCCCGGAAGCCTGATCGATTCGTAAGCGTCTGCGCCAGAAAGCCAAGGCGTGCGGATGATGGCGCTACCGAACTCTCCTTGCAAAAAGGAATCGCATGACGGAGCTATTCAGAGAAAGCGGATGGCCGGCCCGATACGATGACCGTGAGATAGACGACATCATCTGGTCGGAGATCGAATTCAGCCCGTCAAGGGGGGATTTCATCTGCTACCTCATCCACCGGCTATCAAAAGCCCGGCATCGGGAGGAGGCGCAGTCTCGTCTTGACTCCATCCTCGAGGAAGGCGACATGGCGCCCGTAGGATATCCCCGGGTGATTGAACGCATTCGTGCACTGGCCGAAAGCGGCGATTCGTCAGCCATGTTCCACATGGGTAAGATCAATGCGATGGGCATTGGCAAGGCGCAGGATCTGTCTGCGGCAAGATACTGGTACGAACAGGCGATCGCTTTGGGCGAGATCCGGTCGTATTGCAACCTGGGGTGGCTCTACTATTCCGCCTATGGCGTGCCCGGGGACAAGAAGAAGGCGTTCGAGCTGCTGTCGGCGGGTTCCGATGGAGGTATTCCTTCGGCCCGGGCGACTATCGGGCTGATGCTGGTAACCGGGGATGGCTGCCCGGCCGATCCCGGTCGCGGCCTGAAGTTGATGGAAGAAGCGTTCGAAGAAGGCTACAACAATGCCGGCAATCACCTCTCGGACCTGTACTTTGCCGGCATGTTCGTGCCCAAGGACATCGATCTGGCGCATGAATGGCTGTTCAGGGTGGTGGCCCGGGGAGACGAGCGGACCATGGGCATACTGGGGCATTACCTGGTGACGGGCAATCATGGCAGACAGGACGTGGGGCGGGGCATATCGCTATTGCAGGAATCGATAGAAAAAGGCTACGTCCCGGCTTATCTGTGGATAGGCAATCTGTACAAGGACGGGCTGGGCGTCGGGCGGGATCTTCAAAAGGCAAAGGTCTGGTTCGAGCAAGGTGCGGCAGCCGGTAATTCAGGATGTACGCTCGCCCTCACTACCATGCTACTACATGGAGATGCCGAGTCAGAAGGCGGCGTGCCGCCCTCATCGATGCATTGATTTGATGCGCCTGTCTTTGCTATGACGCCATATCCTTTCCCTTGAGTTCGCGGATGCGCCGGTAAAGCGTGCGCTCGCTTAAGCCGAGCGATCTGGCAAGCTCTTTCCGGTTGCCACGGAAATTCGCCATCCGCTGAAGCAGCATCTCATCGCCCATGTCTGTGGCATCGACTTGCTCGGCAATAGAGGGGGAAGATGCATGCGGCTGTGTCAAATGCTCGGGCATGATCCGGTCGCCATCGCACAGAATCGCTGCCCGCTCCAGCAGATTGCGCAATTCACGCACATTGCCAGGATAGGGATGGCTCATCAGTTGTTCCATGGCGGCGGGTGAGATGGAAAGCCTGCGGTCTGGAACGACGCGTGCGAGCAGCGTACTGGCAAGGAGGGGAATGTCTTCCATGCGTTCCCGAAGGGGCGGCACGAGGATGGGGAAGATATTCAGCCGGTAGTAGAGGTCTGCCCGAAAACGGCCTTCCTTGACCATGTTGTGCAGATCGCGATGCGTTGCCGAAATGACCCGGATATTGGCTTTTTTCAGTTCGGTCGAACCGACGCGCCGGAAGGTGCCGGTTTCCAGCAGGCGCAGCAGTTTGACCTGCATCGACAGGGGAATCTCGCCGACCTCGTCGAGAAACAGTGTGCCGCCGCCAGCTTCCTCGACCAGGCCCTTCTTGCGCGAGACCGCACCCGTAAAGGCGCCCCGCTCGTGGCCGAACAACTCACTCTCGAACAGGGTCTCCGGTATCCCGGAGCAGTCGACTGCGATAAAGGGTGCCGAAGAACGGCGGCTAGCCTGATGTATGGCCTGGGCCGCTAGTTCCTTCCCCGTGCCGGATTCGCCATTCAGCAAGACAACCGATTCGGATGAGGCGACACGGGCTGCCAGCGCCATCATTCGTTGAAATGCCGGGGACTTGCCGACCAGATCCTTGCCCATGGACGATTCCGGAACGTTCATCGGTTCCATCTTCTCCACGAAACAGACGATCTCGCCATCCCTGTCCTGTATGGGCGTCAGCTCGATGCTGACATACTCTTTTCCGTGCGGCGTATGGTGAAGGTGAATATCCCGTTCGCGCTTGCCGCTGATCCGGCTGCGGGCCATGGGGCATGTTTCGCCCGACTGGTCGCATGGCGAGTCGTAGCAATGCGAGACTTCATAGCAGGTTCGTCCGATTACCGTCGAATCGGTTCTTGCATATTCCCTGAAAGCAGAGTTGGCGGCGAGTATGCGGTATTTCCGGTCGAACAGAAGATGCGGTTCGGTTTGCGCTTCCAGAAAGGAAGCCAGTTCGGCAAGGGCTTTCATGGCATTGATTATTCTTGTTTTTAAGAAATCCGCTTGATACTACTAACGCTGCCAAATTTCGTCAAGATACTGCCAATTAACTGCCAAAACGAATATTTTGGCAGATTATGGTTTTATGAGATGGATTAACTTAGATATTTAAGATAATGATTTTTAATGGATTGTTTGATGTATGATGTAGTAGGCATAAATCTTGGGTATATCTATGCTGGCATGGCACTATCTTTTGACTGCATTACCTTTTTGTTTGTACCAACCAGTTTTCGGGATTCAGAATATCCGTTTCGGAAAGCGAGTGAGGGGATTTCAAAATCGTTTGCGGATCGAAATGAAGTCGTCAGCAAGATTAACAATCGCCTGACTGTTTTTTTGATTTGAATCAATTGCTTATTGAAAGGCGTCAACCGGACAAACTGCTTTGCGAATCGCGTGTGTGCCAGCTTGCTTTCAAGTGACGGGATGCACGGTTCGTCTCATAGGGGAATCATCCTTGTTCAGCTCAAATAAAAAATGCTGAAACTTTGAATGAAGTCCTCCTGTCCAACTTCTCTCTTTTTTACCATGTGGAAAGAGAGAGGAAGAATTTTCTCGTCCAAACGAAAAAAACTGGCTGAAAAGGCGAAAATCAGTATTGATTAATCATGATTATTGTTTAAAATACTGATGCTTCAAAGCTGGCTGGCCTTGCTTCATCTTGATCACATGAAGAGTTAGTGGGTTTCATCTTGATCAGATGGGGCTTTGAGGCTAATAGCTATCTCTATCTCGCCTTTGCAAGGCGAATTTCTTATGCTGAGCAGAGCCAGTTTTGGTCATGCTTCAGGTAAAACCCTAGTCAAAAGGAATTTTGAAATTATGTCGACTAAAGCATTAGAAGGAATCAAGGTATTGGACTTTACACACGTCCAAGCCGGTCCTGCATGTACGCAATTGCTGGGCCAGATGGGCGCAGAAGTCCTCAAATGCGAAATGCCCGGTTCGGGCGATTCCACGCGTAACTGGCTGCAAGACGTTGAAGGCGCAGATTCACTGTACTTCACGATGTTCAACGGCAACAAGCGCTCGCTGTGCCTGAATGCCAGAACCGCTGAAGGCAAGGACATCCTGACCCGCCTGATCAAGCAAAGCGACGTTATGGTCGAAAACTTTGCTCCGGGCGCACTGGACCGTATGGGCTTTTCCTGGGAAAACATCCAGAAGCTGAACCCTGGGATCATCCTGGCTTCGGTCAAGGGCTATGCTGAAGGCCACGCCAACGAATCGTACAAAGTATACGAAAACGTTGCACAGTGCACGGGCGGCGCTACGTCCACCACCGGTTTCTGGGATGGCCCGCCGACCGTTTCGGGCGCTGCTCTGGGTGACTCCAACTCTGGTATGCACCTCTGCATCGGCATTCTGGCTGCGCTGGAATACCGTCACCGCACCGGCCGTGGCCAGAAGGTCGCCGTTGCTATGCAAGACGCCGTTCTGAACCTCTGCCGCGTCAAGCTGCGCGACCAGCAACGTCTGGAACGCACCGGCCGCCTGGATGAGTATCCGCAAGGCGAACTGAAGCTCCCGATTGGTGATTCCACCCCTCGTGGCGGTAACGCTGGCGGCGGCGGACAACCGGGCTGGATCCTGAAGTGCAAGGGTTGGGAAACCGACGGCAACGCCTACGTTTACTTCACGGTTCAGGCTTCCGCATGGGGCAAGATCTGCGACATGATCAAGAAGCCGGAATGGAAGGACGACCCGAACTACAACACGTTCGAAGCTCGTCGCGACAAGTTCTTCCAGGTCATCAAGACCATCGAAGCTTTCTCCGTAACCATGGACAAGCACGAGTTCACCAAGTGGGCTGCCGAATACGACATCCCCTGCGGTCCGGTCAACTCGTTCAAGGAACTGGCATACGATCCGTCGCTGCGTAAAGTCAAGACCATCGTTGAAGTGGATCACCCGGTCCGCGGCAAGTACCTGACGATCGGCAGCCCGATCAAGTTCTCCGAGTCCGATGTCGAAGTTACTCGTGCTCCGCTGCTCGGCGAACACAGCGAGGAAGTCCTGAAGTCCTTGGGCTACAGCGCTGACGAAATCAAGAACATGATTGCTAACGGTACGACTGCTACCGCCAAGGCATAAGCTCCTTGATTGAAGTATAGAAATGGCGCCCCTCGGGGCGCCATTTTTTTGAGTTGGTGGATCAGAACAGGAGCGACGTCGACCGGCAGCCTTGCCTACGCTTCAACGACCACGAAATATTGCGTATCGTCGGTCTGAACAAGAAAAAGGTAGCTTTTCCTGTTCCTGTCCCGTTTAGCTTGCCATTTCAGGATGCGGAAGTAGTGCTGTATGTGAAGCAATCTGATGCGATCTTTTCTGGCATTTCTCCAGTAAACGGGTCTCGTAGTCATCGATTCCTCCCTTGATGTGATTGCCGCACGATTCGATTATTTCGCTTTTTGGAACCGTCGTCTTGCGAAATATCTCCGCCTCGTCAGTATGTCGTCCTGGCTGTTGTCAGTCCTCCTTCATTAGGTGAACATAAAAACGTTCGAGCGTTGCGCGTCGGTCTGCTGACGGTTCAGCGCCTTCCTCTTACGTTGCCTCCATCCGAACCGCCACCTCTTGGCGATCCTCTTCCCCACCCGTCATGGCCGCCGCTATGCCCTCCATAGTAGAAAAAGCTGCCGAAAAAGGGGTAGCTGTAATAGTAGGGGTAGTAATAGGGGTAATAGTAAGGCGCCGGGCCATAGTAGTAAGGCCCGTATCCAGGGGGTGCTGTGTACGGATAGTAGGGGCCGTCGGCCGGGTAGGCAACATAACCCGGATCGTAGTAAGTGGCGCATCCTCCCAGCGTGGCCGCGGCAATAAAGGCCGGGAGAATTCGCTTCATCGCTTTCGTATGAAATGTCTTCATGGCTGACTCCAAGGCGATTCCGAATACCGTTCGAATCGATATCCGCGAAACGGATATCTGCAAATTAGATAGAAACGGGCGGCAATAGGTTCGCCTGGCGGCGCTTCACGCACAGGATGCGCGGAAACGGGGGTTATCTACCGGGAGGAGCGAGCATGGTCGAGCGGTCTTCCGCTTCGCGCAGCCGGTCTATCAGGCCGGAGCGCCTTCGTGTTATCGTCACTATCGCCTGTTCCAGCACATCGCGGCTGCCTGCCAGGGTCATCCTGCGGCGCGAACGGGTCACGGCTGTATAAAGCAATTCCCTGGTGACGGCAAAGCCAGGCCGTGCGGGAAGGAGGAGCAGCACGGAATCGAATTCGGAGCCTTGCGACTTGTGGACCGTCATGGCAAAAGCGGTTTCATGCTCCGAAAGACGCGCCGGCGGGATGGGGCGGAAGCCCGCCTCGTCAGGGAAATAGACCATCAGCCTTCCGGATTCATCCGGCATGGCGATCCCGATATCGCCATTGAAGAGTTTCAGCGCGTAATCGTTGCGCGTCATCATCACGGGCCTGCCGGAATACCACTCCGAATGTGGATCGCGGTCGCCGAGCGAACCGATGGCTTGTCGGAAAGCGCGGGAAACATGACGGTTGATTTCGTTTACGCCGCGAGCCCCTTCGCGAACGGCACAAAGGATGCGAAAACGATCGAATGCGGCAAACAGCGATTCCGGGGCAGGTCTGCCGCCTTTCAGCAGGGAAACATAATTGGCGTATCCGTCCAGCATGCGTTGCAGCGTTCCCGGTTCCGGCGTTTTTCCGCTGTCGTCGATCCAGTCCAGGTCCGCATCCTTTCCATCATGCAGCCACGAGACAGCTTGTGCGGCTCGGCCATGATTGATATCGGATGCCAGCCTGCCAATGCCGGAGTCTGCAGCAAAGCGGTAGCTCCTTGTCAGCCAAACCACGCTGTCATGGAGCGAGTTGTGCTGAACCGGAGCGGGTGGCGCAATCCGTGAAGAGGCAACGCCTGTCAGGCGCGAGAGTGCGGCGATGCATTCGGGGCTCAGCGTCGGATCGGCACTGATTTCGGAGAATACCGCGCCTGCCTCCACGGCTGAAAGCTGGTCCTTGTCGCCCAGCAGAATGATGCGTGCGCTTGCGGGAACGGCGTCGAACAGGCTGGTTGCCAGCGATATATCCAGCATGGACGCCTCATCGACAACGAGCGCATCCAGGGGAAGCGGATTGCCCGCATGATGCCGGAAGACGCCCGTGTCCGGCATCATGCCCAGCAGACGATGGATCGTGAACGATTCGGTGGGTAAAAGCGATTGCAGGCGTTCCGGCAGGTGGACGGAACGGGAACGGATGGCGTCGAGCATGCGCGCTGCGGCCTTGCCCGTCGGCGCGGCGAGTGCGATCCGGGTGCGCGGCTCCTGTTCCAGAAGGCAGGCGAGCAGGTTGGCGACCGTGGTCGTTTTCCCGGTGCCGGGTCCTCCGCTGATGATGGTCAGCCGCCTCTGGAGCGCGAGCGCGGCAGCGATTTTTTGCCAGTCCGCTTCGTCTTCAGGTCCGGATGGTCCGAACAGCGAATTCAGGCTGGCCGACAAGGATTCATTCACGTCGGTTGCGCATCTTGCTTCCTTCAGGCGGCTTGCCAGGCGCTTTTCATGGTCGAAATAACGATGCAGGTAGACCCGCCCTTCGTTATCCACCACGAGCGGCAGGTTGCCGGGCGCATCGCTCGTCCCTACCACGTTCGACTCCAGCAGAAGATGGCGCAGCTCCGACGTGGATTTTCTCCCATAGGCAGAGGAAAGGTCCGTCAGTGCGATGCAGACATCACCTTCCGATGCGCCCATGCTTGCCAGCCAGGCGGTCCGGCGCAGCAGATCAAGCGACTTATCCGGCGCGCCCGTTTCCTTCGCCCAGGCCACGGCATGCTCTGCAAAGGCATTGGCAAGGTATTGCGCAGGCGTTTCGATAAGGCTGTCTGTCAGCATGGTTTTCAGGTCGACAAGTGGAGGATGGAGCCGGATTGGCGATCATCTTCAGCGTGAGGACGCACGGGGGGCGCGGCCGTGCCTTCGCGCAGGAATGAATCGATCCGTTCGATGACGGATTTGCCGGGCCTGTGGAAATACACGCCGCTGGCTTTTCCATCAGGTGTTTTCCATTCGGGACGAACCCCGCGGACGAACAGGTATAGCACGCCGCCGAAGTGGCTGTCGTAATCGTAGTTGGCCACGCGCTGTGCCAGAAACCGATTCAGGCTAACCGTATAGAGCAGGTACTGCAGATGGTACCCGTGCCCCGCCATGGCGCTTTCAACGTGTTTCTCGTCATAGTCGGAACAGGAATAGCCCAGATGATTCGATTTCCAGTCCAGAATGTAATAGCGGC
>Ga0316613_10002844_pt1 | contig 11015 bp, 8 predicted proteins | sample OWC_soil_day10_C_2_FD_207647 | JGI IMG/M metagenome (GOLD analysis project Ga0316613, IMG submission 207647) | Wetland soil microbial communities from Old Woman Creek delta, Ohio, United States - OWC_soil_day10_CT_b | ecosystem: Environmental > Terrestrial > Soil > Wetlands | place: USA: Ohio... | reverse complement strand
CCGCCTCGGGCTGCCGTTCGAGGTCGCCGCGCCGCACATCGACGAATCGCGCCGGCCGGGCGAATCGGCTGAGGCCCTCGTTCTACGGCTGAGCGAGGCGAAGGCCCGCGCGGTGGCCGAACGGCTGGGAGACGCCCTGGTCATCGGCTCCGACCAGGTAGCGGTCGTCGGCGGCGAGGTGGTCGGCAAGCCGGGCGACCGGGAACGTGCAATCGCGCAGCTGCGGAGGGCGTCGGGACGGCGCGTGACCTTCCTGACCGGGCTCTCTCTGGTCGATGCCGCGTCCGGCCGCGCGCAGACGGTCTGTGAGGTCTTCCACGTCCACTTCCGGCCCCTCGGCGACGACCAGATCGCCCGCTACGTCGACCGCGAGCAGCCCTTCAACTGTGCCGGCAGCTTCAAGTCGGAGGGCTACGGCATCACCCTGTTCGCGCGCCTCGAGGGCGACGACCCGAACGCGCTGATCGGCCTGCCGCTGATTCGGCTGGTGGAGCTGCTGGGGCGCGAGGGCGTGGCGCTGCCCTGACGTAGGGATCAGCGGCTCGCCGGGCGGAGGACTCTCACGGGCGGCGAGCCTCGAGCAGGCGCCGATACACCGGCTCGTAGCGGGCGACGCTCGCCGCCCAGTTGCGGTCCTGCTCCACGAAGCGCCGGCCGGCGGCCTGCAGCCCTGCCCAACGCTCCCGGCTGGCGAACAACGCGAAGACTGCATCGGCCAACGCATCCGCATCGCCGGCGCGGAACAGCACGCCCGTCTCGCCGTCGCGGATCAGCTCGCGATGGCCGCCGACATCCGACGCGACGACCAGCCGCCCCTGCGCCATCGCCTCGAGCGGCTTGAGTGGCGTGACCAGGTCGGTCAGGCGCATCGACAGCCGCGGGTAGACGAAGACGTCGACCAGATCGTAGTACCGGCCCACCTCGCTGTGAGGCACCCGCCCGGTGAACACGACCGCACCGCCCAGACCCAGTTGCGCCGCCCGCGCCTTCAGGTTGGCCTCCTGCGGGCCGCCGCCGACCAGCAGCAGGCGCAGGTGCGGCAGCCTCGAACGCAGCCGGACGAGGGCATCGAGCGCCAGGCCGAGGCCCTCGTACGCATAGAAGGACCCGATGAAGCCGATGACCGGGTGATCGCCGAGCCCGAGTTCCATGGCCAGCGCCGGCTCACGCCGCCGCTCGACGCTGAAGGCGTCGGTGTCGACGGCATTCGGGATGACGGTGACCTTCTCCGGCGCGACGCCGCGCCCCACGATGTCGGCTCGCAGCCCTTCGCAGATGCAGGTCACCGAATCTGCACCGAGAAAGACGCGCGTTTCGTGAGCCCTCGTCAGGCGGTAACGGAGTCCGCCCTCGCGGGCCGTGCCATGGTCGACGGCCGCGTCCTCCCAGAAGGCGCGGCACTCGTAGACCAGCGGGAGGCCATGGCGGCGTGCCACACGGAGGGCGGCGGCGCCGTTCAGGCTCGGTGAATGCGCGTGCAGGATGTCGGGGTGCTCGCACGCGAGCACCTCCTCGATCCGCTGCTCGAGACGACGGATTCCTGCCAGTTCCCTGAGCCCGGGAATCCGGCTGCCGACGGCGCCGCGAGCAGTGGTGCGGTAGAACCGCAGACCGTCGACCTCCTCCTCCGGCGGTCCCGGCCGGACGTGCTTCACGGAGGTGACCTGTGCCGTCTCCCAGCCCCGACGGCGCTGCTCGCGCAGGATCGCCCGGGTTCGGAACGTGTAGCCGCTCTGCAACGGGATCGAGTGATCGAGGACGTGGAGGATCTTCACGCCATCATCGCCCCTGCCCCGGCCAGGAGCCACTACTCGCCGACCGACGCATCGAGCGCCCGCGACAACACCGGCACGAGGTCGCGCACAAACGCCCGGACCTCGGCCTCCGGCGGCTGATCGCGCGCGTCGAGCGGGGCCGCCACCACCACGATCGCACCGTCGGTGCGATCGAGCGTCAGGCGATCCCAGGCCTGGTACAGCTTCGCGACGTAGGTGTTGGTCGTATTGCGTGCGCCGATCCGATACCAGCGCCAAACCGCGAGCGACTGCGGGCCGCGGACCCGGAAGCTGTCCACGCCCAGCGGGCCGTCCCCCGTGTCGAATCGTTCCCTGCCCTCGTTCGCCACGCGCCACTCCGTTTCCCTGCCGTACCTGCCATAGACGATCTGGTTCTGCGAGTTGATGACCTCCGCGTCCTGCCGCTGCTGGACGAAGTGCGCGACGTCGACGGTGAGCGCAAGATCGCCGCGCCGGTAAGTCAGCGCCGCCCCGAGCTCCGCCGGAAGGAAGTGCGGCGACCAGGTCCAGGGGCGCCTGTCCCCGAGCACCCATTCGCCGATCACGGCCGGCAGCTGCGTTGGCGCACGCACCACCGACTGGTGGGCCGCGATGTGGTTGGAACCCGCACGCAGCAGGAGCATCGCAATCACGATGGCGGTGGCACCCAATGCGACCCCGCGCCCGTGCGCCGCAATTGCGGCGGGAGCCGCTGGCGCTGGCGCCACGGCTTCGGGCTCCCGCCAGATGGCACCAATGCTGAAGATGATCAGCATGACCATGCCGAAGAACACCCACCCCCAGATCAGGTGATCGATCCCGGTTGCCAGCTTCATGTCGCTGAGATGGGCGATCATCACGATGGAGTAGGCGCGCAGGCCGTTGGCCAGCACCGGCACCAGAGCGGACACCAGGATGAACACGATGCGCCGCCACCGACTCTGATAGGCCAGATACGCGTAGAGAACGCCGAGCGTCACCGAGGCGATGACATAGCGGATGCCGGAAGGAAGCGAAAAGAACAGCCCGTCCCGGTAGACCGGAATGCCGGTCAGCCGCAATAATCCGACCGTAAAGCTGGCAGTGAACTCCATGAGCGGCGGCACCAGTGCCTCGCCGACCGGCACGGCGAAGAAAAGAAACCCCAGCGCGAAGACCAGCTCCCGCGCGGCCTGGTTGCCGAGGATCGCCCAGACACCGCCGACCAGCATGCCGACCAGCCCGAACTGCGCCACGACGAGCGCATCGGCGACGTCGCCGGCCAGCCAGACGAGCGCCGCGACGAGGAATGCGGTGAGCCCGAGCCAGGAGAACGCCGGCACGACCGCCGCCAGGTGGGGACGGCGGTGCCAGACCAGCCAGAGGGTGATCGGCAGGATCAGGAAGCCATGCGCGAAGGTATCGCTGCGCGACCAGACCTCGACCATCGACCACGCGGTCGGCCAGAACAGCCCGAGGGTGACGAGGCTCGCGAGCACCGCCAGCGTGGCAGCCCTCGCCCAGCCTCCGCCAGCAGACATCGGGCCGGCAGAAACGATTGGATCAGCGCCGCGCTCGTTCACGTCCTGCCACCCTCCAGCAACTGGTGGAAACCCGTCAGATTGCGATCCCAGTCGAAGTCCGCCAGGACTCGTCGCCGCCCCGCCGCACCGATGCCCGGAGCGGCGCGTCCCGAGACGACCGTGACGACCGCGTCGGCGAACGAGCTGGTGTCAGCCGCCACCAGCAGTTCCTCGCCGGAAATCGCGGCAATACCTTCGAGCGCGGCCGGGGTGACAACGCTGGGCCTTGCCATCGCCATGCCCTCGAGGACCTTGTTCTGTATCCCGCGCGCAATGCGCAGCGGGGCCACCACGGCGGCAGCGTGACGCAGGAAGGGGCGCACGTCGGCGACCTGGCCCGTCACCCTGACGCCGGGGAGTCGCGCCAGCCGCTGCACGGCGGGCGCGGGCCTCGCGCCGACGGCATAGAACACGGCGTCCGGCGCCGCCCTGCGCACGCTCGGCAGGATGTGCTCGGCGAACCAGCAGACGGCATCCACGTTCGGCCAGTAGTCCATCGCCCCCGTGAAGACCAGCGGACACTCCCCCTCGGCGTACGGGGTGGGTAGCGGCAGCTGCGGGTCGAAGTACACCGTGTCGACGCCGTTGTAGGCGAACGATACCTTGCCGGCCGATTCGGGCGCCAGCTTTCGGAACAAGGCGGCCTCGGCCGCGGACACGAAGACACTGCCGTCGAATTCCGCGGCGATTCTGCGCTCGAGGGCGAGCAGCCGGACCGCCTCGCGGCGGTAGATCCAGCGCACTGCGAGGCTCGTCGTCTCCGCGTACTGGGCCCATTTGTCCGAATCCACGTCGACGAAGTCGATGACTCGCCGCAGGCCCGCATGACGGGGCCCCAGCAGGTAGGGCGCCACGGAAGAGGAGAAGACCAGCGCGCGCTCGATGCCCCGCTCCGCGATCGTCCGACCGACCCAGGCGGCCAGCTGGCGCCGCCAGTAATAAGGCACGGTGAGCGGCTGCCGCTGCAGCAGGCCGCGCAGGCTCGCCAGCCTGGCCCACCGCGGCCGGAGGCGCAGGACCATGACCTCCTCGCAGAGGTCCCGCAGCGCACCGGCGTGCTGCATGTCCTCTGGCGCATCGACAAAGGCTCCGAGGAAAACCCGGTAGTCGGTCGCGAGTTGCTTCAGGAGGTGGAAGGAACGGATCTTGTCGCCCTTGTTGGGGGGATAGGGCAGGCGGTGGGCGAGAAAGAGCAGCGGCGGCCGCATGGGATTTGGAAGTGTGGCGCCGTCAGCCGAGGTACGGCGACAGGCGGGCACCCACGAGGTTGGCCAGCGGGAGGGGCAGGCGCTTCCAGGCCTCGATGAACAGCCGATACCGCGGATTTGCCGGGTTGATCTCGGGCACCTCGCGGTCCTTCACCAGAAGGTACTCGTAGTGCAGCGGCTGCGCCTCGAACCCCCAGTTCTTCTTGAAGTGATACGAGCCGGTGCCGACCTTGCTTCTGCCAAAGTCGAAGAGCCGGCAGCCGCCGTCGACGCTGCGCCGCATGAGCTCCCAGTACATGAAGTCGTTGGCCTTGACCTCGCGGGCCAGCGGCAGGCTGCCCCCGTAGTAGGGCAGGACCTCGTCCCGGAAATAGAAGCTCATCACTGCCGCAACGTCGCGACCCTCGTGGGTGACGATGAGGCTGTCGCACGCGGCGCCGAACACCTCCTGGAGCAGCCTGAAATAACGGCGCGGAAACACCGGGGTGCCGAGATTCCGGACACTGGCCGAGTAGGTCCGGAACAGCCGGTCGGCATCATTGGTCCGGACCGACTCCAGGCCCGCGTCGATCCCCTTCCGGATCATCGCCCGCTGCTTGCGCGGGACGGCCTTGAGGTTCTCGTCGTGATCCGCCGTGATCACCTTGCGGAACGTCACGTAGAGGTCCTTGTGCGGCCAGTCCGGCCGGCGCTGGACCCGATTGCGCATCTCCAGGGCGCCGACACCCAGACTGCGCGCGACCTCGCAGGCATGTCCCTCGAGGCGCTGCCTGACCACCTCGTCATCGGCGGCGACACCGCCGTAGACGCCGAAGGGAATCGACGCGAGCGTGTCGCCGAACAGCCAGCTGCGGACGCGAATCAGCGGGAGGACGCCGCGAACCCTTCCCTCACCGTCCTCGGCAAACCAGTACATGGTCGGATGACCGAAGGCCCGCGCGATCACCTCACGCCACTCGGCGCGGTGAAAGAAGGTGGCTTCCGGACAGTGCTCGACGAAGTCGTTCCAGCGGGCGACGTCGCCGGCAGCCAGCTCGCGCAGGACGAATGGCGCAGAGGCAGTCATCAGCGGGCGATCGGCCGCAGACCGAAGACCTCGTCGATGCGCCCCCACCGGAAATCGCTCAGCAGCCTCCCCAGCCGCGACTCCATGCGATGCAGGTTGTGGTAGTGGCGGAACCGGCTCTTTGCCGGGAGCCCATCGGGGCGCGGCTGGTCTGCATCCACCTCCCACGGGTGGAAGTAGAAGACGGCCGGCTCGCCGTCGTGGGCGTTCACCCGACTGATGGCCCAGCGGGTGAATGCATACGGAAAGAACCGGAACCAACCGCCTCCCGCACAGGGCAGCCGGCGGCTGCCGACCCGCACGGTCGTCAGCGGGATCTCGACGAACTCGTCGTCACCTGGATGAAAGGCAAAGCGCGGCGCGTCGGGCATGCCGTAGAGGTCGTGGCGGATCGGGAACACACTCGAGCTGTAGCGATGTCCCGATTCGCGCAGTGCGTCCAGCGCCCAGAGATTGCCGCGACCGATCGAGTAGCTCGCGGCCCGATAGCCGTGCACGGCAGTGCCGGCCGTGTCCTCGAGCAGCTTCTTGGTGCGGTCGACGTCCTGTCGGAACTCGGGGCGGTCCTGGTGGATGACCCGAACGTGGGACCAGCCGTGACTGCCGAGCTCGTGACCGGCATCGACGATGCGCCGGACGAGCGCCGGATGGCGCTCGGCCACCCAGCCCAGCATGAAGAAGGTCGCCCGGACGCCGCGTCGGTCGAAAGCCAGGAGCACTCGTTCCGTGTTGGCCTCGACCCGGGCCGGCCAGCGCTCCCAGTCCTCGCGCCGCACCGTGCCCTCGAATGCGGAGACGTGGAAATAGTCCTCGACGTCCACGGACATCGCGTTGGTCACGCCAACGGAGGTCGGCTGCCGGGCAAAGGGACGGAACTCGTTCGCCGTCATGCCGCGCTCCGGGCCCCCGTGCCGCGCGCGGCGAGCCAGGCGCCGGTGAGATCGACGATCCGCTCGGCCGCCCGGCCGTCCCACAGCTCGGGAACGCGGCCGCGCTTGCCGCCGTCACGCAGGATGGCATCGACGGCGGCCACGATCCGTTCGGGATCCGATCCCACGACCGTGTTCGTCCCGCATTCGACGGTGATCGGCCGCTCGGTGTTCTCCCGCAGGGTCAGGCAGGGAATACCCAGAGCCGTGGTCTCTTCCTGCAAGCCACCGGAGTCGGTCAGCACCAGCCGGGCCTCCGCCATCACGCCGAGCAGCTCGAGGTAGCCCAGTGGCGGCAGCAGCGCGATTCGCGGGGTGTCGAGCAGCCCGCCGAGATCGAGCGCATCGATGCGGGCCCTGGTGCGCGGATGCACGGGAAAGACCAGCGGCACCCGGTCCGCGACCTGACGCAGCGCCCGAATCAGGGGTCGGAGGACCCCGGGCTCGTCGACGTTCGATGGCCGATGCAGCGTCAGCACGCCGTAACCCGTGGGCGAATCGAGGAACACCCGCGCGCCGGGGAGCCGGCCGAGCACGTCGGCGGGTGGCACGGCGCGTCGCCGATTGTGGAGGAGGGTGTCGATCATCACGTTGCCCACGAAGTGGATCTTCGCGGGGTCCACACCCTCGCGCAGGAGATTGCGCGCGCCATCCGGCTCGCTCGTGAACAGGAGGTCCGCGATCTGGTCCGTCAGCACACGGTTGATCTCCTCCGGCATCGCGCGATCGAAACTGCGGAGTCCCGCCTCGACGTGTATCACCGGCACGCCCTTCTTCGCCGCGACGAGCGAGCAGGCGATCGTCGAGTTGACATCCCCCACCACGAGGATCACCGCCGGTGCGAGCCGATCGAGCTCCGGCTCGAAGCGCCTCATGATCTCGGCCGTCTGGACCGCGTGCGATCCCGACCCGACGCCCAGGTCCACCTCCGGCAGCGGGATGTCGAGCTGCTCGAAGAACGAGTCCTTCATCGCCTGGTCGTAGTGCTGGCCGGTGTGCAGCAGCACGGGATCGAACTCTCGCGGACGCGCCCGCAGGGCGCGCAGGATGGGGGCGATCTTCATGAAGTTCGGCCGCGCGCCCACGATGCAGAGCACGCGGGCGCGGGGATCAGAGCTGATCATCGTCCCCCAGCCCGAGCTGCATCAGCAGCGCCTGTCGCAGCAGGCGGCTGTCCCGCTGCACCTGGCGCCGCAGCTTGGCGACCTCCTGCTCGAGCTGGGTGAGACGCGCCTGCGCCTCGCCGTGGAGCTCGGAGGCAGGCGCCGAAGGTGCCGCGACGACTCCCACCGGTCCGCCGGGCAGCCGGCCGCGGCCCACCTCGCCGGCGATCTCCTCGGTCACGAGGTCGACCTCCTCCGCCCCCATCTCGTGCTTCTCCTCCAGGGCGCCGAACAGCAGCAGCCGGTCGCAGAGGGTATTGATGCGGCGCGGCACGCCCCCCGTCGCATCGAAGAGGCGATCGAAACCCTCGCTGGTGAACGAGGGGTCGTCGCTCCAGCCGACGCGCTGGAGCCGATGCTTGACGTACTGCTCGGTCTCGTCGCGATCCAGGGCGTGCAGCTGGAAGCCGGCGATGATGCGCTGGCGGAACTGCTCCATGCCTTCGCCCTGCAGGGTCTGGTTCAGCTCGACCTGACCGAGGAGGAAGCTCTGCAGCAGCGCCCGACCCTCCTCCTGGAAGTTGGAGAGCATGCGCAGCTCCTCGACGGACCGGGCCGGGAGGTTCTGCGCCTCGTCGACCACGAGCAGGATGCGCTTGCCCTCGGCACGCCGGGCGCGCAGGAAGGCCTCGAGGTTGCGCAGCAGCGTCGCCTTTGGCAGTCCGTCGTGCGGCAGCCCGAAGGCCGAGCACACCAGCCGCAGCAGGTCGTCCGCCTCGACCTGCGTGGTCACCAGCTGCGCGGCGACCACCTCGTCCCGGTCCAGCTCGCCGAACAGGTTGCGCGCGAGCATCGTCTTGCCCGTGCCGATGTCGCCGGTGATGACGATGAACCCCTCGCCCTGCTTGAGCCCGTAGCGCAGGTAGGCCATCGCGCGCTTGTGGTGCTTGCTGTTGAAGAAGAAGCGGGCGTCCGGGATCAGCTGGAACGGCTTGCCCGCGAGCTTGTAGAAGCCTTCGTACATGCAGGGGGCGGCTCAGAAGCTGTGGTTGAAGACCAGCGTGACGCGGTTCTCTGGGCCGGAGGCCCCGGAGGAATCGCCGGAGTCAAACCCCGTCGCACCGACGTCGCTGATGTAGCGATAGATTCCGCTGACCGACGATCGCTCGCTCAGCCGCCTCGTCAGCAGGACGCTGGCATCCCAGCTGTCGTACTCGTCCGTTTCGGTGAGCCCCGTGCCCGGGACGGCACCGGTTCTCAAATCCTCGTAGCTCGTCCACCCGAGCCGGGCCGTCGCCGTCATGTCCGCCGAGAGGGTGCGGGACACGCGCGCACCGATCCCCCAATCCTGCTCGGTGCCGCCGCTCACCTGGTACTCGCGCTGGTTCCAGTTGGCATCGAGGCCGACCGTCGTGCGGTTGCCGGTCCAGTTGACGCCCGTGAAGAACCGGCTGAGGACATAGCTCTCGTTGGTGAGCGTCGGGTCGACCCGCGTGACGAGGATCGGCAGCCCGGTGGCGGGGTCGACGACCGGCAGGCCGTTCGGATCCGTCTGGACGAAGGTCGGCGACTGCAGGAATTCTTCCTGCACAGTGGTGAGCTGCGTCGAGTAATTAGCGAACCATCTGACCCGCTTGTGGGAATAGCGGGAATTCAGGTACCAGCTGTTGCCGTAGGGCTGGCCGCCGTAGCCGAGGCTGAGCGCCACGCGGGAATTCGGTGTCCAGGTGCCGCCCAGCGACCAGGTCGCGCCGGACGTGTTGCCGCTGGTCGTCTGATAGTCGTTGTTCGCATACCCCAGCGACGCGTCGATCCGCCAGATCGGCGAGATGCGGTAGGACGCCCGGCCCGTCAGCTCCTGGTAGGTGTTCGAGTCACTGGCCGTCGTGGAACTTTCACCAAAACTGATCCCCCTCAGTCTGTAATACACGCTCCATGGCAGACGCTGGAAATCGGGCCCGCTGGTGAAGCCCGCCTGGAACGAAGCATCGACGGAATTGTTGCCGGACGAATCGGCGAAATTGGTCGTACCAATATTGGCGCGCGCGAGGAAATCCGCCGTGCTGCCCAGATGGTGCCGCACGGAGGGGGACACGCCGATAGCAAAGGCCTGAGTGAGGTTGTCGGAATTGTACAGATACGACCCGCTGGGGATGCCGCCCCCCGCCCCGGTCGCACTCTGATTCACGACGGAGGCCTTGGCGTAGCCGTCGACGAAGAACGTGTCCGGCGTCACCTCGACCGTACCGTTGAAGCTGAGGAAGTTGTCGATACTGGGGGACGTGTCACCTATCGTGCCCGTATACAGGGCCGGTGCGTAGTAACCCTGTGCCTTCACCCGCGCGCCCTCGCCATCGACCGTGAAATACGGCAGGACCTGGAGGAAGATCTCTTCCTGAGCTTCGTTGCTGGTGCTCGTCAGATTGGCGTTGTCCGAGTAGGTCGCCGACAGCGCGACCCCCGAGGTGAAGGTCCAGCCGGCCTGTCCCTCTGCCCCGGCGTCCCCGGCGGGCGCACCGATGACACCCAACCCGAAAGCGCTGTCGATCGCGCTTCCTCCAAAACCACCTCCGCCGCCGCCATAGCCCACGCCCAGCGCAATGACCGGTGAAACGGCGGCAATCGAGGCCAGGGTGACGGCAGCACTCCAGCGCATCGCCGACAGGCTGGGGGCCTGGCCCACGCCGACTCGGCTAGGCAGCCGCATCGCTTTTTCCGTATCCATAGCCGTAGCGGTAGCCGTAGTAGTAGCCGCCCCGACCGGACAGCAGCTCGTCCCTCGTCTTGTTGAGGATCAGAGACACGCGGTCCTGGTGCCGGAGGAGACCCAGGGCCTCCTTGACGAGAAACCGCGGCGTCTTCGCCGACTCGACGACCAGACAGATCTGGCCGGCCTGCTCGGCGAGCACACTGGCCTCGCTGGTGGCCAGCAGGGGCGGCGAGTCGAACAGCACCACCCGATCCGGATAACGGGTCGCCAGCTCGTCCAGCAGCCCCTTCATGGCGTTGCTGGCCAGCAGCTCGGTCGAGCGGCGGTGGCGACGGCCCGCCGGCAGCACCGTGAGCTTCGGCACGTCGGTGCGCAGCAACAGATCCCGCAGCTCCACCTTGTCGTCCACGAGACGCTCGGTCAGGCCGGGGCGATCCTGTGCCCTCAGTAGCCGTGACAGGCCGGGGTTGGCGAGATCGGCATCGACCAGCAGCACGGTGCGGTCGAGCTCCATCGCGATGGAAATGGCGAGGTTCAGCGAATTGAAGGTCTTGCCTTCACCCGCCACCGAGCTCGTGACGACGATGACGTTCGGGTGGTCGCCCGTCGCCACATCGTCCGAGAAGGCCCGCTGCAGCAGCGGGCGCTTGATCATGCGGAAC
>Ga0316613_10002840_pt1 | contig 11019 bp, 15 predicted proteins | sample OWC_soil_day10_C_2_FD_207647 | JGI IMG/M metagenome (GOLD analysis project Ga0316613, IMG submission 207647) | Wetland soil microbial communities from Old Woman Creek delta, Ohio, United States - OWC_soil_day10_CT_b | ecosystem: Environmental > Terrestrial > Soil > Wetlands | place: USA: Ohio... | reverse complement strand
ATTGACACAGAAACACAAATGGGGGAGTTACTTTCGAGTTAAGGATCGATGAACTTAGGAAACAACAAGGAATTACTTGGGCTGAACTAGCTAGGAGATCAGGTGTTGACAAGAGTATGTTGTCATTAATTAAGAATGGTCAAAAACGGACGCTGAGCCCAATGCAGGTAGAAAAATTTGCAAAAGCATTTGGCGTAGCAATTTCAGAACTATACACTGAAAAAATAATTTGGTAAAAATTATCTGTATTTATTTGATATTTTAGAAGGAAAAAATAAAAAGTGGTCGAAACTATGTAAACCCAAAAATGGAGATGAACAAAGGAAGTGGCTTTATATGAAAATATTAAATACAGGTTAAGACCATTGCTGACGCAGTGGTCTTTTTTATTTCGTGTCGAATTATGATGAAAAATGCAGGAAAATAATCCTATGTTTAGCGGGACTTTATACCCAGAATAAAACATATGTTTGCTTTCAGTGCGTAAAAAAATCCCCGGATATCAGGGATAAGTCAGGGAGGAATATTTGTGCTAACAATATTTATACCAAAACATGAAGTAGTTGATTCGAAAAACGTAATTTCTTGGGTTAGATATCCAGATGGTTCCTATGTAGTCGATCAAAGGCATTTGAAAGAATTTAAGGTTCGATTTTCCCTACGTAATATTTGGATACCGATGCTTGCGACACTAGCATCAATGCTATATCTAACAGTTCGGGAGTCATTATTTTAGCTTCTTTTAACTTCATAGCCATTTTAATATATTTTATATTCTCTGAGTCAAGGACAAAGTCAATTTGTTCTTGACTCATTTCTTTTGGGAAGTATTCAGCAATATCTTCACCTGAAACATAAAAATATACAGGATTTACTCCAAAAAACTCGCTCAATTTTTCAATTGTTGACTCACGTGGATTCTTTGTCTTTCCACTTTCTATATCACTAATATTAGATTGTTGTATACCTGTCTTTTCAGCAAGTTCATTCATGGATAAATTATTATTATCATTTCTTAATTTGGTTAATTTATGTCCCAAAAAAATCACGCAAAAACACCTCACTTTCATAAAAACATCTTCGATAGTAGTATAACACAAATATCTGTTTTTGCTATATATTTTTTAGTTAATATCATATAAGTAGCATGTTTGAAGTGTTTAATAAACTGATTTTCAGATATTTTTATTATCTATTTTTAGTATGAAGGCAAAAAACAGATTGACGACTATGGAATATTGCTATAGAATCTGAAATATAGATAACCTTTGTTAAATATATTGGAGGTCCGTTATGGAAAATAATACAAATGATCCTATAAAAATTGCTAGAGTTGAAGCCATAAAAAAATATCGCATTGAACAATGCGATTTAAGCCAAGCTCAATTGGCTAAAGTTTTAAAGGTGGCACAAGGACGGGTTAGCAATATGGAATCAGGTGGAACGATTAGTAAGTCTTTAGCTAAAAAACTATCTGTTTTAATGGGTAAAACGTTAGATTTTTTCTTTGATTAGCTTTTATTCCCAAGTGATAAAAACTCTGCTAATAGTTGTTCCTGAGTTTCCCTGTTTGGGGGACAAGGTTCAAAAGGACGCCACCCTGTGTTATTGCGCATTATATTGTCAATCAAAAATTTATATTCTAATTCCATTGTTACTTCAAACTTTTTGCCATCAACAAGCGTGATTTCTAGTTTTGTATGGGAAGAGGTCATAACGTTTGTGTAAAAAGAAGATAGAAAAACGCATATAGGAATCATCCAAAATACATCCCAAAAATCCCAATGTTTTTTTAAACCTTCAGGCAAAACTAGTGGCACGGTAATAAAAATAAAACTCATAGCAACTGATCTGGCAGCTATAGCAAAAGGATTACCGTCAATTGAATGTGAGATTTCTTTTACACAACTTGCTAGTTCGCATGTCCTTGGCAATAAGGTATTGGTAACTGGATTTACTGCATGATATGGCAAAACTAATCGTGCGCCGTTATTGATTTCAAGCATGGTTCCCTCTATAAAATCCTTGGATTCTATAAAGAACATTGCCTTGTTAGGCAGATCTCTTTTGTAAAATATAAAATTGATAATTTTATTGAACACTTGAATCCCTCCAATAAAAGCAAAATCGGCGGTTTAATACTGTGAATAATTCAAAAAGCAATTTGGCGGACTAATAAGTAACAAAAGTAAAAAGGCATGGAAATAAGGCTTGCTCCTATAAGTACAAAAACGGAACTATAAACAAACATATAGAGAATAAGTAATATACCAAAAAACCATTCGACTAAGTTTAGATGCGTTTGCCTTTTCTTCTTTAAGATATCTCTGATAGAAGATAGAAATAATACATAACCAAAAGAAATAATTGTTATTCCACTGGTTATCGGAATAAGCAAGAATCCTTTAATAAGTATAAAAGGTTTTGATCTAGTCTGATTAAAGTTATCTTCTAAATATTCAATGAGAGTAAATAACAAATAACTCACTCCATTCTAATTCTAAATTACAAATAAAAGGAGCTAAGAACATGAGCAATCTTGAAATACCCCAACCAGAAGAGAGCGCAGACTCCCAAAAAGGATCAGGGCTAAAAAGACTGCCACGGGAAAAAGACCCCGCAACCATCGCTGCAGAACGCACTGGTGCGATTACGAAATGCCGTGAATGTGGACATGACGTATATGAAGGTGAAACGTTTTGCAGCAATTGCGACGAACTCAATTATAACAGTACTACGTTTCGTGAGTTGGGTGCAGCTATACGGAGAAAGCGAGAAAATGATTAACTATTCTTCAGAATGTAGTCGTGAATCCATTCTTTCGCTTTAGAGCGAGATTCGATATTTTCTGGTAGCTCTTTGTGAATGACTCTTTCTACTGCTTGTCCATTTTGGGGAGTTAATGCGGTAGATCCAATATCATTCAGAACACGACAAATAAAATCATGCACTTCATACTTTTCGGTTCGGCTTAACAGATCCCTATCGGGGTGACCTCTCAATCTTTTATTGTCCCAATCGTTGGAGGATGGATAGTCGTAGAGCATATCGCTCATTGTGAAAGCCATATTGATTGCACCTCCCTTCGACAACCAAATTCGACAAGAGGAAGAAAAATCCTGTAATAATTTGTAAAGGTGGCGAAAATGTGACTAAACAAAAAGAAAAGCCCCCAGTTAGAGAGCAGATAACAATTCGGTTGCCTATGGATTTGTTGGAGCACTTGAGGCAGGAAGCAGAGGAGCGAGGGATGAGTTTTAACGGATACGTAATGACTATATTAACTAGTCGTTCTTAACAGATGCAATGTGTTTTTTTAAAATAAATTCAATTTCTTTGTTTACTGAACGACCATTTTCCTTAGCAATTTCTTTGATTTTATCCATAACATTATTATCGATTCTTAATGGATACGGGTTAGGTTGAAGTGCCATTATCAACATCTCCTTTTATGATATCTTTTACATATCAATAATATATCTTTTTTATATCTTCAATCAAGTGTTCTAAAAGATATCAAATAGATATTGACGAATGATGAAAATAGAAGTATATTATAAATATCTAATAGATATCAAAAAGAAAGGAAATAGATAGTGACAAAGATAAAGCAAAAATGTTTGAGATCCCCCGAAAGCCTATTAGCCGATTTGAAGGTTCTTGCAGTTAAGCAAGGAGTGACACTAAACGGATTGATAGTACATGTGCTTTGGCAGTATGTAAACAAAATGAAAGGGGTATAGAAAAAGACGTTAAGCTTGTGAAAATTTACAAAGGAGGTGAGAATGTGAAATTAGACAAAAGCACACAGCAATCAGAAAAAGCAATAGATTTGCTGAAAGTACCAGTTTCAGCAAATCTAAAACAAGGTAATAACTTCAATTCGACCGATTCAAATAGCAATGTTGCTGCTTGTGAAGCCCCTGTCAAAAAAGAAAGGAGCATATCAATGCCTACCACAACAATATCATCAGAACCACCAGAAACTTATACCGTCAAGGAAGTATCTGCAATTTTAAAAATATCTCTTAGAATTGCCTATGAGTTATTTAAGTCAAAAGGATTTCCTGCAACTCGTATTGGTTCCGCTCATAGGGTTAGCAAGACTGCGTTTAATCGCTGGCTGGAAAATGGATCAAGAATAAAGCTTAATTCCTAAACTTATACTCAATTTCTGGAAGGATTCTTAAAGATTATGGAATTAGAGAAATACACCAATTTAGTCCATAAAATAGCCTGGGATTTCAACGATATAGCAGAAAAATTAAATGTCGAGCATGATGATTTATACCAAGTTGGAATGATCGGATTGTGGAAAGCATCAATTCATTTTGATCCGAGTAAAGAAGTCAAATTTATCACTTTAGCAACCACTGTAGTGCAAAGGATGATTAGAAAACATCTAAGAGGGTTTCGAGCACAAAAGAGAACTGCCGTATTGTTATCGCTTGATGCTTTGGCTTCAGAAAGTGGACGAGATTGGTACAACTATAATTCTGATATGAGTGCTAGTAACAAATACAAATCTGTAGAGTTGCGCGAGTCATTGCGTGAGTTGCTCCCGAGATTGCCAAAGGACAAACAAAAAATTATTGAGTGCATGTTAAACACAGGTCTTACGGCACAGGCAGGGATCGCTAGATATTGTAATACGAGCCCAAGTTATGTTGCTCGATCATTTATAGCTATGCGTCCTGAATTAGAATGTTTGAGGTGAAGAATATGTCCCCATGGGATTGTCCTTGTAGTAAGTGTTGCTTTGAGTGCCGCAGAAAAGATGTTTGCAGGAAAGCCTGTAAAGATTCGACCTGCGAAGATAAAAAGATTAGTAAGTGAGAGGTGAAGGTTTTCATGGAAACACGATGTCCTGATTGTGGATCACCAGCGAAATTGAAACATTTAAGAAATTGTAAAACATATGGCAATCCTGATTTTAAACTTGGGACCAATGCTGCAGCTACTAGGGGGCAACTTGATCTTGTGTCAGATCTGGTTAAGCAGCTTGGCTATAACGAAGAGGATTATAACTTGAATGCTATCACGTCCATGCAATGTAGTAAGTTGATTGATGAATTGCTATTAGAACGAGGATAGGGAGTAAGCGAGGTAGGTAACATGTTTTGTGCAAGATGTCGTAAGACTTTTAGCAAAGATGAGATGATCACATGGGCAGTGCTTCATGGCACGAAGATTGCACTTCCTACCTGTTATGATGATCGATTATGTGGAATTCAGAAACCACCAGCACCCGCAGTTATTATAGCCAAGATAAAGCCAGTAATCGAAATGATACCGTTTAAGCCTAAGTCTAAGAAAGAGAAAAAGAGAGATATAGTCAGAGAAATGACTAGTAAATTTGTACGACCTTGGAAGTGAGGCGAGATACATAATTTGAGATCAAAACGCAATCACAGTCGTCAGCGGAAGTTGCCAGTTAGAGTAATTAATCCTATTCGGTCAGCAAAGCAAGTTCATGAATTGAAGTGGTCAATAGTCGATGAAGTAACATCAGCTAGAAAGTGGATGCATGAGGAATTTTATATGATTCATTTTTGGAATTTTTGGTATTAGATACTAATTAAGGGAGGTGATCATTGTGCAGAAAATCATTAACCTATTCAAACGCAATAAAAACCTTTGGGAAACATCGTTATGGGCTATCCTTTTTTTGGCGGTGCTTTTTTTTGTGCCAAATGGCTGGTAAACACGAAAAAAGCCACCTCTGCCAAGGTGACTTTTGATAGGATTTATTAAAATTTAACATGATCAGTATACCATATCTAGTTGGTAAAAATCAAATGGAGGGATTTGCTAAATGTCACTTTTGATTATTGTTGATAAGGAATTAGCCGAAAATGCTTGCAAGCAGATGGGGCTAAAACCACCAGTTACAACACTCGCTAATCGACCTAGAAATTTTAGCCATAGCGGAATGAAATGGGAAAATGGCAAGTGGTTTATCGTGCAGAGTGCCATTAATAATGGCGTGGTTTCCTGCACTTCACCGTTATTGAAAAGAAAATCTAAAATAAATCAATGGGGGATATGAAAAATGAAATCAACTGGTATTGTTCGCAGAATAGATGATCTTGGTAGAATCGTAATTCCAAAGGAAGTTCGTCGCACTTTAGACATTGCGGTAGGCGATCCAATTGAAATATATCTTGAAGGCGACAGAATTATCTTACGCAAATATGAGAACGATGTTGATTCGCCCAGGGCATTAATCCGAGAAGTACTGTCTACCAATGATGTGGCAAATGTTATTGCCCCGGATCTCTTGGAGCGAATGAAATTTGAAGCAGAAAAGGCGGTGTAGGTTATGCGTGGGTTGTTAGCTATGGTTAGTCCTAATGTATCCACTGATATTATTTCGGTGAATCGCCCAGGGTTTGTAACGTATAGTGCATGGCTATCTAATGTCCATGCGCAAGAAGCTCAGAAGTCCGGGCCAGTTAGCGTAAGAGTTGATAAGGCAGAGTGTGAGCGACTAATAAGTAATATGAGGGGAATAAAGAAACATGAGTGAACAGTCTGCTATTGCAATTGTTAATGATTATCCATCAAATGAATTTAATCTACTGATACCTGTGAAGACGATGCAGGAAATAAGCCCGATGCACAAGGTTGTTGTAAATCAGGTGCAAATAAGTCCAAATCCTAATGATAAAGATGTATACCTAGAAAATAAGGAATATGCCCTTACAAAAAAAGCATTGGCTAAGTTGATGGCTGCAGCGAATATTCAAGTGGCAGAAAGTACTACTATACTGCCAGCTAATTGTAAGCGTTGCTACGAGATAGCCGGGCAAACAAGACTTGCACCTAATTGCGGTACGTGCCCTTATAAGGATGATGTAGCTCATCAAGTAACTTTGTATGTTCCAGAACCTTCAGGAACATGGAGAAAAGTGATTTCCACCAAAGAAATTCGTATGGCCGATGAAAAAGGGAAAATGACTGAAGCACAATATAAGCGTTTCTTCCCTTTTCGGTCTGAACAATGCGAATCTAAGGCTTTGAATAGGGCATTACGAGAAGCGTTGATGATTAGTTCTAGTTATAAAGCAGAAGAGTTGAAGAAGCCTTTTGTCGTTGCTTATATAGTGCCTAATATGAATGATCCGGAAATGAAAAAGAGTGTAGCTGCTTCTTACGCCAATTCAATGTCTATGATGTTTGGCGGTAATAAAGAGGTTAAACAAATATCAGGTACTACTGTAATTGATCCTGATGATCTTGATGAACCACTAGGACAAGAGGGAAAGTCAGTAGCTATTGAAGCTGAAATTGTTTCTCCTAGTGAAGAAATCCCACCTTGGGATGAGGAAGAGCTTGAAGCAAATATAAATCAAAAAGAAGAAGCAATTATCACTTGCGAAGGCTGCGCCGAGATTATAGAAGCTACTGGCAGTAAATTCACCGCAAAAGATATCCAGGATTATTCAAAACGTAATTTCGGTGGGAAAACATTTTGCCGTACTTGCCAGGCTAAAGCTAAGGCAGCTCAAGGTGGTAAGAAATGAAGCCAATAAAGATATTACATACTGCCGATTGGCATATAGGGGAGTTTACTGGTCCTGTAATTGACGGCCAGAATGCTAGGGAGATAGATACCCTTAAATGTATTGATTTTTTAGTTGATCAAGCAAAACTGGAAGATGTAGATGCAATTTTAATATCTGGTGACTTATTCGATAAGTCAAAGCTCTGGGGCGACACGATGCTAAGGCTGATTGGGGTGGCTGCTGAACGACTGCGTAAATTAGCAGCCATTGCCCCTACTGTATTGCTTTTTGGTACTGCCAATCATGACAGTATGAAAGCATTTCAAAACCTTGATGAAATGGCAATTCCCAATTTGAGTATTATAACGGTGCCTCGGAAAATTACGATTCATGTGAAAGTTGATGAATATAAAGCTGATGGATATAACGATGGTTATCTGCCGGTTCAGATTGTTGGTGTACCTGGTTACGATAAAGGCTACTTCCGAGCGCAAAACCCTGGAATGTCCGCTGAAGAAGAAAATAAAATGTGCAGTGAAATGCTTGGCAACATCGTTTTGGGACTGAACAATGAATGTGATTCGCGCTATCCGTCGGTATTAATGTCTCACTATACGGTGGTTGGCTGCCAGCTTGATAATGGGGAACATATCTTTCAACAGTCGGATGTTGTATTGCCTAAGGAAGCTTTGCAATCAAGCTCTTTCGATTTGATTTGTTTGGGGCACATACATCGTGCACAGCAGCTTACGGATTGTGGTAAAACAACTTACTATAGTGGACCGCCAAATGCCTTGACATTCAACGAAGAAGGGCAGGATAAAGGGTTTTGGATGCATAATTGTAACTTTCTTGAACCTATCCGTTTTGAAGCTAGTATCCACTCTCGTTTTATCAAAACTCCATCGCGAAGATTTTACACGCAAGAATGGGATGAGCAGGACGTTGAAATGTTTGTACAAGGCTATCCTGTTAGCAATTTTGCTTTTAAAGATGCTATTGTACGGCTGCACTATACCTGCTCGGATGAATTAAATAAGCAACTGAACCGTAAAACGCTGGAAAAAGCTTTATATGATGCAGGTGCTTTTGATGTGGTAGTAAGACCAGTGAAGTTAATTGAGGAACTAAAGAAAGAATCCTTAACAGAAACGCTTGGCCCTCTTGAAAACCTTACTGAATGGTTACAGAAAGAAGGATACCAAGGACTTGAATTAGATTTTTTGATCGAGCTTGCAAGACCAATGATAGCCACAGTCAGTGCGAAAATGCCAACTGGAAAGTTTTCCGGGATATTCGTACCTAAAAGTTTAAGGGTTAAAAATTATCGGTCATATAAAGAAGAGTTCTTTGATTTTAGCCCATTGCATTTCGCAATCGTTAGCGGATCAAATGGAGTAGGTAAATCCGCATTCTTTGGTGATGCAATTAGTGATTGCCTTTATGAAGAAATTAGAGAAGGTAGAAAAGGTGATTTAACCGGGTGGATTAACAATGATACTGCCGCCAAATCAGGAATGTTAGACTTTATCTTTGGAATGGGTGAAACGGATTGGCGTGTAGTTAGGACAAGGGCAAAAAGCGGCAAGGTTACTTTGTCTCTATCCGAATTGATTAATGATGAATGGGCCGATAGAAGCTGCACCAAAAAAGATGATACACAAGCAAAAATCATATCGTTAATGGGCATGGATGCTATGACGTTTAGAAGTTGCGCTCTTATTATGCAGGATGCTTATGGTTTATTTCTGGAAGCTGATAGGGAAGAACGCATGTTAGTGCTTGGGAATCTATTGGGGCTAAGCGTATATGAGCAATTAGCTGAATTAGCAAAAGCAAAGGTTACTGAGGTAAATCGATCCATTGAAAAATCAAAAATGCAGATTATGGCTCTTGATGAGAAGCTTAAAGATAAAGCAGAACTTGAATCAAATTTACAGGCTGTCAATATTGAAATCGAAGACATGAAATCTATCCTTCAGGAGAAAGAAAAAAGTTTATCTGAAATAGAGAAAACGATTAATACCCTTTTTATCCGAGCAGAAAAAGGTAAGGAATTAAATCGTCAGGCGGTTGAGCTTACTAACCAGAAGCTGTCTAAGGAAAATACTCTAAAGGAACATGATGTAAAAAGATTGCAAGCAATCAATGATTTATCCCAAAAATCGTTAGTGCTGGAGACGGTCGCGGAATATGAGCAGGTTAAAGATCAGATAGCTGCACTAGATGCTAAGTTGCCACGGCTGAATGAGCTAAAAAGCCAAAGTGCTGAGTTGGTAAGGCAGAATATCTCGCAACAAATATCAATCATAGCTCATAAGGAAAAGATCACTCATGCGGAAACAATTTTATCCAAAGAAACAACAATTTTAGAATCTGTTAGTGAGTATGAACGTATCAAGCAGCAGATAACGGTATTGGAAACCAAACAGCCACGTCTTGATGAGATTGCTAAAGAAAATAACCAATATGTTTTTGATCTTACTAGTATTTATGATGAATTAGCTACTATTGATGAGCAAATAAAAGAAATTGAATCTGCCTTGGCCGACAAGCCGGAGCTTGAAAAAGCCGTTATTACGTATCGTGAAAATGTAGTGAAGTTAAGCGGTCAAGATGATCTTGAACAGAAAAATGCTGCTCTTAGCTTTAAATTGCGAGAAGCACAGCAGATATTGTTTAAAGCCCAAACCGCCTATAATGCTAGCAAAACGTCCTTTGAGACTCAAATTAAAACATTATCAGGCAAGGTTGAAATGTTGGCCAATAGCAATTGTATTGATCCGGAGAACGCTAAGTGTAATTTTTTGGCGGATGCCCAGGCTGCTAAAGCTAAACTAATCCAAGTACGTGCCGATTATGATGTGTTAACCACAGATGATGTTAATAATGCGAGTACCAAGTGCGAAGAGATATCTAAGCAAATAGCTGATTTGAATTATGATCCAGTAGCGCATAGGCGGTTGAAAGATCTGATTGCCGAATTGCTTCCTAAAACGGAAAGAGCAGCTGCATTATCCGGTAAAGAAGAAGTACTTGCTAATTTACAGGAACAAAGGAAAAATCAGATCAGCAAGAGGGATGATCTATCAATCAAGCGTGATAATAGCTTAAATGAGTACCGAGCATTGGAGAATGAACTAGAACCGCTAAATGGATTAAAAGACCATTTACCTACTCTTGAAAAAGCGCTGAAAGATAAGGATGATCTACCTGTAGCTCGTGAAACATTGAAAACGTCAAATGATGCAGTAGCATTGCTCGAAACTGAAAGTGCGGATAAAGCAGCGCAGGTAAAGCTTCTTGATTTAGAAGCTAACACCATTATTAATGAATTAGTTAATTTGCCTGAATTGAAACGTAAACTACCTTCTCTGGAATGGGCTGTAAAAGCAAAAGAGCAATTGCCAGTTGCACGAGAAATATTGAAGACTACCACCGATGCAATGGCGATGCTCGATACGGAGATTGATGCCATAAAAGAGCAAATTAGAACCATAGGCTACGAGAT
>Ga0316613_10002839_pt1 | contig 11019 bp, 8 predicted proteins | sample OWC_soil_day10_C_2_FD_207647 | JGI IMG/M metagenome (GOLD analysis project Ga0316613, IMG submission 207647) | Wetland soil microbial communities from Old Woman Creek delta, Ohio, United States - OWC_soil_day10_CT_b | ecosystem: Environmental > Terrestrial > Soil > Wetlands | place: USA: Ohio... | reverse complement strand
GTATTCATGAACTTCTTCAGGTGTACCAAGAGCAGTAAGACTTGCAGGAACATCACCCATAATACACATATGATCTCCCAGAACTTCTTTGATTTTGTAAATATTTGTAGCATGATCAGGCGAAAATATGCACTTACCCTTTGGAAGCTCGCGGAAAAATTCCAAATCCCGTTCCCAGTTAGAGTCCATGTGCAGTACAGGAATTACACCCTCCTCTACGACGACCTCAGTCATGCGTTTAAAGTACGGCCAAACAAATCTTTGCCACATTTTAGGACTTAAGAACTGACTGGCAGCACGCCACCCACCAACCCATACTCCTGTTGGCTTAACTGCGCGGAGCGTTTGTCTAGTATCAGCAATAATTTCTTCCATCGCTATGTCCATTGCCGCTTGAACTTTATCCGGCATTCTAAACATATCTTTAGTGAATTGAGACATAGTTCTGCCACCGCAGAATACTTCATAAGGAATACACAAAACAAGTGGCGACAAAGTTACTAAGCCAATATCTGTCGCCTTCTGAATGGCTTTGGGGGCAAACTCAAAAATCGGTTTCATTTTTTCGCCTAAATTACCCAATCGGTTTAAGAGAAAATCATTAAACCAATTCATATACCCTTGATTAATAATAAGGTCATAGTCTTCCTTAGTCATCATTTCGGCTTCGGCAACTTGCCAAGGAACACCTTCTGACAAATCTACACCAGGTACTTTAACCTTAGAAAGCCATTGGTAAGAAAGTAACTTAGGGCTAAAAAACGGTTGTTGAATTCCATCAGGAGAACCTAACGAAGTAAATGATTTCAGCATAACATCGCAAGATAGCTCAATGTCTTTAGCGAATTCAGAAACTTTAACGCCTAAGTGATTCGCACAAAAGGAATTTCCTACCGGGACAACCGGTACTCTGTCTGGAGTACCCAGTGCAACAGCTGTTTTAATGCGATTTAAGCGTTCATTATATAGAGCTTGATTTGTTTGCATTTAGTGCCACCCCTATTGCTATTTTTTTTAATATTGTTTTGTATCATCAGCCTATCGTTTGCGCAAACGTGTAACAGGATGATAAAAGTAGTTGTCTGAGAAACAATTTACTTTTAGAAAAGTAGTTAAATTCATATTAACTGAATAGTTCTTATTTAGCAAATTATATATATATATTGCTGTAATTGAAAAAAATAATAAACAAGACTTATTCAAGTAGCACAAAGCCGAGTACTTTTTCTACGGCTAGCCCTCTCCAGGACCCTACGTACGGACCTCGTATAGGGCTCTTGACAAACACCGAACCTTTTATTGCTTTATGTAATATGATAGACAAATTCCACCCTATCATTTACTCCAAGAATCATATGACTGTACTTTCGCAAGCAGGTTTATAGAACAATTCATAATCAAAACCACATAATAAAAAAATTGTTTTGCACCCAACTTCATGCTATATTTAATTTTAGTTATTTTGATAGTCGGAGGTGATTGTAATGAAGAAATCAGACTCCAATAGAATTGATTATTCTAAAAATGAGAAACAAATGAAAGATGCTTTTATTGAATTGCTTGATAAAATACCCATCGAAAAAATCAGCATTCAACAATTAGCTAATAAAGCTAATGTAAGCCGAGGTACTTTCTATCTTCACTTCGACAACATATATCAATTATTGGAAAAAATTGAAGATGATTTAATTAATGAATTAAGAATTATAAATAAAGATTTCCATCTGTTTTCTCTGCCAAACCATGATTTGACAAAAATGAGCACTGTTCCATATTTCTATGAAACTTATGAATGGATTCGCAAAAACAAACTCTATATCAAAGTTTTATTTGGGATTAATGGAAGCCCTTCATTTAAAAATAAATGGCGGAGTTGTATCTATGAGATATTTTCAAAAAAAATCAAGCACGATAATATTAGAGTCATCGACGAAGATATGTTCTGCACTGCCGTTTCATCGTCTTGGTTGGGTGTTATTGAAAGCTGGATTAATTTAAGAGACGATATGAATTCAGAAAGTTTATCAAAAATCATTGGTATCATGACGAAAAATATTCTAGTTGGTTTTGATAATAGATAGTTGTGATGTTTGAATATGCAAGAGTGCCTGGAATTATCTAGGCACTCTTTAGTTTATTGGCTTTAGCATTTCGTGCTTAGCGTACGTTTTGCGCATTTGTATGGCGATCGCCACCGCTTAGAAACTCATACTGCATGACTTTACATCACAGTTTCTTTCCTTTTTCACTCGTAATTCACTTGAGTTGCTCCATTTTATTCTCTGGCGGAACAGGCTAGTGCTTTTACGTTGCTCTTAACTCCCGTTCTCAGTAAATTTACAGAATTAAATTCCCTGATATGCGAAATACTACTTTTATAATTAACGGGAGGTTTATTATGGAAGTGAGCAACCAGATAATCTTGTGGTCAATGTTAGTCCCACCGTGGCTAACACTCTTGCTGATGAATAAAGAAGATGTGAAAAGATGGATGCCTGTTGCGCTATTTACAATAGTTGCAAATACACTTATTGTAGATTCAGGTGTTGGACTGAAAGTATGGGAAATCCATCAAAACACCTATCCGCTAAGTCAGATGATCAGTTTGAACTATGGGGTACTACCAGTTGCTACAATGTGGATATTCAAATTTACATATAGTCGTTTTTGGCTATATGCTGCTGTCGAGGTAGCTCTGGGTTTAGTATTTATCTTCTTGGTTCAACCTTGGTTACATAGACGGGGAATATGGGTGTGGATCAATCAAGATGCTATCAGTGGATTTGGGGCATTTATGACCACTGTGGGACACTTTGTGTCTATATACGTGTACCAGATGTGGCAAGAAAGCATATTCGCAAAATGTGAAAGAGCCAATTCTTTTACAAGCTTGAACCCAGCAGCCGCTAAGCCAATGCAGGGTAAAGATGAAGAAAACAAATAGAAGAAATAAACCAAATGGACTCTACGTATTTGAAATTAGAAAAATTTGCGGCAAGGAAAACTTTTATACGAGTCCTAATTTAGTTCTTAAAGGGCAACTAGAGGTATAAATATTATTTGCAACTGGGAAGATAGAGCGTTGGAAATGATGGCCTTCTATCCTTCTAACTTTGTTACGAGAGTTTCCTAAAAGTAAAAATATAAGGGCAGTTCAAAACAAGTTTTTAGAAACCTATTTGAGGCAGCCCTTTTTCTGATAAAGTAAACTTAGCTTCAGGCGGGGTCTTAACCCCATCTAAAGCTAAGTTTACTTTATCCAGGGACTTAGCCGCTCTTATCTCCCGCTTATAGATGCGGGAATCTTAGAGCGGGTTAGTCACAGGATAAAAAGAAACATCTATCAATATACTTTGAAGGCCGTCTTGATATGGAACTTGCAAACTAAGGGAAACCGAATGAGGTTTTCCCGCAGATAAAATTATATCCCCTTCAGCCGTCCAGTCAAGGCCAGCGAAAAAGCATCGCTAACCTTGACAGAACGACCTCCGGGGATGTGCATCAACTATGCGGGAAAAACCATTTACACAGAATAATTTACACTACTTTTTCTCTTGACATGAGTTAGCAAATCTTTAGCTTATAGTCCCTAATGCGTTGAATTATCTATAAATTGCATTTCCAGTTTTTGATTTGTATTTTGGAGGAATAACAGGGATAAGCAAATATGAATCATAACCTTTACCAGTATGAATTACATGATTACCTTTTGTAATCAATTCATGTTCAAAAGTATCGATTCCACCAATATTACGCCAGCATGACAAGAATACTCTTAGCTTCTCACCTTCATGCCAAATTTTACTTGTTGGATTGATTTCAATTTCAAGAGGAACGATTTCCCCTTTTCCAATTTTCTGCTCATTTTTAAAAGTATACCTAGGCTGGAATTCTGTACTGGTAGCTTCATCTAATTCTCTTAAAGATGCTCTGAGACAGCCAGCAGTTCCCATGTAATCCCAGTTATGGAACACATAAGTTGGAAGCACCTCACCATCTGTATCAATTTTCATTACAACGACATTTAGATCCAAATCATCATGACCATCTGCTTCAACCCATACTTTAAGTTTAAAATATCCGGTTAATTCTGTTTCTTCCTTAAATTCATAGTCAAAATATGCATAACCGTTTTCTGCGTCATAGCTGATTTTTGCAGTTTCATCAACTGGCGCATCTGCAAGTGATTCGTTTGCGGCGTTAAGATATAGTTTCTTGTACTCTGTTCTTGCTATTGGGAAGTCTGTTTCTGTTCTAAATTTATCATAATCAAAATCATAAGCATCCTGGACTTCCAGCCGTACTCTAGGAATCAATTCCCAACCGTTGTTGATCTCTTTTAAGTAGCGATCAAAAAATTCTTTTAAATCTCTCAATGAAGAAGGTGTATAAAGATCTTCCCATTCAAACTCTCGGTGAATACGAATCCATTTTTTAGGCGAACGAATCGCACGAAAAGCATTTACTGAACCTGTTAAATGTAATTGATGACTCCAACTGCCTGTCATATAACATGGAATTCTAATTTTGCTTAAATTAGCTACTTTATCTTCCCAATATGCATCCATTAAAGGATGTTCTTTTAACATCTCCATATGGTCTTCAACAAATTCTTTACCACGAATGTCACGGAATACAAATTCATTAAAACCGGTCATTGGTATGCCACCCTTACATGCGAACTGACGATAAATGTCATTTGTTCCTTCCCAAGGCGCAATGCACGCTAAATGAGGTGGTTGCTCTGCTGCTACATACCATTGAGCCATAGCTACTGCAGAATTACCGCTCATACCGATTTTTCCAGTACACCAGCTCTGGGTTGCAAGCCATTCAATTAAATCATATCCGTCTTTACCATCCTGTGTCTGCCACGGACGTAATTTACCTTCAGAATTACCTGTTCCGCGTGCATCTACGTTAACAACAGCATACCCTTGTTTTACCCAATATCCAGGATCCGGAGATTCAAACTTTGCCATTTTCGAAACCGTTTTTGGCGGAACCCCAAGAATCTGCCATGTTTTTGGAGTATCACCAGGTCTCTTTCCATAAAATCCCCATGAAATTATTGCCGGTACCTTGTCAGCTCCCTCTGGACGATAGATATCAACATAAATTGTTGCACCATCACGCATCTTAACGGGTACGTCCTGATCACAAACGATACCGTTTTTAACGTAAGAACGTTGATTCAGTTTACTGTAAAATCCCCATCCCGATATTTCTCTGTCAACATACTCAGTAGCGTCTGAAGACTTTTTGTATATTACTTCTATTTCTTCATCGCCAAACATTTCTTTGATACGCACATATTCTACACTATTATTTTTATCTTTCATCATTTCCATTACTGGCGGTCTTTTTATTTCGCTCATGGACTTTCTTCCTCCATATTTAATATTATTATAGTAACCCTGCTACATATTCAGCTGCTTCTTCAATATTCGAAGTATTTCTAAATTTCATAAAATCAATCTCCACTTCATATTCATCTTCCAATACGCCGATAATCTGTACAATGTTAATTGATTTTGCATTGAAATCTTTTCCGAAATTTGTTAACGGACTAAAATTGCTTGTATCACATCCAAATGTTTTTGCAGCAGCTTCATAAATTTTTCTTATTACAGTTTCCTTATAAGACATTTCAATAATTCCTCCATATTCTATATTTTATTGGGTTGTCCATGAGACAATTATATATACGAAGAGACATTTTTCTATGTACATTTATTTAAAAAATGTTCAATTTACGCAAAATTAATATTTTTTTAAAAATTGAACATTTTTTAATGTAGTGTTCATTGGTTTATCATTTTATCATGCTATTCTATAAATATAAGAAGGTGAAAAAACATGATTATTGGTATTGGGACAGATATTCTAAATAAAAATCGCGTTTGTCAAGTTATTTCTTCAGAAAACCAAAGTTTTATATCCCGTGTATATTCTGAAGCCGAGTTAATAGAAGCGGGGAAATCTGCAAATGACATTACTTTTTATCTTGGAACAAGATTTGCTGGAAAAGAAGCCGTATTTAAAACATTGTCTATCCCTTCTAGCTCTAAAATATATTTAAGAGAAATTCAAATTTTAAATGATGTCAACGGAATTCCTTACGTAGAACTAAAGGGTGAAATGGCTCGAACAGCAAAAGAAAGAGGCATTACCAAAATACTTATATCCCTATCATATGACACGGATTATATTATTGCCTATGCTACAGCAATAGCAGATTAAATTTAACGAGGTGACCATTATGAATATTATGGAAGAACTAATTAGGAAAGGACAAGCGGAACCTAAAAGAGTTATCTTCCCTGAGTCTGCAGAACCCAAGATTTTGCTTGCCGCAAAAAAAGCATTGGACAGCGGAATTGCTAAACCTATTTTAGTCGGTGATATTAACGAAATACAAAAAATATCTTTAGATAAAAATATTGATATTAATGGAATGCGTATTGTATCTAATAGTGATGAGACATTAGTTAGGTCTTGTATTGAAGAATATTTAAATAAAGAATGTATATTTTCAGAGAAAAAATTAACAAGAATGGCACAAACACCTCTAAATTTGGCAGCTATGATGGTTAATAAAGGTGAAGCAGATGCCATGATTGCTGGCTTAGTTCATACAACCGCAGATGTAATTCTTGCAAGTCAAAGTCTTATCGGACTTCAAGAAGGAATTTCTACACCTTCCAGTCTTTTTTTAATGAATATACCAGGCTTTGATGGTCCTGAAGGTAACCTAATTGTATTATCTGATGGCGGTGTATGCGAATCGCCATCCATTTCTGAATTAGCAGATATTGCAATTACTACTGCCGATACTGTTTCTGGTTTATTAAACTGGGAACCCCGTGTTGCCATGTTGTCTTATTCAACCAAGGGAAGCGTAAAGGGTGAAAAACCTAACTTTGTTTTGAGTGCCTTAAAAGAAATCAAAGAAAGAAAACCTAACTTAAAAGTTGATGGAGAATTACAATTGGATGCTGCAATCATGCCTGAAGTTGCATCAAAAAAATCACCAGATAATACTGAAGTTGCAGGTAGAGCCAATATTCTTATTGTACCTGATTTGAATGTTGGTAATATTTTATATAAATCTATTCAGCGCTTCGCTCACGCAGATGCTTATGGACCTTTTCTACAAGGCTTTTCGAAAACCATTAGTGATTTATCCAGGGGTTCCAGCATTGATGACATTTATGGTGTTATAGCCATGGCAGTTGTTAGGGCTCAGACTTTAAAATAATAATGCTTGAAGATCAATTTACAGTCTCAAATAATATATTTATAAGCTCTTAGAAACAACTCTATAAAAATCGAGTAGGAGGCTACCCATTAATTGAGTAGCCGACACCGGGTAGAGAGGCCACATAATTGCTAGCCCGAACCCCCACAGAACCCGGCGTGCGGATTTCCGCACCGGGTTCTTCAAAAATTGGCTCACAGCACTGCGTCCGAAACTTTCAATCTACTATAGGGTATTGAAAGTTTCGGACGCAATAGAGGAAATCTTGATAGTATCTCGCGGAACTCATCCCAGTTGACGTAGCTCTTGGTGCTGCGACTACTAAGCATTTTACGCCAGTACAGCTTAGTTTTATCGTAAACCTGGAAGATGGCTTTTAAGTTACCTGCAAGCATTTAACCGTTTTTTCAAAATCCTTCTTCTCCCGCTCGACAATAGAATCAATGGCCTTTTGTCAGGATGTGGTTTCCACGACAATAAACCTTAGCCCTATGGCCTTCTATTTTTTGGTAAAGCCTTGCGTTCGATAACGAGTGAATTTTTGGGTTTCCCCCACGGATATCGGCTCCGACCAATTCCCATCCTGATAAGCCTACTCTACCAATTGATCGACTAGTTTTCCGAAAAAAGAGTCGGGGCAGCGCGAGATAAACTGCACAGAAGCCTTTACGTCATAAAGCACATGAATATTGGGCATCGTGATTAACTTGCAATCTGCAATATATACTGCCTTTGAATCGATAGAGAAGACTTTGACATTAGCACCTGAAAACCATTTTCATAACTAATAATTATTATTCTTTGTATATTTATTTGTGTCATCCGAAATGTGGGTTACAAAAGTATTACACTTCAGCAAGCAGCGTAAAAGAAAAAGCCACCGATATAAAATCGGCAGCTGCAAAATTATATATTTAAGCTCCATCACCTACAAACTTATAGCCTACTCCCCACACTGTTTTAATGTACGTGGGGGATGAAGGCGTAGGCTCAATTTTCTCCCTTAATCGCCTTATATGGACGGTCACGGTATTTTCATCACCCTCATAATCACTATGCCAGATCTTATTCAAAAGCTGCATCCTGGTAAAAACCTGCTGGGGATTACTTACCAACAACCAAAGCAATTCAAATTCCTTACTGGTAAGATTAACAGCTGTACCATTAATCGTAACCGCCCTGGTGGCAGCATCAATATGCAAAGTACCCCACTCCAAAGCCTGACTTGTCTGATTTTTCCCCTGCCCTTGTACCCGGCGAATAACCGCCTGTACCCTGAGAACCAATTCGTTCGGACTAAAGGGCTTGGTTAAATAGTCGTCCACCCCTAGTCTAAGCCCTACAATCCGGTCAAGTTCATCGCCCTTAGCCGATAAAATGATGATGGGAACAGTGTACTCAGCAGTTAAAATCCTGCAGACATCAAGACCGTTGAGTTTTGGCAGCATTAAATCGAGGATCACTAAATCAGGCTGCTCTTTTTTGGCAACAGTCAGCGCACTCTCACCGTCAATAGCGGTGACAACCAGAAACTTTTCCCTTTCAAGACAATGCTTCACTATCTTTAGTATCTTCGCATCATCATCTACAACTAAAATCTTCTCGCCAGACAAACCTAACACCCCTTCGCAATGACCGGTAAAACAAAAGTAAACGTACTGCCCCGGCCAACTTCACTTTCCACCCAAATCCGGCCCCCGTGCATTTCAACCAAATTGCGCGCCAGTGCTAATCCTAAACCGCTTCCCGGATATTCCCTTGCTTCAGCACTATCAACCTGGTGAAACTTGTCAAAAATATATTTTTGATCTTCCTGGTTAATACCGATACCGGTATCTTGTATCTTGACAACAATCTCTGGCCCCTTTTCCTGATCGTTCATCAAAACTGATTAAATTGCGGAAAATGTGAATCACTTTTTCGCGATCAGCTACAAGATCGGGAACGCCAGTGGAGATATCAACAATAAACGTAAGTCCGTTCTTGCTTACTAGCGGAGAAATACTATGCATTAAATGATTCAGCACTTCTTTAATATCAATCTGGTTACAGTTAATTTTGGCAAGCCCGGCTTCAATTTTAGACATATTAAGAATGTCGTTGATCTGGCTAAGTAATTGGTGCCCACTTTCAAAGATATCTTGCAGATATTCCTGCTGTAGACTGCTGAGCGTCTCTCCCTCGGCCAATAGGATTTCCGCAAAAGCAATGATTGCCGTAAGGGGAGTCCGGAGTTCATGACTCATAACCGCCAAAAATTCCGATTTGAGGCGGTCTGTCTCGGTCAGTTTGGCATTCATAGCTTGAAGCTTACTTCCTTGCTCCAGCAAACGCTGATTCGCTCCTGACAAGAGCGCCGTACGCTCGATTACTTTTTCTTCCAGGTCGTTATAGAGTTCGTTAAGTTTACTTGCCATCGTATTAAACTCTTCCGCCAAACTCCGCATTTCGTCATAGGTCTGAATCTCGGTCAGCTGCGCCGATAAATTTCCCCGGCCCAGCTCGGCTACTTTGCCTGTCAATTCACGGATAGGCATGATAATAATATGTTCCATCATTAAATAAGTCAGCCCAATACTGACAAACACCATGAACAGGATGAAAACTACCTGGCTGCTAATATTGGTGCGTTGGGCGGCCTCGAAACGTGCCATTGGAAAAACCACACTAATACTCCCGGCAAACTCTCCTGCAGAGAATCCTTCTTTAGCATATCCGGAAATATCATTAAGCCCAACCGGTTTGCCGTGACAGGATAAACACGATTCATCATAATATAACGGCACTAAGTACCGGAACACACGATTGCCGTCAATTTCATCATAGCCCCATAATTCCTTGAGGCTTTTGTCGGCGGCTAACTGTTTCATTGCTTCAATTTCAAAATTGTCCGGAGCATTATAGGGATCGCGTACAATGGGCCGGGTCTGCTTAAATTTATAACCGGAATAGCCATTAAAAATTTCGCCGATGCCCTTGCCGACAGCTGCAGGATTTAAGTGTTTGAATTCATAACCGCCATCGTAATTGGCATTAATCAAATCTTGCTTACCTGCAATAAATGACCTTGTAGCAATAAGCTGTTGAGCAATAACCTCTGCTTTTTCCTTCATTTCCGATTCAGCCTGAAAATTATATTGTCTAATATTCCAAAGGAGATTTACTGTCATCAGAACAATGGTTATGATGGCAATTCCTATCATAAATTTTATCGTAAGACTATTTTTAAACCGCATAAATTTATTACTCCCCAAAACGGAATATCACTTTATAAAAAAGCATTCTGTTTAAATATGACAAAATCCTCTATTATTCTCATATCATAACTTCACCTATTAAGGGAAATAGCCATAACTCGCTTTTTTAGTAAGTTATGACTATTTCCTCTACCAGGAATAGTATGTTCTGCTATTTTTATCTGCTTCGGGTTATCATTTTGAATCTTCTTTTCTTAGTTCTTGCCTCCTTAACAACGACCTGCTTGGTTTCCTCTAGAAATTGGTACCGATCCAGCTTGGTTTATTAATTCAATCTCATGCTCAACCCATACCGGGTTATGATGCTTAACTTACGGTCAATTTCAATAACACTGGTTAACTCCTGTTTCTGAAATCCTTTCAAGAAAATACCTCCCCCATAAAATTTAAGATAACTTGCTCACACCAAACCTTGGGTCAAAGGAGCTAAGTTAACATACATTGCATAACTAAATAAATACATACTTACACTTATGCTTATGCTTAGTCTTTTTACGTAAA
>Ga0316613_10002838_pt1 | contig 11020 bp, 8 predicted proteins | sample OWC_soil_day10_C_2_FD_207647 | JGI IMG/M metagenome (GOLD analysis project Ga0316613, IMG submission 207647) | Wetland soil microbial communities from Old Woman Creek delta, Ohio, United States - OWC_soil_day10_CT_b | ecosystem: Environmental > Terrestrial > Soil > Wetlands | place: USA: Ohio... | reverse complement strand
TCGCGCTCGACTGCGTAGAGAAGCGTGACCCACACACCAACCAGACCGACGTCAACCAACCAGGAGTCTCGACCCTAGACAACAACGCCCGATTAGAGAAGCGGAAGTTCACGATCACCGAAAGCGGACGGAGGTGACCAACACCGAAGCAGACGCTTAACGAGCGCCATGCGAAGAGTTCTGCAGGCGCAAAATGCTTGCTAGAGGAGTGGGCCGCGTGGCACTCAGGCGACCCACCACCTCGCAAGACTAATTGACCAATTCGAGGTCGCCCGGTTGCCAGGTCTGGTTGAACCAGGGTTCGAGCGGCCCATAGAGCCGCAGAAGGAGGTTGTAGCCCTTGCCCGGCATCGTCTGCACCCAGTTGGCTTCGTTGCCGGCCGGCGCCTTCGGTCCGAACCATACGGTCGCGCCGCCATCCGCGTTCTTCTTTAGCCCGGGAGCGTTGCTGTCCACACCCGCCGACTTCTGATCGGTAGGAAGCAGCGAGCGCGTCTGGTTGTCGTAGGCCGTGAAGGCCCAGAAGTTCTTCGCGGGAATCGGGCCCGGCAAGGTCACCTTGTAGGTGCGACTGCCATCAAGGTAGTTCCCGGCCGCATCGCGAAAGGCGAACGCATACGCGGAACCGGTGCCCGGCTTCGCTTCACTCATGGCGGGCGTGATCCCCGTGGCGAGGTAGAAGAACATCACCTCGGCGTCGAGCAGTCGCTCCGCTCCCGAGAGGAACTCGTAACTGCCCCCCACGAACGGTGTGGTCCATTGCCGGTCCTTGAATATCCGGGTGCGGGGATCGCGTGAGGCGAGTGAGTTCGAGCGGGCGACCGCATTGCCCACCGCGACCGCTTCCGTCAGAGTCTTCTTCATCCGCGCGTCCGGCGCGAACGGCTGCCCCTTGCGGATGCCGATCGCCGCGTACAGGCCCACGGTGTCCGGATCCACCCAGTCGGCAGGCTCGTTCTGCACCACGGCATTCAGCTCCTCGTAGAAGCTGAAGTCGTTGGCGCTGACCGTGTTGAATTTGACGCCCGAGAGATTGACGAAACTCGTCGCCGGGGGCTTGGCAGCCTGCGACAACGGAAACACCGCTGCCTTCGCCTTGACACCCGCAGCCGCCGCGGCGAGATCGCCCTTCTCGACGAACACACGATAGAAGATGAGGACCCGATTGGTGCGCGGCTTGGCGACGTTGAAGCCCTTTGCGGGCACGGCTCCCTTGTAGCCGGGGGGCACGAAGAGATAGTCCCCGCCCGCTCCTTTGTCAGGTCCCGTCAGTCCCACATCGACCACCCAGCGGAAGTCGGCGTCGTCAACCGGACCAAGCGCCCGCGGCGGCACCCGCACGACCATCGGCCCGTCCTTCAGATTGACGCACATCAGGACATAGACTGTGGTGGTGTTGGGCGTCAGGAACAGCGAGCGGGCATCCATAAGCTGCTCGGTAATGCCGATTCCGCCGTTAGCCTTGACACCTGCTTCTTCCAGGCCGTGACAGATGGCATACACCGACGTGGCCGACATTCCCTTGAGAAACGCGTCGATGCCGCGACTGAAGTCGATCTGGTCGTAGGCGAGCTGGACCGTCGCTGGATCGGGCGCGCCATCCTTGAAGCGCAGCGTGCCGATGCGGGTCTCGACCGTATCGGGTGTCGTGATCTTTGCGGGCACCTCGGGCGCGTATTTCGGCGCAGTGCCCGGCGTACTGGCGGGCGTCTGCGCGTCACTGACAGCGGGTCCAATGGCGATCGCCGCTGCCATGGCGATACCGAACATGCTGTGACCTAACGTCATTGCCTTTCCTCCCCTTTTTCATTCGTTGAACGAGAATGCGGCGGCCGCGTTCTTCTTCGCCGCCTACGTGATCGTGTCGGCGGGCTTGCTTGCAGCCGGCCGGCAGCATACCCGCCATGGCAATCTCCATGGCGCCACCGCGCAGCGTGCGTTACTTGTCTGCCCGCGGTCGCCAATGACCGCTAGTAGGCAGATTGGATGGCCGCGGGCACTGGCCGGTTATGGCCGGCTCAAGACTGCCAGCGAGCTTCCCTGCTACCACTATAGGTTTGCCAGCTGGCGTCTTCCGTGGGTAAAACGCACCTGACGAGTTCTACAGGCGAGCCGGCATCCGCTCGCGCAAGGCGGCGGCATACTCGGCGACGGCAGTCGCGTAGAAGTAGCTGCGGTTGTAATTAAGGATCGCGCTGAAATTGACAGTGCCGATGCGGTAGTCACGGTCCGGCTGACCGTCGCGCACCAGTGGCAGATCGATCAGCAGCACCGGGGTGTCGAGCGAAAGCGGAAGGTCACCGGCGACACCAGCGGCCAGTGCGGACGACCAGGTCGTGCGCGCCTCGATGCCGCGACCCAGCGCGTCGACCATCGCCTCATCTGCGCTGACCTCGAACGCGATGGGATGTCCGCGCTCCCAGCCATGAGCCACCAGGAAGCTGGCGACGGAACCGATCGCGTCGGCCGCGCTGCCCAGCAGGTCGACGCGCCCGTCGTTGTCGAAGTCGACCGCCCAGCGTCGGATTGAGCCTGGCATGAATTGCGGCAGACCGATGGCGCCTGCGAACGAGCCGCGGAAGCTCGCCGGATCGACTTTCTGCTCGCGCGCCAACAGCAAGAATTCAACGAACTCGGCGCGGTAGAAATCGGCGCGCCGCGGGTAGTCGAACGCCAGCGTAGTGAACACGTCGAGGGTGCGGAAATTGCCGGTTATCCGTCCGAAGTAGGTCTCTATGCCGATGATCGCGACGATGATCTCGGCCGGCACCCCGAACTGCAGTTCGGCACGCGCCAGGGGCTCTGCGTTGGCCTGCCAGAACGCGATCCCGGCATCGATGCGGGCCGGCTCGATGTAGCGATCGCGGTACTCGATCCAGTTGCGCTGCCCAAACGGGATCGGCGGTTGCATCAGCCGTTCGACATTCGCGGAGTAACGGGCCTGCTGCAACCAGCGTTCCACCCGTGCGCGCTCGAATCCGTGCGTTGCGACCAGTTCGTCGATGAACTGCTGGACCTCGCTTCGTGCGAGGTAGGAGGTGCGAGCCTGCGCCGCGGGCAGCATCGCGAACGAGACGATCGACAGCAGGGCGGTGCGACGTCGCATCGTCACAGCAGATTCGGACGTGGCTTGAATGCATGGATCGCGCGGCGCAGCGTGCGGATATCGGCGCTCGTCGCCGTGGACGAGGCGGGTCCGTAGCGCAGTCGCTCGTAGCGCGACAACAGCTTGCGAGCGGTCTTCACGTCCTCGGCCACCAGCGCGCGCTTGGTGCGAAAGTAGAGTTCGCGCGGCCCACAGGACGACGATGCCGCGACGCCGGCCCTTTCGAGGCGATCGCGCAGCAGCTGGAATGCGACACCGAGCGGATCGCGAACGCTGCGCGACCGTAATGTGAGGGCCGAGAGCCACACCAGTACCAGCAGGACGACGACCACCATCAGGCGTGTCACGTTCTCGAGGCTCGGCACGAGGCCCAGGCGTTCGACCAGCGCGCGCTGCCGCTCCTGCGAGTACGACAGCACCCACTGGTTCCATCCGTTCTGCACGGCTTCCCAGTTGTAGCGCAGGGCGCGCAACAACGACATGTCGGCGCCCAGCCCCTGCAGCGCGGCACCGCCCTGCTGGGCTGCGCCTCCGGCGCGGTCGATGCGCACCGGGGCCACTACCGCGGTCGGGTCGACCCGTACCCAGCCCCGCCCCTGCAGCCAGACCTCACTCCAGGCATGTGCGTCCGACTGCCGCACCGTCACGAAACCGTCCACTGGGTTCAGTTCGCCACCCTGATAGCCGGTGACGATGCGCGCCGGGACGCCAAGTGCCCGCATGATGAACACGAACGCCGAGGCGTAGTGCTCACAGAAACCCTGGCGCGTATCGAAGAGGAACTCATCGACGGAATTGCGCCCCAGCGCGGGAGGCGCAAGCGTGTAGGCATAGCTGCCGCGCCGGAAGTGATCGAGCACGGCGTTCATCAGCTGGGCATTGCGTGTGGGCGACGAAGTGTCTGCACCGGGCGCCACGCGGCTGCGCAGTTCCTCGGCAAACTGCAACGTGCGCGTGTTGTAGCCCGCCGGAAGAACGACCCAGTCGCCCAGTTCGGCGAGCGTCGACCGGGGATTGAGGCGGAACTCGGTGTAGGAGCGCATCTCGTAACGGATTCGTTCGAGGATGAGACCGCTGGCCAGCAACTGCATGTCGGGCGTCAGGCGTGCCTGCGCCCCGTCCAACTGGGGCATGACTGCCGGGACTTCGAGCGCGAACAGCCAATCGCGCCGGTGCGGTTCGAGCGTGACTTCATAGGCAATGGCCGAGCGGGGATCGGCCTCGATGCTGATCGCAGGCGCCTCGTTCACTCCGCGCACGAGCGGTGACCAGGTACGCCCATTGAACATCCCGAACACCGGACCGCGCCAGTACAGGCGGTCATTCGCCGGCGGCGTAGTCTCGAAGCGAGCGCGGAACACGATCTCGTTGGACTCCAGCAAGCGGCTGATCGAGCCGGGCGACATCGAATTCGACAGCCCCGTGTTGCCCCGACTGGCGTCGCCCGGCATGCCCCACAGCGGCCCGGACAGTCGCGGGAACAGCACGAAGAGGGCCGCGGCCAGCGGTATCGCCTTGAGCAGCGTGAGACCGACGACCCTCAGCTTGCGCGTCGCGGGCAGGTCGACCTCATCGAGGTTCACGCTGACCAGCACGAAGAAGAGCGCCACGACAGCCAGGATCGTGATGACCGCGACCTGCAGCTCCTGTCCATACAGGAACTGTGTCAGCAAGATGAAGAACGCGAGGAAGATGACGACGAAGAGGTCGCGGCGCGCGCGCAACTCCAGCAGCTTCAGTGCCATCAGCAGCACGAGGAAGGTGACGCCGGCATCCTGCCCCGCAAGGGTCCGGTGCTCCAGGTAGACGGCGCCAGCTGCGGCGAGCAGCAGCGGCAGCATGATGAAGCGACCCGGAAGCGGCCGCTGCGCCAGCGTCAGCCAGATGCGCCAGACCAGCAGCAGGACGACGATGGCGGTGGCCCACCATGCAAGGTGCTCGAAATGAGGAATGACGACCAGCGCAACGGCAAACAGCAGCACCAGCGTATCGCGCCGCTCGCGCGCTGCACTCGACGTCTGCGGCCCGAAAAGCCGCACGCCCGCGTCCCATGCGCGGGAGAGCGACGCAGCGCGCAGCGATCCCGGTGCAACGGACGCCACTTCAGCCCTCGTGGAGTGCAAGCATCGTCAGGCAATGCTCGCGGTGCTGGGGTCCGCTGCCGGCGAACGCCATCGACCCCGGCAGCCGGAGCGCATACCGCATGTGTGCCGCGTCGGCATCCAGCACCCAGCGGGTCAGGCGCGAGAGCTTCTGTTCGAGGTCAAGCTGACGGGGCAGGCCGTCGACGTCGAGCAGCAACTCTCCGCCCCCCTGCGCTTCGAATTGCTTGACCGATAGTTCGTCGCTGCGGGCTGCCAGCCGCCAGGCAATCATCTTCTGCGGATCGCCGGGGGAATACGGTCGAACGCCGGCGAAGTCATCGCCGGACGAGGTCAGCCCGACCCCGTCGCCTCCACCTATGCCGCTCGCGGGCAACGGCGGAGCGTCGGTCTCCGGACCCGGATAGACCATGGCCGTCAGTGCCGGAGTGAGGTAGGCCCATGCCCGCCACAGGCCGAACGGGAAGCGGGTCTCGATGACGATGCGAGGCGCCGGCAGCCGGCCGCGGTGGGGCGCGTTCAGTGGGACGCCGACAGCGCGATCCCCTCGTGCCGGTACCGCCATCGACACCCACGGCATCGGCGCGGCGCGCTTGCCGAACAGCGAAAACCAGCGCGGCTCGACGATCGGGTCAATGAAAGAAAACCGCAGGGCGAAGCGATCCACCGTCGTCGGATTGGTGGCGGTGATCTCGAACACTGCGACGTCGCCGGCGAAGACGGGCTCGACGCGCACCCCGCGCAGCACGATTTGCGCAAGATTGGCGTGGGTCGTATGCATGCCGACGACGGCCATGCTGGTCACGAGGAACGTCAGCATGAAGCCGAGTTGCAGGCTGTAGTTGATCGAACCGATCAGCAGCGCCAGCATCCAGACGCCGAACACGATCCCCGGCAGTGTCGGCAGGATGTAGACGCGCCGCCGATCGAGAGTGACCGCGCCCGTTTCGGGCCCGTGCCGACCGGCAATCCACTGGCCAATGCGAATCGTCAACGGATGCGCGGTCATGCTCATGGCACGCTCACCGGGATGTGCGCGGCCTAGGGAACCGGGACGGCGCCGATCAACTGGCTGACGAGTTCCTTGCCGTGCAGCGCGCGACCGCTCTCGCGGCTCATTGCGTGCAGGCGGTGCCCTGCGACAGCGGGCATCACGTTCTGAACGTCTTCCGGGATCACGTGATTGCGTCCGTCGAGCCAGGCCCAGGCGCGTGCGGCCGCGAGCAGCGCGATGCCGCCCCGCGGCGATAACCCTTCCGCATACTTGCCGGACGCGCGTGTGTGCCCCATCAGCGCCTGTATGTAGTCGAGCAGTGCGGCCGAGACGAACACCCGCTTGACCTCGGCCTGGGCCGCGACGAGGTCGCTCGGGCGTGCCACGGCCGGGAGCGACTTCAGCATGTCGCGCCGCGCCTCGCCAGCCAGCAGCGCGCGTTCGGCCGCGCGATCCGGGTAGCCGAGGCTGATGCACATGAGGAAGCGATCCAATTGCGATTCCGGCAGCGGGAACGTGCCCACCTGCGACAGCGGGTTCTGCGTGGCGATGACGAAGAACGGATGCGGCAGCGGCCGCGACAGGCCGTCGATCGAGACCTGGCTTTCCTCCATTGCCTCGAGCATCGCGCTCTGGGTCTTCGGGCTTGCGCGGTTGATCTCGTCGGCGAGCAGCACTTCCGTGAAGATCGGACCAGGGTGGAAGACAAACTGCCCGCTGGCCCGGTCATAGACCGAGACCCCGATGACGTCCGACGGCAGCAGGTCAGCGGTGAACTGGATACGCCGGAATGGCAGTCCGAGCGAGATCGCGATCGCGTGCGCCAGCGTGGTCTTGCCGACGCCGGGTGCATCCTCGATCAGCAGGTGCCCGCCGGCGAGCAGGCAAGTCAGGCTTTGCCGGATCTGCAGGCTCTTGCCGACAATGACACTGCCGATCTGTGTGGCGGTCGCGCGGAATTTCTCTAACATGGGGTCAAATACCCGGGCCGCGCCGTGCGGACCTCGAATTCGGGCTGGAAGGAGACATGCTTCACACAGGGTTCTTCACGCATCGCGCCTGTAACGCGCATGAGATGGGTTCCTGGCATCCCGAGAGCCCGGAGCGGCTGGCGGCGATCCACGACCATCTGATCTCCACCGGGATCGCGCCGCTTCTCGAGCACTTCGACGCACCGGTCGCGTCGGAGGAGGCGCTGGCGCGCGCTCATGACGCGGCGTACATCGACAGACTGAAAACCAGCGTACCACAGCAAGGCTACTGGCCCGTCGATCCCGATACGTCGATGAACCCGCACACCTGGAACGCGGCGCTGCGCTCGGCCGGTGCGGTGGTGGAGGCAACTGATCGGGTGATTGCTCGCGAACTCGCCAATGCTTTCTGCGCGGTGCGGCCGCCGGGTCATCATGCTCGCAAGGCCTCGGCGATGGGGTTCTGCTTCTTCAACAACGTCGCGATCGGCGCGCGCCATGCGCTGTCGGTGCACGGGTTGTCGCGAGTCGCGGTCATCGATTTCGACGTTCATCATGGCAACGGGACGGAAGAGATTCTGGCAGGCGACGAGCGGGTGCTGATGGTCAGTTTTTTCCAGCATCCGTTCTACCCGTACACGGGCACCGAGCACGTCGCGAAAAACATGGTGAATGTGCCCCTTCCGGCCGGAACGCGGGGTGACGTGGTGCGTCAGGTTGTCGATGAAGTCTGGTTGCCGCGGCTGCGTGAATTCCGGCCGGAGATGATCTTCATCTCGGCCGGCTTCGACGCCCATCGCGAGGACGATCTCGGGCAGATGGGGCTGGTCGAGGCCGATTACGCCTACATCACCCAGAAGCTGATGCATATCGCAGAAGAGTTCGGCGAAGGCCGGATTGTCAGCACACTTGAAGGTGGATACAACCTCAGCGCCCTGGCCCGCAGTGTTGGAGCACATTTGAAGACGTTGGCGCAGTTGTGAGGCGTTGCAGGTGTACGCGACCGCGGCGCGGTCGCACGCGCACCTGCAACGAAGGAATCAGGTGCGCGCCCTTCGGGCGCGCCGGGGGGTCGCGCACAAGGAGCCCGGCTTGCGCCGGGCTGAACAGGAATGCCGAACACGATCTTCGAGACTGGGCTGGAGCGCAATCCGGCGAACTTCACGGCGCTGTCGCCGCTCGGCTTCGTCGAGCGCAGCGCGACCGTGTTTCCGGAACTGACGGCGGTGGTTCATGGCCGCGGCGCGACGCAGATCCGGCGCACCTGGCGCGAGGTCTATGCCCGCTCGCGCAAACTGGCCCATGCGCTTGCGCGCACGGGCATCGGCCGCGGCGACACCGTCGCGGTGATGCTGCCGAACACGCCGGAGATGGTCGAGGCGCACTACGGCATCCCGATGGCCGGTGCCGTATTGAATGCGCTGAACACGCGGCTCGATGCAACGTCGATAGCGTTCATGCTGGAGCACGGCGAAGCGCAGGCCATCATCGTCGATCGCGAGTTTGCGCCGACGGTGCGCGCGGCGCTCGAGCAGCTGAAGCGGTCACTGCCGGTGATAGACGTCGATGATCCGGTGTATGACGGGGAGGAGCGCCCGCTGGGCGGCACGTCCTACGAGGCATTCCTCGCGACCGGATCAGCGGAATATGCGTGGCCGCAGCCGGCAGACGAATGGGACGCGATCGCGCTCAATTACACCTCGGGCACGACGGGCAATCCGAAGGGCGTCGTGTACTCGCACCGCGGCGCCTACACCAACGCGGTCTCCAATGTGCTGGTATGGGCGATGCCGCACCATCCCGTGTACCTGTGGACGTTGCCGATGTTCCACTGCAACGGCTGGTGCTTTCCGTGGACCATCGCGGCGATGGCTGGCACCCACGTCTGCCTGCGCCGGGTCGAGGCCCCGGCAGTGTTCGACGCCATCCGCCAGCATCGCGTGACGCACTACTGCGGCGCGCCGATCGTGCACTCGATGCTGATCAGCGCCCCCGAGGACCTGAAGCGGGGCATTGATCATCGGGTCAGCGCTATGGTGGCGGCCGCCTCGCCGCCCGCGTCGATGATCGAGGGCATGGACCGGCTGGGGTTCGACCTCACGCATGTCTACGGACTCACCGAGGTCTATGGGCCAGCCACCGTATGCGCCAAGCAGCCAACGTGGTCGAGCCTCGACGTCGGCGAGCGGGCGATGCTCAACGGCAGGCAGGGCGTGCGCTACACGCTGGAAGAGGGAGTCGCGGTGCTGGACCCCGAGACGATGCAGCCAGTGCCTTGGGATGGCGAGACGATCGGCGAGGTCATGTTCCGCGGCAACATCGCAATGAAGGGTTACCTGAAGAACGAGAAGGCCACGCGCGAGGCGTTTGCGGGCGGCTGGTTCCACTCCGGTGACCTCGCCGTCGTTCACCCCGACGGCTACCTGCGCATCAAGGATCGCAGCAAGGACATCATCATTTCCGGGGGCGAGAACATCTCGTCGATCGAGGTTGAGGACGCGCTGTTCCGGCATCCGGCCGTCATCGCCGCCGCGGTCGTCGCCCAGCCCGATGCGAAATGGGGCGAGGTGCCGTGCGCCTTCGTCGAACTGAAGGAAGGTATCGCACTGACCGCCGAGGAGCTGCTGGCTCATTGCCGCAAGTACCTCGCGGGTTTCAAGATGCCGAAGCGAGTGGTGTTCGGACCGCTACCGAAGACCTCCACAGGCAAGATCCAGAAGTTCATGCTGCGGCAGCAGGCAAAGTCGGCCTCTGCCATTGACGTCTGAGGAGAAACGAATGAATGCACCCGAAGCGCGGGCGGTGACCGAGCCCTATGTGCTCAACGAGCGCAACGCCCGCGGCGTCGTCACGCTCACACTGAACCGGCCGCAGCAGTTCAACGCGCTGTCGGAAGAGATGATGGGCGCGCTGCAGGTCGAGCTGGACACCGTTGCACGCGACGACGCGGCGCGGGTTGTCGTGATCGCCGCGCGCGGCAAGGCGTTCTGCCCGGGCCACGACCTCAAGCAGATGAAGGCTAACCCCTCGGTCGATTACTACCGCGCACTGTTCGCGCAGTGCGCGAAACTGATGCTGACAATCCAGCGCATGCCGCAGCCAGTCATCGCACGGGTGCACGGCATTGCGACAGCCGCCGGCTGCCAGCTGGTAGCGATGTGCGATCTCGCGGTCGCCGCCAGCGATGCGCGGTTTGCTGTCAGCGGCATCAACGTCGGGCTGTTCTGTTCCACGCCTGGTGTCGCGCTGTCACGCAACGTGGGACGCAAGGAGGCGTTCGAGATGCTGGTGACCGGCGACTTCATCGACGCCGCGACCGCGCAGGCGCGTGGGCTCGTGAACCGCGTCGTGCCTGCCGATCAGCTCGATGCCGAGGTCGGCAAACTGGTGGACTCCATCGTCGCCAAGCCAGGCCGCGCGATCGCGATGGGCAAGGACCTGTTCTATCGCCAGCTCGAGGCCGGGATCGAAGCGGCGTATCAGATGGCAGGCCAGACAATGGCCTGCAACATGATCGACGATGCCGCCCAGGAGGGCGTCCAGGCCTTCATGGAGAAGCGCAAACCCAACTGGTCGGCGTGAACTAGGGCTTGATCGGCTCCTGCGGCTCGGCCGCTGGCGGCGTGTTGATCGCGCGGCGCAGGAAATCCACGAGCGGCGAGCCGCTCGACGCGGTACCGGCAGCCTCCGCCGGCGTCTCTTCGGTGACAGCAGTAGCAGGCGCGCCCTTGGCCGTTGGCGCGCCGTTGGCCTTTGCGGCTTTCACCGGTGATGCAGCCACCGATCCGTTTGCACGCGATTCGATCGGCGCCGCCGCCACCGGTCGCACGTCGGTCGGCATCGGCAG
>Ga0316613_10002836_pt1 | contig 11025 bp, 10 predicted proteins | sample OWC_soil_day10_C_2_FD_207647 | JGI IMG/M metagenome (GOLD analysis project Ga0316613, IMG submission 207647) | Wetland soil microbial communities from Old Woman Creek delta, Ohio, United States - OWC_soil_day10_CT_b | ecosystem: Environmental > Terrestrial > Soil > Wetlands | place: USA: Ohio... | reverse complement strand
AAATTTCGCACTATGGGAATTGCGCAAATACACGATTTCATTAAATTTGAGCCAAATGCATTCGATAATTTCCAGTGCCTTTTGTTGATCTAAAATTCCGTTTTCCATATCTCTTTTATAGAACGGATACAAAAACTGATCCATTCTGCCCGGTGAAAAAGAGGAAGCGTTGGATTCCATATGCAATACCACAAATAAAAACCACAGCGCTTGTACCGCTTCATGAAACGTTTCCGGCGGACGATGCGCTAAATTTTTGCAAACCTTTGCCACGTTTTTCATTTCTTCTTTCGCCTCTGCAGCCTCACAGTTCGTTGCCATGTTCAGCAATAAGTCATGATACCGCAGCATAAACCCTTGTACTCCATCCATGACCAGGACAACACTCTGATAAAAATCCTTGGTTTCAGCAGTAGCCTGTTTTAGCTTTTCTTCTGCTCTCGCCTTAATCCCCGCCGGCCCTTGTGCCAGCCAACCTTCACAATCTGGACAAATATGCCCTTGCGCATGATCTTTTTGATTGATTTTCACCACTTTAGCGATCTCGTCAATCTCACTACCAAAACGCTCCCGAATCACATCCTCCAGTGACTTACCTTGCCAATATGGTTTTATCACCTCACGAAAAGTCACAATGTCTTCTTGCCGTACATCAAACCGATCTTGCGGACGCGTTGGCAATCCTTCTATTTCACGATCAATCCACGAACTACCGCTTTCAGGAAACACCACTCCAGCCCGTACCCCCTTCGTACGATTGCCGACGATCAATTCGCCCGCTTCCACAGCGATTTCCATTTTACTTAAAGCATTCTTGAGCGCCAATGCCCGTTTGATAATCACAGGTTTATCTTCATTTTCCTTATACGTGTCTGTAATAATCATCGCCTGCTCAATCGACGCAAACCGCTGATCAGATAACATTTTATCCTTTAACTTTAAAATCCGTGGAGATATATACAAATCGTTCATGTGATAACTCCCCTTTGCATATTTTTTATTATTAATTATTGTTTATTATTATTTTATATTGTTTTGATAAGTAATTCAATCATAAAATAGAAATTATAAAAATAAAGACTTGTGTCTGACCGCAGGGAGTTAAGCCGCAGCCCTAATATATCTCATACAAAATTTCCACAAAATCAAAAACACTCAATCCACTTCTATAGAATACTATTCTAAAAAAACATTTTCTTGTATATGAATAATTACAGTTCTTTTGCCTTTTAATAGTCCTTGTTGATATCTTTGTTGTCTCACAGGCAGGTAAAATTTTAATCTATTTTTAATAAATACGTAACCCATTCCTCTAACATTTTTCGTACAATTTAAATAAAAGGTGAATCATGAAATAAAGTGCAGGAGGGGTTAGTTATGTCATCTGTCCCTAAAAAGCTTTTATTTGCCATTTCAGATACTGGCGGAGGTCACCGCAGCGCTGCTACGGCGATTATTGCGGCTATTGAGCAAAATTCTAGCGCAACATGCACAATTATTGATATCTTACGAACCACTAAATTTCCCGGATTAACAAAGGCACCGGAAATTTACGACTATTGTTCTAAAAATCATTTATGGCTCAACAACCTATTTTTTAGAAAAACAAATGACATTAAAAGAATAAATGCATTAACAAAAATGGTCTATCTTCAAGCACATCGTCATATCGAGCAGGAACTCTCTACGTTTCAGCCAGATGCTGTCATTGCAGTCCATCCTTTAGTTATAGGATTAATGAAATTAGCTCGTCAGCGCTTGCAAGCTACATGGCCTATCATTACAGTTGTAACAGACTTAGTAACCCTTCATGCCTCATGGGCAACCCCCGGTGCTGACTTATATTTAACGCCAACAATTGAAGCGACTGAAGTCTTGCACAAATATGGCATTCCTATCAACCGCATTGTCCACACGGGATTTCCTATACATCCTAAATATCAGCAGCATAACTTGACACAAAACCAAGCCCGCGAAGCACTTGGTCTACTTCCTAACACTTTTACAATTTTGCTTACAGGTGGCGGAGTCGGCGCAGGCAACATGGACGAATGGGTCAAGACGTTAGAAGTGCAATGTTCTGGCAAACAAGTTTTGGTCATCACCGGAAAAAACAGAGGATTATTTAATAAATTAAAAAATAAAAAGCTTAAAGGAATGTACGTTTACGGCTTTGTTGACAACATGGAAGTGCTGATGGCGGCAAGCGATATCATTGTTACCAAAGCCGGCCCTGGAACTATTATAGAAGGAATAGCCATGAACCGTCCCCTTATCATAACAGAGGCTGTCGGCATACAAGAAACAGGTAATATTGATCTCGTTATACAAAACGATCTTGGCTACTATTGCAATGATCCTATCTTAGCTTGCAAAACCATTAATGAAGTAGCTACTCAACCTCATAAAAATGCTATGTTTACGCAAAACTCAATAGCAGATCTTGCAAATGGTTCAACGCGCATTGCCGAAATCATAATGCAAGAAGCAAATTCATACAACCAAGCTGTGCTAGCTTATAATACGATCCCAGGAGCCTCCTAATTAAGCGTTTTAGTAGTCTATGGCAAGTACCGATAAAGAATGGCCTGAAGTTTTGTTGATCAAGACTTCAGGCCAGTCTTTATCGTACTTACTGAATAACCTTCAAATTTTAGATACTCTCTATTCTCTCATAAAATCCAAATTTTACTTATACATATTTCTGTACTATACTAAAAATAAAGAAGACTCTTAAGGGGTGTTAAGAATGAAAAAAGAATTTATTCAACGTATTCTTGTTCCAATTGATGGATCAGCGCATTCATCACAGGCTGTTTTATCTGCTATACAAATAGCGGAAAAGTTTACAGCAGCGATATATTTTCTTCATGTAAAAGATATACATACAGCGGGAGACGACGTGTACCTTGTTGATGATGTTCTGGCCGCAAATGATCAAATCGCACAATCCATTATTCAGTCTACACTGGAAAAAGTTCCTCAAGAAATTTCATCTTATAGCCGTATTTTATATGGGCATCCAGCAAAAACCATCTTAACTTATGCAAATGAAATAGATGCAGACCTTCTAATCATGGGTTCACGCGGATTGGGCAAAATAAAATCCATCGTCTTGGGTTCTGTAAGTCAAGAAGTATTAAACCAAATCAAAATTCCAGTAATGATTTGCAAATAAAAGAACAGAAATAAAAAAAGCTGCTACAAACCTAAGTTTGTAGCAGTTTTTTCATTTATATCATTTCCATCGCCCAGTTACCATCACCACTTAAATGTAGCTTCTTCTGATGATAATTTACCAGTGTATTCCGATGTCCAATGCTAATAATCGCTGTGTTTGGCAAATGTTCTACGAGCAAATCGTACATCACTTTTTCCGTTGGTTCATCGAGCGCGGAAGTCGCTTCATCGAGGAACACCCACTCTGGTTTTATGAGTAACACTCTCGCGAACGCAAGACGTTGTTGTTCGCCGAGTGATAAAATGCGTGACCAATCATCCGCATCATTTAGTTTGCTAATAAAAACGCCTAGTTGGCACGCTTTCATTACTTCTTTGATGCGTTCGTCATCAACATGTAAATTCTCTTTTGGATACAATATTGCTTCCTTTAAACTTCCCAGTGGTAAATATGGGCGTTGTGGTAGAAACAATCGTATTTGCCCCTGCGGAATGACAATACTACCTTTACCGAAAGGCCAAATACCTGAAATCGTGCGCATGAAGGTACTCTTCCCACAACCAGAAGCTCCGGTGATCAATAATTTTTCTCCGCCCGAAACCTGTAGGTTCACATCTTGCAATAAGGTCTGTCCGTTTGGTAATGCTACTGTTAAATTTTTTATAGCCAAACTAGCCATATTGACCTCGACAATATTCGTATCCACTTTTAAACCTTCTACCGTTTGCATATGTTCGACAAAGCCAAGCAAACGTTTTACCACCGCTTGCCACTGGGCAATTGTCGTATAACTATCAACAAAGAAGGATAACGCATCTTGTACATTACCAAAGGCTCTGGCTGTCTGCATTAAGCCACCGAGTTGCATTGCTCCACTAAAATAACGAGGTGCCGCCATTAGAAGTGGAAAAATAATCGCCAATTGACCATATCCTGAGGTAAACCAAGTTAAGCGTTTTCCATACTTCATTAAGTCCCAATAATTTTTAAACACTTGTTCAAACCGCACTAAAAGCCCTGCTTTTTCTGGTTTTTCCCCACCGTAGAAAGCAACACTTTCACTGTTTTCTCTTAACCTTACCATATTAAAACGAAAGTTTGCTTCATATCGTTGTTGATCGTAATTTAACCGTACCAAAGGATTCCCGATTTTCGCCGTTAAGTAGGTACCAATAGCAGCATATAAAATCGAAATCCAAACCATATAACCATAAATCGTAATCTGATTACTACCAATCGGCAGCGTAATCACGCCAGATAACTCCCATAAAATAGCGATAAACGCACCTAGCATAGTAATCTGCTTCAAAAAGCCCAGCGATAAGCTAAGTGTTAAGGAAACAAACTGATCGATATCTTCACTGATACGTTGATCTGGGTTGTCCGTCTTATCTTCGAGAATTTGCATTTTATAATAGGTTTGATTGTGCAGCCACTTGTCAAGATAACGATTGGTCATCCACTTCCGCCATTTGATTTGCAGCATTTGTCGTAAATACATCGCGTATACTGCAACTATAATATGAAGAAAAGCAAGAATCGCAAATTGTCCAATCAAGTCCCAAAATGCAGCTTGATCGTAATTTTGCAGTGCATTGTAAAAACTGTTAGACCACTGATTAATGAGCACTGCTATATAGACTGCGATAAAATTCAAGGCAATAACACTACCAAGCAAACCTCTCGCTTTCCATTTTTCTTCTGAATTCCAATATCCTTTGAACAACTGCCAAAGGCCTTTACAAAAACTTTTATTGATAAACTTCATCAGCAATGCCTCTTTCTATTCGTATATTTACTCGGTATGAATCAACAAATAGGTCCATCCTTAATCAATTCTGCATTACGAATATAATGTTTAGTATATAGCGAAATTTTTATCCCTGCAATACCTAGGAAAAAATAGCTGTTGTATACAAACTTCTCTCTTATAGCAGGAACTAGCCAAGTAATTGTAGAAGGTACATATACTTTAGATTAAGGAGATTTCCATGTCAATTTTAACACCATTCATCTTAAAAATATTATTCGGCCTACTTATTTTATGCATCGCCTGTATTATCTTTTTGGCCATTCGCAAAAAGCACATTTTGCCAATTATCATTTGTCTGATTCTCGTTAGTATTCCATTCATTTTCAAACCTACCCCGCCGGAAAAACCAGAACCACTAACGCCCCAAGAGCAACAACTGCTAATTCAAGAACAAATGGATTTTGCCCAATGGTACACGGCCTATAAAAAAGACATTGATAAACTAAATAACAATTGGCAACAGTATCATAAAATACTCAAAGCATTCCAAAATGATACGATTGGCGTACAAACCGCCCATGCTCGTTTAGCAGATTTATATACCAAGAGTAGCTTACTCAATGAGAAACTAACGCAACTTGCCCCGCCCGCAAATTTAACAGATGACAATCACAATCATGTTTTAGAAATCATTAGCAAAACCAAAACTTTCTCTCGCAGACAAACCAAAATAATCGAAACTAGCGTTTATGCTCTCGATGGTCAGAACTTACTAAATAATAAACAGCACGATGATCAAGTCAACGCCTTACAAAAAATTCTTATTTTAGCTGATCCGATCAATTTAGATATTAGCCAGGATCTTTTAGCGATACAAGCCAATTTAACAATAACACCTGAATAAAAACGAGGCTGCCCTCAACGATATAACTTTATCACTGAGGACAGCCTTTTAATTTTCCACAAACACCATATTGTACTTTACCCAGCCTCCATCGTAATGACAGCGTTTTTAGAAAGTTTCGCTTTGTATAATACCGAATCAACAAAATCCATCACTTCTAAAACATTGATTGTATCATTAATTTCCACCAGTCCAACGCTTACTGTTACATATTCCGAGTGCGTGTCGACCATCTTGCGAATACGTTCGGAGATTACCTTTGCTTTTCTGATTTCGGTTTCAGGAAAAATAATGGCAAATTCATCGCCGCCAAGTCTCACCACCGAATCGGTGCAACGAACATTCGTCATTAATACCTTTGCTACTTGCTTGATCACTTTATCTCCAACGCTATGGCCATACGTATCATTGACCCGTTTGAAATTATCCAAATCAATTAACGCCAAACATAAAGATTGCTTAGTCTGCTTTTTCCCTGTCATTTCTTTTTTAATTTGATAAGTAAAATACTTACGATTCCAGACTCCTGTCAAAAAATCGCGATAGGCCCATTGATGTAAGATACTAATCATCTTACCATTCATCAAACCAACAAAAACTAACACAGCCGTAAAACATATCCACACGACACTCTCTGGTATCGCCAGTAGACCAGCTTGAATTGCTTTAGTAATCCCATACATACCTCCCCCTAAGAAAAGGAATAGGATTCCCATGACATAGCTGGCATTACGAAATAATGTATGTTTCACACTACTATCCCCTCATCAAAATAACTTTACTTTAACAGTTACTTTTCCACCATATATTCAGGTCTTCTATTTTTAAAATAAACCAGTTGCAAGTGACACTGCTGCATAAACTCTTTAGCAAGCTTAAAGTGACTGCCAATATCTTGCTGAGTATGCGCGTCAGAGCCAATAATCGCTAATCTTCCACCCAACTCATAATAACGTTTATAAATAGGCGTCAATGCTTTGACTACAGCTCTATCGCCAAGGCGTCTAGTATTTAGCTCCAATACAATGTCATTTTCAATCGTATGTTTTAAAAGATCATCTATGACCTCTTGGAATTCATGATAATAAATTTCTGTATCTTCATACTTTGCATACCGAGCAATATAGTCAATATGCCCTAAAGCATCAATAAACGAATACTCTTTTACACAGCTAGCCATCGCTTCAAAATAGCGCGTATAAGTTTCGATTTTTGTACGTTTTTCATAAAAAACATCATAGTAAATATCTATGCCTTCTACCATATGAATAGAACCTAATACATAATCAAAGTTATTTTTTTTGATTATATTGGCATTCTCCTCAAGACATTGTGATTGCATCCCAATCTCAATCCCCAGCAGCAATTGTTCACCTCTATAGTGATTATAAGCAGCAAAATACTGATCGACATCAAAAACAAATTGATCACGCTGTGGATATAATAAATCCATATGCTCCGTCGTAATCAAGCCCAAGCCAAGTACTTTTGCTCTAGCAAGCGCATCAATTAAGAGCATTTTCGAGTCTGAAGAAAAATCCGTATGTATATGCGTATCAAATATCATTTGTCTTTCCCCTTAGAAAATCATCTCAGTTAATTGATATATCGACAATTTTTTTGTTTTTCTTAAGCATTATTGTCAAAACAATTTAATTTAATAGAAAAACCAATATTACTACCAATTTTAACTTATGAACCCTATCTTTACTAGCGTATTAACCATCATTTTTACAAGTTTTCACTCTACACAGATTACAACTTCCCTTGCAAGGTGACAATACTAATTTATTGCACCTTGGACAACGAATCGTTGTTTTATCTGTGATGATATTGCCACATTGCGGACACTTACGCACATCGCTTTTTTCCATCATATCACCAAATGCGCCACAATACCACCAATGGTAAATGCCGCAACCCAAGAACCAAACCAAATCAGCATCCCTTCTAACTTGCCACGCTCTTTGAACATGACAATAACCGATGCAATGCAAGGAACAAACAACGTAATTGTAATCAATGCAACAATGAGCTGCCCTGGTTCAAGCGCCATCCCTGTAAGCCCTGCCGCACCAAAATCACGGCGAATCAGTCCCATAATAAACACATTTGCCGTCTCACGCGGCAACTTTAATACCCCTGTCGTCAAGGGTGCTAGCCAGTCTTGAATATAATACAGCGAGTTAGTCACTTGCAAGGTTGTGACAATTACGGCACCCAAGGCAAAAATCGGTGTTGCCTCTTTGATAAAAGCATAGGATTTCGCAACCATTTTTGTTGTCACATTACCAATCCGCGGCAAACGAATCGGTGGTAAATCAATCAGCAAATCTGTTGTCTTGCCTGGTAATATGCTGTGCAATATCTTGCCCACCAAACCTAATGTAATCAGCATGACGAGTAAATATAGTGCAATATATTGACTGCCAATACCAGCAAGTAGACCAGCGATAACCCCTAACTGCGCCGAGCAAGGTATCGCCAAGCCGAGCAGAGACACTGCTATGGTACGTTCACGTTCAGAACCCAAGAGCCTTGTCGAAATAGTTGCCATCGTAACACAGCCAAAACCTAAAATCATAGGAATAACTGCCCTGCCATTTAACCCAACCATATTCATAAACCGATCAATCAAGGTTGCTAGGCGTGGTAAATAACCAGAGTCCTCCATAATCGAAAGAATAAAATAAAAGCCTAATACAAGTGGCAATAATAATCCAAATACATACGTAACCGTCATCGTTAAAACACCAAATTCACCGATCAAATATGCACCTAGCATGGATTGTTCTGGAATAAACTGCCCAATCATAAAGCGAACCAAAGGTTCATAGACACCCTTCATCATTTGCTTTTCCGTGATATCAACAACATCTTGCGCCACAAATACCCCAATTACATAATACATCAATGCCAATGCAGCCATAAAAATAATCGTGCCACTGACAGGTCTTAGCATTGCTCTGCCAATTTTCGTCGAAAAGTTGGCACCACTCGCTGTGTAAGAAACTACCTCTGCTACGACCTGATTTACCTGTTCGCGCCGAACCTGATAAATATACTCACGCTGCTTGCCAGGCTTTACTCTATGTCTTTTCGCAACATGGTGATCACCCTCGGCAATTAAAAGTGCATCCGCTTGCGGGCAAGTAGCCGTAATAAACGGCGCTATCTGAGCTTGCACAATTGGCGTTACCATACCGATCCGAGCTTCATATAATCTCGTTTTTAGCTTATCAACGCCAATTCCTTTCACCGCAACCGCTGGTACAACAGGTACACCCAAGGCTTCCTCGAGTAATTTTAAATCAATTTTTACCCCTTGTGCTTTGGCATCATCCATCATATTCAGTACGACCAATGTTGGAATCCCCGTATGAATCACTTGCATCGTTAAAAACAAATCTCGTTCCAAGTGAACGGCATCGACAACATTCACAATCATATCTGCTGCTAAAATAACATCACGTGCTACCTTTTCTTCATCATTAAACGAAGAAATCCCATACACCCCTGGTGTATCGAGAACTATGTCTTTACCAAATTTTCCTTGCGAAATATCCACGGTCGTCCCTGGAAAATTAGAAACATCTACATAAATACCGGTTAAGGCATTAAAAAATACCGATTTACCAACATTTGGATTGCCTACTAAAACAATTTTTTTTGCATGTGCAGGAATTTCAATATCCTGAGTTTCACTATGACATCCCATGCCTACACCTCTTTTCCCCTCAAAGCTTTTATACCCGTTCAATCTTGATGCGCTTTGATAACGCCCTACCAATTGCAATTTCTTGTTTGCCTCTGGCGAGCACAATCGGCCCACCAGCTATTTTTTCAGCACACTCTACTGTAGAGCCAATCGAAATACCAAACCGAATGGCTTGTGCTCTCACCTCTTCATCAGGAATCTCCACAATTTTAACATATTGACCACGCAGAACTTGATCTAATGTCATTTTTTCACCTACTTACTTATTTAACAGTGCTATAAACAAAAGGCTTTATACCCAATTTATTTTTTATTTTAAAGATATAGTCTTTATTTTATGAAGAATGATTATTACTGTCAATAAAATTTTATGAAATTGCACAAGATAAAAACAAGGCTGCCACATATTTGTGAACAGCCTTGTCTGCTTAAACTTTATTTATTTTGTTTTACTTGCCTCATAAGCTTCTTTTAAAGCAATCGCCAGTTGATCTGGGCAAGAAGTGCTGCGAGGGCCACAAATTGTACCAGCAAATCTTTCCATGACTTGCTCAATCGGCATGCCTACAACTAAACTCGAAATACCATTTAAATTGCCATTACACCCGCCAACAAATTCTACTTTTTTAATGATGTTTTTATCTAATTCTACCGTTATTTGCTTAGAACAAGTACCTTGTGTTTGATAAACATATGACATATTTTCATTCCCCTTTAAGCGATCACCTTGTTACGCTTTTATGATATCCGTACCCATGTACGGGCGCAATACTTCTGGAATCACGACCGATCCATCCGCTTGTTGATAATTTTCTAAAATCGCAGCTACAGTTCGACCGATTGCCAGTCCAGAACCATTTAATGTATGCACATATTCTGGTTTTGACTTTGCTTCACGGCGAAACTTGATATCAGCACGACGTGCTTGATAATCTTCGAAATTTGAACACGAAGAAATTTCACGATACATATTGAAGCTTGGTAACCATACTTCAATATCGTAAGTTTTTGCCGAGCTAAACCCCATATCCCCTGTGCAAAGAAGAATTACGCGATAAGGTAAGTTTAATAATTGTAGCACCCGTTCCGCATTGTTTGTTAATTTTTCTAATTCTTCATAAGACTCTTCTGGTTTCACAAATTTCACGAGTTCTACTTTATTAAACTGATGTTGGCGAATAAGTCCGCGCGTATCACGTCCAGCAGAACCTGCTTCGGCTCTAAAACAAGCACTATATGCACTATAGTATTTAGGCAATTCTTTACCATCAAGAATTTCACTACGATAATAGTTCGTTACTGGCACTTCCGCCGTTGGAATCAAATAGTAGTCAAGCCCTTCCAGTTTAAACATATCTTCAGCAAACTTTGGCAATTGACCAGTACCCGTCATGCTGTCTTTATTGGCAATAAACGGCGTAAGCATTTCTGTATAACCATGCTCACCTGTGTGTAAATCCAGCATAAAG
>Ga0316613_10002835_pt1 | contig 11026 bp, 12 predicted proteins | sample OWC_soil_day10_C_2_FD_207647 | JGI IMG/M metagenome (GOLD analysis project Ga0316613, IMG submission 207647) | Wetland soil microbial communities from Old Woman Creek delta, Ohio, United States - OWC_soil_day10_CT_b | ecosystem: Environmental > Terrestrial > Soil > Wetlands | place: USA: Ohio... | reverse complement strand
CTCTAGCGCACGTAAAGCGCTGTTTCGCAGCATCTTGACTTCCTTCTTTGCATACGAGCGTATTGAAACAACAGAAGCAAAAGCTAAAGAAATTAATGGTCTTGCTGAAAAGATGATTACTTTAGCCAAGCGCGGTGACTTACATGCTCGCCGTCAAGTGTTATCAAGCCTCATGGATGAAGAAGTAGTTACAAAATTGTTTGACGTAATTGCCCCTAAATATGCTACTCGTCAAGGCGGTTATACCCGTATTATGAAATTGGGACCGCGTCGTGGAGATGCAGCACCAATGGTAATATTGGAATTGGTCTAACGTTTGCAATTGGGCCAGGTGACAAAGGCATAAACTTGGCCTCGTCGCCTGGTTATTGTGGTTTTATAGGGAAGGCGGCCTTTATGGGCCGTCTTTATTTCTAGGCGAAAGTGTATATTTTTTTGAGGATAGAGCGATGGAAAAATTGATTGAACCGCAGAGGCACAGAGAACACAGCGTGGATATATTCGATAGTGTTTTTTGATTTTTGGGGTTAATTATCTTTTGTATTCTCAGCGTTCTCTGCATCTCTGTAGTTCGAAATATTTTATGTCTTAGAGAATTATTTGAAGTGATTTCACTATCATTTCGATATAAAGGGGTAACGATATGGGAGAGTTTATAACTGTGAAAGATATGTGCCATACCTATTTTGCTCATGAGGGCGAAGAGGTACAGGCACTTGATCATATAAATATATCGATACATGAGGGTGAATTTGTTGCGATTATTGGTACCAATGGTTCAGGTAAATCAACATTGGCCAAACATTTCAATGCACTTTTAACGCCTAATAGCGGGCAATGTATTGTAAATGGGTTAGATACATTAGATCCGGAAAATACTTGGGAGATTAGACAGTCCGTAGGTATGGTATTTCAGAATCCTGATAATCAGATCGTTGCAACATTAGTAGAAGAAGATGTTGCTTTTGGACCGGAAAACCTAGGCGTAGAACCAGCTGAAATAAGGAAGAGAGTAGCTGAGGCTTTACAAGATGTGGGGATGGAAGAATATCGCCAGCATAGTCCCCATTTATTATCTGGTGGGCAAAAGCAGAGAGTGGCCATAGCCGGAGTATTAGCCATGTGTTCGAATTGCTTAGTGTTGGATGAACCGACTGCAATGCTCGATCCTCAAGGCAGGCAAGAAGTATTGTCCACGGTATTAAGGCTGCATCGTGAGCAGAAAATAACCGTAGTATATATTACTCACTTCATGGAGGAAGCAGTGGCTGCTGATCGGGTAATTGTCATGGAACAGGGAAAGGTAGTCATGGAAGGCACGCCGCAAGAGGTATTTAGCCAGGTAAATCACCTAAAAGAACTGGGCTTAGATGTACCAGTAGCTGCAGAATTATCTTATCGTTTACGGCAGCTTAATTTGATAATACCAGAAAAAATTATTACTGATGAAGAATTGGTGGTGGCAGTATGTCCATAAACTTACAGAATGTTACCTATGTATATATGTCAAAGACACCTTTTGAGAAGGTGGCAATAAAAAATATAAATATAGAGATAAAACAGGGCGAGTTCGTTGGTATTATTGGTCATACTGGTTCAGGTAAGTCTACATTGGTACAGCATTTAAATGGTTTATTAAAACCAACTTCAGGGACAGTTACTATTGGTGAGCAAAATATACATAGTAAGGGGCAAGCTGCCAGACAAGCCAAAAGTCGTGTAGGTATGGTATTTCAATATCCGGAGCATCAGTTATTTGAGGAAACTGTATATGAGGATATTGCCTTTGGTCCCCGTAATCTTGGCATACCGGAAGATGAAATTGATAGCAGAGTAAAAAAAGCCCTTAATTTTGTGGGACTTGATTTTGAAAAATATGCTCAGCGTACGCCTTTTCAATTAAGCGGCGGACAGATGAGAAGGGTTGCGATTGCTGGAGTAATTGCCTTAGAACCAGAATATTTAATATTAGATGAACCATCTGCTGGTCTTGATCCGCGAGGTCGTGACGAAATCTTTGGACAAATTATTAACCTATATGAGGCTACAGGCATGACTGTAGTGCTGGTGTCACATAATATGGAAGACGTGGCGAAGATGGCGAATCGACTTCTGGTGATGAAGGATGGAGAAATCAGCTTGGATGGAACGCCTAAAGATATTTTTCAAAACTATCAAGTAGAGTTAAAGCAAGCTGGCGTGGATGCGCCGCCTCTTACCTTATTAATGAATAAATTCAAACAACGTGGCTTGGATGTTGATAATACTGTTATAGCAACGGATGCTGCTGCCGATAGTATATTTGATGCAGTAAGGAGGTGCTAATTTGTTAACAGATATTATGTTGGGGCAATATTTTCCTGGTACTTCTCTCATTCATTTATTAGATCCTCGTACAAAAATTATTAGTACCATACTCTTTATCAGTAGTATTTTTTTAGCAGAAACATATCAAGCTTATTCTATATTAACGATTTTCATCGGAATTATCATAGCTGTAGCTGGCATACCTCTCAGTATGATTTTACGTTCTTTAAAACCATTATGGATGATCATTGTATTGACCTTATTAATTCATATTTTTTCTACACCTGGGACTATTCTTTATAAGATGGGGCCATTGGCAGCAACGCAAGAAGGCATTCGCCAAGGCCTATTTATGACAATACGTCTTATCTTTCTAATTATTGTTTCTTCCTTATTGACGTTTACTACTTCTCCTATTGCCTTAACGGATGGCATTGAAAGATTATTAAAGCCTTTTAAGAAGATCGGTCTACCGGCCCATGAATTGGCCATGATGATGACCATTGCTCTTCGTTTTATTCCTACTTTATTAGAAGAAACAGATCGAATTATGAAAGCGCAAATGGCAAGAGGTGCTGACTTTACCTCAGGAAACCTATTACGCCGCGCTCGTAACATGATACCTTTGTTAGTACCGCTGTTTATCAGCGCTTTTCGTCGTGCAGATGAGTTGGCTACTGCAATGGAAGCTAGATGTTATCGAGGCGGTGACCAAAGGACTCGTATGAAGCAGCTGCAAATTACAAGTAGAGATTGGCTGGCATATGGAATATTATGCATAGTAATTGGTGCACTTATTGTAGTAAAGATAAATGTAAAGTAAATGGAAGCTGAAAAATATTTGAACCACAGAGGCACAGAGTGCGCAGGGGGATTTTTAATCCTATTTTATTCTGTTCTCTGCACCTCTGCGGTTTAAAAAAGAGGATTGAAGCTTTTTTACGTTTAGAGGAATCGTAGAGTAATGTTGTAAATGTATTAGTGGAACCTTTAAAGTAAGCGCCTGATACTACGAAAAGGCAGGAGGTTATATGGTTAAGGAACATCCAGATTATGCTTTAGAAAAGCAGCACTTAGACAATACGATAGAGGAAATGAAGCTGATTATTTCTTCATTAGAAGAGGATATTGCCAAACGCAGCCAACAAATGCGTGTATCCCTAGAACATAAAGATCAAATTAGTACTTATGTTCATTCGATGATGAAGCATGATAATGCCGAAAAGATTTATGATATGCAAGAGGCTTTAGATAGTCCTTATTTCGGCCGCGTGGATTTTAAAGAGGATGATACAGAAGAATATGAGAGCTTTTATATTGGTCGGGTAAAAATCAGCCGATTGGATATTCTTACTGTAAAAGATATTTTAGTGTTTGACTGGCGTGATCCTGTAGCTACTATTTTTTATGAGTGCCAAGATGGACGGGCCAGTTATGATGTTCTTGATCGCTATCATTATAGTGGTGATGTAAATTTAAAAAGACAATACAAAATAGTCGAGGGTGTTTTGCAAAAAATATCTGACGATTATATTTTTGATCAATTGGCTACCCATAATAAGGAAGCCTTACTTGCCGACCCTTTTTTGACAGAAAGGCTCCTCCAAGGTACCAGTAATAAGTTAAAAGATATTGTGACATCTATTCGGGCAGAACAAAACAAAATTATTCGTGAAACCTTACATCAAGTAATTATTATTCAGGGTGTAGCAGGATCAGGGAAAAGTACTATTGGCCTTCACCGACTATCCTATCTACTATATAATGAAAAATTAGATCCGCAAAAAATGATGGTGATTGCCCCCAATAAACTATTTCTGGATTATATTTGTGAATTGTTGCCAGAGATTGATGCAGATGATGTTAGGCAGCAAACCTTTATTGATGTAGTAAATGAAATAACCCAGACAACATTCTCCTTGCAGCAAGATGAAAAGGCACAACTGTTTTTAGAAAATAAGATCAAAGATAATCGTCGAGACCAATTAGGGACAGTTTCTCAATTAAAAGGATCTTTGGATTTTATGAAAGTATTAAATGTTTGGGTGGATAAGAAAATTGAGAAATTCTGTTTAAAACTGAAAGAAATAGTTTTATTTAATAATAAATTACGTATTACTAAAGAACAGCAAATCGAGAACTTTATGCAAGGCAGTACGCTTAGTACTCCTTATAACGAACGAGTAAGAACGTTAATCGGTTATATTAAATTTAGGTTGCGAAATTTCTTAGAAGTGCTAGAAATTGAGCAGCGACGCAAAAACGGTAGTACGGATAAAATTTATGAGCAATATACAAAGCAAGGGGCAGAGTTTTTGTCCAGTCACTTTTTGAAATGGCCATGTGATGATATTAAGACTTGTTACATGGAAGTTTTCAGTAATAAGAGTATTTTTAAAAGCCTCAAAAATAAGAAATTGGACATTGCCTTTATTACAGAATATTCGAGTAGTATTTTACAAGAGGGAAAGGTGGAGCGAGAGGACTTGGCGCCTATTTGTTACCTTTCTTACCTCGTAAATGGCTGGAATCATATTGTGAAATTTGAACATATTGTGGTAGATGAAGCCCAAGACTTAAATGCCTTGGAGTTTATGATCCTTAAGATGTTATCAAAGAATAGCTCGTTTACGATTATGGGTGATCTATCGCAAGGAATTACCTCTTATCGCAGTATTGATAGCTGGCAAGTAGTGATGAAAGAAGTATTTTTTGATGTAAAATCTATTTACCGTGAAGTAAATTATAGCTATCGTTCCGCACGAGAAATAGTAGAATGTTTTAACAAGGTAATGCCTAGAGGGCACTCTGCTGCCATTCCTGTATATGAAATTGGTCAGGATCCCGTATATCAGCAAATCAGTACAGAAAGAGAAGCTATAGTGGCAGTTCGAGAAGCCATTAAAGATTTTAAGAGGCGGGATTGTAAATCCATTGGGATTATTACAAAGTTGGAAAAAAACAGTATTTCTTTATATCATGCTTTGCAGCAAGAGGATATAGATAATAAGGATTTGCATTTGATTACCAGTGATACTCTGTCCTATCAAGGTGGTATTTCTATTCTTCCTGTGGGCTTGGCAAAAGGTTTAGAATTTGATGGTGTAATTATGTGGAATGCTTCGGACCAAGAGTTTAAAAATAATAGCTTCGATGCCAAATTACTCTATGTGGCCTTATCCCGGCCGTTGTATTATTTACATATCCTATATCAAGGGAATCTTACACCCTTGTTAAAGGGGAAAAATTGAAAATAACGATTAAGCGCAGAGATCGCAAAGATGCACAGAGAACACAGAGACGTGTTATATAATACCCCTTTGTGTTCTCTGTGTCCGCGTAAGCGGCTTTGCGTCCTCTGCCTCTATGTTCCAAACATTTTTTTGAGTGACGGGGTGTGTAAATATGCGTAATATTAAATTAACACTGGCTTATGATGGCACGGCGTATCATGGTTTCCAGCGCCAGATTAATGCTATTGGTATACAGCAAGTATTAGAAGATAAATTGGCGAAAGTATTTGGTCATACATTTAGAATTCATATGGCTGGCAGAACAGATACTGGGGTGCATGCTTACGGACAGGTGGTCAATTTTAAGACGACAGGCACTATTCCCGTAAATCGTATTGCTATAGCTTCTAGGAGTTTATTGCCTTATGATATTGTAGTTCTCGATGCAGAAGAGGTACCTGATAGCTTTGATGCTCAATATAGTGCCCAAAGCAAAATATATGTGTATAAAATTTATCAGCATACTGTGCCAAACCCTTTTTGGCGAAACCTGGTGTGGACGATTCCCCAAACATTAGATGTGGCGGCTATGAAAGAAGCGGCACAAATTATCATAGGAACTCATGACTTTTCTGCATTTCGTGCTTCTGGTGGTCCGCCTGTTAGTCCAATTCGTACAATTATGGCAGTAGAATGTAAATTACAGGACAGAATACTGGAGCTTTCTTTTTGGGGAAATGGATTTCTATATCATATGGTGCGTAACTTAACAGGTACGTTAGTGAATGTAGGCTTAGGAAAATCTTCTACAGAGGATTTTAAGAAGATACTAGATGGGCGGGATCGGAAGAAAGCAGGAGCTACAGCACCTGCACATGGTTTATATCTAAAAGAAGTACGATATTAAATATAACAAATTGTGGATAACTCAAAAAAAAGTGAATTTACATGTCGATATTCCTTGACATTGGACAGGTAATTTAATACAATGTTTTTATGAGATTTATGCCATGACTTCCGTTAGCCCCGGAGCTCAAGGAAACAAAATCAATTTTTTTTGTAATGTTGTGACAAGGAGGTATATCGCATGAAAACATTTATGGCAAATGAGGCCACCATAGAACGTAAGTGGTATGTTGTAGATGCTGAAGGTAAAACTTTAGGTAGATTAGCTGCTGAAGTAGCAAAAGTTCTTCGCGGCAAACATAAACCGACTTTTACTCCGCATGTTGATACTGGTGATCATGTCATCATTGTCAACGCTGATAAAGTAGCATTAACAGGTAAAAAATTAGTGCAAAAAACTTATTTCCGTCATTCTGGTTATGTAGGTGGAACTACATTCGTGACTGCTGGCAAAATGCTTGCAGATAAACCAGAAAGAGTGCTTGAGTTGGCTATTAGGGGTATGTTACCTAAGAACCGTCTTGGCCGTCAAATGTATCGTAAATTGCAGGTATATCGTGGTGCTGAGCATCCGCATGCTGCGCAATTGCCTGAAGTATTAGAAATTAACGTAAGATAATCCGGAAAGGAGGAACATATTATGGCATTGGTTACTTACTACGGCACAGGTCGCAGAAAAACCTCGGTTGCCAGAGTTCGTCTGGTTCCGGGTGAAGGCAATATTCTAGTTAACGACCGTACTATTGCAGAATATTTTGGTCGTAAGACATTAGAACTTATTGTAAAACAACCGCTTAATTTGACAGAAACTCTTGGCAAATATAATGTTTTGATTAAAGTGGAGGGCGGCGGTCCTTCAGGACAGGCTGGCGCAGTTCGTCACGGTATTTCTCGTGCATTACTTAAAGTTGATGCTGAGTACCGTCCATCTTTGAAAAAAGCTGGATTCCTTACTCGTGACCCACGTGAAAAAGAACGTCGTAAATACGGTTTGAAGAAAGCGCGTAAAGCGTCTCAATTCTCCAAACGTTAATATTAACGAAACTGAAATCCCCGCAAATCCATTGTTTGCGGGGATTTTTGCTGTACAGATTTAGACAGAACTGGTTAAAATGTTATTTAAAGTATTTGATTCTATTATCTTTTTGATATAAATCAAATGAAAACTAAATCCTTCTTTTCGATGATAATGTTATATCGAAAATATACTCTTGGAGAGAATAATGGAAGGATACGGAATAATTTTTTATTATAAGGAGAATTTAGATGGAAGGAAAATACATTCAAGTAACAGTAAACGTAAAACTGCAAGAATATCTGGACTTTATTAAATTGGTTAATAAAAAATGGTTTTATGGATATTCTGGATTTGTTATTGCTTTAATAATAGTAGATATAATTGTAAAAAATGTAAGTGGTTTAATCTATATTCCGATAATTCTTGGAGGCTATGAATTTATCCGTAGAGTAAGACTCAAGAAACACTTTGAATCAAATAAGTTAGCTCAAAAGGAAGAAATTTTTAATTTTACTGAAAAGGGTATAGAAATTATTAAGGTTGATGGTAGTGGCAATTCTAACATTAAGTGGGATGAGCTGTATGGTGTAAAACTATGCAAAATGGGGCATATGATTCCTTCAGCTAGTTACAATATGACAACCGGAAGCACTGGTGGCGATGGCGCACATAACAACATGCCGCCTTACATCGTGCTTAATTATTGTATTAAGCAAAGAGTATTAAATCATGTAACTGAACAAGTAAGGCTGTTTTCATAAGTTATGAACATCGTTTTGGCGGCTATGAGCTAGGAAGTAAAGTATACGAGAAAAACAGATAAATAATTTTTCTTATTTTAAGTAAATAGGCAAGCGCTTGCCTATTTAAAACCTCCCTGGGATGGTACCGTAAAGCAATAAAAGTTATCCACAGTAATCCACATGTTATTAACAACCTTATCCACAACAAACCGCCTTGCTCTTAATTGAGTGAGGCGGCATTTTTATTTTACAAACAGTTTCAGCAGTATTGAATATTTATAATTCCCATAATAGTGTCTTTTAACGGAATAAACTTTCAAATTTACAATTAATGTAAAACAGTATATATTAATCTTAAATTAATAATCCAATTCGAAAAAAATGATTATAATGGCGAATATATATTGTGATGACGGATATTGTGAACCCACAGGCAAAGAAAGTACTAATACGAAAATTAGTGATAAAGTCGTGATTGGTGGATATATTTTATTCATGATAGCTTTAACGGCTATGGGGCTATGGTATTGTATTACGTTTCTATAGGGATTTATATAGATCCCGCATCTTTAATTTAACTTTTAGTCCAGTACCAGTTCGACACCCGCCAAACTGGTAATATAGTCAAGCACCGTCTTACCTTTTGTAGGGCGGTGTTTTTTTATTGAGTTTAAGTCATATATAGTCTATAATAACATGTAATTAACAAAAAATGTAAATAAAGGTGATAATATGTTAAATCTTAAAGCTGGCGGCATGGGAATACGCTATACATGCAGAATATGTAATAAGCAGGTGTATTTGTTTAATGATGAAGGAAAGTGGTTTATGGGTGCGAAAATAGAAAAACTCCCTAGGCTTAGTTGTTCAGGGATATAACACATATTATTGGTGCAATATAGGCGACAGTTGTGAATTTTTTATACTGTTCAACTAATTAGATTATTAATATCTTTTTAACAGCATCATTTTCACTTAACTATAACAAATAAGAGTCTCTTACCATCATAACTTTCTTTAGTAATATCAATAATATTAAAATCTTGTTTAATTGCTTCAATAAGGCTTTCATTTGGTGGGTCAAAAATTTCAATAGCTGCATATCTAATAGTAAATAATTTTAATTTCCTACTTAATTCGCCAAAATCAGTTTGAGTCAAAGAGTGATTAAACACAATTACCATTTCCGAAGAAAATCTAATTTCTGCATTAAACCATCTAGAACCATCATTTGGACCGTTGGGGTTCAAAAAATCAATTAATGCAGGAGATATACTGGTTGCTTTTTGCTTACATTGAGAATAAATAAAATCGATATATTTAGGGTCCTCGTTGAATACGGTAACTATATTATTATTCTGATTTAATATAAGACAAAGATTTGCAAAATTACCAGAAACCAGCATAACGTACTTGATTTGCGCATCATTTATAAACTTTACAATTGAGTAAAGAATCGATTCTGGAATGTTAGAGTTACATGGTACAATTTGTAATTTGCTTTCATAAAAATTAATCCAATGATAAAGTAACTCTGTTGCTTTTGCTATTTCTCCAGAAGACGCAAGCGTTAAAATAGTTGTTTTGAAAAGATTATATTGTTCTTGCTCCTCATTAGTGAGATGACAGGATATATTTTCTTCAATTAGTACCTTGTTTTCTCCTACACCTTTTATTTTACAAATAATCCAATTTATAAAAGTATTAATGAACTCTTTAAACATCCACAAAGATGTTTTTTGCCGAACAATAGATCCAAAATCTATAAAACAAAACAGCCCTTTGTGATAAGCACTATTAAATGGATGCCCGTCTTTAAGTCCTAGACCAACCTCATCTAGTTTCCTTACCAAATTCAGTATCGCATATGCGGCATCTATAGTCATCGATAGTGTCCACTCAAACGGATATATATAAGGCCATATTAACTCATGTTCAAACATTAAACCAAAAGGCTCTAAACTAAAATCATCAGCAATTTTAGTATTAATAATGTGATGTCCGAATAATCCGTGTTGCTGACATATATGAAAAATAGTAAGATATTCCTGCACAAATTGTTTATGAATACCACGATATACTTTATTATTAGTAAAAATGACATTACCAATAGGATCAACACCATTTAAAATAGCTATATTGCTCATTCTTAAATCCTCTAAGCGCAAATTCTCTAGAGAGTGACAATGTGGATCGTCCGAATACGCACTGCAATTAGGGCATACAGGATAACGGCAGTGATCAAACTTGAGCTCCTCACGAGATACTCCATTTATCTTATAGGTTTCGATAAATTTCCCAACACACTTTTCACAACATTTCTGACTGCATTCTAACATTTTCTATACCTCCAATATTTGTGATCGTTATATCATATGTGCGAGAGTGTTTTGGTGTCATGTATTATTACACCAATGTCAGACAAAACGAAAGGTAGGTGGCTTGTCTTTTATTCAATTGGGAATTTGTCACATTTTCGTCACATCTTACTAGTATAATATAGATATACAAAGGGAGGTTATTTAATGAAAAAAACGTTACTATTAATAATAGTTATGTTTGTTTTGACTATGTTTGCAACAGTAAGCGCTCATGGAAATCAAGATAATTTATCAACTTCTGATCATCGAATAGTTGCAGTGGATGGCCCAGATGGTCCAGATGGTCCACCGCCTAGACATAGACATAGACATAGGCATCCACCAGAACCACCACACGATCCACCACCACCAGGCCCACATGATCCGCATGGTCCATATTGATATATTAAAAAGTGCATAATTAATGAAAGAAAGTCGTTCATAATGGGCGGCTTTTTA
>Ga0316613_10002834_pt1 | contig 11026 bp, 12 predicted proteins | sample OWC_soil_day10_C_2_FD_207647 | JGI IMG/M metagenome (GOLD analysis project Ga0316613, IMG submission 207647) | Wetland soil microbial communities from Old Woman Creek delta, Ohio, United States - OWC_soil_day10_CT_b | ecosystem: Environmental > Terrestrial > Soil > Wetlands | place: USA: Ohio... | reverse complement strand
GGAGCCTGCACTCTTGAATTAGATAAGGCTTACGGAAAAAAAAGGAGTTGATCATGCCAGTAGGCGAGATCTGCAACCGGGAAGTGGTGGTCAGCGATAAAACCATGAGCGTGGTTGAAGCGGCACGGCTGATGCGAACCCATCACGTAGGTGATCTGGTCGTGGTTGACGAGAGGGACGGTCGCAAGCTTCCGGTCGGGATTGTGACCGACCGCGATATCGTGGTCGAGGTGGTAGCAGCCGGGGTCAATCCGGACGCGCTGAAAGTAGGCGATATCATGGGCCTGGACGTGGCGACGGTACGCGAAAGCGAAGGGCTGTTCGAGGCGCTGCGCTACATGCGTGACAAGGGCGTACGCCGTATGCCGGTGGTGGACAGCGCCGGCGGGCTGGTGGGCCTCCTCACGCTGGACGATCTGCTCGGCCTGCTGGCCGAGGAAATGACCGAACTGGCCAAGCTGGTCTCGCAGGAGCGGCAGCGCGAGGCGGCTGCGCGAACCTGAATCCACTGCGGAAATTCAACACGGGGCGGAGAAATGCGCCCCATGGCCGTGCCTGATCAATCCCCGAAGCTCGTCCCCACGCCGCGCGCGCTGGCCACCCAGGGGTGGTCCGGCGGGACGGTTTTGACCTGACCGGCAACGTCCTGCAATGCCACGGGTGCGCTGGACTCGCCGCGCGCAGCAACCATGACGCCGTATTGCCTGGCATGAATCAGGTCGGCGGCGGCGGTCCCTAAACGCGTGGCGAGCAGGCGGTCGGCAGCGGAAGGGGTGCCGCCGCGTTGCAGGTGTCCGAGGATGGTCGGGCGCGCTTCCAGGCCGGTGAGCGATTCGAGCTGATGCGCCAGACGCAGGGTGCGTTCGGCATAGACCAGCTCAGGTTCGGCAACGATTTCCTTTGGCTTCTTGTCTTTCTTCCTGGCGGCGTTGGCCTGCTGCAGTTCGAATTCCTGCTGGGTCAGCGCGCCTTCTGCGACAGCGACGATGCTGAACGGCTTGCCCTTGCGTTTGCGTTCCTTGATTGCATCCGCCACGGCTTCCACGCTGTAGGGAATTTCCGGAATCAGAATCACGTCGGCGCCGCCAGCGATGCCCGCGCCCAATGCCAGCCAGCCGGCACGGTGCCCCATGATTTCGACCACGATGATGCGGTGATGGCTGTGCGCGGTGCTGTGCAGGCGGTCGATGGCGTCGGTGGCGATGCCGAGCGCGGTATCGAAACCGAAGGTGGTGTCGGTCAGCGCCACGTCGTTGTCGATGGTTTTCGGCAGGGTCACGATGTTGAGGCCTGCCTGCATCAGACGCAGCGCATTCTTCATGGTGCCGCCGCCGCCGAGGCAGACCAGGCAATCGAGCTGATTGGCGTGGTAGTTGGCGACGATGGTCTCGGTCATATCCAGCACCTTGCCGTTCACCGGCATCTTGTGCGGCTTGTCGCGGCTGGTGCCGAGGATGGTTCCGCCCTGGGTGAGGATGCCGGACAGCACTTCGCCTTCCAGGGCCATGGTGCGGTTTTCCATGAGGCCGCGAAAACCGTCGCGGAACCCGATGATGTGCATGCCGTAGTGCGACACGCAGGCTTTGCCGACGCCACGGATGGCGGCGTTGAGACCCGGCGTGTCGCCGCCGGAGGTGAGAATGCCAATGGAGTGGGTCATGGTGATTGCCAGCTTGCTGTTTAAAAGTGCGTTCGATGGTCGCTTCCAGTCAAGCGGAAATCCAGCCTGCCGGGATGCCGCCAGTCGGCCGCGAAGCGGGACCGCTTCGCATCATCCGCGCCGCGCGCCTTGCTTCGACCGACTGCCGAGTCAACTCTGCTCGTCCGCATGCCCGTTCAGCAGATCCGCGGCAGCGGGTCGTCTTCCAGTTCGTCGAGGATGCGGCGCCCGCCGAGGTCGGTTTCCAGGATGACCCGGCTGTCGCCGGCTTCGATGCGGCCGATGATGCGGGCCCCCGAACCTTGGGGCAGCGCCTGCCAGCGCGCGAGGATTTGGTTGGCCGTTTCAGGTTCGGCCACCGCGACGACGCGGCCTTCACAGGCCAGATAATAGGGATCGTAGCCGAGCATCTCGCACACCGACACGACTTCCGGGCGCAGCGGCACGGCCGTCTGGCTCAGCGCCACGTTGTGGCCACAGGCGCGGGCGATTTCATGGGCAACGGTGGCGAGTCCGCCGCGCGTCGGGTCTCTCATGAAGCGCAGGCCGGGCAGGTCGCGCACCGCCTGCGCCAGCGGCAGCACCGAAGCGGAGTCGGAGCGCAGTTCGCCTGACAGGCCGAACTGCTCGCGCGCCAGCATCACCGCGATGCCATGATCGCCGACCGGTCCGGACACCAGCACCACGTCGCCCGGTGCGATGGATTCGATGTCGAGCGGCGCCTTGGCGCGCTTGACGCCGATTCCGGCCACCGACAGATACAGCCCGCCGCCTTCGCCGTGGCGTACCACTTTGGTGTCGCCGGCGACCACCGCCACGCCGCTTTCGCGTGCCGCTGCCGCGAAGCTGGCGATGAGACGGTCCAGCACTTCGACTTCGAGGCCTTCCTCGATCAGCGCCGAGAGGGTGAGGTAGCGGGGATCGGCGCCCGCCACGGCGAGGTCGTTGACCACGCCGTGCACCGCCAGCGAGCCGAGGTTGCCGCCGGGAAATTCCAGCGGCTGCACGGTGAAGCCGTCGGTCGTCACCATGATCGCGCCGTCGAGCGGCGGCAATACCACCGCGTCGGCGTCGGTATCGAGCACGGGATTGGCGAGATGACGGGCAAAGATATCGGCGATGAGCTCGCGCATCAGGCGGCCTCCGTTGCCGTGCGCGAGAAGGATGCGGGTGTCGTCCATGGTTTTTATTGGTGCAGAAATTCGATGACCTGGCCGAAGCTTAACCCGGCGTCGTTGACGGGAACACGTTGCGGCAAGTGAATTTTGAAGCCCGCGGCTTCGAGCCGGTCGATCGCGGCCTGGGCGAGAACGCGGTTCTGGAACACGCCGCCGGTGAGGCCGACGGTCTGGATGCCGGTTTGCGCACGCAGTTGTCGGGCCTGCTCGACCAGCGCCTGCGCCAGGCTGAGATGAAAGCTGGAAGCGCGTTCGGCAACCGGGCGGGTGGTATCGGCGAGCATCGGCAACAGCGGGGCCCAGTCGGTGCGCCATAGGCCAAAGGGGTCGCGTTGCAGCGGCAGCGCAAGGACTTCGCCTCGAGCGTTTGCCGCCGCCGCTTCCAGCCGCATCGGCCCTTCGCCTTCGAAGCTGGCGTGGGTGCACACGCCGCACAAGGCCGCGGCGGCATCGAACAGGCGGCCGACCGACGAACTGGCCGGGCTGTTCAGCCGCTGCGACCACGCCTGATGCAGCGCTTCGGGGGCGAACGGCGCAGCTTGGCCGGCTGCCCACAGCAGCGCCGCGGCGGCGCGCCAGGGCTCGCGCCCGGCCTTGTCGCCGCCGGGCAGATGGAACGGACGGAACGAGGCAGCGCGCTGCCAGACCCCGGGTGCACCGGTCAAGGCCTCGCCGCCCCACAGCGTCTGATCCTCGCCGAGGCCGACGCCATCCCAGGCAAAGACGATCCATTCTGCGACTTCCGGGAATTCCCACGCCAGCGCCGAGGCATGGGCGTGGTGATGCCAGACGCCAACCTGGGGCAGCCCGCTGTCGCGGGCGTAGCGACGGTAGCCGTAGCCGGGGTGGCGGTCGACCAGCAATCGGGTCGCCTGCACCTGATACAGGCGCTGCAGGTCGGCGGCCACCCGCGCCAGGGTGTCGAGGCTGCGCAGCGTGTCGAGTTCGCCGATGTGCGGCGAGACGACAGCACGCCTGCCCCAGGCGAGGCACACGGTGTTTTTCATGTGGCTGCCGAGCGCCAGCACGGGTTCGGCCAGCGCCACGGGCAGTTCCAGTTCCAGCGGAGCCAGGCCGCGCCCCAGGCGCAGCGGCCGGGGGTGGCCGGCAATCACGCGATACACCGGGTCGTCGGCCGGGCGCGCGATAGGACGATTGTGATGCAGGAAGGCGTCGGCCAGGTGGGCGAGCCGGGCCTGCGCTTCGTCTTCATCGGTCAGCACCGGTTCGCCGGAGAGATTGCCCGAGGTCGCCACCAGCGGCGCGCCGAAGTCGTTCAGCAGCAGATCGTGCAGCGGCGAGTAGGGCAGCAGGCAACCGATTTCCGTGAGGTCGGGAGCAATGTGCTCGGACAACCCGGAACCGACGCGCTTCGGCAGCAGCACGATGGGACGTTCCGGCGCGGCGATGAAGCGCTCCAGTTCGGCGGAGAGATCAACGGCGCTGCGGAGCGCTTCGAGATCACCGAACATCACCGCCAGCGGCTTGCTCGGACGCGGCTTGCGCGCGCGCAGCGCGGCAACGGCTTCGTCGCGGCTGGCGTCACACAGCAGATGGTAGCCACCGACGCCCTTCACCGCGACGATTTTCCCGCTGCGCAAGGCAGCGACGGCGGCAGCCAGCGCCGCTTCATCTCCCTCATGGCATTCCTCGCCGGAGACGAATTGCAGATGCGGCCCGCACACCGGACAGGCGGTCGGCTCGGCGTGAAAGCGGCGGTCCAGCGGATTTTCGTATTCGCGCCGGCAATCCGGGCACAGCGCGAAGTCGCGCATCGACGTATTGGGCCGGTCGTAGGGCAGGGCGGTGATCAGGGTGTAACGCGGGCCGCACTGGGTGCAGTTGATGAAGGGATAACGGTGGCGGCGGTTGGCCGGGTCGTGCAGCTCAGCCAGGCAGTCGGCACAGACGAAGCCGTCAGGCGGCAGGTGAATGTCGGCATGACTTGATGCCGCGCTGTCGAGGATGGCAAAACCCTCTGCAGCCTCGATCGCGCAAGGGGCAATGGCGAGCGGGCCGGGCGCGGACAGCGGCGGTGCGTCCTGGATGAGTGCGTCGCTGAAGCGCAGCAACTGAGGCAACTCGCCTTCGGCATGGATTTCCACCGTGCCGCTGACATTGCGCACCCAGCCGGTGATTCCATTTTGATGCGCGAGTCGGTAGACGAAGGGCCGGAACCCCACGCCCTGAACCCGGCCGCTGATGGTGATGAATCGGGCGACGCGTTCAGGCATCGGCGGCAACGCGCACGCCGCCCGCCCACCAGATGCGGCAGGCGCCTTCGTCGGACACCATGCAGGGGCCGACCGGGTTGCGCGGGGTGCAGGCCTTGCCGTAGATGCGGCACTGGTTGGGATAGATCTTGCCGAGCACCACCTGCGCGCAGTCGCAGCCGGGCGGCATTTCGCCGGCGCGGCGGCGGGTGGGGTCGCTGTGGTCGGGGAACAGCAGGCGGGCGTCGTGTTTCGCATACGCGGGCTTCAGCGCGTAGCCGGAGCGTGGGATGACGCCGATGCCGCGCCAGTTGGCGTCGACGATATCCAGGGTTTCAGCGAGCAGGCGGCGGCCTGTCGGGTTGCCACCCGGGTGCGCGACTTCACGGTAGCAGTTGTCGAGGAAGCGTTCGCCGGTTTTCAGCTGGCGCAGCACGGAATAGAAAGACGCCAGCAGGGACTCCGGTGCGAAGCCGGCGACGGCGGCGGGAATCTCGTGCTGGTCCACGACGAAGGTCCATTCCTCCGGCCCCATCACGGTGGAGACGTGGCCGGGCGCGACCAGGGCATCGAAGCCGGGCGCGCCGGACTCCAGCAGCATGGCCACCGCCGGCCAGGTCAGCCGGCCTGACAGCAGGATGGACAGATTGTCGGGCAGGCCCTCGGCCAGCATCGCCGCGACCGGCGCGGTGGTGGTCTCGAAGCCGGCGGCGAAGAACACCACCGGGCGATCCGGATTGTCGCGCGCGATCTTGCGCGCGTCGAGCGGGCTGGCGATCGGGCGCACGTCGGCACCGGCGGCCTGCGCCTCGGCCAGCGAGCGCACTTCGCCTTTTCTCACGTTGACCGGCACCCGCAGCATGTCGCCGAAGGCGACGAGGATCACCTTGTCCTGCAGTGCCAGTTGCATCGCCTGATAAACGTCTTCCTCCGGGCACACGCACACCGGGCAGCCGGGACCCGGTACCAGCTCGACCCACTTGGGCAGCGCGCCGCGCAGGCCGGCGTGGGTGATCGAGCGTTCATGGCCGCCGCACACGTTCATGATCTTGATCGTGCGGTCGAAGTCGAGGGCGTGGATTTTCTCCAGCCAGGCGCGGGCTTCGTTCATCAGGCGGTGGCGTTGTGATATTTCACGCCGTCGCTCTGGATCGCCGGGCGGCGCGACTGGCCGGTGGCGACACGCGCGCGCTGGGCGGCGAGTTGCTCGCGCAGCCAGGCGAGCCAGGCCTCCATGCCCAGGTCCTTGCGGGCGGACAGGCGCATCACCGGCGCCGGGTTGGCGAGGTTGCGCAGGTGCGCCTCGGCCTTGTCGGGATCGAAGTCGTCGAGTACGGCGAGAAGGTCGGTCTTGGTCAGCAGCATGGCGTCCGCCGCGCGGAACATCACCGGATATTTCGCCGGCTTGTCGTCGCCCTCGGTGACCGAGAGCAGGGTGACGTTGAGGTGCTGCCCAAGATCGAAGCTGGCGGGGCAGACCAGATTCCCGACGTTCTCGATGAACAGGATGTCGACGCCGTCGAGGTTCATGTGATGCAGCGCGTCGTGCACCAGATGCGCGTCGAGGTGGCAAGCGGTGCCGGTGACGATTTGATGCGCCTGCACGCCCTTGGCCCGGATGCGCTCGGCGTCGTTCTCGGTTTCGAGGTCGCCCTCGATCACCGCGCAGGTGAATTCATCCTTCAGTGCGGTGAGCGTGGCTTCCAGCAGCGCGGTCTTGCCGGAGCCGGGCGACGACATCAGGTTGATCGCGAGGATGCCGCGGCGGTCGAAGTGCTCGCGGTTGTGCGCGGCCTGATCATCGTTTTTCGCCAGCAGGCCTTTCAGAACGGAGACGGCCGTTGCGCCCTTGGCGACGGGCTTGAACGCGAGGTGCTTGTTGCCGGGGGTGAGGTTGCAGCCGCAGGTATCACACATTTTATAGGGGCTAGGAGCTAGGAATTAGGGGTCAGGGTGGGCGTGGTTTCGAGCTCGACGCTTTCCAGCAGCAGTTCGTCGCCGGAAATGATCTGGGTGTGCCAGTCGCCGCAGGCGCCGCAGATCAGGCGATTCATTGCGGCTGCGGTCTCGGCGCCGCAGGTCTGGCAGCGCACCTGGACAGGCGCATGGGCAAATTCGAGTACGGCGTGTTCCGCGCGGCTGCCGGCGGCGGCGAGCGGAAAGGCGCTGGCGAGCAGGTCGGGCACCACACCCGCCAACGGGCCGATGCGGACGCGGATCAGGCTCGCCTGCCATGCATCGGATGACGATGCATCATGATCGTGGCTCGCCGCGTGCTGATCGATCACGGCTTCCACCTGCTCGACGAGCGCCTGGGCGACGGCCAGTTCATGCACCGCTTTCTTCCAGAATCTGGTCGAGCAGTTCCCAGGTGGTGCGGGCATCGGACTCGGTGACTTTCTGGATCGCGTAGCCGACATGCACCATGACGAAGTCGCCGACTGCGGGTGGCGCATCCTGCATCATGAACAGGCTGACGTCGCGCCATACCCCCTTGGCCTGGCAGCGGGCGGTAAAGCCGTCGATCGATTCGATTTGCATGGGAATGGCAAGGCACATAAGTCGCGATCACGAACTACACTCGATTCAGTATAAGGGATTTGTCGTCAATGCACCCGGCCGTAAGTATTGCAAAATTATGATGGCCAATCAGATACTTGAGAGAATTACTTGGTTGTTATTCGAAATCGCTGCTGATAGATTTCTGAAATGACAATGAAAACGCTCGTTCTCGGCATCGGCAATACCCTGCTCACGGACGAAGGCATCGGGGTGCATGTGCTGCATGCGCTTGAATCAGAGTTGGCGGATTTGACTGACATCAGCCTGCTCGATGGCGGTACACTTTCATTCACCCTGGCGGGGCCGATCGAGGAAGCCGATGCGCTGATCGTCGTCGATGCCGCGAATATCAAGACAAAACCGGGTGAATGGACGTTGCTTAAGGGGGAGGAAATGGACGCGTTTCTGATGAGCAATCGCAAGGCCACGGTGCACGAAGTGGGCCTGACCGATTTGCGCGCGATCGCGATCCTCGCGGGTCACTGGCCGGAAAGACGGGCCATGCTCGCGATCCAGCCCGATGTGATCGACTGGGGTGAACAGCCCACCCCCGCCGTTGCCGCCGCCATTCCGCCTGCCTGCGCAGCAATCCGCAAAGTGATCGAGGACTGGCAGCATGACGCTTGACGCCATCCCCATACACGTCGTCAACACCCCGCCGGGCGAACCCGGCCTAACCGGCAATGCGCGCCCCCTGTTACGCGAGCTGCTCGAGGCAGCAGGCCGCTTGCTCGAAACCGGTGAAACGTCTGCCATCGACTTGTCCGCGCTGCCGCTGACGCCCGCCGATCTCGACTGGCTCCGGGAAAAACTCGGTGCGGGCGAAATCAGCGTCACCCTGCAGGCGATTGGGGAATCCACCCTCAACGAGACCGCCTGCCCCGGCGTCTGGTGGGTGACGCATCACAATGAACAGGGTGCGGTCACCTCGCAGTTTCTCGAAGTGGCATTCGTGCCCGAACTGGTCAAAGCCGATCCCCATGATGTTGAAAGCGGATGCGAATATCTTGAATTGCTGATTTCTGATCTAAGCTGAACGATATGCCGTTGCATTTAAACCCTGGAGGCAAAGTGACATGAAAGGCCCGTTGATCGACACGCTTGCGCGGCAAGGGATTACCCGCCGCACTTTCTTCAAGTATTGCGCCACGCTGGCCTCGATGATGGCGCTGCCGCCTTCAGCGGGGCGCGCCATGGCCGAAGCGATGGCGGCGGCACGCCGACCTTCGGTGATCTGGCTGCCGTTCCAGGAATGTACCGGCTGCACCGAATCGATCACGCGCTCGCATTCGCCGACGCTGGAGGGCATGATTTTCGACCTGATCTCGCTCGACTATCAGGAAACGCTGATGGCCGCTGCCGGCCATCAGGCCGAGGAAGCCCGCCACACTGCGATGAAGGAGAACCACGGCAAGTATCTGCTGATCGTCGACGGATCGATTCCGCTGGGACTGGACGGTGCCTATTCGTGTATCGGCGGGCGGTCCAATGTAGACATCCTGAAAGAAGCCGCAGAGGGCGCGGCGGCCATCGTCGCCATGGGGTCCTGTGCCTCCTTTGGCGGCATTCCGAAGGCCAACCCGAACCCGACCGGCGCGGTGTCGGTCTCCGATATCATCAAGAACAAACCCATCGTCAACATTCCGGGCTGTCCGCCGATTCCGGTAGTGATGACCGGTGTGCTGGCGCATTACCTGACCTTCGGCAGCTTGCCGGAACTCGACGACAAGGGCCGGCCGAAGGCCTTCTTCGGCGAAACCATCCACGACCGCTGCTATCGCCGCCCGTTCTACGATCAGGGCAAGTTCGCCAAGACCTTCGACGATGAAGGCGCGCGCCAGGGCTGGTGCCTGTTCGAGCTCGGCTGCAAAGGTCCGGTCACCTACAACGCCTGTGCCACGGTGAAATGGAACGGCGGCACGTCATGGCCGGTGGAATCCGGCCACGGATGTCTGGGGTGCTCCGAACCCGATTTCTGGGATGCCGGCGGCTTCTACAAGGCGCTGTCGATGCCGGCTGACCCGCTCAAGATCGCTGCTGCTGCTGCCGTGGCTGGCGCAGCGGCGGGCGTGGCGGTCAGCTTCGCCAACCGCGCCAAGAAAGGTGCCGCCAAGAAGGCGCACGAGACGACCACATTGGCTGATCTGGAGAAATGAGCATGAACGAACTGCAATTCCTGACTTGGGTACGCGGGCCGGGGCTCGACATCGCGGTGGGCATTTTCCTGCTGGGCGTGTTGTGGCGTCTGTTCGAGATCTACTCGCTGGGTCGCAAGAAAGACCTTGCCGCACCGCGCCATGCTGCCGGCGCGTCCGGCCTGCATACTGTATTCCGGCGCTCGATCCCGCCGCCCGGGATGCTGAAGCGCTCGCCAGTGAGCTACATCGGGGGGTACATCTTCCACATTGGTCTGGCGATCATCGTGTTCCTGTTCGCGCCGCATATCCTGCTGATCAAGAATCTGACCGGCCTGTCCTGGCCCGGATTGCCCTCACAGTTCATCGACCTGGCCGCGGTGGTGACGATGGCCGCGATGGTGGTGGTGTTGATCGATCGCATCAACAAGCCGGTCAAGCGCTTTCTCAGCACCTTCGAGGACTGGTTCACCTGGGCGGTGACCTTCCTGCCGGTGCTGACCGGTTGGATGGCGGTGCAGCATCTGTTGTTGCCCTACACCACGATGCTGGCACTGCATATTCTGAGCGTCGAAATCCTGCTCATCGTGTTGCCTTTTACCAAGCTGTTCCATGTGTTCACGCTGTTCGGCTCGCGCTGGTACAACGGCAAAATCAATGGACACAAGGGGGTGCCGGTATGAGAACCCATCCAACGCCCTCTCTTGGGGAAACAGCAGGGTGCGCCGTGCGCACCCATGGGTATGGGTCGGTGCGCACGGCGCACCCTACGCTGACTTGTGAAAAGGGGAGAGCAGTATGAGTGCGACACTCGAAAAAGGCGTCCGCGTCCTCAAGGAAGTCATCGACGCGCCCATCGCCAGTTATTTCAACAGCTGCGTGCATTGCGGCCTGTGCGCTGAAGCTTGCCTGTTCTACACCGAGACCGGCGACCCGAAATACACGCCGATCCACAAGCTGGAGCCGCTGCGCCGCATCTACGAGCAGGAATACACCGTGCTGGGCCGGCTGAAGAAGCTGATCGGCCTGTCGAAAGTCGTGACCGACGACGAACTCGGCCAGTGGCAGGAACTGGTTTACAACAGCTGCACGCTGTGCGGCCGCTGCTCGGCGGTCTGCCCAGTCGGCAACGACATCGTGTACATGGTGCGCAAGTTCCGCGAGGGCATGTCGGCTGCCGGGCATGCACCGGAAGGCATCAAGGGCGCGGTCAACCGCACCATCACCATCGGCAGCCCGATGGGCGTCAAGCTGCCTGCGGTGATGGCGCAGATGAAG
>Ga0316613_10002833_pt1 | contig 11027 bp, 8 predicted proteins | sample OWC_soil_day10_C_2_FD_207647 | JGI IMG/M metagenome (GOLD analysis project Ga0316613, IMG submission 207647) | Wetland soil microbial communities from Old Woman Creek delta, Ohio, United States - OWC_soil_day10_CT_b | ecosystem: Environmental > Terrestrial > Soil > Wetlands | place: USA: Ohio... | reverse complement strand
TCCCTCACTTGGCTAAAAGAAGAACTCGCCAAACAAGGGATACAAAGTACCGATGAGGTTTTATATGCGGTAATTGACAGCAAAGGAAAACTTTTTGTAAATAAAATCGCAAATTAAGTATTGGGAGACAATTTTCGATTTTGAAACTTGATAATCAATTTTACGATAATCGGAAATAGTAGCATGATAAATAGCAATCGCACCAATTGGTAAGCCGTCATCGTCGAAATATCTGCCCCGACGATCAGTGCAGTGATTCCCATCTCAGCGAGTCCGCCCGGCGCAGTGCTCAAAAATGCTGTGACAAAAGATACGGAGGTCAGCTCTACAACCATATACCCCGTAAATAAAGATACAAGTAAAACCCCAGCAACGCCGACAAAAAGACATGGCATCAAACCATGATATAATTTGATTTTAGCTAAATTAATACTAGAACCAATATAGGTTCCCACACAGACTTGCGCTGTACTAATAAGATAAGAAGGTACAATAGGGGCTGGAATACCGGTTGCTAAAATAAAAGCACCTGTAAGTAAAATAGGGCCTAACAAAAAAGCCGTAGGTAAACGTAAAAATTTAGCAAGGAAAGCTCCAGCAACAGCAACACAAATATAGATGAATATTTCGTTACTGCTTACCATATGTGAACTTGCCGCTGCGGCAAGTGGATTCCCATCATGAAGTACATGCATGGTTAAAAACGGTACGCTAAATACGACCGATAGCATGCGAATCGTCTGCATAATTGTTACCGCCGTCTGATCGGTATTTTCCATTTCTTCCGCTAGTACCACCATCTGTGATAATCCACCTGGCACGCAACCAAGCAAACAAGTTTCCAGACTAATACCCGTTTTCTTATGTGTAATATAGCCAACAAGTATTCCGACAAATACCGTAATAAGGGTTGCAATCAACATCAACGGTAAATGCTCGAGAATTTTATAGCCAGTCTCTACTGTAAAGGGTCTCCCCATTGCATAACCGAGTACGATAAGTGCCGTATTACGAATCTTAATCGGCCAATACATCTGTTCACCTGCTTTTAAAGAATATAACGAAATTGCCGTAATCGGCCCCAACGTCCAAGGTAGAGGCACATTAACTAACGCAAATAAAGCGCCTACTGTCACGGAAAGACAGAGTGCTTTTAACATTTGATTCATAGATTTTCAACACCTACTATAAAAATTTCTTCTATAATACTACGATGGTTTATAACATTCGTCAAATAAAAAAATCTAATAACGCTACTACCGATAATCTGATCATACCAATTATACGAAAAACTCTATGGATGAATTATCTTGATGACCGCTTGCAGACTAATGCGTTATCATGTGAAAAGGCAGGCTGCAAAATACATTGCAAACCTGCCATTTTTCTATACTTTACAAACTAATCTTTTTAAACTTCCCCACCAACTACGCATTGGATGGTTTTCAAAGAATAAGAAAATGATTGGAATAACAATCAAAGTAAATACCGTTGAAGTTAAGAGTCCTCCAATAATTACCCAAGCCATACTGACACGTGTTTCAGAGCCTTCTGTAATAGATAGAGCTGTCGGAAGCATACCAACTACCATAGTAAGCGTGGTCATAAAAATTGGTTTTAACCTTACTTTACCTGCCTCAATAATCGCATCATGGGCATTCATTCCTCGATCCATAAGCGTCAAAGTATAGTCAAGTAGCAATGTACCATTTTTTGCAACGAGACCATCCATAACCAAGATACCAATCAACGAATATAAATTAATTGTATTATTGGTGATGAACAAGAGTAGTACGGAACCAATCATCCCCAAAGGTAAAGAGAACATCCGAATAAACGGCGTCAAGGTTGATTCATATAAAACAGCAAGCAGCATATAAATCAGTACCAATGCTAAGGACAACGCTTGTATTAATTCATCAAAAGTATCATTCATACTATTGGCCTGCCCTGTAAAACGATAGGTAACCCCCTTACCTAAGTCCTCTTTACTTAATACCGCTTTTGCTTCTTTGATCACTTCATTTAAAGGCCGATTGGTCAAATTCCCGCCAATAACAATCGAACGTTGTTTATCTACACGACGAATACTTACTGGGCCAACGCCTTCTTTGATCGTTGCAACATCATCAATAAAGATAATATTACCACCCGCATTCAGCGGTATTTTAGCAATATCGGATGATTTATAGCCATCACTACCTTTAAATCGAACGTTAATATCTGTATCATTTCCATCATTTTTTACATCGTTGGCGATAACACCAGCTTGTTTACCAGCGATTGCCGAAGAAAATGTATTGGTAACATCCTGAATAGATGTATTATACTGTTTCAATTTTTCGCGATCTAGCACCATTTGAATTTCTGGCATTCCTTCGGTATAGGAACTGCTAATATCTTTTAGTCCCTTTACCTTTTCCTTTAGTAAAGTTTGCACTTTATAGGATGCAGCAACCAAACTATCCAAATCGTTACCACGTAACTCTAATTGAAATGCCCCGCTCCCACGACCAGAACCAGGTCCGCCTGCAACACCAGCTACGGACGATTGCGTCTCTTTGACTTGCACATCGCCGCCACTAATATTTTCATTCGCAAATTTTCGTACATCATCGGTAATATCCCATACACTGCGACTGCGTTCTTTGCGATCATAAAGTTGGACAGTGATACTTCCTTCATATTGATTCGTACCACCAATCGAAGATAAATAATTTTTTACTTCAGGAATTGTTTTTAAATACTCTTCTAATTGCGCTACAACAATATCTGTCTGTTCTACACTCTGCCCCACAGGCAACTGAATATTAATGTCAAAACTACTTTCATCTGTACGCGGCATATATTCAGACCCAACTAGTCCCATTGGAATAAAGCTCATCGTACCAATAAATAAAATTAACGCAGTGACCAAAATCTTTTTCCGGTTATTTAAGCTCGCTTTTAAAATTTTATCATATTTTTCTACGGCAAGGTGTTCAATCTTATCCATAAAAGACCAGATCTTTCCTTTAGGAACCGTAATGCCCTTAGAAAAAAACTTAGAAGCTAGCATCGGCGTAAGTGTAAATGAAATAAACAAGGAAAATAATGTTGCAAATACGATGGTTAAACCAAATTGGCGGAAAAATTGTCCTGTCATCCCAGTCATAAATGCAATTGGTAAGAAAACGACAACATCACAAAGCGTAATAGAAATTGCCGCCATACCGATTTCATTACGACCATCTTCCGCCGCAATCTTTGCCTCTTTCCCCATCATCATATGTCGATGAATATTCTCTAGTACTACAATTGAATCATCGACGAGTATCCCTACACAAAGCGCCATCCCCATTAATGACATCATATTAAAGGTAAAGCCAGCCATGTACATAATGAGAAATGTAGAGACCAGCGAGGTTGGTATCGCAATCATAACAGCCAGCGTTGATCGCCAGCCACGAAGGAATAAAAACAATACCAAACCAGTAGTAAATAAACCTTCTATTAATGTACCTAAGGTATTATGCAAAGAATTATTCACATAATCTGCTGAATTTTTTACAACCACAAATTCATAATCTGGATACTCTTTTTTCAATTTTGTTAAATTATTTAAAATAGCACTCGCAGTTGAAACAATATTGGCATCGCTGTTTTTGTAGATTGCCATTGAAACTGCGTCTTGCCCATTTACACGTCCAAAACGATTTGCTCTGACATCTTGTGCTTTAATCGTTGCAACTGCTGTAATTGGAATATTTGCACCAGCCGAATTGGTAATTTGCAGTTTTTCAATATCCTCTGCTGTTTTGTATTGTGCAGTGATTCTGACACCCGTTTGCGTCGTTTGCGTATACACGGATCCCGACGGAAGCAATTCATTTTCAGAATTCACTTTACTAACGACTTGATTTAATGTTAATTTATAAAATGCTAATTTATCTTTATCAATTTCTATCGCGATTTCCTTATCACGCCCACCACGAAGTTCTATTTCTGAGACACCATCGGACTGTTGTAGACGATCTTGGAAAATATTGCTGGTTTTGCTGTAAATATCTGATAAAGAATTTTTTGATAATACGGCAATTTGTATGATTGGCAACGCATTAATATCACGTTTGATAACTACAGGTTCATCTACATCGTCAGGCAGTTTTGATCTAGCAGCATTTACTTTTTTCGTCGCTTCAATTGAAGCGTAATCAGCATTGGCTGAAAACTCCAATTGTAGTGTAATTCGTGCTTGTTCTGCACTGGCAGTTGAAGTCATTTGTTTTACATTAGATACTGAGGCTAAAGCATCTTCTAACGGCTTTACAACCTGTTGTTCAACAGATTCAGCACTTGCTCCCGGATATTTTACGGATATCGTAACATAAGGTGTATTGAGTGCTGGCAACAATTCTACGCCAATGCGATAAAAACTATATAAACCAAGCACGACAAAAAATCCAACAATCATACAAATTCCGATTGGTCTTTGTATGGAAAAGCGCGTTAAATTCATGGATTATCCACCTGCCCACTTGAACCATTCACCTCAACAACTAAATCATTTTTTAAGCGCGCCAAATTTGTAACAGCAACTACGTCTCCTTCTTTAAGACCTTCGAGAATTTCAACCTGTACATCATTTCTTAGACCAAGTTTAACCTCACGCTCTTGGGCTTTATTTTCACTATCTATAATAAATAAAGATATTTTACCATTTTTTTCAATAACACTTTCTTTTGGTACAAATAATGTTTGTGGGCGTTGCAAAACTTCAATTTGGGTACGACCAAACATGCCGCCTTTAATTAATTCATCGTTTGCATCTAGACCAATTCTAACAGTATAGCTTTTCGTTGTACTATCCGTAGCTGGGCTGACATAAATAATGGTACCTTCATAACTATTACCCAATGATTCAATCGAGACCTTTACTTTTGCACCTGTTTTAACAGCCGACACATCCTGCTCAGAGATTTGACAATCCATATAGATTTTACTATTATCGACTAACTCTAAAACTTTCTGCCCTGCTGTAGCCATTGCCCCAACTTCGGCATTGCGATAGCCAATCGTTCCAGCACGAGGTGCTCGTAAAATTAAATCAGACTGTTGTTTTTCTAGTGCACTTGTCGCATATTTTGATTTTTCATACGCTGCCCTTTTAGATTCTACACTCGCAGGTACATCGCCTGACATCGCTTGATTTAATAGTGTGTCTAAGGCTGCTTTACTATTGACCATTTCTTGATAAACCGAATCTAAAGATTCTTTAGAAATAGCCCCCTGATCATAAAGCACTTGATATCGTTCATATTTTGTCTTGGTACGATCATAATCTGCCTGCTCTTTTTGATAAGAAGCACCGTAAGTAGATTCAGATTCTTTTGCATCGGCTTCAGCTTGTCGTGTTGCCGCATTATTCTGCGCAATCGATAACGCAAGATCACCCGTATCTTGTACAAGGAGTATATCTCCAGCATTCACCTTTTGCCCCAAACTAACATTCACTGCCGTTATGCGACCTGTATATTTAGGTGCTATGTCGACATGTGCTTCTGACACCGTCTGCCCAAATAAGGACACACGTCGCATCATATCTTTCCGCTCAACAACATACGTATCTACGGCTGGTTTAACATTAAGCTTTGCTTGCTTATCTTGGCTGTCATTTCTATGAGCTAGAAAATAAATCATCCCAATAACCGCGATACAAGCTATTCCTACTGCTAAAACTTTTTTCTTATTCATCTTTGAAAAATCATGTCGCATAAACTTTCACTCTCCATCTAACTCTAACACTCTCACAAAATTCACTTAAAAATAAAATTTTATTAACATTTAATCATTTTTCTACCATACTATATCAATGTGACAATCCCATGACAAAAAATCCTCCTCATACAAACCATAAATAAATCAAACAAAATTGCTTGGTATTTAATAAAAAACCCTAGCTGCATGATAATAAGTCACATGCAACTAGGGTTGTATTCATACTATCCCTTAATATGTGTAATTATCGTTACAAATTGCAATCAATTCAATTTCAACTAGAGCGTCCTTAGGTAATTTTGCAACTTGTACGCAGGCACGTGCAGGAGCTTCGCTTGTAAAGTATTTTGCATAGACTGTGTTCATTGCTATAAAATCGTTCATATCAGCTAGAAAAACACCAGTTTTAACAACATCATTTATGCTGCAGCCAGCTTCAGCTAAGATTGCTTTTAAATTTTCCAAGGATTGTGTTGTTTGCGCTTCAATCCCACCTTCCACGATTTCACCGGTTTGTGGATTTACTGGAATTTGCCCTGAAATAAATAAGAAACCATTTGCTTTAATCGCTTGCGAGTAGGGACCAATTGCTTTTGGTGCATTTTCAGTATGAACTACTTTTTTCATGATAGATAACCCCTTTTATCAATAATATTTTTGTGTGATTTCAATAACATCATTTTTGAATGTTATGAAACATAACATTACTACCAGTATTATAATATCTTTTTTGCTAGATCAGGACGCAGACAATTCGATTCGCCTAAATACACATGAACAATTTCATTTTGTTGTTTTTCTGTATTTACTAACAAAAGCACGCGTATGCACTTATCTAACCCTGTTTCAACATCTAGCTCTTGTGTTCCGAATAACGGAACTAACTCCCAACCAATTTTTCTGGCTGCCGCTGCTGGAAATGCCGCATTTAAATCAGGTGTAGCACTAAAAATAGCTGCCCCAATATCTTTAAGATCTAAGTTATTCTTGGTCACTAATTCCTTTAACAACTCTTGTACTGCCAGAAAAATAATTTCTTTCTTATTTTCTGTTACAGTAATAGCTCCCCTTATTCCTTGCAACACTATAGACCTCCTAATTATTATCTTAAAATCAAATATTCTTTACATGTATTCGCACTAATTGATAAAAATCCTATCTGCATTCTACAAAACTTAATAAAATTATAAAAAATTAATAAAAAAAAGAGCATTAAGAGAAAAATTCTTCTCTCATCGCTCTTTTTATGGTAAATAATGACGATTATTGTTAAATATGTCCATTTGTGGATGTGGGGGAAATTCTTTTATCTTACGATATTTTTCAATATAGCCAGTAACATTATTTGCGATATCATGCACACTACGAAGTAAAACATCCGCTTCTTCATAATTGTTATAGACTCCCAAGCTCACTCGAACCATCCCCGGAAAAGAGACATTTTCATTTTCCCTATAATATTGAATCTCTTCACTTGTTAAGCCTAGCAATTTCTGTACATAAGGGTGAGCGCAAAATAAACCACTGCGGACAGCAATACCGAATTCATAGGATAAAATTTTGGCAATCAATCGATGTTCCATATTGGGTAAGAGGAAAGAAATAATGCTGACTTTATCACCTTGTTTTTTAGGACAACCAAACAACTTAATATTTTTAACAGTTCTAAGCCCACCGATGATATAATTTATCACTTCTTGCTCATAGGCGTGGACTTGTTGCATATCAATTTTATCTAAAGTAGTAATCGCTTTTAGTAATGCCACTACACCGATCACATTTGGCGTGCCAGCTTCCTCTTTATAAGGCGCCGCATCCCAATCTACAAAAGTATCAGTAACCAGTTCTACTGCTCCTCCACCTTTTAAATAAGGTGTATTTTTTTTAAAAGTTTTACTTTTGCCAATGAGAATACCAACACCAAAAGGTGCATACATTTTATGAGCTGAAAACACCAAATAATCAATATGGTCCTCACGTTCATGCGGCTTCATATCTACCGCCCGATGCGGTACCAATTGAGCACCATCTACTAATATTTCTGCACCATAGGTATGCGCAAGTTTTGCAATATCATAAATCGGATTGATATACCCAGTAACATTGGATGCACCAGTCACACTCACTAGCTTCACTCGACCTTTGTATTGTATCAATTTTTCCTCTAAATTCACCAAATCCAATCTACCAATTTGATCAATCTTTACATAATCTATAGCAAATTTATAACGCCACGGTAAATCATTTGCCAAATGTTCCATTTCTGTGCTAAGAATCATTGCCTTTGGATGCTCACAGCAAAAAGCATTCGCTAAAATATTAATTGCTTCCGTCGTTGTCTTGGTATAAATCAACATATCATTATGCTCATCTGCACCAACAAACTCTTTAATCAAGTGTCTACCATTTTCGTAAATGTCTGAAGACATCATCGACTTGTAGCCCATTCCTCGATGCACCGATGAATACCATGGCGCAAATTCATGAATCTCATTCATAACAGAGATAAACGGTGGTGTTGTTGCGGCATTATCAAAATTGATTGCTGTGACTAATTCACCACTGAGTATTGGTATGCGCTGGTCTACCCCCACTACCATTTGCCGGAGTTTTTTCGCAAGGCTTTGTCTTATCATACCGATCCCTCTACTATTTATTTTTTCCGTTTCCTTTTCCTTTCATTCTATTCAGCATCTTTCAAAAAAGTAACCATATTTTTATTTTCCTTATATAGATAAAAATAGCCTAAATAAGGAACGCATTATTCCCTCATATTTAAACTATAAAGCACTGATTATTTTCCTAATAAAATCTTACTAAGTTCTGCCACCGAACTCACTATTTTATCTGGTTTAGCTTCCGTTAACTCGTCTAACGTTCCATACCCATATCCTACCCCAATAACTGCAAGGTCATTTTCTTTCGCTCCTAAAACATCATGCTGACGATCACCAACCATAATAATATTTTTAACATCAGGAGTTTCTAATTGACTTAAAGCAAATTTGATAACCTCACCTTTATGTTCCCGCGTACCATCAAAATTACTACCAGCAATCACTGTAAAGTAATGATCAATCTGATAATACTCTAAAATTTGTTTGGCATGCTCCGTTGGTTTTGCCGTAGCGATAACCATTGTTTTTTTTTGCTCTTTCAATCCTGCTAATAAATGATTTACTCCTTCAAACATTACATTTTCCTTGATACCTTCACGTTCAAATCGCTCGCGATAAAACGCAGTCGCTTTCACAGCCTGAGCATCACTCATCCCATAAATTTTCGTATACGTTTCTGTTAGTGACGGACCAATATAATGGCGCAACTTTTCCTCTTCGTTTTCCACAATACTAAACTTTTCTAAGGAATACTTTAGACAACGAATAATACCTATTGCTGAATCGGACAACGTACCATCTAAATCAAAAAATATTGTATTATATTTTGTAAAATCTTGCATAAAATCCTCCATTCCCCAACTAAACTTCATCATTGTTTAGTTATCTAAACTTCTCTTTTATGGATTGATTCCCCTTCCTCTAAACAATATTTCTCAATAAAATTTAGAATGATAACTTTTGTTGATAGAAAAGCAGAAATTTAGGCGTATAATTAAATATATAAAAAACTTTTACCATTTTTACCATTTTTAAAGGTATTTATTGGTATGTGTTGTATATAATATCTATAAATGGAATTTTCAAAAAAAAAAACAGTTTAGGAGATATCTTTATGAGCAAACGTTCCATCAAGCCTACCCTTGATATTAGTTCTACAATTCATAACAATGATTATATCGAATTTGTTGATAATTTACCTGCTACTGTTTTTGTAGTTGACTATAAAAACTGTATTTTAGCCATTAATAAAGAGGGAGAACTACTATTAAAAAAATTAAAAGTTACGAAGGAAATCAATCTGAAGAAATTTCATTTACCTGATTGGCTAATAAATGAACTATCTAACTTTCGTCAATCACATTATGTCTCCATCACTTTTACAAAAAAAATACTACTAAACGACTCTATAGTCACCTTTGAGGTAAAGTTTTCTCAAGAAGATTTAAACCAAGAAACTGCCAATACGATTATAAAGATCAAACGATTATCGCAAAACGTAGCCGTACCTATATTACCTAATTTACCCAAGCTTTACTATGATGCATTTTATTATAGCAGTACTGCGATGGTTATTTTTGATGAAAATATGTCAATTGTTTCACTAAATAAAAGTAGCGAAAAATTATTTGATATCAATCGGGAAGATTATGAAGGCAAAAATGACTACTTAAACCGAATATCCAAAAGATCCTATCGCTACTTTATTCGTCTACAAAACCAAAAGCAATTTGATCCTGATAACGCTCCTAATTATCATACAATTCACGTAAAAACAGCCAAAGGTGTCCAAAAAACTCTCTATATCACGATTTCTCTCATCCCACATAGTAAACAAACTTTGGTTTCCATTACCGATATTATCCAAGAAAAGAACATCTTCAAAAAACTTTTATTAACCAATGATGAGAATGAAACAACGTTTGATCAATTACCCATCATAACGTTCATTACTTCTAAAACTGGCAATATCATTGAAGCAAATAAAAGCTTTTGTATCGCAACGGGTTTATCTCATAACCATATCTATAACAAGTATTGGTTAGACTTAGCACTAGATGCAAGACCAGATCAGCACAATTGTATATCAAGAAAATTAGAAAATAACAATATCGTTGACAATATTGAAATGAATTTTAATTTTGCTGCGTTATCTCCACCCCAACGCATTGGGTTACTATCGGCTCGTAATATTAACTATAAAGGTACACCAGCAATTATTTTTACGATCAACGATATCAGTGAAGTACATGATCTAGCAATTGAAATTGATCGACTAGAACGACTCAATATTACCAGCGAACTTGCTGCTGGCGTCGGACATGAGATTCGCAATCCAATGACTTCTGTCCGTGGTTTTTTACAAATGCTTAGTAGCAAAAACGAAATGAAAACCTATCAATCTTATTTTGAATTGATGATTGAAGAACTAGATCGTGCGAATTTAATCATTTCAGAGTATTTATCACTTGCTAAAAATAAAAGAAGTCAAATAGAATCTGTCAACTTAAATACGATCATCAAACAAATCCTTCCTTTATTGCAAACCAATGCGATTACCAGCAATAACTTTATTGATATTGATTTGCATGAAACTCCTGATTTATTACTAGATGGTAAAGAAATTCGGCAGCTCATTTTAAATATCGTGAA
>Ga0316613_10002829_pt1 | contig 11036 bp, 6 predicted proteins | sample OWC_soil_day10_C_2_FD_207647 | JGI IMG/M metagenome (GOLD analysis project Ga0316613, IMG submission 207647) | Wetland soil microbial communities from Old Woman Creek delta, Ohio, United States - OWC_soil_day10_CT_b | ecosystem: Environmental > Terrestrial > Soil > Wetlands | place: USA: Ohio... | reverse complement strand
CGGCACCACCTGTTCACCATTTGTTTTCGCAAGGACTGAAGCCTCATCAAAAGTAAGACCACCCGCGCCCGACTGAATCCCTGTGTTTTCAGATTTCACCTTTTTCCCCCACTTCCCAAGAAATACGTGAACTTAGATTTCATCATTTTTGTTCTTATAAATTTATATCGTTTATCCCCACCCCTATCGGGAGGGGCAAATAAGTAGCACTTCTTTCAAATACACTTTTATTTTACCTAATTTTGCAAAAATTTCATACTCTTATTTTTCTATTTACAAAACTGGACACAAAGGCGCATCGATATATTTTGTATTGTATTAGACTGTAACGCAAGGATGCCAGAGGTAATCATTTATGGCATGCATCCGATGTCTGTTAGAAAACATCTCTCCTTGCTCTTTCGTTCTCCCCTAGACATCCTAACTATTAGACACATATTTTTTACCCAGATACTTTTTCATTTCGGATGAGCGAATATCGCCCGAAGCATTTTTAAGTTGAGAATACAAAATCGATACAACTGATCGGGGCTAACCCGCATTAAAATCGTTCAAAATCAAAAATTGTAGCTCAAAAGACGTAATTAGAAATCTTCCTCACTGGCTTATATAGATTACTTTTACTCTTGCCAATAAGGAAGATTTCTAATTATCAATATTATTTTCCCGCCTTTAAATGTTTAATACAATCCAGTCGGCGCTTCGCTTAAACTAATAAAAATATTTTTAGTTTGGGTATAATTCTTAAGTATCATTTTATGGGTTTCCCGACCAATCCCTGATTTTTTATATCCCCCAAAAGGAGCATGTGCCGGAAGATTATTGTAATTATTAACCCACATCCGTCCTGTTTCCACTGCTTGTGCAACCCTAAACGCCCTATTAATATCTTTAGTCCAAACCGCCCCGCCTAAACCATAGTCACTATCATTAGCCATATCTATGACTTCCTCTTCTGTACGGAACTTTAAGACACAAACCACCGGACCAAAAATTTCTTCTCTGGCTACTCGCATGGAATTTGTTACATCAGCTAAAATAGTAGGCTGTAAGAAAGCTCCATTTTGAAGATCTTGACTGGCCGCTCTAGCCCCTCCAGTAACCAGTCTAGCACCTTCTTTTATGCCAATGTCTACATATGAAAGTATTTTTTCAAGTTGTCTACTATTAATTTGGCTCCCCATCATGGTATCTTCATTCCATGGTAAACCCACTCTTACAGATTCAAACTTAGCTTTTATAGCCTCAATGAATTTATCATATACTGTTTCTTGTACAAATACTCGGGAACCAGCACAACAAACTTGACCTTGATTAAACAAAATTCCCATGCAAACCCCATCAATCGCTTTATCCCAAGGCATGTCCTCAAAAAAAATATTAGCGGATTTGCCTCCCAATTCCAAAGTTGCAGGTATAATTTTTTTAGCAGCAGCGTTTGCAACATCATAACCAATTTCAGTCGAACCAGTAAATGCCAATTTCCTTATATCTGGATGATCCAATAAATAATTGCCCGTGGTAGATCCTTTACCGGTTATTACATTGACAACTCCCGGCGGTAATACTTGTTGAAGCAGTTTTGTCAATTCTAACACACTTAAAGAAGTTTCACTTGAAGGTTTAAGTACAATGCAATTTCCAGCAGCTAAGGCCGGAGCAAGCTTCCAGCCAGCCATCAATAACGGGAAATTCCAGGGAACAATTTGCCCCACAACGCCAATCGGTTCATCTAATACAATACTAAGAGTATCTTTATTAATTAACGTTGCTGTGCCCTCTTCTGACCGAATTACACTCGCAAAATACCGAAAATGATCGCTGGTTAATGGAACATCAATATTCCTGGTTTCTCGTAACGGTTTTCCATTATCCAAGGTTTCTGCCAATGCTAACTTTTCAACATTTTCATCAATCAAGTCAGCAATTTTTAATAACAAAGCAGCCCGCTCTGCAGCACTCGTTTTTTTCCAACTGAGAAATGCTTTCCATGCAGCTTTTACCGCTTTATCCACATCCTTTTGTGAAGCATGAGCACAACTAGCTAATAACTCACCATTCGCAGGACAGAAAACATCAAATGTTTTCCCATCTTCAGCCTCAACCCAATCGCCATCAATAAATAACTTATAACCTTTGTCAAAAACAGATTCCATGAAACTTCTCTCCCATCCACAATCAAATAAATGTAAATAGACGGATTCTCGCTTATTTCAACTTTTTCAATTTACACGAGAATAAATCAGTATTTATTCTCCTTTAATATCGCCTTCTATCTTTTAAATTCTATCTATTAAGAATTTAACCTAATTCTATCACAATGATGTAAATTGTCAATATTATCTAAATTAGTTATATAATTAACTTTCTCTTCTCATTTAATCTACATAATTGTAAAAATTCCGTTCAATTTTAGTGTAATAACTACTATTTGTGAAAAGTTAAACTTGGTCATTAAAAAGAAAATAAGCTGATTACTAAGCCAGCTTATTTCTTCCCTCACATATATGAGTAATAATAATGACCACAAGTACCCCATTTCTCATCTGCAAAATTCAAACTAAAAACATCATGACATTACGGGCAATGTAACAATTTCACTTATTCTCGGCACTTTCTTTTTTCCACTCTTCTTGACTCCAGACCATACCAGCCATAGGGTAAGCTATCTATTTGCCCTGGCTAATTCTTTTATCAATATACTGTTCGACCTGTTCGAGGCTTGTTGCTGTTTTCCAATAGCCAGTTATCCTGTGGCAAATCAAGTCGTCCCCACTACAGGCCACACAGCCTTCCCCATATAATTGCAATTCCTGTTTCAACTTAAGATTAACGACTTTAGCAACTTTTATCCTGCCGGATGAGCGAATATCGCCCGCAGCATTTTTAAGTTGAGAATACAAAATCGATACAACTGATAGGGGGTAAACCGCATTAAAAACCGTTCAAAATTAGATACCGTATATGCCTGTTTAGTCATTATATTTCCTCCACCCTTATTCCGGAATATAACTCCAACCCGGTTTTGCCGCCATCTTATATAGAAACATATGATGCAATATACGCTTAATCCAAGCTGAAGCTTTTCCTATTTCATAAGTGGTTAATTTCATATTCCGCCCACCATGTTCCACCGGATATCTAGTATAATCCGGAACCACCGGATACAGCGCCACCATTATAGCGCTACCAGTTGCTATTGATTTCCGCTGAGACGCCACACAAGCAGCAGGCATTTTACTCATTGGAATACGCCGCCGGATAATCGTATCATCATTTTGAATCATATCCGCAATATTGTCTGCTACCATCCGTCCAATAATACACGCAATCATCCCCGTTCTCGGAGGCGCTGCATGAATTGTTACGCCGCTTGCCGTTATGCCACTGGGCGCGGATATCGGATGCGGCGGTGCAAAAGCAATACCAGCAGCAAAAATATTAGGATATAGCGGTGACTGGTACGCGGAAGGCCAATCTTCTGCTTTCCAGTTTGCATATCCGCGCGGCCCAGACTCATAATCTGCATCCACTTTCATCAATCCGGCGGGATTACTCATTTTATCCGAAATATCTTCTCCTTCCGCATTGATATAACGAATTTTCTGTCCAATAAACTGCGGAATAAGCATAGCAAAATCATAATCCAAACAACCCTCTTCGCCCCGTACGTTTTCCCAAAACAACTTATTCTGTTCAATTTTTATAGGCCGAGAGCCAATCATACAACGGATGTTGCAATCGCGCATAAGCCAGTCCGTTAATTCCTCCGACTCACGTAATTCTCCCTTCACATTAAACACAAAGGCCCCCATCCCCAAATCGCCGAGCTTAGCTTCATTACTGAACCAAACTAAATCGCACATATCCCTTAGACCCTGATGTAATAAATCATAGTGAATATTTTGCACATACTCGAACGCCGCACCCTGGCAAGTGCTTCCGGCATGACCCGTCCCAGCAACAATAGTTTGGCGCTCGCCTGCTTTCATTTTTTGAACGGCCTTTAAGTACGCTTCAGCTGCTTGGCCTGCATGTTCCTTAGTACAGATAGAATGTGTATAGCCAACCTTAGGTCCTAATCCTGATGTTCCTTCAAAGTTCAAATAAGGTCCGGTTGCATTGATCAAATAATCGTACTCATAACTTTCGCCAGATGCTGTAACAACGGCTTGCTTTTCTACATGAATTTCCACAGCGCGGTCAATGGTAAACCGTATTCCCTGTTTACGATAAACTGGCATTAAATCAATAATCGTTTCTTCCGGTTTCATATGCCCGACGCCTACCCACACTAACGAGGGCATAAATTGGAAATACGATTGAGGTGAAATAACGTGCACTTCATGGATTTCTGCCAGCCGTTTACGAAGATACAAAGCTGCCGTATGACCGGCAAATCCAGCCCCCAATACAATTACTTTGCTCATAGTTATCCTCCTCATCATTGCTTCAACAGAACATAATCAATCATCATTACTGGGGTTCAGCGTTTAATCTTGAGTGTTACCTCTGTCCGTTCTTCTCGGGGCACTTCTCGCTACCTAAAGATTGAAAACCTAAGACATACAAAATATTTGCCATAATACAAAAGCCGGTTAAAGCAAAAACAATTAGGTTTACACCGACAAGGCCAGTCAAAATCAGCCAGTAAGGATGGTGAAGCCAAGCCAAAATAGCACTGCCAAGAGTGAATACTCCGGCAATAAGCCAAATAACCCGTTCTAAATACCAATGATCATTCTTCGCAAGATACATCATTACACCTCACTTCGTCTTTTGTCCCTTTAAGAGTCACCGGCAATTCCCGGCGATGGAAAATTTCATAGTACACCAACGGCACAACCATCAGCGTAAGACCGGTAGCAGCAACCGCACCAAACATCATCGCGATAGCCAGACCTTGAAAAATCGGGTCAAAAATCATAACAAATGAACCGACAACTACAGCTGCCGCCGTAAGGACAATCGGACGGAAACGAACTGCTCCCGCTTCAATTAACGCCTGTTTCAAATCCGCGCACCTTACCCACTCCATTTGAATAAAGTCCACCAATAGTATCGAGTTTCGGACAATAATTCCCGCCAATGCAATAAACCCAATCATCGAAGTAGCGGTGAAAAAAGCGCCAAACAACCAATGTCCCGGCAAAATACCGATTAAAGTAAGCGGAATCGGAGCCATAATAACCATCGGAGTAATAAAACTCCGATACCAAGCTACAACCAAAATATAAATAAGTATCAGGACTGCCGCAAAAGCAATTCCCATATCACGAAACACTTCATAGGTTATCTGCCATTCCCCATCCCACTTCATCGCATATTTATTTTCTAGCCATGGTTGAGTCGTTGAATACTGCTTAAGATCATAGCCTTCCGGCAGCTTGACACCGTTTATCTTATTACGCATGTTCAAAATCGCATAAACCGGACTTTCCAGCACACCGGCAACATCCCCGACAACATAAGTCACCCGTTTCAAATTTTTATGATAAATTGTCTTTTCTTCCACGCCATATTCAGGCTTTACGAATTCACCAAGCGATAACAGCCTATTATCGGCAGATGGTACTCCAATCTGCTGCAAACTTGCGTCATATGCCCGGTTAGCCATAGGCATTCTAAGAAAAATTTCCACCGGTTCATTTTCCTTGTCAAAGTGAACCAAGCCAGCTGATAAACCGTTTAATGCAATCTGTTCGGTCTTTGCAATCGCTTCCGTACTAACGCCGCTCAACGCGGCTTTGTTCTTATCTACGCCAAAAGTAATTTTCGGCTGATCATCCTCAACATACCAATCAACATCAACGACACCGTCGGTATTTTGAAAAATATTTTTGATTTCCTTGGCAATCTGAATTTGTCGTTTAGGGTCGGGCCCATACACTTCCGCAACTAAAGTACTCAACACCGGTGGTCCGGGCGGAATTTCGGCAATTTTAATCTTTGCCCCATATTTGTCACCGATTTTTTTGATATCAGGCCGAATGCGTTTAGCAATGTCATGGCTTTGCGCTTGCCGGTCATCTTTGGAGGCAAAGTTGACCTGAATATCAGCCGTGTTGTGATCTGACCGGAGATAATAATGACGAACTAACCCATTAAAATTGTAAGGAGCCGACGTACCAACATAAGACTCATAGTCAGTTACTTCAGGCACAGTCTTCAAGTATTCGCCAATTTCGCGAGTCACCGCCGCCGAATCTTCCAATGTTGCTCCTGTGGCCATATCAATTATCACCTGAAGCTCACTTTTATTATCAAACGGAAGCATCTTTACGGTTACTGCTTTAAACGGCATTAAGAGGCAAGCTAGCAGCAGCAGCGCAGCGACACTGCCAAGAATCTTACGCCGTTTACCTCGATTATCCAACAATGGCCCCAGGATTTTAGCATACCAACGCTTTAACCGGCTTTCATCATTCGCGCCGGAACCAATGTCAACATGCTTTAGCACCTTTAAACTTAACCATGGGCTAATAATAAACGCAACCAGCAAGGAAAATAGCATGGCCGCTGATGCGCCTACCGGTATGGGCCGCATATACGGCCCCATTAATCCCGAAACAAAAGCCATCGGCAGAAGTGCTGCAATAACTGTGAAAGTCGCTAAAATTGTCGGGTTGCCTACCTCGTCGACCGCAAAAACTGCAGCAAGAGAACCAACTTTATTCAACTTAAAATGCCGGTGGATATTTTCTACCACCACGATAGCGTCATCCACTAGAATACCTATCGAAAAAATCAGCGCAAACAAAGTAACCCGGTTCAATGTATAGCCGTAAAGATAACTAATAAGTAAAGTAAGCGCCAATGTCACAGGGACCGCCACTGCCACAACAATCGCTTCCCGCCACCCCAGCGCAACGGCAATGAGAATAACTACCGATATGGTTGCGATCAGCATATGCTCCAACAATTCGTCGGATTTTTCTTTAGCTGTCTCACCATAATTACGCGTCACTGTGACATTAACATCCGTGGGAATCAAATGGCCCTTTAGCGCCTCTACTTTTTTTAGCGCATCTTCTGCGATATAAGTAGCATTTGCCCCCTTCTTTTTAGCAATCGCAATGGTAACCGCTTGGCGTTCCCCGGCGTCGCTGTCCGGGATATTCTTCAACGCAGCGGCGGGACCAAAACCAATAGAAGTATAATCCGCCGGTTCCTCCGGACCATCTTTGAGCTCTGCCACATCTTTTAAGTACACGGGTTTGCCATTATACACCCCGACTACAACACTTTCCACTTCACCTATATTAGTAAGAAAACCGCCTGTCTTAACTAAATACTCCTGGTTCCCAGTTGGATATTTCCCTGCCGGTAGCGCTAAATTAGCTTTTTCAAGCGCATTGACAATTTGAAAAGCAGAAACACCATAAGCTTTGAGCCTTGCAGGATCAAGACTAATTCCCACCTGCCGCCGCTGACCGCCAATAATAGAAAACTCGGAAACATTCTCCTCCTTCTTTAGCTCGCTGCTCACTTCAGCGGCAATGCGCCGTAACTCGTACCCGGTATAATGATTGTTATTGCTCCAAAGCGTCAAGGAAAGAACCGGAACATCATCAATGGACTTTACCTTAACCAGTGGCTCCGAAACACCAGCCGGAATTTTGTCATAGTTGGACATTAGTTTATTATAAAGTTTAACTAGGCTTTCTTCTGCATTCTCGCCAACTTTAAATCGGACAATCGTCATGTTTGATCCCGGTTTCGCAATAGAATAAACATAATCTACGCCAGTAAGTTCCCAGAGCAGTTTTTCCATAGGTTTCGTAACCCGTTCTTCCACTTCTTTAGCAGTAGCTCCGGGATAAGTCACCATCACATCAACCATCGGAACAACAATTTGCGGTTCTTCTTCACGAGGAGTTACTATTACAGCTCCTACGCCCAGCAGAAGAGAAACAATCACCAGTATCGGCGTAAGTTTAGATTTTATAAACGCCTGCGCTATCCTTCCAGCAATCCCGACGACATTCATTGCGAGTTCCCCTCTCTTACAACTCCACCATCAACCGCCCTATCTAGCCCCTCAACAATAACCTTTTCTCCAGCATCAAGCCCTGAAAGAATTTCCACCTGAGCACCGAAAGTCTTACCCAGCCGGACAATCCGATACGTAACAGTTCCATCAGTGCCAACAACATAAACACCACTAAGCTCTCCCTTTTCCACAACAGCTGATACCGGCAAAAATAATCCACTCTTATTCCCGATAGGAAACCTAACTCTTGCATAATTGCCAGATTTAAGGCCTTCACCAGCCACGTTAACTTTGATATGAAGCTTGCGGGATGCCGCGTCAACCGCCGGAGAAATCTCCGCAACAGTGCCAGATAGTGCTTTTCCCAAAGCGTCAACCACAACATCCACCTTCATGCCAAGCGATACATATTTCGCAAAACTCTCATCCACATCAGTCTCAAGACGAAAAGCCGAAGTATCTTCCACCGTAAACAGAGACACTCCCGGTACAGCCGTGCTGCCAAGGTCTATCTTCTTTGCTGTTACAACTCCGCTAACCGGAGCTACCAGCCGTGTAAGGCCGGAATAGGAAGAAGCTTCCGCCTGAGCGCGGTTTGCCGCTTCATTCGCCCGTTCTACTTCTAAATCGGCTACCCGGCTTTGGTTTTCAATCTGATCCATTTCTTGCTGAGAAATGGCTTTATCGCGATATAATTGCTGATATCTTTGATATGTAACCATCGCCAGCGACTTGTTTTGACTGGCAAGTTCCACTGCCTTCAGAGCCTCACGGTAGCCTGCCTGAGCCGCGCTTTGACGGGCTGACAAATCGCAATCTTCTAGATTAGCCAACACTTGCCCGGCATCTACCCAATCTCCCTCTTTTACTGCCACAGAAGTAACCGTCCCCATTACTTTACTAGCGATAATACTAACCGTTTTAGCCTGCAAGGTACCGGAAGTTTCATAATAATCAGCAGCCGTACTCTTTTCTAATTTAACTATAATGACTTCGGATACTTCAGGACGATTTACGCTCGCCGTTCCGGGCTTTACTTTACTGCTGCAACCACTGACCGTTATCAAAATACTTAAAACTGCTAATATAATTGATAACTTTGTTCTCATTGCGCCTTCACCTCTCCCGCTTTTTCATTTGCCTTTAGTATTATGCCGCTTTCAAACTCGAGTCTGGCGACCGCATACCGATAATCATTTTCCCTGGCCACAAGCGAAACTCTGGCATTGTCCAGATTTAATTGGGCATCAAGCAGATCGACGATAGGAGCCAGAGAAGAAGTATATCGAAGTTCTATAAGCCGCTTACCCTCTTCCGCCGAGGCAAGACTATCTTTTGCAAGTTCTACATTCTTCACTGCTTCTTCTACCGCCAAATAGTCATCATATACCTTAAATTGCACAGTTTTTCGCAACCCTGCCAGCCCTGTTGCCATTTCCATTTGCTTCAATTTTGCCTTATTCACTTCACTGGCTGTTTTATTGCCATCAAAAACATTCCACTTAAAAAGTGCCGTCACCAGCCAACTGTCACCCTCTGAGCCCAAAAGGGTATTCGCATCATTCATTTGGTATGTCCCGCTTATTGCCAAGACCGGCAGATGTCCGGCCTGAGCAAATTTTACATTCGTTCCGGCATTTTCAGTTTGCAAATTAAGCGCAACAATGTCCGACCGGTTAAGCGCCGCGGAATAATAATACTCTATTGGCTTTACGCTTTCCTCAAATGGCAAAACGCTATTAATTTCCGCCGGTCCATCGATGCCAATAACCAATCCCAGTTGTCGTTTAGCAACATTTACATTTTTTTCAGAACTTATTAAGCGTTGCTGTGCATCTGTAACCGCCGTTTTAGCCCTTAATACGTCGGAGTACAACCCTACTCCAGCCGTATATCTTGCCTCAGCCACGCGCAAATGCTCTTGCGCGTCAGCAATTGTCTTTTCACTTACAACCTTAAATTGAGTGGCCGTCTGAACGGACAAGTAACTTTGAACAACGTTAATCACTATTTCCTGTTTTTTCTGCTCATAATCCGCCCTTTTAGCCGCAAAACTTTTCTGAGCCATTGCAATGCCTAAATCAGCCTGATGAGAAATAAGAAGTTGTTCGAAAGTAATCGCTGTCTGGTAGTCGTTAAGAGTTCCGGGGCTATTAAACGTATCAGGCGCACCAGACAAATCTAGAGCGGAAAACCGATGTTGATTCATCTTTATCGACAGCGCATAGCCCGGGTTATTTGTCCGCATAGCCCTTTCCTCCAAAGAAACTACCGGAGAAAAAGTACTTTTAGCTATACCGATTTCCTGCTTTTCCGCATCAAGGGAAAAACTTGCTGCTTTTAAAGCCTCATTGTTTTTTAAGGCGTATTCCACAGCACCGTCTAACGAAAATGGAACTTCCGCTTGTACAATAGAAAAGCTATTAATTATGCCAAAACAAAATAATCCTAGTAATAATCTCTTCACGATAACGCCTCCTACTCCCCATACTCCAGCGGGGTATCTTATTAAGAAGATAATTGATATTTTGTATTTTGTAAATATTTTTTTTTATAAATCATTACTCTATTTTACTGGTTTTAGATAATTTCCTCCTGCGTAGATGAGCAGACACCTTAGAGAGAGTGGGCAAGTACATTAAGTAATTCTGACATTTACATATATTGTACGAAATCAGAATCCATATCATCACTTCTTTTCTTGTGTATCTGAAATAGCTGCGGGACAGTTGGAGATGCAGAAAATCAAATGTTAAAAATAGTGCTAGTAATATCATTATATCAATATATCGTAATATTGCAATGTATAAATATAGTTTTACGGAGTGAGAGTATGGGAGATTATGTATACGCATGTCCCCAAAACTGTCTATAGTGTAACCGCTATGTTAGCCCTGCGCTATAATAAAAATATGACCGGGCTTTTTTTGCTGTGCACCCCGTCAAGAGGACAGTGAAAAAAATAAGGATTTTGGAATGCTACCTGTAACAAAATGGCAGGTAGCATTTTTATGCGACTTTCGCATACCGCTCATGGAACTCC
>Ga0316613_10002828_pt1 | contig 11037 bp, 10 predicted proteins | sample OWC_soil_day10_C_2_FD_207647 | JGI IMG/M metagenome (GOLD analysis project Ga0316613, IMG submission 207647) | Wetland soil microbial communities from Old Woman Creek delta, Ohio, United States - OWC_soil_day10_CT_b | ecosystem: Environmental > Terrestrial > Soil > Wetlands | place: USA: Ohio... | reverse complement strand
AATCGTAATTATAGCCGAGGAAATTGGATATTAAAAGGAACATGATGTAACCGGAAAATCGGAAAATAAGAGGTGGAAAAATGAAAAAATATGCACAATGGATGGCAGATTCAGTAATCGCAAGAAAGACAAATTTGACGGATCACTGGGGATATGAATATGGTTTAACTTTAGATGGTATCGCAAAGGTTTGGCAGCAAACAGGAGATAGCAAGTATCTTGATTTCATCATAGAAACTATGGATCACTTTATACAAGAAGATGGAACGATCACTGGATACAGATTAAAGGAATACAATATAGATCATTTAAATAATGGAAAAATCCTACTAACCTTGTATAAAGCAACTGGTAATGAAAAGTATAAGCTCGCACTACAGTCACTAAGAAAACAAATAGAAACTCATCCCCGTACTAGTGAAGGTGTTTTTTGGCATAAACAAATCTACCCCCATCAAATATGGCTAGATGGATTGTATATGGGGGCAACCTTTTATGCTGCATATATAAAGAAATTTGGCAATCCAGCAGAATTTGATGATGTTGCAAATCAGTTCATAATAACAGAAAAAAATCTAAAAGATGAAAAAACAGGCCTTTTATATCACGCTTGGGATGAAGTGAAAGAACAATTCTGGGCAGATAAAAAAACTGGTCTATCACCACATTTTTGGGTACGGGCTATGGGATGGTATGTGATGGCTTTGGCTGATACATTAGAAGTTTTTCCAGAAGACAATAAAAATAGGGAAAAGCTAGTAGTCATATTTAATGATTGTATACATGCCTTGTTACAGGTACAAGATCAGAAAAGCCATGTATGGTATCAAGTTTTAGATGAGGGAGAGGGAAAAGGCAACTATTTAGAATCCTCAGGATCATCTATGATTGTGTATGCATTATTGAAAGGTGTAAGAAAAGGATACCTGCCAGCAAGCTTGAAGGAAAATGCAAAACAAGCTTACCAGGGATTGGTGGATGAATTTATTTTAGAGACCAAGGAAGGGCTGATCAATTTAAACAAGGTTTGCTATGTGGCAGGACTAGGGGGAAAAGACAAACGAGATGGGACGTTTACCTATTATATAAGTGAACCAATCGTCAGCAATGAGCCAAAAGGGTTAGGATCATTTATCTTAGCTTCTGGGGAAGCTGAGCTGCTGTCAATGTAGCAATGAACCTAAGAATTTATAAGAATAACATTTGTGCTAACATTTGGAGGTAATTATTATGGTTAGAAAAGTAACGCTAAAAACTATTATTGGCTATGCTTCGGTAAACTTTTTAGGGAACGGAGCCCAATTACTAATATCGTTGTGGCTAATGTATTTTTATACAACCATGTGTAATATGAGTGCGGTACAGGCTGGTCTTATTTTTACTGTGGCTAGGTTATTAGATGCGGTTGCCAATCCGATCATGGGCTTTATAACTGATAACTTTCGCAATACAAGACTGGGGCGTAAGTTTGGTCGAAGAAGATTTTTCATTCTTATGGGTGTACCTACCATAGCAATTGTATATCCTTTATTATGGATTACAGGTCAATCCTTCACCTATTACCTCATTATGAATCTGCTATATGAAGCAATATTTACCATGGTTATTGTCCCATGTTCCACTTTGCCTGCAGAGATGACGCAGAATGCCGGTGATAAAGCTAAGCTAACGGGAGCAAAACAATTTACTGGTACAATCGCCAATTTCATTGCATCCTTTATACCTGGTCAATTTTTTCTAATGTATGGGAAAAATTCTCCAGAAGCCTTTTGGATAACTGGTCTTGTTTATGGACTCCTGACAGCCTTTACATTACTGTTGGTGTGGTTCTTTACCTTTGAGCGTGACCCCAAAGAAGTAAAATATAATAGTAATATCGGCAGTATTTGGTCAATTTTACCTCAAATTTGTTCAGATGTGGCTTCTAGTATGAGGATTAAGACCTTTAGACTACATTGTGTATTGATGGGTATAGGCGGTATATTCAAAAATCTGACTACTGGCGTGTTTACCTATTTTGTTATATTTGTTTTGATGTTAGACACGGTTGCCACTGCAAATATAACAAGTGTTATGGCTTTTGTTGCCCCGGTTGCGTTAATATTCTTTATCGGGACCTGTTATAAATATGGCGGACCTGTCACTTACAAAATATCTACTATATTTGTCTTTGCGTCATTATTTGGATATTATGCATTGACTACAGGAGTTTCCACTAATATGGTAATGATGTTAATTATTTTTGCAGTAATCAATACCATCGGAAGAACGGGAATTGATTATGTGCCTGTATTTCAGCTAGCCTTTATGGCTGACATAGATGAAGCTGTAACAGGGCAAAGAAGAGAAGGATTATTTTCAGGTGTGAACTCCCTGCTCTCTAAAGTAGCAACTGCGGTAGAAGCAGCACTGCTTGGTTTTGTGTTACAGGCCTTTGGATTTAAAGCAGGTGTTGCTGTGCAACCGGATAGTGCAGTACTTGGAATCTCTATTTTAACGATGGCTACTCCATTTTTACTACTGGGAATCACATGGATTGCTTCTTCAAGGCTTAAACTAAATAAAGAGAGACATAAAATATTGGTAGATGAAGTTCATCGGTTACGAGATGGTGGTTCTATGAAGGATGCCACTGCAGAAGCAAAGACTGCATTTAAAGAATTAACCGGCTGGGATTATAAAGACTGCTGGGGAAATAATAATGTAGTAGGAAAAACCTGCAATGTAAATCAAACTTCAGAAAAAATGGCATAGATATTCAATTTTAAAATATTATCTCCAAGGCCATTGATAGGTCTAATTCTGAAGTATTATAAAGACCGGCATCACCATGAAAAGATGATTGCCGGTTTTGTTATTTTCGCCAACCTTTAGCGTTATAGCGTTATAGTGGTATACAATTAAGGTACAATTTTTTCAGGAACGGGAAACTTATAGTCATTTGGGATATCCCAAATTTCAACACAGGTGCCAATTTTCTTCTCGGTATCCATGTATGCAAATCGAATTTCTCCCCAACTACCTTGCATTATAGGTACTACACCAAGTTGAGAAAATTGAGAGATCGCTTCATCAAAATTACCAGCATATTCACATGCTATGTGATGAAGACCTTCGCCATGGAGCTCTAGAAAATCGTGGTAAATGCTCGGACCTGTTAAGGGTTCAATTAACTCATATTGCATACCATCTTTTGACAACGCCACTGCTTGCCTCAGGGAGAATTGGCCAGGCGTTCCGTGGTAACGCAAATGCTTTAAGGAAGGTGGGGCAAGTGTGTATACTTCCCAATTTGTTAATCCGAAAATTTGCCGATAGTGCTCTATTCCTGTCTCAAGATTGTTAACTACAAAGGCAAGTTGGATGACTTTGGTAATCGGGCTTATCATCTGTATTAAATACCTCCTAATGATTTGAAAATGTACATTTTCTTAAGTCAGTGTATCCATACTAGTATGATACAATGATACTATAACTATGATTGACAAACTAGTACGCACTTATATGTATCCTAGTACCTCTATTCATATTAACGGAGGAAATAAAAAGATGTTGAGATTGCACGACCATAATTTTAAATGCGAGATGGAATTAACTGTTTATCTTATAAGCGGTAAATGGAAGATCCCAATTATCTGGAACTTAAAAGAAGGAACAATGCGTTTTGCTGAGATTAAACGACAGTTAGGTTCTGTTACACCAAAAATGCTTACGCAGCAGCTACGTGAATTAGAAGAAGCTAATCTTGTAAAAAGACTAATATATGCAGAAATGCCACCAAGAGTTGAGTATTCACTGACAGAGGATGCTATAAGTATCCTTCCCATACTAAAACAATTATCTCAATGGGGAAATAACTATTACAATAAAAATAAAACCAACTAATTCAATGCTCGGCATAGGATGATGCTATTGTCACAAATAGTCATTCCTACTAAAATCATAAGAGAGGTCATTCTCTTCTATAGAGCAGGAAGGGGTAAAACTAATATTCGAGGTGTATGGTGGATATTCGCTTATTGAAAACCTTTTGTGTAGTTGCTAAACTTGAGAACATTACACAAGCTGCAGAACTGCTTAAATTTACACAACCAACTGTTTCAGCCCAAATTCGTACGCTGGAAGAGCATTTTGGGGTGCAATTATTTGAAAGGATTGGTAAAAAACTGTATATTACCGAGGCTGGTAAGTATCTAATTGACCCTTCAGAAAAAATTCTCGAAATTTATGGTGAAACGGTTACCAATATGAATTGCTTTTCAGAAGTTCAGTATACGAGAATTGGTATATCATCTAACTACATCAATTCTTTGCTTTCTCCCGCATTATTACAATTACAAACAAGTGGTAATGCAGGAAAAATTAACGTAGAGATTTGCTTAAATTCAAGCAGTGTGCTCAATGGACTTAATAATAATCAATATGATATCGGTATTGTGCATGACTTTATTTCTGAGAAATATCTAAATACAGTTATGATTCATTCGGAAGAACTTGTTTGGGTTGGACATAAAAAACTGATGAAAGATAAGGAGTGTCCACAAATTGATGAGTATCCAGTGATTAATTTTCGACAAGGGTGTACCTTCCGTATTTTGTGTGATGAATTGCTGCAAAAACGTGGACTGAATTCGACTTTTGAATATAGCGATTTTGATTCTGTAAAAAATGCGATGAGGGAGGGATTGGGCATTGCCCTGCTCCCACGAAGTGTGGTAGAGAATCTCAATAAAGAAATTAATACATTTCATATATTTAACGAATTGAGCCAATTGGAAATCACGCTGTTTGCGATTACTCGTAAAGATAAAAATCTTTCAACCACAGTACACACTCTGGTGAAAAGGCTTCAAGAAAATTAGTTTATGATATAGGCTTTTTTTATATCATTCATAATCCTTTTCGATTTCAAAGAAACGTCGCTCTTCAGTATAATAAGAGTAAGATTAGCTGGGAGGGGAATACGTTGCAAACAACTGCTTTGGAAATACAAAATGACATAATAAGAACATTAGATACATTCGATAATCTATTATATGGGTTCGCTTATATAGGTGATATTGCTTCCTGTAAATTTAAGAATACCCCATATGCAATAACAATTGGGCTACCTCTTTCGCCAACCATAGTTGATGATATTATATCTGGACCGAATCAAGTTTATTATGATGAATACCTTAGTGTAAATGATAAACTTGATTTGATAACACAGCAGTTAAAAAATGAAATAGATAAGCTGGGATACCTTGCTTATAGCATACCTTCTTCAAAGAGAACTGATTTTGTCAATATTACAGGTGAATTTCCTCATAAAGCGGCTGCCGTAAGGGGTGGGTTAGGATGGATTGGCAAAAGCTCTCTTTTAATAACGAGGAAATATGGTCCAAGGATTAGGATTTCTACAGTATTAACGGATATACCATTTCAGACGAATGGTTTAGTTGGAACAAATTATTGTGGTACATGTAAAAAATGCGTCGGTGCATGCCCTGCGGGCGCAATTGTCGGCAATATCTGGGATGAAAGTTTACCAAGGGAAAAATTGATTGATGTTAGAAAATGTGACTTATGGAAAATAAACAACTACTCTCAATTCCATGGACATGTTTGTGGGATTTGTGTTGCGGTTTGCCCACATGGAAATAAGAAGGCCTAAATGCGTGCTATACTAAGTTGGTATTGCAGGCTAGGAACGAAAGGGACCAGATTAAGAGGATTTGACTTGTTTGTTGAGGGATGGACGGTTTTTTTCTAGATGAGCAATAGGACTTATATCTCGAATCGTGGGGGTTAAAGTCCCAAAAAAAGCTTGACTTATGTAGTTTTTAGTATTATTATGATGAAAGTAAGTAAATATTTGGCAAACCTGTCGAAAGATGGGGACGCAAAGCTATGGGTCTAAGGACGGAGGTCTATGATTGCCAGGTTGCCGTTTTGGTTTAATTAAAAGTAAACGGTCAGGGTATATCTCTGATCGTTTACTTTTATACGTATATGGAGCTGTAGAGAATCATGGAAAGAAGTAAAGCAGAGTATGATGATTAGGTGCCATAGCAGGTGTAGATAATACTAGTTTAGGAAGAGGACATTTAGGGAAGTATCGGAGGTGAAAAAAGTTATAATGTTCATTTGTATGTATATCATCACGGTTATTCTTTTTATTAGCAGTCTATTCATATTAAGTTTGCCCGAGATATATATTGTGGGTGCAATTGTGTTATTTGTCTTCCTGCCATTTACGTTTAGAAAAAGAACACATTCAGAAGATGCATATCTTTTTGTAACTGTTAACCCAGTTAGAGTAGTTCCAGCTATGATTAAAGAATCAAATAAAAATTGGAGAAGAATGTAACCGTAGGATCATAGATCATGAACGGCCCCTAGCCTAGAGAGTGCTGAGGAGCCGTTTAATTTTTCCTCCTAAGAAACAGTAGATCATATGCCTTCTCCATCCAGTCCTGAAAGAGAGCAAGTATTCTTTTGTGTTTTCAGAGGAGGTCCCAGCTTTTTCGGTGTAGGGTTTCTAGTAATTAGGAATACAGATGCTAATATGATGAGCGCTGCTACAGCATCTTTGGAGGTTAATTGTTCATTGGCAAATGTCCAACCTAAAAAGACGGCAACTACTGGATTGACATAAGCATAAGTAGAAGCAATAGCTGGCTCGGCTGCTTTAAGAACCCAGATATAGGCACTAAAGCCAATAATCGATCCGATAAAAATTAAGTATGCTAACGACAAGAAAGAACGAGTTGATATATGTTCGATGCTCAATTGACCTAATTCGCCCAGTGAAATTCCTACGATTAGGCATAGCATTCCACCCATTATATTCTGGATTGCTATGGACATGAGCGCAGATTTGGGCAATTGTGCTTTTCGTGAATATAAGGAGCCTACCGCCCATGATAAAGAAGCGAATGTTAATATCAGATATCCATAGATTTGTGAGGAATCATAACTGGAAAACTGAAACGAATTGCTGACTAATAGTATCTGACCTAAAAATCCCAACAGCAATCCAAGCAGCACATAGATATTGGGTTTCGAATTTCCTTGCCATAGCCAAGCCAATAAGGTCATCCATAAAGGAACAGTAGCAATGATCAATGCTGCAATACCCGAAGAAACGGTTTGTTCTGCCCAAACTACCAAAGAATTACCACCTAAGAGCATTAACCCGCCAATAATGGCAGCGCTTTTCCAATGAGGTTTCTCTGGCGTCTTGGTTCCTTTATAAACTTCCCATAAATATAAGATCCCTCCGGCGATTACAAAACGAATACCTGCCAACAAAAATGGAGGGAGGGTTTCCACTGCAAATTTCATCGCTAAATACGTGCCGCCCCAGGGGAAATAAACTGCTAATAATGCAAGTAAAATCGGATAAGTGATGCGATTTGAGGAATTCATTTTTAAAACCTCCATTTTCAATAGTATTTGAATTAAAATGTTAGTTGTGCAGTTTCTTTCAATGTATTAAGAACAATGATTGTCTTCGTTGAGATGGACTCTCCCCGAACCTTTTCTTTTAATAACAGACTTAGAGATTCTGTATTCCGAGTACGAATTTTAATCAGGTAGCAATCATCACCAGCAACATTATGGACTTCCTGGACACCTGGAATATCAACTAATAAGCTTTCGATATCTTTATCTCCTGCTACTTTAATTAAGACAAAAGCAAGCATATCCAATCCAAGTGCGTGATGATTGAGCCTAGCTTCATAGCCTGTTATAATTCCTTGTTCCTCTAGCTTGCGGACACGAGATAAAGTAACAGAAGGAGCAAGTTTTATTTCGCGGGCTATATTTGCATTCGACATTCTTGCGTTACTTTGCAGTAAATAAAGAATTTTTTTATCAATAAGATCCACTGATAATCACCTCAAAATAATTATAATTTTATCGGCAGCCTGATGTAAAGATTGTAATTCTATTATTAAGGATATATTTAGAATATTATTCTGAATATATCCTTAATAATAGAATAATATTCTGTTTTCATATGAAATAATGAAATTTAATTTTAAAAATACCATTCACCTGCTTTACCAGCAGCAGGTGAATGGTATTTTGTATAATCGTTATAAAATAATAGCAATGTTATCAGAGATAAAAATGTCATGAAGCGATTTTAGATCGGGTCTTAATAATTCATTGATTTTTGCCTTGCAAAAAGGTATCGATTTTGTCGGCAGGTACGGGCCTGCTGAACAGATAACCCTGCATGATAGGGCAATCCAGCTTTTTTAGAGAAGCGAGCTGCTCTGACGTTTCTACCCCTTCTGCCACTACTTTGAAACGCAGGCTTTTGGCGACCTGTAAAATAGCCTGGATAATAGCTTGGCTTTCTTGATTTAAAGTGATATCACGGATAAAGGATTTATCAATTTTTAAAATATCAATGGGAAAACTTTTCAAATACATAAAGGACGAATACCCTACGCCGAAGTCGTCTAAGGCTAGGCGGACTCCTATGGAGCGCAGCGAATTCAGTAAAGATAGAGTAAGTTCCGCATGGCTGATTGCCACCGTCTCGGTAATCTCTAGTTCCAGCAAACGAGGAGGCAAGCCTGTTTTTTGTAAAATGCTCTGGATGTTCTGCAGAAGATGGGGGTTTTGAAATTGTTTCACTGATAAATTTACTGAAATCCTCATAGGAGGATAGCCGGATTTCTGCCATTGTATATTTTGCTTGCAAGCAGTAAGTGTTACCCAATCACCTAAGGGAATAATAAGTCCCGTTTCTTCCGCCAAAGGAATAAAGGAATCAGGATACAGCAAACCTTTCGTTGGATGATTCCAGCGTACAAGAGCTTCGACACCGACAATGCTGCCATCGTAAGAGATCTGCGGTTGATAGTGTAATAGCAATCCAGAATGATTGTTGATTGCTTGGTGCAAATCCATTTCCAATTCCAGACGGTTGATGGATTGGAGCTGCATTTTTTCAGTGAAAAAATCAAAACGGTTTTTGCCCTGACGTTTGGCCTCGTAGAGTGCCATTGCAGCGGCTTTAATCAGGTCATCAAATTCTTGACCGTCCTGAGGGCAAAAAGCAATTCCAGCACTGGCCGAAAGATAATAAAGGTTCTTCCGGTACAACAATGGCTCTTTAATTGCGTGTATCACTTTTTCCACAGCCAAGGCAGTTTTTTCTTTATTCAGTCCGCACAGCAGTAGAATAAATTCATCACCTCCGATACGAGCGACAGTGTTAATATCTCTCAAACTATCGAGTATCCTGTGTGTGGCCATTTTTAAAAAATCATCACCGACAGCATGCCCCATAGCGTCATTAATTCGCTTAAAGTCATCCAGATCAACAAATACTACCGCGAACCCATTTTCCCCATCTTGCAGTGCAGCTGTTTTTGCAGAAATCATATCTTTGATATATAGACGATTTGGCAGATTGGTCAAGGTATCGTAATATGCCAGGCGCCGGATAATTTCTTCCTTCTCTTTGAGCTCATCCAACTTTTTCTCCAGGCTAAATGTCCGTTTACGCACCATATTTTTAAGTTTGATATTAAAAATGATAAACAAGATCAAACCCAATGTTAGAACTCCAATAATGCAAATGAGTGGACGAATTAAAGAAGAATTATCCACGCCGAAATCGGATATTTCTTGCATAACCTCATCCACAATAACACCCAAACCATCGTTCTGGTAAAATCCTTTTTCGATGGCAGCATAATAACCCGCAAACTGAGATTGGTGTGTCCATTTCAATTGCAGAGGCACCTCTTGAGCAGATGCGCCAGCTGGTAATAAGAGTATCTTCCATATGGAAATGAATAAAATGAAGTTGCGAATTCTATGGATGATGATTTTCAAAGCTGGTTCACCCCAATGCAAACGTTGAGTGTAAAAAAAAGGAATTTGTGAAAAATAAGTCGAAAAATAGCGAAAAATGTTATTTAATACTAGTTCGCTGCCTTTCATTTTGATACCTGCAATTTGAAAAGTATTTTTTCTTCTATTTATCCGTCCTCTGTGCCTCTGCGGGGCGTGTAAATCTGTCATTGCGAGCAGAGCGAAGCAATCCCCTGCTTGCCAAGAGAGTGCTTCGCTCTGCTCGCATCCTTTGCGTCTTTGTGGCTCGATTCGTTTTATTGTTTTAAAGGATACGTCAGCATTTCTCGTATAGAAAAAAGAAGCTGTTTGTACATATGTACAAACAGCTTCTTTGCTCTAGTCTTTTTTCAACAATCTTTTATTATTTGCAAAAGGAGCAATTGGGATAATGACATCCTTCGCTGCAGGTGCGGCATAGGCCTCCATGACCTAAGGAAGCAATGAAGCGGGACGTAATTTTATCTCCAACAAGAACTTTAGGTAGGATAACATCTAAAACAGTAATTTTACTAAACATACCACAAGCAGGAATACCCAAAATGGGAGTATCATTAAGATAGGCGAATAGGAACATAGCGCCTGGTAATACGGGTGTGCCGTATACAATAACCTCTGCACCAGTTTGGCGTACAGCTAGGGGCGTGATGTCATCAGGATCTACAGACATGCCGCCTGTGACAAAGACCAAATCATTTTCGAGAGAAAGTTCTTTAATTGCGGCGGAAATTTTCTCTGTATCATCCGGTACAAAAATAGTTTTTGACAGGTAACTGCCTAAGTCTGATACTTTTTTCTGAATTACGTCTTCAAATCGATCTTTGATACGGCCATAAAAAACTTCATTGCCAGTAACAACTAAGCCAGCTTTTTTTGCTGGTATGGGTCTAATGGAAATGATTTTTTCAGAAGCGCAGATTCTTTCAATATGATCCAGGGTGTCTTGTGGTAGTGTTAATGGAATGATTTTGGCAGTGGCCACTACTTCATCTTTCTTGACGAGTGTGCCAGAATGTAGAGTCGATAGAGCGACTCCAGTCATCTCATTAATTTGTAATAGCTTATCGATATGAATATCTAGTAAGCCAAAGGTGTGAGCCAGCATCTTTACTTTGCCCTCACTGGCATGTTCCTGAATGATATTAGCGCCAGCTGACAGCAGTGAAAGCTGCT
>Ga0316613_10002827_pt1 | contig 11040 bp, 14 predicted proteins | sample OWC_soil_day10_C_2_FD_207647 | JGI IMG/M metagenome (GOLD analysis project Ga0316613, IMG submission 207647) | Wetland soil microbial communities from Old Woman Creek delta, Ohio, United States - OWC_soil_day10_CT_b | ecosystem: Environmental > Terrestrial > Soil > Wetlands | place: USA: Ohio... | reverse complement strand
GTGAGGAGGATGATGGCAAAATAGCGGTCCCTTCCCCATTTTCCCATGACAATCTAGGACTGTTAGTTGCCGATACCATTAGTACAACCTATAAAATGCGGGAACAAACCTATGATGCTATTGTCGATAGTATAACAGCGGCAATTGAGGCAAAAACGGGAAACTATCTAGTGTTTTTACCATCCTATCGATATATGGAGGAAGTTTGTCAACGCTTTTGCACAAGAAACCCGTCAATAAGGGTGATTCGACAAATGGGCGAGATGACCGAAGCGGAGCGGGCTGAGTTTTTGCAACACTTTTCTAGTGACAACGCAGCTACTCTTGTGGGTTTCGCCGTACTGGGAGGAGTATTCGGTGAAGGAATTGACCTGACTGGCGAGCGCCTTGTTGGAGCCATTGTCATTGGTGTCGGTCTACCGAAGATTTGCCTGGAACGGGAAATCGTCAGGCAGTGGTTTGATAAAGAAAACCGTCAGGGGTTTGAGTATGCCTATGTCTATCCAGGAATGAACAAGGTCTTACAAGCCGCCGGGCGGGTCATTCGTACTGAGCAGGATCGGGGACTGGTAGTCTTAATTGATGCTCGATTTTCCCAGCAAAGGTATCGGCGGCTATTTCCACCAGAATGGCAGGGCGCGGCAACTACCAAAAGTGTTACTAGTATTGCGGATAAGGCAAAACGATTTTGGTCTTGACGTAAAATGTTTACAAGGAAGCTCAATTATGTTAGCCTTTTGACAAAATTCAAAGGTTAGTAATAAAAGCTGGATAGGATTAGTAGTACAAAGTGCCTAATTCCGATATACTGGAATTAGGCACTTTGCCGTTAGGTATTACAACATTTCCCTGTGATTACGTTATTCCAAGGCGCGACCGGCATTCTCGGCCATAGCCAGGAGTTCTGGTTGGCTGTTTATAGCATCGGCTGGTCCCAATTCGCCGCCTACAATATTTTGAACGAGCACCATCTTGAAAAAGCCGCCAAGCCAATGATTGAGGTAATCGGTTAATGATTGAAATACCGCCGCAGGTGCGCCACTGGCGGTTACTGTGATATATTTTTTCCCTGGCAAATGATAAATATGGTAATTCTCACCTAGGAATGGATACCAGCGGTCAAAAAAGAGCTTCATTTGCCCGCTCATTTGTCCCATAAATACCGGCGTTCCAAATATCAGGCAGTCGGCTTCGATAATTTTGGTATAGAGTTTTTGCATATCATCTTTAATAGCACAGTACTCAAATTTGCCGCTCTTACACGCGTAGCAAGCAGTGCACTCGGAAATTTTTAGGCTAGCGAGGTTGATTATCTCTATTTCGTGCCCAGCGCTAGCGGCTCCTTTACAGACAGCATTGATCATGGCGGTTGAATTGCCATTCCTGGGACTGCCGAGAAATGCTAATACTTTCAAATGTAATTCCTCCTGTCGTTTTCCAATGATTTCAGGGCAGAGGCTCTGCCCTAGTGGGATAATAGACAAATATTCCCTATACATACAATACTGCGTTTTTTGATAATTAGTCAAGTAACTGGAGCGTATTTAGATGAGTGAACCTGCAGGCAGGCTGTAAATATAATAGCTAGATGAAAAAGAGGATTTTGTATTCGAATCGAGTAATTTAAAGGATTATGTTGTTTTAAGATTTTTTTAGCAGAAGGAGCCATAAACATGAAAGTAAAAACAAAAATAATAGCTGGTTATGCACTAACATCGTTTCTTATTCTGGTAATCACTGCTGTTTCTTTATATGGGTTAAGTCAAATCAGGGAAAATTATCAGGATATAATAGATGAATCGGATACTACAGTCATAACTTTACGTGAAATCCAATATTACTTTACAGGGCAAGCCAATGATGAGCGTGGTTTCTTGCTAAAAGGCAGTCCTGAGTTCAAGAATGAAATTCAACAGAAATCTGATAACGTAAAGCAGAGCATTAATAAATTAAAGCCGTTAATGAATCTTCCCAGAGAAAAGGAAGTGCTAGTTCAGCTTGACGAAACGCACACAAAATTCACCAACATTAATTTGCAAGTTATAAATCTCTATAATCAAGGTAAAACCCAAGAAGCACAGCAACTTTCTTTTAACGAAGGGCGGAAACTTCGAAAAGACCTGGAAACTAGCTTTAATGAATTAATAAAAATGCAGGAACAAGAAGCTGCTGTCAGTAGAAATAACGCCGATACATATTCCAACCGCATCAATTTTATAGTTTTCATAACATCGGTATTACTGGTTATCCTAGCGATAACGTTGGGAGTGATGCTTTCACGCAACATTGTAAATCCGATTACGAGGATTACCGAAGATATGAAGAGCAGCAATTTGAATTTTGCCGAAATGGTAACAACTAACGATGAAGTAGGAACTCTTACCAGGGAATTTGGGAATATGGTCACAAAGCTTCGAAAAATGGTATTAAGTATCCAAACTACAGCGGATCAGGTCGCAGCCTCGTCAGAGCAATTGACCGCCAGTGCCGAACAGTCTGCAATGGCGGCAAACCAGGTAGCGACAGCAATTTCAGAGGTCACAAGCGGGGCGGAGAAACAGCTTTCTTCTGTTGATAATACTAGAACGACAGTTAATCAGATGAATACTAGCATTCAACAAGTTGCGTCAAAAACTAATATTGTATTAGATAGTTCAAATAGAGCGGCAAAGGCTGCCAATGATGGTCTTGGTATAGTAGAAAAAGCTACATATCAGATGAACCATATTGATAAAACCGTAAACGATTCTTCAATTGTCGTTATTAGGTTAGGGGAACGTTCAAACGAAATCGGACAAATTGTTGATACAATCTCTGCAATCGCAAGCCAAACCAATCTGCTTGCTTTAAATGCAGCCATCGAAGCTGCACGAGCAGGAGAACAAGGTAAGGGTTTTTCAGTTGTGGCAGAAGAGGTTAGGAAACTAGCAGAGCAATCGCAGGATGCGGCGATGCAAATTGCTGTCTTGATTGGGGAAATTCAGTCGGAAACTAGTAGTGCAGTAATTGCAATGAATGAGGGCACAAAAGAGGTTAAGGCGGGAACCGAGGTAGTTTCATCTGCTGGGCAATCTTTTAGACAGATTGCAACACTTGTTAGTGAGGTTTATAGTCAGGTTAATGAGATTTCGGCATCAATGCAACAATTGGCTGATGGTAGCCAACAAATTGTTGCCTCAGTAGAACAAATGGAAAGTGTCTCCAGGGATACAGTGGGACAGACTCAAACCGTATCCGCGTCTACCGAAGAGCAATCCGCTTCCATGGAAGAAATCGCTGCCAGCAGTCAAAGCCTTGCTAAGATGGCAGAGCAGCTTAAAGAAATAATCCATGAATTTAATGTCTAATGACGAATATGATGTCGAACTGTTAAAATGGTGGAATTGGAAGGAAGAGGATTAATGGATAGCGTCGATACTATATTAAAAAACAGTGAGTATGACTATGAATTTATTTTCCATGAAAACCCCATTTTTTCAGCGCAAGAGGGTGCTGACTATTTTAAGATCGAACTAGGACAAACAGCGCCTACGTTAATTATAAAAGCGGATAACAGTTTCTTAGCATTAATTATTTCAGGCAACCGCAACCGTGTAGATTTTAAGCACATAGCAAAAATAGTAGGATGCCAGCATACCCGGATGGCAAGTAAAAGTGAAGTAAAGGAAATAACAGGTTTCGATGTGGGTAGTGTTCCTATGATTGGTATTTCGTTACCTTTTATTTTGGACAGGAAACTTTTTAATTATCCTTTTGTATATGGCGGTTCAGGCCAAGCGACTCGGACTCTAAAAATTGACCCAATTGCCTTGCAACAGTTAAATCAAGTTGTAGCGCTTATGGGTTAAGTAAACTATGATAGCAGATGTTCATCACGCGAATACAGTCGTTATTGTTTTACATGAAATCTATGGAATTAATAAACACATCAGTGGAGTATGTGAAAAGACTTCAAAACATGGGATGGACAGTATTGCTCCTGACATGCTTAATGGTAGAGCGCCATTTAGTTATGACCAAGAAATGCTAGCATATAATTACTTTATAGGTAGTGTTGGGTTTGAGAATGCGTTCCAGCAAGTAAAATCAGTGCTGCATACTGCACGAGCCAATTATGAAAAAGTGTATGTGTTGGGTTATAGTGTGGGGGCTACACTTGCTTGGTTGTGTAGCGAAACAGGCTTGTGCGATTTAGCTATTGGATTCTATGGTTCAAGAATACGCGACCATCTAGAGATAAAGCCTACCTGTCCTGTCTTATTGTTTTTTCCTACGGAAGAAAAAGCTTTTGATGTGGACGACTTGATTGTACGTTTAAGTAACTTTGATACTATCCAAATTGCGAAATTAGATGGTCACCATGGTTTTGCTGATCCATATTCGCGAAGGCATAATAAAAAATCGTCAAGGAAGGCCTGTCGGGAAATAATTTCATTTATAAAAAAGGATAGAACTTGAATGAACAGACCTCACTATAATACTGGTAGGTCTGTTTAATTTTATACTTGACCTTAACATTAATGTCATACTTTATAATAGTGTCAAACGATGACAGAGGGGAGATTACAGTGTTAATAAAAGAATTGTCGCTGCGCACAGGGGCGAGTGTACGGTCGATAAGATATTATGAAACAAAGGAAATTATAAATTCCAGGCGGTTGGAGAATGGATATCGGGATTATGATGATACCGCAGTTGGCAGAATTAAAACAATTCAACTTTATCTAAGTCTGGGACTTACTACTGATAATATTGCACAAATCATTGAATGTCCAACTTCGATGCAAAACAATCGGCCATTATGTAAAGCTGCTTATGAGTTATATAAAACCAAATTAAACGAAGTAAATAAACAACTTGAGCTATTGCAAACAGTGCAATTGCGGTTACAGGAAAGAATGAGTGAATTTGATCGGCTAGGTTATTAAGCTGCCACCAATAATTATGGAGAAGTGAGGAGACAATTATGGTTATTGATAGTCATGCCCACGTAATGCTTCCACCGAAGCGGCAAGTAAAGCTCATGGCAGAAGCTAAGGTTGATTGTACTATTCTTTTTACATCGATGATACACCCTGAAACAGCAACTAGCATAGCAGCTCTTGAAGAAGAGCTAAATAACTTGTATGACATTTTGAATGGAGTAAAAAACCCGCTCAATGAGAGAATACGTGCTATTGAGGAACTAGTAACAGTGATTAAGAAAAATCCAGAAAAATACATTGGTTTTGGATCAATTCCCATCGGATTATCTTATGAAGAAAATCTGGTTTGGATAGATAAATATATTCTGGCCAACAACTTTCGGGGTATTGGGGAATTGACCCCAGGGGCGGGAAAGATATTTCAAATAGAGCCGCTGTTTCGTGCTTCACAGGAAGTTGGCAATCTACCATTATGGGTGCATACGTTTATGCCTTTGAACTTTGAAGATATTAAAGAGCTGCTAACTTTAGCAAAAAAATATCCTGCTGTGTCGATAATACTAGGACATCTCGGCGGAGCAAATTGGCTAAATACCTTGAAGGCAGTTAAAGATATACCTAATGCATATTTAGACTTATCCGCAACCTTCACGACGATGGCACCCGTTTTTGCTATAAAGGAATATCCTGAACGCACATTTTTCAGTTCTGATGCGCCCTATTGCTCTCCCTTGACAGCAAGAACTATTATCGAGCAATTAGTTGAGGACTGTCATATTTTGGAGCAAGTATTGGGAGGAAATATAGCAAGGCTTTTAGAAATAGGATAAAATATATCATAGGGAGGAATGATGGATGGAATTTTCAAATATATGCATATTTGTTTCTGTGTCTTTACTTCTACTGTTATCACCTGGGCCGAATACGATATATGTTGTTACAAAAGGAATGACGGAGGGGCGTAAAGCAGCATTTAAGGCATTGTTGGGAGCATCAACCGGAGATATGTTTCAGGTAATAGCAGCTTCTCTAGGCTTGGCAGTAGTATTACAAGCATCATCGTTGGCGTTTTTTATCATCAAGATGGTTGGTGCAGGTTATTTACTGTATATTGGGATTAAGTGTCTGTTAACCAGGCAGAAGCTTTTCGAAGGGCCATCTGAGACGAAGACTAAAGGTAAGGATTTATTTCTTACTGGTTTTTTTACTTCTGCACTAAATCCGAAGACTACGTTGTTTTTTCTTAGCTTTTTACCCCAATTTATTAATAATGAAAGTGTTTATGCTCAGCAGCAAATACTTCTTTTAGGGGTAGTGTTTGTTAGTCTGGGTTTTTGTGTATTGAATGTCTATGCGTTAGCAGCGGCGAAACTGCGTTCTTGGATTACAAAAAATGAAAAGATACAGGCCTATTTTAATTGGGTAACAGGCTTACTCTTTATCGGCTTTGGGTTGCGGGTAGCATTTTCGGAACGGCGATAGCTAATCTGACATTCAAAGGTTGATAGAAAAAATATCTCTTGACGAGCAAAGATGAAAATAACTAACACTTGGAGAAACCAGCATGTTAATCGGCTTAGTACGCCATTTTGAGGTAGATTGTCCTCATAGAGCTCTGATGAATTCAACCGATTTCAGAGAATGGATTGACCACTATGACTGTTCACCTATTAAGACTATGGATTTAATAGGTGAACAAGAAATTTGGAATAAGTGCTATTGTAGCGACTTATCCAGAGCAATAGAAACGGCACAACATATCTATGAAGGCGATATTAGTATATCTGAACAAATTCGTGAAGTTCCAATTGCCCCAGTTTTTGAGACTAATGTAAAATTACCATACCTGTTTTGGCTTATGGCAGGAAGAATGGCATGGTTTTGTTCACAGCGATCGCAACCTGAAACTATAAGTCAGACAAAGGGGCGGGTACAACGGTTTGTCGGGGGTATTTTGGAAGAAGGCAATATTTTGATAGTTACGCATGGATTTTTCATGATGCATATTCAGAAGGAACTATGTACTAGGGGATTCCTTGGTAAAAGAATAACAAGGGCGAGGTATGGAGAAATATACGTATTTGAAAAACGCTAATTTAGATTAACAATTAATTGGAGGTTCACCAAAAATGGATAATAAATTATCGGTCAGTAACGCTTTTCAAGTATTTATGAAAGAAGCTCCAGAGCATCAGGAAATATGGATGGACACAGTGCAAAAATTAGGAGCAGCCAGTAAGTTGGATGCTAAAACCGAAGAATTAGCGTACATAGCGGTTTTAGCTTCAGCCAGACTTGAAGGTGGACTGCCCTTTCATGTAAAACATGCCAAATCGCTTGGAGCTACGAGAGATGAAATCATTAGTGCCATTCTGGTGGGGTTACCTGCTGTGGGAAATATAGTAATTCAAGCTTTACCTATAGCATTAAACGCATTTGATAGCGAGTGATACATTTCCACTACCTTACAATTGACACGCCGCACCCAAAATGCTATACTAATTATCGTATCTCGACTAGTGCCATTCCTGTCGAACCTACCAACTATGCCGATTTGCCGTCGTTTACGAAAATGCCATTCGAATTCCATGAATTCCATTTAAGACTGTAAATGACACAGAATAAAAACAGATTTTGGTATGTAGCGGAGGCTGGAAATGGCGGAATACCTCGCAAGAGGAACATGCGCCCGTAGCTCAGGTGGATAGAGCGGTGGTTTCCTAAACCGCGTCTCGCGGGGGTTCGAGTCCCTCCGGGCGCACCACTTAAAAAACTAGTAATGGCAAGGCTTCAGAGGTTCTGAGGCCTTGCCATTTTATATTTTGTACATAATTTTTTGTTGATTGTATGGAATTTATAGAAGAGCATAGAAAATAAATAAAAAATTATTGCCTTCCTAATTTTGAGTTTTTTTGTGAGTCGAAAAAGGAAAGATTGTATCATAAGAGAACTAATGATTTTAGGGGTGACTGACTTGAAAGGTGCTATTCTAAACAAGGGTGAAAAATACTATACCTACATGGGTAAAGTATTTGCTGCCATTAAGGGCGAGCAGCTAAAATATAACTGGTTAATAACAAATTGCGTTTGTTATCCGAAAGATAGTAATTATGCGGAACTTTTATCAAAAGAATATGCTTGGCTTACGGGAGAAGAACTGACCCACATGATTGAAATAGAAGATTTCCAATGGATTTGGGCTGTTTTATCAGGCTTCCCCAAAAGTATTTCCTTAGAAGAAGTTTTAAAGTATAAATTACCTTTTGCCGATGGGTTTGAAGGATTTTGGGGGTCAACACTAAATATACAGCATCCGTTGGCAGATATTGAAATTGTGCCATGGGATAGCTCACGTGTTTTGGCAATCAGTAGAAAAGATATTATTATAGATAATTTTATGAATTACTTTCCCCTATCTCAAGATTTAGTGGAATATAATACGCAGTTAGAAAAATAAATGTTCAATTGTTATACTCGGAAAAAGAAATTGCTGGCGAAAGAGATGATGATTACGAGAATGCATTTGGCAAGAGAACGTCAGAAAGAGATAAAGCAAAAATGGTCAAGGCAATACAAGGAACTAGAAAAGATTGTGAATGAATGGGATCCAGTTGGGCTAATTAGTGGTGGAGCGCCCGAAGATGAATATGACTGTTTAACTACGCAGATATTGTTTTTATTGCGCGAAGGAAAAGATACTGTAGAAATTCAAAAATTTATCATTGAAGAATTAGATGAACATTTTGGGCATGGTGTTACAAACATTCGTAAAGAACATCATGAGGCTTTTATAAAAAAGTGCAACGATGCCAGTATTAAAATTGTGGATTGGTTTAAAATTTCGGCAGACGCCTAAATTCATAAGAAGTATGATTCACTTGCAATGGAAGGTTTTTTTGCGCAAAGTTATTTGAGGTGATAGTTTGTTTGCGGAGATAAACAAATATAAATATTTATACTTACAGGACATTAATAGCGTTGACGATATTTCATTGAACATAAATTTAACGGTAGGAGAAGTGAGTGACCAAGAGGAGGAACTTACTATAAATGGGGTAACTTTAAGGGGATTAAGGCCGATTCTAAAGAATGACAGTATTCGTATTGAAATAGTTTTTCCTTCATATGTAGCTTATAATGTTTCAAGCGAATCATACATAGTTGGGAATGAATATGATTTATTTGAAGGCAAGTTAGCTCGAGAATATTCTAAATCGCGATACTTGGATTATATAAAGGATAATACTATAGCGGATGATGTCTATCCGGGAAAGTTAAGACATTTTGGATTTTGTAGTGAATGGCATATTATTGACGTTGTAGCAATTAATGAACCGAAAATAAACATTATAAGTTGTAGCCAATCTTGAGAGAAATCTTGGAAACTATAGAAAGGCTCTGCGTTACTTCCTAAGACCTTATGGATAGTCTGGATTGATGAAGTATCAGAAAGCTGAGATATGGCTAAAGAGGAAATGGAAAGCAAGCAGAGATGGGTACGGATTTGGGATGTATAGCAAAATACTTGTGAAAATTATTATGATATTTATTTTGATAATGTTTTTGGCTTGTAATTTTGTTTTAGCAGCTAACGATCTTGATAGAGATAAACAGTTGTTTTTTGGCCCGGTCAAAAGGGTTACTTCTTATACGAATAGTCATATTCCTATTGTTACGACCTGGATGTTTCGAGAAGATGGTTCCATTGAGAGTCTGGAATCGAAAATGTATACTACATCTATTATTTCCTATGATTATAAAAGCAGGGCAATCAGGTCTGAAGAGCTTACGACCGATGGAAAAAAAGTAATATCGAGCACTCTATATGATGATGAGAATCATAAATATACGATTTATTATCATAAAAAAGGTTATCCTGAAGCGGTTTCCGGTACATTAGATAAGAACGGCAAAATTATAGATTACTATGAGTATAATCTCAATGGAGCCTATTTGGGGAAAACTATCAGTTCATACAATGAAGCTGGATTACTTGCTGAAATGAACTATTATGACCAAGATGGCAAACACTTTTTAAAAACTGCGTATAGCTATAATGCTGATGGACGGATTGTTTCAATAATTTCTTATGATAGAAAAGGCTTGATATCGGATAAGGTGGAACGTGTATATGACTTAAAGGGGCGGTGCATTGAAATACAAGTATATAAACAGACTTATAATAACCCCTCCGAGTGTATGCTTGTATCAAAATCACAATATATTTTTGGTGAAGATGGCCGTCAAATAAAAACTCGCAATTATCAGTATGAATCTTCAAGGGAATCGCAGACGGTTTTCCAATATACCGATTTTGACAAATACAGAAATTGGCAGCGTCGTCTATCGGAATATAAAGGGTTAGGCGATGAGATCAAGGAACAGCCTGTTATGACAAGAACAATAGAGTATTATTAATAAAATGAAACGCGGAACCTTGTTTCATTGCAATGTATAGGAAGGCAAAAAGGAAGGCAATAAGCTATAAAACACAGTAGAATATATGTAAAATAGCAAAAATGATAAATGGGAAGAACGTTGATTTTATTGAATTTGTGTAAAAGTATAGAGTGCAAATAAAAGGCGAACTTGCCTTCCTAAACCGCGTCAGCCGGTGGTTCGAGTCCTCCCGGGCGCACCATCTAAATACTAAAACGGCAAGGCTTCAGAAGTTCTGAGCCTTGCCGTTTTTATGTGCTTTTTTATTGTTTTGTATGCTATTTGTATGCTATGGCGCTTTCTTGCTAGAGTAAGAAGAAAAGGTTCTGACTATTCTTAGGCAGATTGTAGCTTTGTTTGAAATGTAGATTTCAGAGATACTTCTGATGGGCTGCAGGTAGCGGTTTTAGAAATTGGATGCTTGTCATTGCATTTTATGTAATTGAAACAAGGTGCTTATCCCCTTGTTTCTTTGTCTTCAAGACCTAACCGGAACTTCAAGCTTGTCCCGGATAAACTTGAAGTTGTTATCTAACTTATTTATCTATATATATATAACGCACTAAATAACGAGAAAATCAAATACAAAGGCGATCAATGGTCTTAATCGGAGTACGATTAATCTCTTTTATGAAGGCAAATACAGCAGTAGCAATTTCCTCTACCGATTTGAAGA
>Ga0316613_10002826_pt1 | contig 11051 bp, 10 predicted proteins | sample OWC_soil_day10_C_2_FD_207647 | JGI IMG/M metagenome (GOLD analysis project Ga0316613, IMG submission 207647) | Wetland soil microbial communities from Old Woman Creek delta, Ohio, United States - OWC_soil_day10_CT_b | ecosystem: Environmental > Terrestrial > Soil > Wetlands | place: USA: Ohio... | reverse complement strand
TTTCAATTTATCTATTTGTTTTTTTAGCTGTCCGTTGGATGGTTTGTTTACTATGCTCTTTTTTATCTGGCATCCCCCGCAAGTGAGGTTTCAGACTTTCTCCTCTTTTTAATAGTTTACTATAAAGTTGACGATTACAATACATTCTTCACTCATCATGAAGATACGCCTCTCCTTCTTACTCACTACATCATCGTTCGGCAAATTGATCCTACCACGGGGCGATAAGGAAATAAAGGCCTATTACTTGCTTTTTCCACTAACTCAGCTAATGAACTCAAAGCCCCTGACTCAACACCACAATGATAACCATAAAATTTTTCTAAGGAAGCCACAACTTCCTCTAATGAAGCATTTCCCGCCCGCTCACCAATCCCTGCTAACGTAACACTTGCGAACTGAGCTCCAGCTTGAAAGGCGGCTAAGGTATTTGCTGTCGCCAGACCAAAATCATTATGACCATGAAATTCGATTGGCAGAGAACATTGACTAACTAAATTTTGCAAACGATCAAAAGTCATAAAAGGATCTAAACAACCTACTGTATCAGCAAACCGTATTCTCATAGCCCCAAACTTGGCAGCGATATCCGCAAAACGCAAGAAAAATTCTGGATCAGCTCTGGAAGTATCTTCTGCCCCTACTGTAATATCACATCCATAACTTTGAACTAACTGCAACGCTGTTTTTAGCTGGTTAATGACCCATTTTCGATCTTTTTTTAATTTATAGTCAATATGCAAATCAGATACAGGCAAAGAAATGTGAATGCAAGAAAAGCCACAGGACAACGATGCACGAATATCTGACAAATCTGCTCGATTCCAAGCAATCAAGGTTGCCTTCAAAGGTAATGCCAAAAGAGTACGCAGCGTTTCCTGTTCTTCTTGGCCCATTGCTGGTGTACCAGCCTCAATCCAGGCAACACCAGCCCGATCAAGAGCAATCGCCATATTTATTTTTTCTTCTGTAGAAAAAACAACACCAGCCGATTGCTCACCATCACGAAAGGTAGTATCGACAATTTGAAATCCAGTCTTATGATCCATAATAAACGCCTCCCTACTTTCGCAAGCCATTAACTAATCTGACTGTTTTGTAGTTCATCTCTGTGCCAATATAATTGATGCAGTTGCAAATCAGATAATGGGCTTTTTTGTATGGAAGCAATTCTCCTTACTTTCTCCAGCATCTGCAGCGCTTCTGTCTGGTTTAGGTCTAAATTCCACTGTAAGAACTTAATTCTAAGAGAAGCAGTCCCAGAATGTTTACCAATTACCAATTGCCGTGTCTGCCCCACTTCTTCCGGCTCTATGACTTCATAGAGCAAAGGATTTTTTGTAATCCCATCAACATGTATTCCTGATTCATGGGCGAACACATCACGACCAATTAGAGCTTTATCAACAGGCAGCTGAACCCCCATATATGACAATATCTGCATACAATCTGCTGTTAAAGAACTTCCGGATGGTACGTCTTCTTGTTTCCATAAATGCTTGACCACCATTAAGACTTCTTCCATAGCAGCATGATTTGGTGATCCTACACCACTTACGGATGCTGCCACATATTGAACTCCTGACCTGAGGGCTGCTAGACTATTGCCGGTAGCTAATCCATAAGCATTATGTCCATGAAATTCGATAGGACAAGGTATCGTCCGCTGCAATTTCTCTAATTTGCGATAAACGCTAAACGGCTCTAGAGCACTTCCAATATCTTGATAAATCAAGCGTTTCACTTGATACCGAACTAGCAGGGACCAATAGAGCGTTAGCTCAGAAGTAGAGAGTTCCGCAGCATTTTCAATGCATACATATACTTGTGCAAATTCTTGCACTGCCGCTAATGCATCTGCAAGCTGATCCATTGATAGGTGCAAGGGCTGATGGCGCCAGGTAATGATTATTTTTGAAAATCCCATCTGTCTAGCCTCTGCTATTTCTTCTAAGGAGGAGTGAATTTTACAACGCAACAAAGGTAGTAAAGGGGACTGTTCCAGACTAACACCAGCTCTTTGCAAATGATGTAGTGATACATCTACCATTTCTATGGAATATTTCCTCAAAAGTGGTATCATCAGTTCAATAGCAGCCATCGGTGTACCTAAGCGCAATGCCTCGTTTATTGTCTGATCAACCACCATAACCAATTGTCTCATTTTTATCACTCTCCTGCCTAATTTTTAAATGTAAGCGTTGGCTCATTATCCCGAAATTCTTGGGAGCGATCTTCGCCAAGCAGTCCGATGGCATCCGCACGGCATTGCTTACAGTGACGCATCTGCATAACATCTAATTCACAGGAATTTCTCATCTCATTGACATCTTTCATGGTAGTTTGGGGAAAGCTTTCAAAAACACTGCCTGGGGCTGGAATTAGCGGCATAATATTGGTAATATAAACACCAAGTTCCTTCATTTTTTTAACGACTTCTGGAATATGATAATCATTGATGCCTTTTAACATGACAATATTAATTTTTACAATAATTCCCTGACTTGTAAGCTTTAGAATTCCGGATAATTGATTTTCAATCAGAATTTTTACGCCTGCTTCCCCTTCATAATGCTGTCCGTTATAATTAATATATTTATAGATCTTGGCACCAATAGCAGGATCTAAACAATTCACGGTTACTGTTACATGAGTTACACCAAGCTCTACAATTTCCTGGGCATATTCAATCAATAGCAGCCCATTTGTTGAAAGACAAAATGCAATCTGTGGATTTTCCTTGCGAATCAATCGTATGGCCTCCCGCGTATTTTCCCAATCCGCTAAAGCATCCCCAGGCCCTGCAATTCCCACCACACTAAGTTGCTCAACCGCCGCACTTACCCTGTCAAATTTCTTTTTGGCTGCTTGTGGCGTAAGTATTTCACTCGTTACACCTGGACGGCTTTCATTTACACAATCAAATTTACGATTGCAATAATTGCAGCTTATATTACAGTAGGGCGCAACCGGCAGATGCATCCTGGCAAATTTTTGATGAGCGTCAAAGGAGTAGCAGGGATGCTTTTGTGTTTTTTCCAGCAAAGCAGCAGCCGTTCGCATTTTGGTCTCCGACGTTGAACCCGGGCAATCCATGTTTTTCACCTCAACCTTCTTCTCTATCATAATCACCTAATTTGTATCCTCTTCTTAATGATTCTGCCAGCACCTGATCACAATCAGGAACTGGCAGAATATAATAAAATTCCAGCTATGTCTTACAATGATGGATTACTCAGAATCCTAATGCATACACCTTACCATACATTTAGTATCCATTCCTTGTTCTTCTTGTATTCCATGTCGGTAAACAGTGTGTTTGCTATCTCTTCGGCAAGCCATATAGCGCCCGCATAACCGACGACTGGATGTCGGAATAATCCAGCCCTGTCATATGTGGGGAATCCCACGCGGACCATAGGAATATTATTATCAATGGAAACGAATCGTCCTTTGGAATGACCCAAAATGAGATCTAGTTCTAAGCCCTGATTCTTAATCCGATCTTCTAATTCCCATAGATCAGAATTGCAGATAATCTCCATACCAAAATCGGTTTTTTCCTGGAATGCCTTGATACGCGGATCCTCTACATAGGACTTATTGTCATCGCCAAGTAGTAGAAGTACAGGTTTCATCTCTAAATCGATACAAAATTCTGCCAAACCGATAACCAGATCAGGATGCCCATAGATGGCAACTTTCTTATCTGCGAAAAACATGTGGGTAAGATCAGTTAGGGCATCAATGGCAATTCCCCGTTCGCGAACTAGAGACTTAGGAATTGGCTTGCCTGTCATTTCTTTCAAGTTCTGCAAGAAGGTATCAGTATTGCGAATGCCAATAGGGCTTGGCCCTAAAATGGCTGGAACGCCAAATTCGCTTTCAAGATAATCAGCGGCTTTTCCACCTTCATATTTATTTAGTGCAATGGTTCCTATCGCATCAGCTGTTCCAATCAAATCCTCAACCGTCGTGCTGCCGTGAGAAACCGCACTTGCGTCTGGCATAAGAGGAGAATCGAAGCTTTCGATTTCAAACAGAACTGTCGCATCGATCTGCATTTCTGCTAGCAGATGTTTGAGTGCTGTTACGTCCCCTGGATTGGCCCAGCCAGTAATTAAGTTAATTTTTCCGTTTGGTTTATCTTTTTTTGCCAAAGTCTGTACAAAAGCCTCTAGAGCGACATCGTATCCCGTCACTTGACTTCCCTTAAAGCTAGGGCAATGAATTGGAATCAGATGAACTTCCCGATCGGCATATTTTTCTTTTAATAGGCCTTCATTGAGTTTCCGAATAACACCATCAACATCATCACCAATAACTTCTGTCGAACATGTTGTAATTACTGGTATTACTTTTACATGGGGATACCGCATCAAAACTACATCAACGGCTTCCTCTACCCGATGGACGGCACCAAATACCGCAGCATCCTCATGTAGCGATGAAGATGCGATATCAAAGTTTTCCTTCAAATGCTGTGCAATGAGTAGGCGGACAAACATAACGCAACCTTGTCCTCCATGAACTATAGCAATACAATCCTCGATTCCTATGCTGGCATACTGCGCTCCTGCAGGTTGGCATGTAAATATCGGGTTAATAATGCCGGCACGTTCTTTTTCTTTTATCTCACAAGACATAGCATGACTCCCTTTACTATTTATTTTTTAAACGTCGGCCGTGACGGCACAGTTCTTAGCTCTAATACTTAGGGTCAGTCAATTCTTCATTAAGGGACCCTGTAATCGTCAAGTAGTCCAAACGGTCCTTGAGTGCCTGCATGAGTAATTTTATGTCCGCTTTATCCATCGCGGAAAGCCACGGATACGTAGCTTTGAATTCCTTAGCCAATATCACAGCATCTACCCAATAACATTTGTCCGCTGGAGTTTCCAGTTCTACAGGTTCTTCACACAATAGCTGGCTGGCTTTGGTAAGGACTCCCTCATTTTGTTTTTCTCTATCCCATGCCCGAGAGTGAAACTGCCACAAGCACCATTTCATAATATAATCAATTAGTTGCTCTACTTTATTTTCCATAGTATTTTCTGTAGCTTTTTCCATAACTATATTATCCCTCCTATACCGCGCCGACAAGCGGCTCTGCTTCTGGTGCTGGGCCTCTATATGTCTTTCCACGCAATTTTGTAACGCTGTCATAATCACCAGTATATGGTCTTTCTTCAATTGGAGTGATTTCATTCTTATCTATATTCACATCAGAAATCATCTGTCGTGTAGAAAATCCTGCATCTGCAGCTATCTCATCCTTACTGATATCTAAAGCAGAGAGTTGATGAATGGGTGAATATACAGCATTGTAGATATCCCGGGCAAATCTGACCCAGCCTTCAAAGCCCTTATAAGGACCATTGTGATACGCATGAGCGTTAAGGTACTGAACCCGAAGCTTTTTGGCAACTTCACCTGGACGAACACCAGTGAAAATGACATCAGGTTTCAGTGTCTTCATAGCTTCAATTCCTTCTAATTCATTAGGATCATCAATGGCGAGAGCGCCTTCTTGACAACGAGCAACGCCTTTTTCCATATCACCTTGATGACCAAATTTGGTATACACCGAAACAACGTCGAGTCCCATCTCTTCATGAATGACATGCGCCCAGTGCCACAGCTTAGAGCCACCTGGCCAGAGACATACTTTTTTCCCTTGCAGACGTTTGGCGTACCAGTCGAGTTCTGGCTTCCATCTAGCAGTTTCTTCATCGATGATAGCCTGTGCTTCTTTTTCCAGTCCAAAGAACATAGCAACCTTCATCAGTGATTCAGCCAATGGTTTAAAGCCAAATCCTTCAATATCAAGTCGAGGAATATCATATCTTACTTTGAGTTCATTGCAGATGTACTCTGCGGATCGAGCGCATTCCAGTACGTTAAGGTGCGCTAAATGCATACCACGAAGGTCATCGTAGGACCCGTTACCAGTAAAGGTGGACAGAACCTGAATACCCATTCTCTTAAAATAGTCCACCATGACTTCGGTATCACCTTGAATGTTATAGTCACCAACATAATTGATGACGTATTTACTGGTGATTTTGGGTTCAAAGGTTCCCACCTTCTGATCCAGCCACGCCAAATTGATTTTATGATGTCCGCCGGACTGACTTGGTCCAGCAAACCCAGGAGAATTGCAAACGAAGATATCAACATCTGGCATTTCTTCCATTACTTCTTGAGCAATGGCATTGATGTCATCTCCAATCAGTGCTGTCGCACAAGTTTGATAAAGACTCATCCGTTTGATATCAGGAAAAGCCTTAAACGCTTCAATGATGTTTTGCTTGAGCATTTTTTCTGCTCCAAATACGATATGCTTTTCCTTTACATCTGTCGCATAGGTATATTTGAGCTGAAAATTGTCATTATCGCTGATATAACGTTTAGTTTGCCAAGTATCATAGGTGCATCCAACTGGTCCATGACTCATGTGAATAACATCCTTCATTGGAGCACCGATAACATGCTTTGCTCCGCAGTAAGCACATCCACGTTCCGAAATGGTACCAGGAATTGTATTTTTGTATCCAAGGGGAAGGCACGATGTCAAATCTTCCCCAGGTCCTTTTATAACAGCATGTTTTTCCCTTTCAGGAATACATTCGCTACATTTAAATTTGTGATATGGCATAATTTATTCCCCCTTTATTTAATAACATACGTACTTACCCACTATCATCATACTAGATTGCCGCATCTCCCGATTCCTTCGTTCTAACTCTCACTGCATCAAGCATCGGCAATACAAAGATTTTTCCGTCACCAACCTTGTTCTCAGTCTTATTGGCATCAATAATCGCTGCGACAATCTTTGGCACATCTTCATCATGGGCCATAACGTTAAACAACCTGCGGGGGAATAAACGGGTACCATCTAAAAATTCAGTAACCAGCTTATCCGTAGTAGCATCATTTTTCTGAGCCAACATCAATAAGGTTGCTCGGCGTTCAGCAATGATAGCTTTATCTTCTACCAACCTACCCCGGCCCATAACCTTCGATGCTGTAAAGCCGGTAGCTCCCACTTGCACTAGTGCCTTCTTCGTAGCACTAACCTTATTCATCCTGACTACAGCTATGATTTCTTTCATAACGTCATCTCCTCTATAGCCCAGCAGTGCCGCTGGAAACGGTATATACTTCATCCATCGGACTGATAAATATTTTTCCGTCACCAAAAGCTCCCTCTCCACCAGTCTTAGCATAATGAAGAATAACAGTAAGCACATCTTCCTTATCTTCATCATTAACGACTAACATAATAAGGCTTTTAGGGATTTCATCATACACGACATCGCCAAACTTAATACCCTTTTGTTTACCCCGCCCTACAACATCAATTACCGTAGCAGCATGGAATCCAGCAACGGAAAGTTCATCAAGAACCACTTCTTTTTTATCTGGTCTGACAACTGCTCTAATCATAATCATATTCTATGTCCTCTCCCTTATCTTTTTAGTTATCGATTAATCAACCATGCCATATTTAACAACCATTGCCTCTAGTTCATCCATAGTGAGAGGTTTAGGAATAACAAAACTCTTATTTTCGATAATTCTACGTGCCAGTTCACCATATTCATGAGCTTGGTTGCATTCAGCATCAAATTCCACAACTGTTTTTTTGTTAAATTCAGCTTTTTGCACAATATTATCGCGAGGTATAACGTGGATTAACTGTGTGCCAATAGCAGCAGCGAATTCTTCCATAAATTCTACTTCCCGATCAACTTTACGGCTATTGCAAATAATCCCACCGAGGCGAACACCACTTTGTTTTGCATATTTTAGAAGACCTTTGGAAATATTGTTGGCAGCATAAACAGCCATCATCTCACCTGAAGCAACGATATAAACTTCCTGCGCTTTACCTTCACGGATTGGCATGGCAAATCCGCCGCATACAACGTCACCAAGGACATCAAAAAACACAAAGTCTAAATCCTCGGAGTAAGCTCCGTTTTTTTCCATAAGATCAATGGCTGTGATTACACCACGACCTGCACATCCTACACCTGGTTCAGGGCCACCTGATTCCACACAACGAATGCCGCCATACCCTGATTTTACAACTCGATCAACAGTAATCTTTTCTTCACCTTCATCACGAAGTATATCCATTAATGTTTTTTGATTCATTCCGCCCAGAATAAGACGGGTTGAATCTGCTTTGGGATCACAGCCATGAATAAATATTTTTTTATCATAAAAATGTACCATTGCTCCTGCTGTATTTTGTTGGGTAGTAGACTTACCAATACCGCCTTTACCATATATTGCAATTTTTCTTGTCATTTTCAAAAACCACCTTTAATTTTTTTATTATCTTTTATCATCTTGTTGAAAAAGGATAACCAGAGTGTTATACTATTTACGGGTAAATTAAATGAGCCTAGTGTCACTGGGATTAGAAAGTTTGCCTAGCTTCATGGGTACCACGAATACTCATGAAGCATTTTATCGCTTACTCTTATAAAATCACCCCCTTCAATTAATAATTAAGACCTATTTATATATGAAAAATGGGTAAACCAAATAGACCTAGCGTCACTGGGATTAGGATCTTCATTCCTCTTTACAAGTACCACGAATACTGATAAAGGGTTTTTACGCTGCTTCATGAGTACCACGAATACTCATGAAGCTTTTATTATTTCAGATTTTGTTTTAATTACATTTGGCTTCTAAAGGTATCCTGTTCGTACTACCTAAATCATCCGTATATCCTAAAAGATTACGCCTTTGATGAAAAGGACAAGAGGTATTATATTTTATCATCCATCGATCAAAAGCTGGCTGAATCATTTGTAATGATACGTCGAGTGCTTCTGCATTACTGAAAAAGTTGTCTAAAAAATCTCGTTGAAAACGTTGTATGATCCCAAACTCATGCTTAGGATTTAACCACTTGATGCCCATCGCTACAATACTGCTCTCAATCTTTGATTCTTCTGCTTCCCAATGATCCCGAGTCGATTTGACAGAATGTACAATCCCATGAATCTCGTAACCTCTGCTGCGATAAAAGGGAACAATTTTTTTCTCCAACAACCTTAGCCCGATTTCTCCTGAGCAGCGACGGCTCACTTTGCCAAAAGCATAGCCATTAAATAAATCAAATACTAAGTGAAGATAAAACATTTTATTTAACCTTCGAAAAAAGACACATTCATATATAAGGAATTCGCCTGGTCTATCTGCTAGGAAGCCTCGATCACGAAATGCCGGATTCAACCTTTCAATGAACTGTACCTGTCTTTTATCTAACTCTATTTCGTTATTAAAATAGAGCCGCATTAATTCCAGGCAAACATCTTCTCTACCTTCAATACCACACTCTCTGCGCAGATCTCGTAACTCTTCCATTGTCATAGAAATGCCACGCTTATTAAAAAAATCTAATATACGAAAATCATTCCAGAAGGGATACTTCAAACAGATTGCCATTAGTAGATTGCTAAGTTTTTCGCCAAAAGATTTGTTACATGTTACAGAAGGGATAGCCTCAGAAACAATAGCAGCCTGTTTGTTTTCCTTCAAATATGAATACCTGGTAAACCCAATCGATCCATCTGGCGCATCCGCTTCCACATCACCCATGATCACTAGCTGTAATCCTGTCAAAACAAATGTGCTATCACCCGGCACTATACTCACCCCCTTATAAAAGTAATAGCCGACCGGAATGCACACAGGCATTCGGTCGGCACTTCGTTGTACTCTAAACCAAAGACAACTTAAACATCATTAACTTAACTTGTTTAGATTATACATCATGTTTTTATGCATTGCAATACATTTATGTTAGTTCTATTATTGTTGTTATATTCTGATTTCACTCTACTTCTTCTACATTAAATTAGCCCATCATAAATAGTTCTATCATATGACATCGCTATAATCACTAGGCAAAAAGCATCCACTGCACAAATAAAATGCATAGTGGATGCTTTACCCTATATTATTTGATTACAGGTCCCAACCATTCTTTTATTCTTACCACCGCTTCCGCCAACCGCTCTTCTGGCTGCACTAAGGCGATCCTGATAAAACCCTCGCCACAATCACCAAAGGCTTTACCTGGAACAACCGCAACTCCTGTATTATTAAGCAAGTCGACAGTAAAATCAAAAGAACTTTGCAACGTTGGCACTTTAGCCCATATATACATAGACGCTTTAGGGCGATCTACATGCCACCCCATTTTGTTAAAGCCATCAACAATAATATCACGACGGCGTTGATAGGCAGCGGCAGTATCTCTTACGCAGTCTTGAGGACCTGTTAAAGCAGCAACAGCAGCAAACTGTAAAGGAGCAAATATACCATAATCAAAATTAGATTTTAAACGTCCTAATAGTGATATAACCTCTGAATTGCCAACAATATAAGCAACACGACAGCCGCACATATTATAACTTTTAGATAGGGAATTAAATTCAACACCAATTTCTTTAGCCCCAGGAATACTTAAAAAACTATCTGGATGATAATCATCAAAAACCAATTCACTATACGCGAAATCATTACAAACCACAAAATTATACCGATGTGCCAATGCTACCACCTTTTCAAAAAACTCACGTGTTGCTGTAGCAGCTAAAGGGTTATTCGGATAATTCAAAATCATTAGTTTGGCACGCCTTAATATCTCTTCATCAATGGCATCCAAATCTGGCAGATAATTATTTTCAGGAGTTAGACACATTTTATGGAGTTCGGCACCAGCAATGTGTGGACCTGTACTAAATATAGGATATCCTGGATCGGGAATAAGTACAACGTCACCGGGGTTTACTAGACAAAGTCCAATATGAGCCAAACCTTCCTGGGAACCAATAAGAGAATGAACTTCTGTACTGGGGTCAAGTTTTACCTCAAATTTATTCTGATACCAATCAGCAATAGCCTGCAATAATTCAGGTTTCCCCTTTGACAGAGTATATCCATAATTACTACCACAACCAGCCTCAGCTTGTAAGGCTTCCATAATATGTGGTGCCGGAGCCATATCTGGATTTCCA
>Ga0316613_10002822_pt1 | contig 11060 bp, 11 predicted proteins | sample OWC_soil_day10_C_2_FD_207647 | JGI IMG/M metagenome (GOLD analysis project Ga0316613, IMG submission 207647) | Wetland soil microbial communities from Old Woman Creek delta, Ohio, United States - OWC_soil_day10_CT_b | ecosystem: Environmental > Terrestrial > Soil > Wetlands | place: USA: Ohio... | reverse complement strand
GATATGCAAGTCGTCCATGATGGCTATCTCAGGTTGATTTTTGCGGCAAATGCCGTCGTGTTCCGTTCTCTCGGTACCCTGATTTTCAGGCGCCTAGTTTTTATTCGATAATGCCCTGTTCATATCGATTGATATTTAAGCTTGCGCAATGTTTGGTTAAAAGGTGTTGCTAAATCCCAGACTTTCCGCAGGAACACGCACAGTGGCCAGCGGAATTTTCAGGAGCGACATGTTGATGTTGTAGTTGCTGGCGTCATTGCGAGAAAACAGACCGAGCATTGGCACGAATGAAAGGCGGTCATCTGCGGCGCAACTATTGCTTTTTGTGCTGATGCACACTTCGACATAACGGATACAACTGTTAACCCTGCCGGAATCAAGGCAGGCAGTAATGTTGTCGCCCGGATTTGCCGGCATCGGGGTCGGTGTTCCTCCACTTGCATTCAAATAGCGGATAACGATGTTCTGGTCGGAAAGACGTTTGGTGATGTCGGCATGATAGGTCGCCGGCAGCCAGTCTTCCGTATCGGTGACCAGGCGAAATACGGCATTGCGCTTGATGGCGGCAATTTGTGCGCTGTTATTGAAATCCGTGACGACTGCCATGCGGGCAGCACGACGCGTGACTTCCTGCGCCGTGTTCCACAAGTACAGCAAGCGGCCAAATTCGATGACCCCGAACAGCAACAGAAAGAAGGGGATTGCGGCCAGTGCGAATTCCACTGCCGCCGCGCCGCGTTGACGGGCCCTGGTGCCGGTGTTGCTCAGGAGGGAGTTATTCATATCAGCCCTCATTTCATGTAACGCATCGTGGTTTGTGGTGCCAGCCCAATGTTGCTCCAGCTGACCGTGCCAATTGGCATCAGACCATTGGCATCAAGAAATGGAAACCATTCGGCAACATTGACGCTGTATCCGCTAATTCGGACGCGTACGTTGGCCGGAGCGGTATTGTTGATGCAACTGCCGAAGCTGTAACTGGGGTTGCTTTGTGACGAGTTGTCGCATTCAATGATCACGCTGTCGGTGGTGATGGCCGGCAGGTTTGACGCGGCAGCGGCGTTGACCACCATGTTCTTGGCCGACGTTGCACTTCCGCTCAAATCAGTGACAACGCTCTCGGACATCAACCGAGCCGCATCTCTGGTAGCTTTTGTCAGTGTGTCCGCATACCAGAAAAATCGGCCGAAACCGATCACGCCGGCAACAATCAGCATCATGACGACGATGATGATGGCCAGTTCGACCACGGCCGCGCCACACTGGTGTCGGCATGAAACCGTGGATTGATGATTGCGCTTGTTCATGTTTGTCACCTTGCCATTTTCTGGTTCAGGTTGTTTCAGCAATCCCGATCCGTAATTGCACCTTTGATGCAAGAACGGAGGTGATAGAGCTTGATTTCATTGGTCGAAACGAAGGGTTCAATCAGGCCGGCAAACTCCATGTGGAGTTTTTTCGGGTTGCCCTTGAAATTGGCGGGTGTTTGCATGAAGAAGCGGCCAACCCCCAGCACCGGCAGGCGGGAGCAGGCGCCGGCATGCACCACGTTCGGGCAATCGATAATCATCAAGTTCACTACACGGCGGTCAGGCTGGCCGGTTTGGCCTCCGCCGGGCGCAGTGGTGTGCGCTGGATCGGCATAGGGCGAGCCAGAAGCCGGGAAATTGGTATTGGGTGCTGGCGCGCCATCTGGCGTGTTGTAAAGGGCCGCCCAGTCAGCTGTGGTCGGGTTGAATGATGTGCCTGGGCCAGGCGGAGTTGCACTGTTGGCGCGGACAGCCCGGCTGTATGACCACAGCACGCCGTAATGACTTCTGTCATCAGGCGATGCGGGTTGATATCTGTCGGAGGGTGTCAGCACCTGATAGGCTGGTGCCGGCGTCATCCAGTCAGCAGCCGGGGTGGCGCAGCCGGCGCCGGTGCAGCCGAAGGCGCGAATGTTCGAGTCCGGCGGTGTGGAAGTCGAATTGCAGACCGATGGCGCACTGAAATCGTTGAAACGAGAGTTCAGCGCCGCTTCGATTGGTCCGGCAGAAATACCGGTGTTGCCATAAACAGTCGCTGGCACGGAGGTGAGCGCGCTCGATGTGCCGCCACAGACAAATGGCGCGGTGACGTTGGCGCTGGAATTGCCGGGATTACATGCGTTCGGGTAGGTGTCGACCGGGTTGACCAGGTACGGATCGGAGTTCGGCACCAGCGGGTTCAGGTTGAAAATGTCATAGCTGACGCCATGGCGAAAGCCGAATTGGGCCAATTCGTTCGTACCAGGCAGAGCTTCGCCCTTGGGTCGCGTGGCACCAGTTGATGTGTTAATGAGGCCGCATACGCCCAGCGGCGCCGCATTGTTGGTGTAGCGTCCGGCAACCGCTTCGCCATAGGTAGCACTGCTGGTTATTCCTGCGTTGTCTTCGCGCGTCATCGGTACGCGCGCGAAGAAGGTGGAGAAGCTGCCGGACGGGATGTAAACCCGAAGGAAGGTTTTTCCGGTGGCTTGCGCGTTGGAAGCGATGCTGCTGATGGGCACCATGCAGGCATCTTCCGGGCAACTGCCAACACTCAGGTTGGCCGCCGTGATGCTGATGGGGGTGGAAAACTGGTAATAGTGTTGCCCGGCCATCGCAATCGCTCGTGCCTTGGCCCGATCAACGCCAGCCAGAGTCTGATCGAGATCCTTGGCGCCAGCCAGCGCGGCCGCATCTGCTGCATTCTGCAATTCAGAACGTACGACATAGATACGGCCGAGGTCAATCACCAGCGCCATGAAGCCAAACAGCACAAGCATCGACAGCGTGAAGACGATGATAATCGCGCCTCGCTGTTTGTTCCTTTGAATGGCCAATTGCTTCATGACGCCCCCCCATTTTCAATCCGGCATTTTGTGAGTGTTACTTGCTGCCACTACTGCCGCCACTGCTAATGCCGATGTTTAATACGCTGGATTGCGGTTCCGGTTGCTTGAACGATTTCTGGTAGCGCTCCATCGCGTGCTCGGCAGCCTGACCATCCAGCCCATTGACCGGGTTGGTGTTTTTTGACGCTTCCGGGTTTATTACCTGCTGGGCCACATTGGCTCTGACGCTGTCGCCGAATGTTGCATCCCATTCGGGCGTGCTGGAGGCGCATGACGTTAGCAGGCTCAGGACGCAGATGCTTGCCAGCTTCATAATCGTTACGGAATTGCTATGGTCCATGTGGTTCATGGCAGTCTCCTTGTTTCAGTTTTCAAAGCCGGCCGGAACGCCATTGACGGATGGCGCTGGCTCTTGCATTACGGCAGGGCTTGCCGTGCCTGCGGCTGGTTGTGACGTATTCTTTTTCTCGCCTTCGAGGCGGCCGCCGAGGAAGTACTCAAAGCGATTCGGATCGGCAACCCTGTCAGTTGGCAGTGTGTAGTTGGCTGGCAACGGCTTGACCAGGCGCGGCGTGATGACGAATACCAGTTCGGTGCGATCCTGCTGGAAGTCGGTGCTGCGGAACAATGCGCCAAGAACTGGAACTTCTCCCAGCATCGGCAGGGCGTTGATGTTGGCCGAGGTGTTGCTCTTGATCAGGCCGCCGATGGCGAAGCTTTGTCCGTCATACAGCTGCACGGTTGTTGCTGCGCGGCGTGTCGTGATGACCGGGATGATGATGTTCGAACCGGTAATACCGCTGGAGCCGGCGAAGTCGATGCGCGCCAGTTCCGACACTTCAGGTGACACCCGGATGTTGATGCGTCCCCCTGCGAGCACGGTTGGCAGGAACTTCAGGCCGACACCGAATTCCTTTTCTTCCAGCGTTACGCTGCCAGCGCCGCCAACACCGTTGCTTTGCGGAACGGGAATATAAATCTTGCCGCCGGCGAGGAAGCTGCCTTCCTGACCACTGACAGCCATCACGTTCGGTTCAGCCAGAATCTTGACCAGACCATCGGTTTTTTGCGCATCCAGGCCAATGATGTTGCCGTTCGATTTGGTGGCAGTGAAAGTTGCCTTGGTTGGATTGGTCGTGGTGCCGGTCAGGAAGTTGGATATCAGGTTATGCGTCCAGCTTCCGTTATGTGTTGTCCAGTTGAATTTCATGCCGAGCTTGTCCAGCAGCGATTTGGAAACCTCGGCAACTTTGACTTCCAGCATCACCTGCTGCGGTGCGGCTACAGTCAGCATGTTGATGATGTTGCCGGAGGAAGCGGCTGCGCTCGGTTGCTGCGAACCCACCGGATTGATCACGATTTGCGTCATCAACGGGGCGTTAGCGCCATTTTCTGCTCCAGTCGCGCCTTTCGCTGCGCCTGCGCCTGCCATGCTGACGCCACCTGGGGGCGTGCTGCCAGTTGCGCTGCCGCCGCCGCCTTTGGGCAGGAAGGCTTTGGCAATGGACATCGCCTTGTCCACCGAAGCGGCGTCAACTGCCGTGCCGGTTAGAACAAGAGAGTCGGCCGCGGCCACAACGCGGATATCGGTTTCATGCGGCAGCAGTTCACGAATCTTTGCCTGTACGGCAGAGGTATCCGCGCCGACCGAAAGTTCGATGTTCGAGCAACGGCCGTCCTTCGTCTGGAAGGTCATGTTGGTCGAGCCGATTTTCAAACCGAACAGCGAAAACTGGCTACGCGCCACTCTGGATGTCAGCGGGCTGATTTTGACGACGCTCGGGTCTGCGATTGAACGCAGCCAGGCAGGTTCCGGCAGACTGAGCTGCTTGAGATTCAGCGTTACCGATTTGCCATGCGGAATATTGACATGGACAGCCGGTGCACTGCTGGTGCACGATGCGGCCGGATTTGCCGAAGCCTTTGCCGCTTTGACTTTGCGGGCAGCAGGTTTTGCCGGTGCCGCTTTGGTTGCTTCGGCCGGTTTTTCCGCCGCAGCTTGCGTGTAGCCGGCGGATGGCCACGCAACAGCTACTGCTGCAGCGCCGATTATCGCCAGATATTTGCATCGACTGGCAAAGCCCTTGATTTCCTTCAGCCCGGTTTGGGTGTTCTTGACCATTTTTTCCCCCTGTTTCAGCGGTTAACTTGTGCGAGCATCGGTGCTCAATAGCATTGTTCAATCATTCCCGAGCCAGTCTGGATTTGCTGGCACCACCTTGCCTTGCGCGGAGCAGCCTTGGCAGCCTTGTGAGGCGCTTGTGGCGTTGCGGCAGCAGGCTTTTCTGCTACCTGTTCTTCCTTCGTGCGCAGCAAGGTTTTCTTGGTGGCACCATCCGTCATTGCAGGCTTGTTATCGACCTGATTACGCAGCACCAGTGAAAGCTGTCCAATGCTGCGCGCAAGATCCAGTTTTTCTGCCTGCTCAGGCGTGACTTCAAGTGTTACCGCATTGACGACCTTGGGTTTGGTTTGGTCCTGCCTTGCTTCCTGTTCGACCGCCAATACCAGAATTTTTTCAAGCACGAGCTTGGACACGCTCGGATCGACCACACCGCCGGCGTTCGGTTGGGCGCGTGAATCATCCTTGGTGCTGACGAGAATATCGACGTAATTGCCTGGCAATGCGAAGCCGGCAACGCCAATTACGTCATTCACGCGAACGGTCATCGCGCGCTTGCCTTCCGCCACGATGGCAGACAAGCCGCCGGTGGAACCGACTGGCGCTAGCTTGGTTTCAGTCAGCGGTTCGCCTTTTTGCAGGCTGATCCTGGCCACGCGGTTTTCCAGCAGCTTGAGATCGTTAAAGCTGTCCTTCAGCACGTTGCCGGCTGGCCAGTCTGACAGTTTGATTATTTCAGGCGTCAGACGGGTTCCTGGATTGATGTCGGTCGCTGCGACAACCAGTTTGCTGGTGTTCATGCTCGATTGCTGTGAAATCCAGCGCGATGCAAGGACGACGGCAATGATTGCAACGACGATCGACACGCCTATCATGATGAGTGCCCTGGTACTTTTCATGTTTCCCCCTGCGTTGTGGTCTTAATCAATCCATGCCGACGGATTACTCGATGGATTCCTGGTTATTTGCTGCCAAAATACGTATGCCTTTAAAGTGTTGCGAAATAGTTTTGCCATGCCCAGTCGAGCGCTTCGTTGGTAAGCGTTGCCGGACGCCTCTCATACATTGCCAAATCTTTCACTTGGTTCAGCAAATCGCGCGGGTAGCAGGCCAATAGTGGCTTGCCTTCCTTGTAGTGCCGCTCATGCAGCAGATGCTTGAAGGCCGCTTTGGAAAACGGTATCGACAATTCTTCGCACACATGGCGGAAAATCGTGCAGTACTGGTCTTCGCTCATCGCGCCGAAATAGATCTTGTAGCCAAGACGGCGCAGGAATGCATCGTCAGCAAGGTTTTCTGGTGTCATGTTCGAAGAGAAAATGACTTTCACATCAAACGGAATGCGGAACTTGTAACCCGTGTGCAGGGTGAGGTAATCGCGGCGTCGATCCAGCGGCACAATCCAGCGGTTCATCAGTTCGCGTGGTGTGATCGACTGATGGCCGAGATCGTCAACGATGTAAATGCCATTGTTGGCCTTCACATGGGGCGGCGCCTGGTAATAGCGGGTTGTCTTGTCGAATTCCAGGTCGAGCGTGTTCAGCGTCAGTTCGCCACCACTGATTGCCACCGGGCGCTTGCACAGTTGCCAGCGTATGTCTGCCGTGTCTTTGCGCTCCAGCAGGTTTGCAGTGCATGTTTCCTGTTCGGTAACGTGATGAATTAGCGGGTCATAAATCTGAATCACTTCATCATCGACCGCAATCGCATAGGGAACGCAGATGTTGTCCGGCAGAAGATTCACGAGCATTTCAGCGATAAAGGTTTTGCCGCTCCCAGCCGGGCCATAGATGAAAATCGAACGGCCGGAATTCATTGCCGCTCCTAACTGGTCAAGAATGGCATCCTGAACGACAATGCGGTCGAACACTCTGGTAACTGATTCACGGGTATAGTGCACTTCGCCAAGCATCTGGCTTTCAACCTGCGCACAATAGGCATCCAGCGTTACAGGAGCAGGGCCGGCATAGTGGCTGCGTTGCAGATATTCCCTGGCGCGGTTGCGCCCGGTTTCGGAAAGCTGGAAAAAAATGGAAGCGCTGCCTTCTCCGCGGCTGGTCATTTCGCACAGCCGCTCCTGGCGCATGAAAGCGAATACCGGTTCTAGTACACTGTTGGGCAGCTTGACGTGGCAGGAAATGGCCGCAATGCTCATTCTCCCATGCAGGAACAGGATTTTAGCCAGCAGTTCAACCAGGAACAGCAGGTCGAGACCGGTATCCTCGACCGTATGCGGTGCAGGCGGTAACTGGCGCGGCTCGCACGGCGAATCTGTTGTGCTGATTGGTTGCATGGCGGTTTTCATCACTGTTCCTGTCATATCTGTTTTTCCGGGCTATTTGAAAAGCAAGGCAAGGTTGTACAGCGGCGCCAGCAGTTCGTTGCCGGCCAGTGCAAAATAGATAAACGTGCCGCCTGAAATTGCCAGCGCGTAGGGCATCTTGCCCGCCGATACGGAAGCTGGTTCGATCGTCGGCAATTCCTTTGTAATCGTGGTCTTGATGAAGCCGGACAGCAGCATCGTGTGCAGGTTGTCAAACAGGCGTTTCATTGTGCCGTTGCGCAGCACCACCATCAGAGACAACAGGCCGCCGACGACAAAGGCCATCAATATGACGCCGACGATGGCCATCGGGCCCAAAAATGCGCCGACCATCGCCATCAGCTTCACATCGCCAGCGCCCATCGCGCGCAGAACGTACAGCGGCATGGGAATTGCCAGCCCGAGCGCGAGGCCTGCCAGTGATTTCCAGAAACCGACTGCGCCCGGCAAAAAACTGATGAAGCCAAATCCATCAGGCAGCACTGTATTCAAAATGAGGCCCAGTGCCGCGCCGGTGAGCACCAGCCAGTTCGGGATGCGGTGATTCCTGGCATCGATCCAGCAAGCACACAGCAGCAATATGCACAAGACGCCGAAAACCACGTTAGCCAGCAATGATGGAGTTAGGTTTAGCATGTTGGGTCGTCTCTTTTATCCGATCATGTTTTTACCGTTAGCACGATCCGCCAAAGTTGCTGACGAAGGTGCAGAACATGGCTTGCGTTTGTACGCCAAGCGTTGTTACCACGACCACGATTACTGCCGCGATCAGCGCCGCCAGAAAGGCAAATTCCATTGCGCTGGCACCTTGCTCCATTCTTCTTGGGCGAAATCCGATTGTTTTCTCTGGCTTCATCGCGACTCCTGCAGCGTTACTGTTGCCGACCAAGGAAATTCGCCCAAAGCGAATGACCTGTTCGTTTTCTTCAACGTGGAAGCCTTTCATGATCGGCATCCACGTTGATTCGGTTGTTGCTCAGGTTTTCAGCGTGCAGGTGGCGCCGCCAGTGACAGGCTGGAGCGCATTGACCACGGTGCAGAACGCGTTGTAAATCTGGTTGCCGAGCGTCACGATGACGGTGATGATGACGGCGGCGATCAGCGCGACCAGCAAGCCGTATTCAACGGCAGTGGCGCCCTGTTCGTCCTGGATAAAATCAAGAACGGTTTTCATGATGCACTCTCCTTATGCATGGCATGTCTGGTTGGCGAATCCTGTTTCGGGGGATGCCATCTTGCCTTGGGGATGGCCCCCCCGTTGCCTGATGGACCTGATGCTTCAGGTTTTCAGGGTGCAGGTCGTGCCGCCAGTGACAGGCTGGAGCGCGTTGACCACGGTACAGAACGCGTTATAGATCTGTTTGCCTAGTGTGACGACGACGGTGATGATGACCGCGGCAATCAGTGCGACCAGCAAGCCGTATTCGACGGCAGTGGCGCCTTGTTCGTCGCGGATAAAGTCAAGAATGCTTTTCATGACGAGTTCTCCTTTGGGAAATTGACGTTGCCCCGGGGAAGTTGGCCAAACCCATCAGGGCGGTTCTTGCTGCATCCGTCAGGCTGACCGCGGAGTCTTCCTGGCGCACTTTCAGCAACTATCTGTTGCTTCAGTTAGCAAATTCTTGCACCATGTTGAGCAGGTGGGTAGCGTTATCGGAAGGCTGTTTGACATCGCTCAACTGTGCAGCCGTTGGCACGAAGAAATGTCAAGCATGGGGTTGCTGGCTGGCAAGGTTTCGCGCTGTGCCACGGAAAGTCTGAACGCATCCGAATGCGTGCAAAGAAGGGGAACAGCCTGTGTGTGGCGAGGCAGTTCAGGGAAGGCGCTGTTTTGTGCGTGAGGTGGGGCAGGTCAGGATGCGCATTCCAGCGCATGTTTTTCCGCCGCGCGGCGGGCTTTAGTGCGCGCCTTTTCGGCCGATTTCAGGCTTGCTCTGGCGGCATCTTCTTCGGCCCATTTCTGGCGTTGCGCCAGTCGCTCGCATCGCTTCCGTTTCGCCGTAGCCGACTGCGCAGCCTTGTGATGTTGCTGCGCGTCCTTCAGTTCACGCTTCTGCTCGCGCTCACGCAGTTTATGTTCGGTTTTCCGTTCCTTTTCCGCCTGTTGTCTGGCTCGTTCGATATCCGCCTGCGTCGGGCCTTTGCCGGTTTCAACCGGCTTGCCACCAGCGCAGGCCGCTTCGCTGTAAGTGACCTTGCCATCGGCCTCGCATTTGTAGATGGTGGCAGCTTGAACGGGAAGGGACAGCGCGGCGAGCAGCAGCAGGATGTGGCGCATCGAACACTCCTTGAACGGTTGACTAGACGACTTTCCCTGGATTCATCAGATTGTCCGGATCGAGCGCCTGCTTGATTGTTTGCATCAGCCGGATTTCAACTGCGGGCTGATAGGCGCGAATTTCGTCGCGCTTCATCGCGCCCACGCCGTGCTCGGCGGCAATCGAACCCTGAAAGCGATAGACGCTGTCATACACGACACGGTTGACTTCTGCCTGCCGTCCGATGAACTCGTCCGCCGAAATCCCTTCCGGCGCGGAAACATTGTAATGCAGATTGCCATCACCAAGATGGCCGAACGTCACCATCCGGCAGCCGGGAAAATGCTGTTGCAGCAGCGCATCCGTAGTCGCAATGAAATCGGCGATGCGCGACGGCATGATCGAAATGTCGTGCTTGATGTTCTTGCCTTCGTGGGCTTGTGCGGCGGAGATGTTTTCACGCAATTGCCAGATGCCTTTCGATTGCGCGATCGAGGTCGCGACTGTCGCATCGATAACTTCTCCCGCTTCGATGGCTTCGCCGAGCGTTTTTTCGAGCAATGCCGTCGCATGCTGGTCCGATTCGCTGTCTGACAACTCCAGCAGCGCGTATTGCGGGTGTTCCAGCGGCAATGGGAAATGCAGTTGCGGGAAGTGCTTGTGCACCAGTTGCAGGCTGTAGTTCGACATCAGTTCGAAGCCGGTCAGCGCGCCATTGCAATGCGACAGTGTACGTGCCAGCAGCAGCAGCGCGTCATGCGGCGTGTTCAGCGCCGCCAGCGCGGTGAGGGTGGCTTTCGGACGCGGAAACAGCTTGAGCACGGCGGCGGTGATGATGCCGAGCGTGCCTTCCGCGCCGATGAACAGGTCGCGCAGGTCGTAGCTGCTGTTGTCCTTGCGCAATCCGCGCAGGCTGCTCCAGATGTCGCCTTGCGCCGTGACGACTTCCAGCCCGAGGCAGAGTTCACGCGTATTGCCGTAGCGCAGCACAGCTTCGCCGCCGGCATTGGCTGATAAATTGCCGCCGATGGTGCAACTGCTTTCGGAGGCGAGATGCAGAGGGAACAGGCGGTCGGCATCGGCGGCTGCGTCCTGCACGTTTTTCAAGATGCAGCCTGCTTCGACCGTCATTGTATTGTTGAGCGCATCGACGCTGCGGATTTTGTTCAGCCTTGCCAGCGACAGCACGATGGCCTTGCCGCTGTTGTCTGGAATGCTGCCCAGCACTAGGCTGGTATTGCCGCCTTGCGGCACGACCGGCACACTGAACTTGTGGCACAACTTGACGATGGAAGCGACTTCTTCGGTGGTTGAAGGGCGCACAACGGCCAGCGCTTTGCCGGTCGCACGCTGGCGCCAGTCCGTCAGGAAACCCGCCATGTCGGCAGCATCGGTTAAAACATGAGCAGCACCGATGGCGGCGCGGCAAAGATCGAGGAATTCGTTCATGAAAGACGGTCGATGGATGGGGAAGCGGATGCAACACTTCCGCAAATACTG
>Ga0316613_10002821_pt1 | contig 11060 bp, 7 predicted proteins | sample OWC_soil_day10_C_2_FD_207647 | JGI IMG/M metagenome (GOLD analysis project Ga0316613, IMG submission 207647) | Wetland soil microbial communities from Old Woman Creek delta, Ohio, United States - OWC_soil_day10_CT_b | ecosystem: Environmental > Terrestrial > Soil > Wetlands | place: USA: Ohio... | reverse complement strand
ATGCCGAGCATGGTCGTATCGAGTGCAGAATTTCTAAACTGAGCAGTCATTCCATTCCCTGTAGTTGTGTCAAAAGAATTACGCTTGCTGCGCCATCAGCTCTTCAAACGGCATCGTTTTCTCGATGACTTTTGCTTTGCTGAAAACGAAATCAATGACGCTTTCTTCCAGTACCAGCGCTTCCAATTCTGAACGGCGGGTCTTGTCGTTCAGATAGTAATCGCGGACCATCTTCGGATTTTCGTAGCTGGCAGCCATTTCTTCTGCCTTGGCAGTAATTTTTTCCTGGCCAGCATCGATATTGTTGTCCTTCATGATCTTGCCAAGGATCATTCCCAGCCGAACCCTTCTCTCAGCCTGCGGCGCAAACATTTCGCGCGGGAACTGGACGTCGTTCTGATTCATGCCACGCTGCGCCATGTCGCGACGAGTCGACTCCATGAGCTGATCAATCTCCTGCTCCTGGAGGACCTTCGGAATATCGAATTCGGTGACTTTCAGCAGTGCATCCATGACGTTATTCTTGTTGATGCCGTTCAGTCTGTTCTTGACTTCACGCAGGAGGTTGTCCTTGATGTCCTGCCGCATCTTGTTGACATCGCCATCGGGCACGCCCAACGCCTTGGCAAAGTCTTCGTTGACTTCGGGCAGATGTCCCCATTCAACCTGCTTCATCGTGATGGTGAATTCAGCCGTCTTGCCGGCAACATCTTTGCCATGGTAATCAGCCGGGAATGACAGCGGGAAAGTCTTGCTCTCGCCGACTTTCAAACCATGCGCTGCTGCATCGAACTCGGGCAGCATGCGTCCCTCTCCAAGCACAAACTGAAAATCTTCAGCCTTGCCGCCTTCGAATTCCACGCCATCGATTTTGCCGACGAAGTCGATAGTGACGCGGTCGCCGTCTTGTGCGGATGCATCCGCCCCACCATCGCCATGCTCACCCTGCTCACCCTTGACGTGGAAGTGAGCCTGACGCTTGCGCAGGATATCGATCGTCTTCGTGACCTCTTCATCGGTGACTTCCGTCGAGACTTTCTCGATTTCAAGACCTGACAGATCATTGATGGCAATTTCCGGATAAACCTCGAAAACGGCATGGAAAGCCATCATTTCTTCCGCTACGTCGTCGGTCTTCGGCTCGAACCTGGGATACCCGGCAACACGCAGGTCGCTTTCTCTTGCTGCATCACCGAAAGCAGCGCCCACCATCTCGTTGAGCACTTCATTTTCGGTCTGGTAACCATATTGCGCTGCTACCATCTTGAAGGGCACCTTACCCGGACGGAAACCCGGTGCCTTGGCAGTACGTGCACGGATTTTCAGGCGTTTTTCGACCTCAGACTGGACATCCGATTTCGGTATGTTAAGTGTTAAGCGTCTTTCAAGCTTTTCCAGGTTTTCAACTACAGTTGCCATGTGAATTGTCCAATAACAATAAAATCATTCTATAGGATAGAGTGAAGACTCATACCCCAGAAATAGAGTCAGTTTGGTAAAAAGGGATAGGTGGCGGAGTACTGCCGATTTCCATTCAAACAATGTTTGCTAACATATTGCAAACATTGTACACGCACCCTGCTTTGCGAAATTTCGGCGTTATTTTAGCTGAAATTACACGACTCCTGCAAAAACCACGTGTTGAAACATGACGAGAAGCAAAGACTCGACACGATCGGCGAAAACGCAAGGAATCGGTTACGATTGTTTTACAGAGAGGTCATTATTCGCTGCAATTATTTGTATATGATCTTTTTGTCTGTTCACCCTAATTGTGGGGAAAGCGCATTTATCTTAAAATACAACGTTTTGCAACAGGCAGGCGCTCGACGGATTGCATAAGGCTGTAAGGATGAGCGCGCTGCAAAGATTATTACGGATTGGACAATTATGACCCATGTTGTCACTGATGCATGCATACGGTGCAAATATACGGATTGTGTTGACGTATGCCCGGTAGATTGCTTCAGAGAAGGCCCCAATTTTCTGGCGATCGACCCCGACGAGTGCATCGATTGCGCAGTATGCGTTCCTGAGTGCCCGGCAAACGCGATCTTCGCGGAAGAAGACGTGCCTGCCGAGCAGACTCATTTCATCGCCTTGAACGCCGAACTGTCGAAGAAATTCCCGGTTATTACGCGCTCCAAGGACGCGTTGCCGGATGCCGACGAGTGGAAAGACGTCAAGGACAAGCTGAGCCATCTGGAAAAATAGTGGCTCATGCCACTGTTTCTTTCATGAAAAGATAGCCAGACAACCATTTCATCATCAAGAACGACATTAATGAACACCACTTTTGAAAATGCCCCGATCGAAGCGGATGCCGTGATCGTCGGCGCCGGCCCGGTTGGTCTCTTCCAGGTCTTCGAGCTTGGCCTCTTGGAGATCAAAGCGCACATTATCGACTCGCTTCCCGTCGTGGGCGGACAATGCATCGAGCTTTACCCCGACAAGCCGATCTATGATATTCCTGCAGTCCCCGTCTGCACCGGCCAGGAACTGACTGATAATCTCCTGAAGCAGATTGAACCGTTCAGCCCGACATTCCACCTCGGTGAGGAAGTGACTGTTGTCAAAAAGCGGGAAGACGGCCGCTTTGACCTGGAAACATCCATCGGCAAGAAGTTCATCACGAAGACCGTTTTCATTGCTGCAGGCGTCGGCGCTTTCCAGCCTCGAACGATCAAGCTCGACGGTCTTGAGCAATTTGAAGGTTCACAGCTCTTCTACCGTGTCCGCGATCCGGAACATTTCCAGGGCAAGAACCTGGTTATCTGCGGTGGCGGCGACTCCGCGCTCGACTGGGCACTGGGACTGGTCGACAAAGCTGAATCAGTCGTTTTACTGCATCGCCGCGATGAATTCCGCGCTGCGCCTGCATCCGTTGCCAAGATGAAGACGCTTTGCGACGATTTCTGCATGCAAAACCTGACCGGCCAGGTTACGGGCTTTGAAACCAAGGACGGCAATCTGTCGGAAATCAAGGTCACGGGATTGGATGGCGTAACTCGCCGCCTGCCACTTGATTGCCTGCTCGTTTTCTTCGGCTTGTCGCCGAAGCTGGGCCCGATTGCCGATTGGGGACTGGAACTCGATCGCAGGCAGATTGTGGTCGACACGGAAAAATTCGCGAGCAACATCCCCGGCATTTTTGCCGTAGGGGACATCAATACCTATCCCGGCAAGAAAAAATTGATCCTGTCCGGTTTTCACGAAGCGGCACTGGCTGCGTTTGCCGCTGCGCCCTACATCTTCCCGCAGAAGAAGATTCACCTGCAGTACACGACGACATCGCCGAAGCTGCACAAGGTGCTTGGCGTAGAATCACCCGTATTCGACTGATACGGAACACCGTCATGAACGCGCCGGCAAGATGCATTCGCGCTTTGCCGGCGTTCTTTTTTTCATAACCGTTATTTCCGCAACCACTTTTCCTCATGGTCCGATCCGTTGTCGATCAGATTGACGATCTGCTGCCGCAGACTCAGTGCACGAAATGCGGATATACGTGTTGTCGCGACTACGCTGAAGCCATCGCAAAAAATGATACCGACATCAATCAGTGTCCACCCGGCGGGGCGGCCGGTATTGCAAGGCTTGCAGATCTTCTCGGCAGACCTGTTTCTCCGCTGAATCCACTTCATGGATCAGAACGTCAACGCCATATTGCGAAGATTGATGAAACGCTTTGCATTGGATGCACTCTGTGCATGCAGGCTTGCCCGGTCGATGCCGTTATTGGTGCCCACAAGCAGATGCATACGGTTGCGGCCGAATACTGTACCGGCTGCGACCTTTGCCTTGCCCCCTGCCCGGTCGATTGCATTGAGATGGTACCCCTGGCAAACAACGATACAGGTTGGATGTCGTGGGCTCCCGAACAGGCATTGGCTGCTCGCGCCCGTCATGATTTCAGACGATTCAGGCTAAAACGGGAAAGGGAAGAAAACGAAGCACGTCTCGCCGCAAGAACGCCAACTGCGGCCCACGAGATCAAGCGGAAAGTGCCGGAAAGTGATACAACTGCCGAAGACCGGAAAAAGGCAGCCATTCAGGCCGCGCTGGCAAAGGCTCGCCAGAGACGGGAATGATCGACTTCCCTGGATCCTAGCTGAGTCCTTCCTGTATCCGGTCTTGAAAATGGACAGCTCATACTGGGAGCATGCATAGTGAGTCCCGACACAATTCAAGAAATCTTCCGGCGGCTTCATGCCGCCGATCCTCACCCCACGACCGAACTGGTCTATTCCACGCCATACGAATTGCTGGTGGCCGTGGTCCTGTCGGCACAGGCAACAGACGTATCGGTAAACAAGGCAACAAAAAAGCTCTTCCCTATTGCCAATACTCCGTCCGCCATCTACGAACTGGGCGTCGACGGGCTCATTCCGTTCGTCAAGACGATTAACCTGTACCGGACCAAAGCCAAGAATGTCGTTGAATTGTCCCGTCTTCTGCTGGAAAAACATGGCGGTGAGGTGCCAAGCACAAGGGAAGAATTGCAGGCTCTGCCAGGTGTCGGGCGCAAGACGGCCAACGTAATGCTCAACACGGCGTTCGACCAACCCGTTATCGCCGTGGACACCCATATTTTCCGTGTCTCGAACAGGACCGGACTCGCTCGCGGCAAGGATGCAAATCAAGTCGAGCAGGAACTGCTGAAAGTGGTTCCGGACGAGTACCTGCGCGATGCGCATCACTGGCTGTTGCTCCATGGGCGTTACACCTGCACGGCAAGAGCCCCCAAATGCCGAAGCTGTCTCATCAATGATCTATGCGAGTACCCGGACAAGACGGGGTTCACGGAAAGCGGCACACAGGCAGACGAACCCACTCAACAAGAATGATCTTCACGATCAGCGCCCCTGAAAACAAAAAAGTCTGGGGCTGGATGGAACTCACCATCCGGCCCCAGACTTGAAAGTGCAATGATCAGAACAGTCGATCCCTTGCGGAATCGCGCGTCAGCCTCGCCCGCGCCGGCGGTTTCCTTGCAAGCCGGACTGGCCTCTGGCCGGACCTGACGGTCTGCGCTGCTGGTTCTGGTTCATGCCGGCAAAACCAAACGTTGTCTGCAACGGATCAGGCTGGCGGCTGCGTTTCTGGCCTTTTGCCTGTCCGGATGGCTGATGCATGTCGGAGCCTTGTCTTCTGCCTATTGAGGGCTGTTCGCCGAACCTGCGCTGTTTGTCTCCGCTTCCTCTTTTCCCGCCTTGAGACGATGATGCGGAGGCAATCATCTTTTCCAGCCCACAGACGCGAAGCAAATCGCGCACTGCATTCTCCTCCAACTCCATCCATCGGCCTCGCTTCAACGTATTCGACAAAACCATGGAGCCATATCGAATCCGGATCAGTCTTGAAACTGTCAAGCCGATGGATTCGAACATGCGCCTGACTTCGCGGTTCCTGCCCTCGGAAATCGTTACGCGATACCACTTGTTGACACCCTCGCCACCAGCATCGGCCACCTTGGAAAATTTCCCGACTCCGTCTTCGAGCTCGACACCTGCCAGCAGCTTCTGCCGCATTCCTTCTTCAAGCTCTCCGAGCGTCCGGACGGCATATTCCCGGTCAATTTCATAACGGGGATGCATCAGCCTGTTTGCCAGATCCCCCGACGTCGTGAACAGCAGCAGGCCCTCCGTGTTGAAATCAAGCCTTCCGACGGCAAGCCATTTTCCCGTCTTCATGGTCGGCAACCGCTCGAATACGGAAGGACGTCCCTCCGGGTCATCGTGACTGACGATTTCGCCTGCAGGCTTGTGGTAGACCAGCACGCGCGGCAACGATTTGGCCACTTTGCGCTGGATCAGCTTGCCATTGATTCTTACCTGATCGGTCGGAAGAATGCGCTGCCCGATATGAGCAGGCTCGCCATTGACCGAAACGCGCCCGGCCACAATCAGGTCTTCCATGTCGCGTCGTGAGCCAAGCCCTGCTTCCGCCAGTACCTTGTGCAGCTTGGGTGCATCGTCTTCCGCTGTCAGCGCACGACGTTCGCCCTTGTTCTGTCCCTTCCTCCCATTCCTCGACAATTGTCCGCTGCCTGTTTCCATTTCGGCTTCGTCAAATGCATCGGAAGTCACATATGAAAAGGCCTGATCGGCATTGGAGGATACAGAAGGTCCCTTTCGGGATTGATTCTGCTTCGCCGCTTCCTGGCCATTTCTGGGCTTTCTGTTTCCGCGTTGCTGCTTTTGGCCGCCATGATCCTGCCTGGCACGACGGCTGGCAGAGTCCCCCATGCCTGAAGCAGCAATCGCATCATGGTCAGGTTGTGCGGTGAAGGACGTGTCGGATTCGTTTTCGGGCCGACCTTCCGCAACCTCTCTCGGTTCACGGGAGGACGGTTTACCCCGACTGGAGCTTCTTTTACGCGGCTGTGCTTGCTTATCGTTCTTTTTGAGGTTTTTTTCAGCGTAGGTTTGCACGTCATGAGACTCGGATTCCGCCGAAATCAGTGGCAATGCATCACTCGTATCAATATTATTCATTGCTTCTCTGTCAGTTGTTTGCATCGCACAAGGCCGCAGTCAGGCCCGGTACGCTCCAGTCAAATCGTCTATTTATAAAAGGTAAATAGTCCTTGCCGCCCCCATCGAGTCGGCCTGTACCTTGAACACACCACTCGCTCAGACAATATCCGCATCATTGGCGGCCGGCTCCCCCGGTGCCTGAACCGAATTCACGGGAACGGCAGGGTAGGTATTCTGCGCAATGATCATTCCGCCATCCGGTTGCGCGCGCTGATCGATATCCATCAGCGCCGGCAATTGTTCCAGCGATGAGATTCCCAGATCGTCCAGAAACCGGAATGTCGTTGCCAATAACGCCGGCCTGCCCGGCACTTCCCGGTGACCTATGGTTTCGATCCATCCGCGCTCCTCCAGCATCCTGATCGCCTGTGAATTGACTGCAACACCTCGAATTCTCTCGATATCGCCCCTGGTGACAGGCTGGTTATAGGCAATGATTGCCAGCGTCTCCAGCGTGGATCGTGAATATCTTGGCGATTTTTCACGCTGAAGACGATCCAGATAGCGTCTCATTTCGGGACGGCTCTGAAAACGCCAACCGCTCGCCAGGCGGACAATTTCCAATCCCCTGTCAGCCCAATCCGCTTCCAACGCAGCCAGAATCTGCCGAATTTCGTCGCTTTTCACTTGCTTACCGTTATCGCCGTCATGTGAAAACAAATTCATCATATCTTGCATGGACAATGGTTCCTGAGCGCACAGCAAAGCCGTCTCAAGAACCTTTTTTGCCTCAGCAACCATCATAAACAAGCCTTCCGGGAAGACGTCGGTTTCTTATCAATTTCGGAAATACGTTTACTAAGCAGCCTTAGGCCGCCAGTTCCAGATCACACATTGAGAATGCCGTGCTTCCGTGATTCATGTGAGTGAGAGGTTGGGTGAAACCTGAACCCGCTCTATTCCGTCGCAGGGGGACTTTTTTGCAGCTCATCATTGCACACAGCCGAAAGGCTACCACAAACGGAAACGAAAAAACTGTCCCTGTCCACTGACAGCGCGCTATCGGCCGATATCGGCCAGAACTCTGTTGGGCAGCACGCATTGTACATGATAAGCAAAGGCGCGATACCCATGAAATGCAGCAGACGCAGGAAAACGTTGCTGTCTTGCCATTCCAATAGTCCGACGATACATATCATAGAAGAGAAACGCCCCCTTGCACAGCATGCCTGATCGTAATTCGATTTTCCGTTGATATTCAATAAAGGATAAGGGTGCATTTATTGAGAAGGTAACGACTAAGGATTTTGATCTGTCAACCATAGGAAGAGATACGGGAATTGAAAGCACCAGGAAAAAACAAAAACTTTCTCTTGAACTATTTTCGCGGAATCCAAAAGGAGCCGGAAAAGCATGACGATCTTTATGGTCGCTTTGAATCCGAGGAAGCGCCGTTGCGCTCGGAATTGCTCAGTGCCGCCCAAATGGGACAGTATGGGAAATTCCTTGCCAGATCACATTCCATAAGTCCTGAACGCAGCAAAGACAAGCTGCTACCAAGGCTGGCGGAAAACGAAGCCGTCATCAAGAGTCTTTTCGAAATACTGACGACGGCGGTTAAAAGGGAAAGTCAGATAACACCTGCGGCAGAATGGCTGCTGGACAATTATTATCTGGTTGAAGAACAGATACGCACAGCAAAAAAACACTTGCCGAAAGGCTACAGCAAGGAACTTCCTCGCATAGCCAGCGGTCCTTCGGCAGGCTATCCCAGAGTCTATGATGTCGCCCTGGAGATCGTATCTCACGGTGATGGCCGGATCGATCCTGTCGGCATGAGCCATTTCATCTCTTCCTACCAGGAAGTGACACCACTCGCGCTCGGCGAACTATGGGCGGTTCCCATCATGCTGCGGCTGGCATTGATCGAGAATCTACGCCGCGTTGCAGCACGCCTTGCCGCGACACGATCCAACCACGACCTGGCTGAAAATTGGGTCAACCGCTTCGTGGAAACAGCCGAAAACGATCCCAACAATCTGATACTGGAAGTGGCCGACCTCGCCCGTTCCGACCCCCCGATGGTCAGCTCGTTCGTCGCGGAACTGACCCGCCGCCTTCAGAGCCAGCATACCGTCCTCTCGCTCCCGCTGACATGGATTTCCCAGAGGCTGTCCGAATCAGGCATGTCGATCGAGCAGCTGATCGTCATGGAAACCCAGCAACAGGCAGCGGATCAGGTCAGCATCAGCAACAGCATCGGCAGCCTGCGGGTGCTGGGAACCATGGACTGGCGCGAGTTCGTGGAATCGATGAGCGTGGTTGAACGCATGCTGCGTACCGATCCCTCCGATGTCTACCGGAAGATGGATTTTGCGACGCGCGACAACTACAGGCATGCGGTGGAAAAAATCGCCAGAAAATGTGATTTTTCTGAAGTCGACGTGGCAGAAAAGGCCGTTCAGCTTGCACAGGAAAGCGCATCCGACACCAGTCCTTCTGAGCAGTCGGCCCATGTCGGGTTTTACCTGATCGATCAGGGCCTGCCCGTTCTCGAGAGTGCCGTTTCGATGCGCAGAACCCCGTGGGAATCCATCAAGAGATGGAATGTCTGCTCGCCATTTGTTGCGTTTGTCGGCGGCATTGGCCTATTGACCATCCTGTTCACGATCATCCTATTTTCAAACACTGAAGCGAGCATATTTCCGAACTGGCTACTGGTGCTTGTCATCATAGGCGCGCTGATCTCCACCAGCCAGCTCGCGACTGCCATCGTAAACTGGGCGGCAACGCTGGCAGCCTCCCCACGTCCCTTGCCACGCCTCGATTTCTCCAAGGGAATCCCTGACGATTGCCATACCCTCGTCGTGGTGCCTTGCATGCTTGTCAGCCTTGATGGCGTCGACAAACTGTGCGAGGACCTTGAAATCCGTTTTCTGGCCAACCGCGATCCGAACCTGAGATATTGCCTCCTTTCCGATTTCACCGATGCCGACAGCGAGACAACTGCGGAAGACAACGCGTTGCTGGAACGAGCGAAAAGCAATATCGAACAATTGAATCTCAAGTATTCCGATGATGACTATTCGCCCTTCGTGCTACTTCACCGCCCACGCCTCTGGAACGGGAGAGAAGGGAAATGGATGGGATACGAGCGCAAAAGAGGCAAGCTGGAGGATCTGAATGCCTTCTTGCGAGGCAGATCAAGGGACCGCTTCTCGGTAGTGGCAGGCAAAACCGATGAAATCGAGAGAACCCGATACGTCATCACCCTGGATACCGATACGCAACTGCTGCGCGACACGGCGCGACAATTTGTCGGAGCCATGGCACACCGACTGAACCAGGCCAGATATGACGCAAGTAAAGGGGTCGTTACCGACGGATATGGCATTCTGCAGCCACGTATTGCCTACAGTCTGCCCCGAAGCAATGCATCGACATTTGAAAGGCTGGGCAGCGGCGAGGCAGGCATCGACCCCTACACACGAACCGTCTCTGACGTCTACCAGGACATTTTCCGGCAAGGCTCCTTTATCGGCAAGGGCATCTATGATGTTGACGCCGTCGAATCGGCGCTGGCGGGCAAGATTCCCGAAAACCACGTTCTGAGCCATGACCTTCTTGAAGGATGCTATGCACGCTCAGGTTTAATGAGCGATGCCCTTCTATATGAGAAATACCCATCCCGTTATGAAACCGACGTGCTACGCCGTCATCGGTGGATCCGTGGCGATTGGCAATTGCTTCCCTGGCTTATGCCGTTCGTTCCCCGCTCAGATGAGGTATCCGACAAAAAACACAAGAGAAACTGCCTTTCCAGTCTTTCGCACTGGAAGTTGTTTGACAACCTGCGACGTAGCCTGGTGGCGCCAGCAATGGCCTTCTTGTTCGCAGCCGGTTGTCTGACTCTTCATTCCGTACTTGCCTGGACCATTGCCTTTCTCGCTATCATTTTCGTCCCTCCGGTACTGGCTTGCATAACCGATCTGGTGCGGAAATCCCCTGAAAAGCTTCTTTCCCAGCACTTCTTCTACGTCCTCGAAAATGCCAAACGACACGCTGCCAGTTCCTCGCTTTCGCTGGCATTTCTGCCATACGAGGCCTTTTTCAGCCTGGATGCAATACTGAGAACCTCGTGGCGGATGTTCGTTTCGCACAAGCATTTATTGGAATGGAATACCTACAGTGAACCGGATCAACCGATTCATTTTGACATGGCCAGCTCATATCGCTTGATGTGGTTTTCTCCTGCGTTTGCAGCAACGCTGGCCATTTCGATCTTCCTTATAAACCCGCATCCGCTGATTGTTGCTTCCCCTCTACTCTTCCTGTGGCTGCTCGCTCCCGCAGTCTCCTGGCGTATAAGCACTACCTCGATTGCCAGGGAAGAAACGCTGAGTGCGGAGCAATCCTTATTCCTGCGCATGCTGGCCCGACGAATATGGGGGTTTTTCGACGCCTATACCGGAGCAGAGGACAATTGGCTGCCTCCGGACAATATCCAGGACATGCCCTTCTATTGCAATATCGGCGACAACTGGAAACCACTGGAAAACCCGAAATCACAACCGGCCTGCG
>Ga0316613_10002819_pt1 | contig 11062 bp, 10 predicted proteins | sample OWC_soil_day10_C_2_FD_207647 | JGI IMG/M metagenome (GOLD analysis project Ga0316613, IMG submission 207647) | Wetland soil microbial communities from Old Woman Creek delta, Ohio, United States - OWC_soil_day10_CT_b | ecosystem: Environmental > Terrestrial > Soil > Wetlands | place: USA: Ohio... | reverse complement strand
CAGAGGCGCATTGCGGTCCGAACCGGTCGCCAGTACGACCAGGCCGAAGATGATCGGTACCCAGATGGCAAGTGAGAGAAGGTGATCTGACATGTCGTATCTAGCCTTTATTATTCAGTTCAAGCGCTCGCAAGCCAGAACATCCAGTAGGTGAGCAACGCAAAAACGCCAAAGATCATCGTGAAGGCGTAGTGATAAATATGCCCCGACTGGAAGACGCGCGCCAACATCGAGAATCCGCTGATAACCCGCGTTGCGCCACCGACGATCAGGCCGTCAATCACCCCGACGTCGCCGCCCTTCCACAAACCTCTGCCCAGCAAGCGCGCACCACCGGCGATGACCACTTCGTTGAACTTGTCGAAGTAGTACTTGTTTTCGAGCAGGGTGTAGATCGGGCCACATGCGGCCTTGATGGCCTTCGGAATACCTGGGCGGACAAGGTAGAAGAACCACGACAGCACGACGCCGGCAAGCGCCAGCCAGAACACCGGCGAAGTCGCTGCATGCATGGCCATGGCAAAAGCGCCGTGGAATTCTTTCGCTAGCTCCTCCATCACCGGGTGTGCTTCAGCATTGATGAAGATGGCTTTTCCGAAAAAGTCTCCATAAAGCATCGGCTGGATCGTGAGATAACCGATAAGCACCGACGGAATCGCCAGCAACACCAACGGCAAGGTAACCGTCCAAGGCGTTTCGTGCGGCTTCTGCCCAGGAGCCAAGCCATGATGTTCTTCATGCGCGTCGTCGTCAGCCACGTGATGATCGTCGCCGAGGGCCGCAGACGCCTCGGCATGGGTAACATGCGCAGTCTCATGCGCTTTGCCGAAACGCTCTTCGCCGTGGAACACGAGGAAGTACAGGCGGAACGAGTAGAAAGCAGTGACGAATACGCTGGCCATGACCGCGAAATAGGCAAAGCCCGAGCCCGCAAGATGCGACTCACCGACCGCTTCGATGATCGAGTCCTTGGAGTAGAAGCCGGCGAAGAAAGGCGTTCCGATCAAGGCCAGCGAACCGATCAGCGAGGTAATCCACGTAATTGGCATGTATTTGCGCAGGCCACCCATGTTGCGGATGTCCTGATCATGGTGCATGCCGATAATCACCGAACCCGCGGCAAGGAACAGCAAGGCTTTGAAGAAAGCGTGCGTCATCAGATGGAAGATGGCCACGGAATAAGCCGAGGCGCCCAACGCGACGGTCATGTACCCGAGCTGCGAAAGCGTCGAATAGGCAATCACGCGCTTGATGTCGTTCTGGATCACGCCCAGGAAGCCCATGAATAGCGCGGTGATCGAACCGATGATCATGACAAAGGACAGCGCCGTATCGGACAACTCGAACAAGGGCGACATGCGGGCAACCATAAAGATACCGGCAGTCACCATGGTCGCAGCATGGATCAGCGCCGAGATCGGTGTCGGACCTTCCATTGAATCCGGCAGCCAGACGTGCAATGGAACCTGCGCCGACTTACCCATCGCGCCGATGAACAAAAGGATGCAGGTCGCGCTCATCAATGAGACCGTACCCCAACTACACCCCGGAAAGAGCACAAACGTCGCATCGGCCATGGAAGGTGCTTGCTCGAAGACCGTCTTGTAGTCGAGCGAGCCGAAGTGCGCGAGAACAAGACCGATACCGAGCAGGAAGCCGAAGTCACCCACACGATTGACCAGGAAGGCCTTCATGTTGGCGAAAATGGCCGTCGGGCGCGTATACCAGAAGCCAATCAGCAGATAAGACACCAGACCCACGGCTTCCCAGCCGAAGAACAGCTGCATGAAGTTGTTGCTCATCACCAGCATCAGCATCGAGAAAGTGAACAACGCGATATAGCTGAAGAAACGGTTGTAGCCCGGATCGTCCTGCATATAGCCGACGGTATAGATATGCACCATCAGGGAAACGAAGGTGACGACCAGCATCATCGTGACGGTAAGCGGATCGATCAGGAAACCCACTTCAAATTTGTAGTCGCCGGAAGTCAGCCATTGATAGACCGGACCATTGAAACTATTTCCGGCCATCACATCCTGAAAAATGAAGACCGAAGCGATAAAAGCGATGGCGACGCCCGCGATGGCCGCGGTATGTGCCATCCAGCGTGGGATGATTCGACAGAAAAGACCTGCAATTGCCGCACCGACGAGAGGCGCCAGTGGAACCAGCAGATAGAGTGATTGCATTTCCATGTTCAACCCTTCAGGCTGTCCAGATCATCCACATGGATGCTCTTCAGGTTACGGAACAGCACGACGAGAATCGCCAGACCGATCGCCGACTCGGCAGCTGCCACAGTCAGGATGAAGAAGACGAAAATCTGTCCATCCAGATTCTGCAAGTAATGCGAGAACGCGATGAAATTCATGTTCACCGCGAGCAGCATCAGTTCGATCGACATCAAAATGATGATCAGATTTTTCCGGTTAAGGAAAATGCCGACAATGCTGATGGCAAACAGAATCGCGCCTAATATCAAAAAATGGGACAGTGTTAGCAAGATGCCTCCCTGGTTCCTTCTGCAAATGGTGGCGCTGGGCGCCACCACGTTGTGTTTTCTGGTGTCGAATATCTGTTCAAGTAAGCAAACCGTTAGTCACGGCTTTCGGACGGCATTTTCACGACGCGAACCCGATCCTTCGCCTTGACGAAGACCTGCTGCTCCGGGCTCACCGACTTGGTCTTGCGTTTGCCGCGCAGAGTCAGCGCAGCGGCCGCAACGATGCCGACAAGCAGGATGACCGAGGCTAGTTCGAACGGATAAACGTACTTCGTAAATAACAGACGCCCGACTTCCATCACGTTGCTGTACCCCGCCTCAGCCTGATGCACGCGACTTTCGGACACACCCGAGAAACGGGAGAACAGTACCAGGCCCATCTCGGCAACAACCAAGAACGCAATAAATGCACCGAGTGGCAGATAACTCCAGAAACCTTCGCGCAGGCGGTCGAGGTTGATGTCCAGCATCATTACGACAAACAGGAAGAGAACCATCACCGCGCCGACATAAACGAGGATCAGGGCGATAGCCAGGAATTCGGCTTGCAGCAGAATCCATATACCGCTCGCGCTGAAAAATGCCAACACCAGATGCAGTGCGGCATGAACCGGATTGCGCAGAGTCACGACCCGTAGACTGGCGAACACCAGGATCACGGAGAGAAAATAAAAAACGAAGGTCTTGAATTCCATCGTATCAACGCCTGTTAGCGGTATTTCGAGTCAAGTTCGCGGTCTTCGGCGATCTGCTTTTCATAGCGGTCGCCATTGGCCAGCAACATTGGCTTGGTGTAATAGAGATCGCCGCGTTTTTCACCGTGGTACTCAAAAATACGCGTCTCGACGATGGCATCAACCGGGCAGGCTTCTTCACAAAAGCCGCAAAAAATACACTTGTTCAAGTCGATGTCATAACGTGTCGTGCGTCGCGATTTCTGACCATTCTCATCTTCCCGCTCGGACGACTCGATGACGATAGCCATCGCCGGACAAACGGCCTCACAGAGCTTGCAGGCGATGCAACGTTCTTCGCCGTTCGGATAACGACGCAAGGCGTGCAGGCCACGAAAGCGGAAGCTCTGTGGTGTCTTTTCTTCGGGATAACGAACAGTGATCTTGCGGGCGAACATATAACGCCCGGTCACCGACATTCCCTTGAACAACTCCCTGAGCAGGAGGCTGTTAAAAATTTCTTTCATTGAACCCATGACTCTAGCCTCTCACTTCCAGATGTTCCACGGCGACATCATCCAGCAACCCACAACAACCAGCCAGATGAGGCACACAGGGATGAACACTTTCCAGCCGAGACGCATGACCTGATCGTAGCGAAAGCGCGGGAAGGTGGCGCGAATCCAGAAGAAGAAACACACGATCGCGAATATCTTGGCAAACAACCACAGGATACTGTCCGGCAAGAAGCCGAAGGGTGACAACCAGCCACCGAGGAACAACAAGGCCGCCATGGTCGAACACAGGATCATGGCGCCATATTCAGCCAACTGGAACACCGCAAACGCCATACCTGAATACTCGACGTGAAAGCCGACAATCTCTGACTCGCCTTCGGCCAAGTCAAACGGCGCACGATTGGATTCGGCAACGATCGAAACCATATAGACAACGAACATCGGCAGCAGCGGCAACCAGTTCCATGAGAGGAACCCCAAACCCATGTCGGCAAAACGACCGTGCGCTTGCGTCCTGACGATGTCACCCAGATTCAGGCTGTTCGACACCATCAATACAACGACCAGCGCAAGCCCCATCGAGACTTCGTAGGAAATCAACTGCGCCGCTGAACGCATGCTGCCCAGAAAGGCATACTTGGAGTTGGACGACCATCCTGCAAGGATGATGCCGTAGATGCTTATCGATGTCACCGCCATGATGTAGAGCAGGCTGGCGTTGATATTGGCCAGCACCATCACGTCATCGAACGGAACCACGGCCCAAGCAATAAGCGCTGGCGCAAATCCAAATACCGGCGCCAGCAGGAAAACCGCCTTGTCCGCGCCTGCCGGAATGACCACTTCCTTGAGCATGAGCTTGAGGCCATCGGCAATCGGCTGAATCAATCCCCACGGACCGACACGATTCGGACCGATACGCGCCTGCATCCAGCCAATGACTTTGCGTTCGCAGAACGTCACATAGGCAATGACGAAAAGCAGTGGCGCAATGATGAGAACGACCTTGATGACCGTCCACACGACCAGCAGGATATCCGACCACGCAGATCCGAACAAATTCTGGCCCAGTTGCAGAACCCAGTCCAAGTAGGGAATCAGGAAACCCGGCAGCAATTGCTGTAGCGTTTCGACCATCATGCACGCTCCACGTTAATTGGTCCGAACATGTCGCCGAGTGACGCCATCGAGGCATGCGCAGCGGACACTCGAATGCATCCTGGCGGTATGGACTCGTCGACCTTGGCGTTCAACAAGGCCTCGCCCGCTCCTTGCTTGACCCGTACGGGCGACCCATCGGAAATCCCGGTCTGTGCCAGCGTCGCTGCACTCATGCGTGCCGTCGGAGCCACCGCATCGCTCGACTGCTGCAAGGACTCGGCACGGCGGACCAACGCGTCGGCGAAATAAATCGGCACGTCTGCGATGCGTTGCAGCCCGGCACCCGAAGCCGTCAGGGAGAGTTCAACACCGCTAACCGCGTTGTCGAGACCAGCAACAAATGCAGTACCCGGCGCAAGGATCGCATCACGAATCTGTTCACTTGAGTCGTAACCGAAATCCGGGATGTCCAGAACATTCCCCAGAACCCGCAGGACCTTCCAGGCCGGACGCGTATCGCCCAAGGGGCGGCAAACACCGTTGAAGCTCTGTACGCGTCCCTCGGTATTCACAAAGGACCCCGAAGTCTCGGTAAAAGGCGCCACTGGCAGAAGAACGTCCGCATAATCGAGCGCCGCTTCATGCTTGAACGGTGTCAGCATGACGACCAGCGCCGCCTGTTTGAGCGCGGCCAGCGCCAGTTGCGGGTTATAGCAATCGAGCTCCGGTTCAAGGCCAAGCAGGACATAGGCCTTGCGCGGTTGCGCAAACATCTCGTAGGCGTTAAGCGCTGTCGGCAGGGCTTGTGCGACATAGCCCCCGACACTGTTCGCCGCTTCGCCAATGAAACCGAAGCGGGCGCCGGTCAATGCAGCGAGTTGAGCGGCGAGAGCATGGAGCTGTGCCGCCTGGGCACTTTGCTCAGCCACGTTGCCGAGGAAAATCGCGCGCTTTTCACCTGCGAGCAAGCTTTCGGCAATCGCCCGGGATTTGGCACAGGGCTCGGCCGACTCCAGACCGGTCGGAACGGCAACTTGTTTAAGCACGGCGACGGCCTTTACGACACCGGCCAATGCACGGGTCAATTCATCAGGCGCTACCGTCAATTGGGTATGCAGGTTGATCAGCGGATCGTCACCGGTCACCGAAAGCAGGCTGACTTTGCCCGATTTCTTGGCCAGTTGACGCAGGCGCTGGGCAAACAGCGGATGATCCTTGCGCAGGAAACTGCCAACGACCAATGCCGCATCAAGGTTCTTGATTTCCGACAACTGAAGACCAAGCCACGGAATACCCCCCGACTTGCCATCGACCGAAAAATCGCGGCGGCGCGGACGAAAATCGATATTTCCGGATCCCAGACCACGCGTCAATTTCTGCAACAAGTAGAGTTCTTCAAGCGTCGAAGTCGGCGAAGCCAGCGCAGCGATCGCCTCACCCCCGTGGGTCTTGGCCACATCCTTCAGCGCATGCGAGACATAATCGAGCGCGACGTTCCATTCCACTTCACGCAAGGCCCCATCGACACGGATCATCGGTTTCAGCAAGCGCTCGCTGGAGTTCAGCCCTTCATAGGAGAAACGATCCTTGTCGGAAATCCAGCACTCGTTGACGTCTTCGTTCTCGCGCGGAAGAACGCGCATGACGCGATTGTTCTTGACCTGAACGGTAAGGTTGGAACCCAGGCTGTCGTGCGGGGCAATCGACTTGCGGCGCGACAACTCCCAGCTCCGGGCCGAATAGCGGAATGGTTTGGAGGTCAAGGCACCGACCGGACACAGATCGATCATGTTGCCCGACAACTCGGAATCAACGGTGCGCCCGACAAAGGTCTGAATCTCGGAATGCATATTGCGGTTGGCCATGCCCAGTTCCATGACGCCCGCGATTTCCTGACCGAACCGGACGCAGCGCGTGCAATGAATGCAACGCGACATCTCCTGCATCGAGATCAACGAACCGACGTTCTTCTGGAACACGACGCGCTTGGCTTCCTGATAACGCGAAGCGCTACCGCCGTAACCGACGGCCAGATCCTGTAGCTGACATTCGCCACCCTGGTCACAGATCGGACAGTCGAGCGGGTGGTTGATGAGCAGGAACTCCATCACGCCCTTCTGGGCATTGACCGCTAGTTCGGAATGCGTAAACACCTTCATGCCAGCCGTTACCGGCGTGGCACAAGCCGGCAGAGGCTTCGGTGCTTTTTCGACCTGAACCAGACACATGCGGCAGTTGGCCGCAATGGAGAGCTTCTTGTGGTAGCAGAAATGCGGAATGTAGGCACCGACAAGCTGAGCGGCATCCATGATGGTGCTGCCCGCTGGAACCTGCGTCTGTTTGCCGTCGATTTCAATATCTAGCATAGCGCTGCCTTAGACCGTTGCCTTGAAGAAGCCACTTCCGGCGCGCTGAACATCGAGCGGAACCAGGCACTTCTTATGTTCAATGTGGTACGCAAATTCGTCTCGGAAATGCTTGATGAAACTCTGCACCGGCATCGACGCCGCATCACCGAGAGCGCAAATCGTGCGCCCCATGATGTTGGTCGTCACGCTGCCGAGCAAATCAAGATCATCGGCACGTCCCTGGCCGTTCTCGATGCGATGGACGACCTTGTACATCCAGTTGGTGCCTTCACGGCACGGCGTACATTGACCACAGGACTCTTCGTAATAGAAGAAGGAAAGCCGTTCAAGCGCCTTCACCATGCAGGTCGTTTCGTCCATCACGATGACTGCACCAGAACCCAGCATCGAACCCGCCTTGCTGATGGAGTCATAGTCCATCGTGCAGTCCATCATGATCTCGCCGGGCAGTACCGGTGAAGATGAACCACCAGGGATGCAACCCTTGAGCTTGCGTCCGCCGCGCATGCCGCCCGCCATCTCCAGCAAGGTCGAAAACGGCGTACCCAGGGGGATCTCGTAATTCCCTGGCTTATTGACATGGCCGGAGATCGAGAACAGTTTGGTGCCACCGTTGTTGGCCTTTCCTGCCTCAAGGAACGCCTCGGCGCCCATGTTCAGAATGAACGGTACCGCAGCGAAAGTCTCGGTGTTGTTGATCGTCGTCGGCTTGCCGTAAAGACCAAAGCTGGCCGGGAACGGCGGCTTGTAGCGCGGCTGCCCCTTCTTGCCTTCGATCGATTCCAGCAGTGCGGTTTCTTCACCACAGATATAGGCGCCATAGCCGTGATGGGCAAAAAGCTCGTAGCTGAACTCGCTGCCGAGAATGTTCTTGCCGATGAACCCGGCGGCGCGCGCCTCATCAAGCGCTTCCTCGAACCGCTTGTAGACTTCCCAGACCTCACCGTGGATGTAGTTGTATCCACGCGCTGCGCCCATCGCGTAACCGGCGATGATCATTCCTTCGATGACGGCATGCGGGTTGAACAGCAGGATGTCGCGATCCTTGAACGTACCCGGTTCGCCTTCGTCAGAATTGCAGACGACGTACTTGTCACCGACAAACGCCTTGGGCATGAAGCTCCACTTGAGCCCAGTCGGAAAACCCGCACCGCCGCGACCCCGCAGAACCGATTTCTTGATCTCCGCCGTCACCTGATCCGGAGCCGTTTTGTCAGCCAGAATTCGTTTGAGTGCTGCGTAGCCGCCGCGCTTGACGTAATCGTCAAGTCGCCAAGCCTTATTGCCGTCGAGACCGACAGTAAGTATCGGATTGATTGCACCGAGGATCGCCATTATTCAAGCTCCGCCAGCAGTTTGTCGATTTGCTCGGGCAGCATCGAACTGCACATACGACGATTGTTGACCAGCATCACCGGTGCATCGCCACATGCACCCATGCACTCGCCCTGCTTAAGCGTGATCCTGCCGTCCGACGTCGTTTCGTTGTAATCGATGCCCAATTTCGTCTTGAGATACTCGCCGGCATCGACGGCGCCGGACAACATGCACGGCAGATTGGTACACACGGTCAACTTGTATTTTCCGACCGGTTTCAAGTCATACATGTTGTAGAAACTGGCAACTTCATAAGCGGCAATGGGCGCCATACCGAGATAATCGGCAACCGCCTCGATCGCCTCGCTAGACAACCAGCCCTGCTCTTCCTGAACGATTGCCAGTGCCGCCATCACCGCGGACTGTTTCTGATCCGACGGATACTTGGCGATCTCACGATCAATTTTCTTCTGCGATTCTGCCGTCAACATTAGCGGTCAACCTCACCAAAAACGATGTCTATTGAACCGACCATCGTGACCACGTCGGCGATCATGTGCCCCTGCACCAGTTCATTCATGGACGACAGATGGGTAAAGGCCGACGAGCGAATCTTCAAGCGATAGGGTTTGTTTGCGCCGTCCGAAATCGCGTAGATACCGAACTCGCCTTTCGGATGCTCGATAGCCGAATAGGCCTGGCCTTCAGGCACATGGATACCTTCCGTGCACAGCTTGAAGTGGTGGATCAGCTCTTCCATGTTTGACTTCATGCTTTCGCGCGGTGGCGATGCAACCTTGAAGTTATCCGTAATCACCGGCCCGGGGTTGGCACGCAGCCATTCGATACATTGCTTGATGATGCGATTGGACTGGCGCATTTCTTCGACGCGCACCAGGTAACGGCTGTAGCTGTCGCCATTGACCCCCACCGGGATATCGAAATCGACGCGGTCATAAACCGCATACGGCTGCTTCTTGCGCAGATCCCATTCGATTCCCGAACCGCGTAGCATGGCGCCGCTGAAGCCCAATTGCATGGCCCGTTCGGGCGAGACAATACCCACATCGACCAGACGCTGCTTCCAGATCCGGTTGTCGGTCAACAGCGTTTCATAGTCGTCGACCAGACTCGGGAAACGGTTGGTGAAATCCTCCAGGAAATCAAGCAACGAGCCACTGCGCGCCGCGTTGACTTCCTTCAGTTTAGCCGCGCTCTTCCATTTTGATGCTTTGTATAGGGGCATGCTATCCGGCAGATCACGATAAACGCCACCCGGCCGATAGTAAGCCGCGTGCCAGCGCGCGCCTGAGACGGCCTCATAGCAATCCATCAGATCTTCGCGCTCGCGGCAGCCGTAAAGCATCATGCTCAGCGCGCCAACGTCAAGCCCGTGCGAACCGACAAACATCAGGTGATTCAGGATGCGCGTCACCTCGTCGAACATAACGCGAATGTATTGCGCACGAATCGGAACTTCGATGCCGACCAACTTCTCGATCGCCAAACAGTACGCATGCTCATTGCACATCATCGACATGTAGTCGAGACGATCCATGTACGGAACCGACTGTATCCAGGTTTTGGTTTCCGCCAGCTTCTCGGTGGCACGGTGCAACATGCCGATATGCGGATCGGCACGCACCACGACTTCGCCGTCGAGTTCAAGCACCATGCGCAACACACCGTGCGCGGCCGGGTGTTGCGGCCCGAAGTTCAGCGTGTAATTCTGTATATCAGCCATTTTCTACGTCCCCGTAGCTTTCTTCCCGAACGATTCGCGGCGTGATTTCACGCGGCTCGATACTCACCGGTTGATAAATCACGCGCTGTTGTTCGGCGTCGTAGCGCATCTCGACATAACCGTAGATCGGAAAATCCTTGCGGAAAGGGTGACCAACGAAGCCGTAGTCGGTCAATATCCGGCGCAAATCAGGGTGCCCTGGAAAAACAATCCCGAACAGATCGAAAGCTTCGCGCTCGAACCAATTCACCGAATTCCAGACCGAAACGATCGACGGAAGCGATGGGAAGCCGTCGTCAGGAGCAAAACAACGCACACGCAGGCGCCAGTTGTGCGTTATCGAAAGTAGATGGCTCACGGCAGCGAAACGCTTGCCTGCCCATTCGCCATTGCCGTAGGCCGAATAATCAACGCCGCAAAGATCGATCAATTCTTCAAAACGCAGCTCCGGTTCATCGCGCAGGGCCGTCATCACGTCGAGATAATCGGAGGCATCCACATCGACGGTGATTTCACCCAAAGCAACTTGAAGCGACTTGACTCGATCTCCGAGATGTTTTTGCAGGTTCTGGCTAAGCACTTCAAGCTTGGCGGACATGACGAAATCTCGAATAATTTATCGGGCGATGGTACTGGTACGGCGAATCTTGTTCTGCAACTGGATCAAGCCATAGACCAACGCTTCTGCGGTCGGAGGGCAGCCCGGAACATAGATATCGACAGGAACGATGCGATCACATCCGCGCACGACCGAATAAGCGTAATGGTAATAACCACCGCCATTGGCACAGGACCCCATGGAAATCACCCAGCGCGGCTCTGCCATCTGGTCA
>Ga0316613_10002817_pt1 | contig 11066 bp, 10 predicted proteins | sample OWC_soil_day10_C_2_FD_207647 | JGI IMG/M metagenome (GOLD analysis project Ga0316613, IMG submission 207647) | Wetland soil microbial communities from Old Woman Creek delta, Ohio, United States - OWC_soil_day10_CT_b | ecosystem: Environmental > Terrestrial > Soil > Wetlands | place: USA: Ohio... | reverse complement strand
CGTGGAGAAACTAAGAAGTATAAGCTATTGACGTATAGTGCATTTGTCACGGTTTTCCCTCACTTGATAGCTGGCCCCATCTTGTATCACAAAGATATGATACCCCAGTTTTCAAAGATAAAGAACTTTGTATTTTCTTATAAAAATATGGCTTTGGGAATTACTATGTTTAGTATCGGGTTATTCAAAAAAGTGGTTATTGCCGATACGTTGGCTCCGTGGGTAAAAGTGATATTTGAAAATGCTGATAAGGTTACATTTATGGAAGCGTGGGCTGGGGCACTGGGATATACATTGCAGTTGTACTTCGACTTTTCAGGGTATTCCGAGATGGCAGTCGGATTGGGTCTGATGTTTAACTTTAAGCTTCCTAATAACTTTAATGTTCCATATAGAGCAACATCTATTATTGATTTTTGGCGTAGATGGCACATGAGCTTATCGGCCTTTTTGAGAGATTATCTATACATTCCCTTAGGCGGTAATAGGCAGGGCCCATTTTATAAATACCGCAATTTAATGATAACAATGTTACTAGGCGGTCTATGGCATGGCGCAGGCTGGACTTTTGTAATTTGGGGTGGTTTGCATGGTATATATTTGGCCATCAATCACTTATGGCGGTGGGCTGGATTTACTCTACCAAAGGTAGTAGCCTGGCTGCTCACAATTACCAGTGTTGTTTTTGCATGGGTGGTTTTTAGAGCTAACTCTGTGACTGATGCTTATAGTATTTGGGAAGCCATGCTGGGCTTAAAAGGAATATTGTTGCCTGTAGAGTGGTCCCATTATATTCATATGACCCCAGGACAGTTTGTAGAATTGCAATACCTTTCTGGTGGAGGCGGGTTAAAGGAAATATATATAATCCTATTATTCATGTTACTTGCCTTATGTGAAAATCAATTCCAAAAGAGAAAATTTGAACCTTCTATAAGGTGGTTTTGCTTCGTTATTGTGATTCTAAGTTGGAGTATATTTTCCCTTGGCAAAGTTTCCGAATTTCTATATTTTCAATTTTAATGTACGAGGATAAAAATGACGTATAAGCGATTTACCAGGTCGATGATAGTATATTCTCTTGCCATATTTCTAGTGAACGTTATACTATGGAATACACTAACAATAAAAGTATTTGAACAAGAAAAGGTCACTGGGCATGGCGATTTGGCACGGCTTGGCTACTTCAAAGTTGCTCCGGCGATAACACAGCAAAGAGAGAAGTCTAGCTATACTCATATTGAATTCGCTGATTATATTAGAGGCGGTAACTTCAACCAACAAATAGATGTTTTAACTATTGGAGATTCTATTTTTAATGGAGTCGGAGGTTCCTATTTTCAAGATATTTTAGCATCGGATTATAAATATAATGTTTTAAATGTTGGAACAATGCCAGATTATAATGCGTTAGAAATGGTGGCTGTTTTATTAAATAGCGGTTATTTGGATAGAATCTCGCCTAAGGTGATCATAGTAGAGTCAATTGAGCGCGAATGTATTAAGCGTTATGGAGAAAGGGTGGACTTTAGCAGTTCCAAATATCAAGTTTCAAAGGAGCAAGTAGATCAGTACTTCACACAGGAGAGTATAGTAAAGCCTAATACAAGCTCTATCTTCGATGAGCGGATGTACGAAGCAAATAGAAAATACCTTACTTCAATGTTTAACATGCTTACAAATAAAGGAAACTTGACATATATGGTTAAATACACAAAGCTGACAAAGCCGTTATTTTCAAATCCTGGACAGGAGACGCTTTTATTATATTATTATGAGGATGAAAGAAATATTAAAAACGTGGATAAACAAAAGGTACAAAATGTTAACGATAATTTAAATACGATATCGGAAATGGTGGGTAATAAAAAAATTCAATTTTCGTTTTTGTTGGCGGTGGATAAATATGATCTTTATTCTAAATTTATAGCAAACAAGGCCGTAACAGATAATCCACTGTTTCCGTATATGAGAGAGTTAGAAAAGAACTATATTTTTATTGATACCAAGAACATATTGGATCAGGAAGTGACAAAGGGAGAAAAAGATATATATTGGCTAGATGATACCCATTGGACTTGGAAAGGGCAGGAGAAAGTTGCAAATCAATTAGTGAAAAGATTTAATTTTTAAAGACTTTGATAAACTGAACCAGAAGTTACTATATTAAAAAGTTTGAGAGGCATAAATATGAGAATTGTAGTAATCGGGCAAATACACTACAACTATTCGGCAAGTACCGTAAAAAGCTTGCAAGAACTTGGACATGAGGTCATGTTTATAGAAATGGTAGAATTCTATAAACAATGCAGTTATACCGAAAGGAAATTATATAAATTAGGGTTAAAGTCTTTAGAAACAAAATATGATCAAGCTTGGAATGATAACCTGATCAAGGCTTGCAGTAAATTTAAACCGGATATGATTTTGGCTCTAAATGGAATTATGATGATTAAAGAGTATGCATTGGAAAAATTACGCAGTTTAGGAATTAAGCTCTCTGTGTGGTTACTTGATAGTGTTAAAAGATTACCACTTTATGAAAGTAGGATAATTTATTTCGATGAAATTATTTGTTTTGAAGAAAGCGATTTATTATATTTAAAAGACAAATATGGTTTAACGGCTTACTATTGTCCTGTAGGTTTTGAGGAAGAAGCCTACTATCCTGATGACAAAATAGAACGCGATATTGACATTTCTTTTGTGGGCAATCCTACTGAAAACCGCTTAAAGATTTTAAATAATATTGCGCAATATGCATTTGAAAACGCTCTAAATATGCATGTTCAAGGAGTATATTGGGATAAAAAATATTTTTGGAAAAAGAAAAAATTTATTAATAAGAATCCAAAGCTAGTGCCATATGTACATAATTTTATTGTTTCATCTAGGGAAGCCGCAGAAATATATAGACGTTCCAAGATATGCTTAAATATACACGTTCTCGATCACGAAGGGATTAATCCTAGAACCTTCGAAATTCTTGGAACTCGTTCTTTTCAACTAATGGACAACCGTAAAACTAAAAACATGGTTCGGCCCGGGGCTGACTTAGTTACCTATGATAATACTACTGATTTATTAAATAAAATTGGTTATTATCTTGCAAATGAAGAAGAAAGAAAAACTATAGCAAATAATGGATATAACTGGGTTAAAGGAAAATTTTCAATGAAGGAAATGGTAAAAAAAATTGTCTGCAAGGAATTTGATTAAGGTTACAGGAGTAATAAAATGAATGATAAAACAATTTGTTTTATAACTTGTACAAACAATCGGGAATTATACAATAAATGTTTGGAACACATTAATAAATTAATTATGCCGGATGGCTATACAATAGACATTGTTGCAATTGAAGATGCTAAAAGTATAACGAGTGGATATAATCGGGCTATGGTTAAAAGTGATGCAAAGTATAAAGTTTATTTGCATCAAGATACTTATATTATAAATGAAAATTTTATATCGGATATTTTAGACATTTTCCAAAATGCTCAAATTGGAATGATTGGCATGGTTGGAGCAGCGAATATTCCTTACACCGGTGCGTGGGGGGATTCAAAACACAGATATGGTAAAGTAATTGAAAGTTCACATCTAGAAACAAAAGAATTAGCGTTATTAGAATGGGACGAAGTTGTTGATGCGTATCAACTTGTAAAGTGTATTGATGGTTTAATTATGATTACTCAATATGATATACAATGGCGGGAAGATATCTTTGATGGATGGGATTACTATGATGCATCGCAATCTGTTGAATTCTGTAAAGCTGGCTACCATGTATGTGTGCCAAAGCAAAATGAACCATGGTGCATTCATGATTGCGGCAATTTAAACCTGCAGAATTTTGATAAATACCGGGATATATTCCTAAAAGTATATGCCCGTGACCTTTATACTGTTGGTAACTTAATGCCTATACTTTATAAATTAAAGAAGAAACTGCGGTTATGCCAAAAGAAAGTAGAAATGTTTGTTAAGGGTAAAATAAAATCAAAAATTGAGAAATAGTAATTACCAATCTCTGAAATATTAAATAGCACCAAAATGATTGATTTGGTAGTAATACTTTTTGCAATAAATTATGTAAAGGGGGTAAAACAGTGAAAACGACTATATATATTGCCTGCCATAAGGAATATTGGAATCCAAATAATATTTGTTATCAAAGGATTCATGTTGGTGCCGCTAATTCAAATAGTAAACTGGCAACTCTATGTGATGATACTGGGGACTCTATCTCAATCAAAAATAAAAATTACTGTGAACTTACAGGGCTATATTGGATATGGAAAAATGATAAGGTAAGCGATATTGTAGGACTTTGCCATTATCGCCGATACTTTGCTTTTAAAGAAGAAAAAAATTTTATTGCAGAAGTTATTGCGGGGATAAAAAATAAAGGATATATCGAAAAAATAGTAGATCCGGTTGAAATAGAAAGATATTTTGATTGCTATGATATTATATTACCTGTGCCAGAAGTCTTTAATGAGAGTATAAATGAACAATACTGTGATTGCCATGATGCAGATAATTGGAGCGTTTTAAGAGATATAGTTAAGACTTTGTTTCCAGAATATGCAGTATCCATGGAAAGTGTATTTAAGGGCAGGCGAATGTATCCATATAATATGTTTGTTATGAAAAAAAGTACTTTTGATGGGTATATGAAATGGTTATTTGCGATCTTAGAGAGGGTAGAAGAACTGATAACTATTGGTTCAGACCCTTACCAGTCAAGAGTACTTGGATTTATGGGTGAAAGGTTGCTCAATCTTTATGTGTATCATCATAGATTACGGGTGAAAGAAATGCCGATAGTATTTATTGATGATAACCAAGGCGGTATTAAATATCGGGAAAAAGGATGGAGACGAGTAATCAGAGAGTTTATAGGTAAATAAAGTAGGGCAGTACCTATACGATAACTATATTACTAAATGGGAGATGGCAAAATGAATATTGCAATAATTGGGACTGGCTACGTTGGGCTTGTTACAGGAACATGTTTCGCCGAGATTGGCCACGATGTCTATTGTGTAGATGTTGACGAAACTAAAATTAATAATTTGAAGCAGGGAATAATACCAATTTATGAGCCTGGACTAGAAGAAATGGTAAAATCTAATGCAAGAGAAGGTCGGTTAAAATTTACTACAAGTATAGAAGAAGCAGTACAGCAGAGTTTATTTGTATTCATCGCGGTGGGCACTCCAGCTGATGAAGAAGGAAATGCCAATTTATCCTATGTAATTAATGTTGCAAAGGAAATAGGGGCAGTATCATATGATTATAAAATAGTAGTTGATAAATCCACAGTTCCAGTAGGCACAGCAAGCCTAGTTAAAAAAGTAATTCAAGAAGAAGTTGCTAAACGTTCCGATGTGCGTAATTTTGAGTTTGATGTGGTCTCTAACCCGGAATTTTTAAAAGAAGGGGCTGCAATTGACGATTTTATGAAGCCGGATCGAATCGTTATTGGCACTGATAATGTGAGAACCGGGCAGTTGATGAAGGAACTGTATGCTCCATTTATTAGAAATGGTCATCCGGTAATAATAATGGATATTGCGTCTGCTGAGATTACAAAGTATGCCGCTAACTGCATGTTGGCAACGCGTATTAGTTTTATGAATGAAGTTGCCCGTATTTGCGATGCCGCTGGGGCTGATGTTGAAGCAGTGCGGCAGGGGATTGGTTCAGACTCCCGGATTGGTATGGCTTTCCTGTACCCTGGAATAGGCTATGGGGGGTCGTGCTTTCCCAAAGATGTTCAAGCGATGATAAAAACTGCTACCAAGCTGGGTGTTGAAACTAAAATATTAAATTCTGTAGAAGAAGTCAATAAAAAACAAAAGAAACGACTAGTAGAAATGATAGTAGAGAAATATGGTGATGATTTGTCCGGGTATAAGTTTGCTGTATGGGGGCTAGCCTTTAAACCTAAGACGGATGATATGCGAGAAGCTCCTTCGATTGATACTATTAATGAATTAGTATCAAGGGGGGCTAAGATTCAAGCTCATGATCCGATTGCTATGAATGTAGCAAAGGCAATTTTTACAAATATAGATAATATTACTTTCTTTGATAATAATTATGATGCTCTACAAAATACAGATGCTTTGCTATTAATTACTGAATGGAACAGTTATCGTCGCCCGGATCTGGAAAAAATGAAAAAACTGATGAATGAAGCCGTTGTCTACGATGGAAGAAATCAGTATGATCCAAGAATAATGAGAGACGCAGAGTTTGAGTATCATTGTATTGGAAGGAAAACGCATAATGGATAAAAAACGCATTTTGGTAACTGGCGGAGCTGGATTTCTCGGTTCGCATTTGTGCGAACGTTTGCTAGTACAAGGGCATGAAGTTATATGTGTGGATAATTATTTTACTGGAAGTAAAGAGAATATTAAGCATTTACTTGGTAACCAAAACTTTGAAGTGATACGGCATGACGTTACACAGTCTTTATTCGTTGAAGTGGACCAAATATACAACTTGGCATGCCCGGCATCTCCGGTGCATTATCAGCATAATCCCATTAAAACAATAAAAACAAGCATAATAGGTGCTATGAATATGCTTGGTTTAACAAAAAGGGTTGGCGCACGAATTTTACAGGCTTCTACCAGCGAGGTTTATGGTGATCCGGAAATACATCCTCAGCCGGAGAGTTACCGGGGATGTGTAAATCCTATCGGCCCTCGTGCTTGCTATGATGAAGGAAAACGTTGCGCGGAAACTCTGTTTTTTGAGTATCACCATCAGCATAAAATAGATATTAAAGTAATCCGCATTTTTAATACGTATGGACCGCGAATGAACCCTGATGATGGCAGGGTGGTAAGCAACTTTATTGTCCAGGCTCTAAAAGGGGAGCCGATTACAGTATATGGTGATGGAAAGCAGACACGGTCGTTCTGCTATATGGATGATTTGATTACTGGAATGATTGCAATGATGAACAGTCAGGCCGGTTTTACGGGACCAGTGAATCTGGGAAACCCAGGGGAATTTTCCATGCTGGAGTTAGCTGAAAAAGTTATAGCGCTGACGGGAAGCAGTTCAAAAATTGTGCATAATCCTTTACCGGTAGATGATCCGCTACAGCGTAAGCCAGATATATTCTTAGCCAAGAGAGAGCTAGGGTGGCAGCCGACTATAAATTTGGACGAAGGGCTTAAGAAAACCATTCAATACTTCTCTGCAATACTTGGGGGGAGGAAGTAGTTATGAGCAAAAATGTTCTTGTTACTGGCGGAGCCGGTTATATTGGTAGCCATGCGTGCAAGGCACTGGCCAAGGCCGGCTATAATCCTATAGTGTATGATAATTTAATTTATGGACATAAGTGGGCCGCTAAGTGGGGACCACTTGAAATTGGAGATATTCTTGATAGCAATCGATTAGACGAAGTAATTAAAAAATATCAGCCAGAAGCGGTGATGCACTTCGCTGCTTATGCTTATGTTGGGGAATCTGTAAAAGATCCTGCAAAATATTATCGTAATAATGTAACTGGAACGATAACATTACTTGAGGCCATGAAAAAAGGCGGCATTGATAAAATTATTTTTTCAAGTACTTGTGCAACTTATGGTATTCCGACGCAAGTTCCTATTTGTGAGGATCATTCTCAGAACCCAATCAATCCTTATGGATGGTCGAAGCTAATGATTGAACAGATTTTGAGAGACTTTCATATGGCGTATAGTATACGGTCTGTGGCACTTCGGTATTTTAATGCCGCTGGTGCGGACCCTGATGGGGAGATTGGGGAAAGGCATAATCCTGAAACGCATTTAATTCCGTTAGTGTTAGAGGCTGCAGCAGGACGACGCCCGAACATTGCAATATTCGGTACTGATTACCCTACAACAGACGGCACATGTATACGAGACTATATTCATGTTCGTGATTTAGCCGATGCGCATGTCATGGCACTGAACTATCTTTATAAAGAGAATAAATCAACGGCTTTTAATCTTGGAAACGGAAGTGGTTTTTCCGTAAGAGAAATTATAGAGATTTCTCGGAAAGTCACTGGGAAGAAAATACAAATTGTTGAAATGGAGCGAAGAGCAGGTGATCCAGCCATTTTAGTAGGCAATGCAGCAAAAATTGAAAGTCAATTAGGATGGCGGCCACAGTTTTCGGATATAGCGACGCAGATCACTCATGCCTGGGAGTGGATGAACTCATTTAAATGATAATTGGACACCTTATACTGATAATGCAGTTGTACGGTATATAAAGGAGTGACAAAAAATCAATGTTTGATTATTTAATCGTAGGTGCTGGCTTTGCGGGATGTGTATTAGCCGAACGTATTGCAACACAATTGAATAAAAAAGTACTTATTGTTGAGAGAAGGAATCACATCGGCGGTAATGCCTATGATTATTATGATAATAATGGAGTGTTAGTGCATAAGTACGGCCCGCACATATTTCATACAAATTACAAAAAAGTTTTTGATTTTTTAAGCCAGTTTACGGATTGGCGTATATACGAACATAGAGTACTGGCCAGTGTGGATGGAATGAAAGTACCCATTCCCATTAATATGAACACTTTAAATCAGTTATATGGGTTGAATCTTTCCGGTTCTACGGATGTAGAACATTTTTATGATAGTGTACGTGTGAACATTGAAAACCCTTTGAATGCTGAGGAAATGGTGATAAGTAAAGTTGGCAAGGAATTATATGAGAAATTCTTTAAAGGATATACCATTAAACAATGGGATATTGATCCTAGGGAGCTGGCAGCGTCTGTAACAGCGCGTATTCCGACGCGTATGAATAAAGATGATCGGTATTTTACGGATAAATATCAGGCTATCCCTAAACATGGTTATACGGCTATGTTTATTAACATGATAAATCACCCCAATATTTCTGTATTGTTACAAACAGACTATAAAAACATTATTCGAAAACTATCTTTTGATAAAGTCATATATACTGGGCCAATTGATGAGTTTTTTGATGGTGTACATGGTGTTTTACCTTACCGCAGTTTGAATTTCGTATATGAATATTTTGAACAGGAACAGTTTCAACAAACGGCTCAGATTAACTACCCAAACGAATATGACTTTACCAGAATTACAGAATATAAACATATAACTGGGCAAGAATGTAAAGGTACAACGATTGCCTACGAGTATTCAATTTCTGCAGGACCCCAACAGGAGAAATACTATCCAATACCGGCAGAACAAACAGAAATTTTGTATAATCTATATAAAAATGAGGCGGAAAAAGTGGGAAATACCATATTCTGCGGTAGATTAGCAGAATATAAATATTATAATATGGATCAGGTTGTCAACAAAGCTTTGGAAGTATTCAAAACAAGGATAGCAAAATGAATAGATTAGTGTAGAACAGGTGAATTTATATTGAAGATTATTTCCAGCGATTAGGAGACGAGGATGGAATGAATTTAAAGAAATGGTATTATTTAAGATTTAAATCTCATAGAATGCCAGACTGTATACATGTTTTTGGTACGTTTCCTAATATTAGCTATGTAGAATATAAAGGGTGCCAAACACGTAATCCGTCTACAATTACATTAGTGCAAGAAACAATAAAAATAAATGCTGAGCTGTTTGAAAATAAGAAGTTAGACTTTTTTATTTATACAGAAGATCGGTCAGAAGACGCAGAGCGATTACGTAAAAAACTTAATCTCAAAACAATTTTTGCTTTTCATACTACACCGCAGCTAAAAGATACAGTTATTCCAATCCCGGATTTTACATATATAGGGTGGCCGGAATGTGGACTTACAACATGGGAAGAGGTAGTAGCAAGTTGCCATGAGAGAGCTAGTAAGCCTTATGATATGGAACAGTGTTTTTGGATTGGAAATGTTAGCATGCATAAAACTAGAGAAGTTTTATGTGAATTGGCTGAACAGTATCCTCAGTTATTAAAAGCGGTTGGAATGGGCTGGAAAAGTAATACGATTAATTTTAATGCGGATACAATGACAACACAGTATGTTTCTTTGCCAGATCATGCTAAGTACAAATTCCTGATTGACATTCGAGGGTTGGGTTGGAGTGGGAGATTAAAATTCTTATTGCATTTAAAACGGCCTATCATTATTGTAGATCGTCCGTATCAAGAATTTTATTTTCCATACCTGAAACCGTTTCAGAATTATATTCCAGTGCAAGCCGACTTATCCGATTTTATTGAAAAACTCAAATGGCTTAATGAAAATAAAGAAGAATATAGGAAAATTTGTCTTGAAACAGAAAAGTTCGCTCAACAATATTTATCGAAAAAGTTCGCAATGAAATATTTATGTGAAATGATTCAACAATATGGGATAGTTAAAAAGATTTTTCTGAATGAAAGCAAGCAAAAAGGACAAGTTGTAGCTCAATCGAAGAATGAATTAACAATATAATTATCGAAAGGAGCAAGCAACACGTCAAAAGAATTATAGTGTTGAATGAGAAAATCACCAAGGGTCTCATTCTACCAATCAGCTAGTTAAAGAAAAAGCGAATGAAAACTATTGAATAGTGGCGAAACCGTCCCTTGCAGGGCGGGAAATACCCTTATATTTATGCTGACGGAAATTACCTGTGGCGCAATATGAAAACCTAAGCGTATTTGTGCTATTGCTTTCAATGAAGGCCGGTTATCGAGAGGCTTTGGACGTTTCCGAAGGTATAAAAGAATTAGACAGAGTTCTGGATCGGGAAGATTCTAATTGAATGTATTAGTTTCTCTGATAATATTCCTTATATGGTTTCGTGGGAATTAGTTCCTTTGTGGGAGAAATTTATTCTAATTAACTTACATTTAGTGAATTGTGAACACCGGATACTGTTTCCGCGGCTTATTATGTTAGGAATGGGATATTTCAGTCAATGGAATTCTTTTTATGAAATGAGTGCATCCCAGAATCTGTGTAAACTCAATATTGGTGCAAAATGTAAATTGCTTCACAAGGGTGAATTAGTTAATATAACTAAATTGCCCTTGTTAGCATTATAGAATAAAAGCGTTAGATGTCAA
>Ga0316613_10002816_pt1 | contig 11067 bp, 8 predicted proteins | sample OWC_soil_day10_C_2_FD_207647 | JGI IMG/M metagenome (GOLD analysis project Ga0316613, IMG submission 207647) | Wetland soil microbial communities from Old Woman Creek delta, Ohio, United States - OWC_soil_day10_CT_b | ecosystem: Environmental > Terrestrial > Soil > Wetlands | place: USA: Ohio... | reverse complement strand
ATTTTTAGTAGTATTTGCAATTGAAATTTTTAAAATGTGTTTATAAGAGTCTGACTCAATAGAAAAAAATAATTCCGCCAAGGCATGATTGTGCCTTCCTAGAATCCGAATCACAGCAACAACACATTGTGAGATTTGTGTCGAAATTTGTCGAAAATATGTAGAAAATAGAGGAAAGTGATATGCCGCAAGGTGCAGGTGTTTTTTCTGTACCTTGCATTTTTTTCAATTTTTTTTATTTTAGGTCAAATAAAAAAGTAAATTCTACTTTACACTGAAAAATATCGAAAGTTAGGCCTTATTCTTTTTTTACAAATGAAAAGTATTTTAAAAGTGAATATTCCGGATACATTTGATCCAGCTGTCCGGTGAAGGAGAACCAGTAAAAATCATTGCCTTTTTGGCTTAGAATAAGATATAATTCGCCATGAAATTTGTAAAGGCTGCTTCGCACCGCTGTAGCGGCAAGGCCTTGACAAATTCCCTGTCAAATTATTGCTGGTAGTTAAGCCAAATCAAGGTGGCTCTGTACCGCCGGAACGGTGGCTCTCATTTTTCCGGAATCATGGCTCTGCTTCACAAGAATATTCAAAAAGTAAAAAGATCGCGTTATAATGCCAGCAAGGAAGTCTGTTTTGGATAATCGAACGTAAGTTCAAGACACACCAAACATACGACTGAAAAAAATGTGCAAAAGTAAACGAGGCTTTGAGGTAAATAATAACTTGTACGCATTTGGTGGAAAAAGTGCTTGAAAAATGAAAGCAATCATTGGTTTTCCATACAGTTATTATACGTCAGAATGACGTACAAATCTGCATAAAACAAGAGGCATTTACGTTAATCAGCAGACACTGAGTAATTTTCTGAACATTTTTGTAGGAACTACAGCTCACAAATTTATATTTAATCGTTACTCCAATAATCTAACCGGTTGTACCGGTATTAAAGTCGCCGCTACTCGCTGCACATTTTTTTCTACCCAGAAATCTAGAATTATGGGTGGCTATTTGCTAGTGCCTATAAATTACATCAGAGTCACTTTCTTCACTTCTTATAGTTCATTTTCAGAAGTACGTTTTTGATTTTTCCAAGAAAGAGATTTCATGAAGTTCCCGATGAAGGTAACGGAAGGGCCGATTGTAAGTGCCATAACAACAGTTGCAATTGAAAGATGTTTCCCAGCTAGAATACCAATAAGAATTGCGTTAAAATCCCAAATGATTCTTATGACAAGGTATGGAAGATGAGAACGATGGCTGATAATAGTCGGTATGGCATCGTATGGGGTTTGTCCCATATCGGCATTCATGTAAAAAGCAACCGATACCAGAAAGGGAAGAAGTGCCATAAGAAATGTAATCGTTTGGTATGGCTGAACTGTAAACATTATCTGTGGCAAATAGCGTGACCATAGAACATGACAAGAATCACTGATATAACCGATTAGAAACATGTTCATTATTGTTCCGATATTGATCAGCTTAGGTTGAAGCAAAGCCTCAGGGATGAAGAAGAGAATATTGGAAAGTACCATACAGGTTCCAAAGGAAATCCCAAAACGCTCCGATAATGCAAGGTTCATAAAAGAGTTAGTGTCGGTGCCAAGGTTTACCTCAATCAGAAAAGAAAGAAATACTCCCATTCCGATAATGCCTATCATCATTAACCCAATTCTATTTCCAAATCTACGATATATTGATTTCATATCTTGTTTCCTCGCTTTCACTAATATAATATCACTAAATCTATCTTTACATTAGTAAATAATAACTGTATACTATTAGAAAAACGCCAAAAGGAGAAACTGCTATGCCTGTTTCATCAAGTATAAGCTATATTGATGTTACAAAAAGAGAAACCAAGGCACATGGCTCTGTATTCTTTCCGGCAGCTTGTTATTCAGTTGATTTTTCAGACGTGTCTGTGCCCTGGCATTGGCATAGTGAGCTGGAGCTGATTATGGTTGAAAAAGGTCGAAGTAAACTTTATGTTGGCGCAAGACAGTTCCTGTTAGAAGAGGGGGATGGCGCGTTTGTGAATGCCGATATACTGCATACGGCCAGTGCTGCCAATGAAAAACAGGGTGCCCTGATTCATTCCATTGTTTTTCATCCACGTCTGATTGGTGGAATAGAGGATAGTATTTATTGGGAGAAGTATTTGCATCCGTTAATCAATAATGTTGAGTTTTCGGTTCAATTACTTTCCAGAAATACTGACTGGCAGAAGGACATTCTTGACAGGATACGACGCGCCTGGATTGAGATTGCAGCAGACAAACATGGATATGAGTTCAGAGTGAGAAACGAACTTTCTGAGATTCTGCTACAGCTAAGTGATTATCAGCAGAAGGAATTCATTACAATACCGCAGAGGATACATCGAAATGAGCAGCGCATGAAGCAAATGCTTAAATATATTCAGGATCACTATTTCGAGGCAATTCTTCTTGAAGATATTGCAGAAGCTGCAGCAGTCAGCAAAAGTGAGTGTCTGAGATGTTTTCGAGAAATTGTTGGTATAACACCGCTCCGGTATGTCAATCAGTATCGTCTGCTTGTAGCAGCGCAAAATCTGGCAGAGAAGGATTGCCAGATCTCAGAAATCGGAGATGGATGCGGTTTTACGGAGATGGGATATTTTGCTGCACAGTTTAAAAAGAAATATGGTATGACACCAACTGAATATCGAAACAGAGAGAAGGAGAAAAATGAATAAGTTCTCCTGCTGGCAATCCGCATATTGAATGAGAGCAAGGTACTTGACAAAGAATATCCTGGTCTGGTTGCTGGCACTTGTATAGGACATTGAAATTAACTATGTGAAAAGATAGATGGGGAGAAATGTATCATGGTAGATGTGTATAAATTTAAAGTAAGGCTCAGTGAACTGGAAAGTATTATGTGGCGAGATATAGAAATCACTTCTGTTTCCAGTGTTGCTAAACTTGGATATGCAGTATTGGCAGCATTTGAAAGTACAGCAAGTCATTTGTTTAATATAAAGTTTAAAGGAAAGCGTTATGAGATTATATTTGAAGATGATGACTTCAACGACGAGCCTGCAATTGATCCGACTAAAACTAAGCTTTCTGCGTTAAAACTTAATGCAGCAGATAAGCTGCTTATGAAATATGACTACGGTGCAGGATGGGAATTTGAGATAGAATTATTATCCGTGACCGAAATGAAGCGCGGAGCAGGGACACACTATCCATATGTTACGGGCGGCAAAGGAAAAGGAATTATTGAGGATACCTCACCATATGAACTTGCTGAAATAGTTGAAAAAATAGACCATGGTGGTACTTTACCCCGAATAGCAGATCTGTATTCCGGCAAAGAGAACGAATGGGATTACAGAGAGTTTAATTTAGAGTATTGCAATGTATTCTTTAAGGATAATGTGTGGAGAATACGGTGTGCATATGAAGAATGTGAGTAAAAAGCAAATACAATCAGACCAGAGGAGAACGAGATAGTGGATAATTATGGTGAAATTCTTATATATCAGTCTGATGATGGACTAACAAATATTGAAGTAAAAGTTCAAGAGGAAACTGTATGGTTGACTCAGCAGCAAATGGCTGATTTATTTCAGACATTACGAACCAATGTTGTGGAACACATAAAAAATATTTATGATGAAAGTGAACTTGACAAAGAGTCAACCTGTCGGAATTTCCGACAGGTTCGAAAAGAAGGAAATCGTGAAGTGGCACGAGAAATTCCGTTTTATAACCTTGACATGATTATTTCTCTCGGTTATAGAGTTAAATCTTCTATTACAACTAATTTATTCATTTACATCTGCCGTCGCGTAAGACTTGAATTCCACGGTAAAATTATCCTCGTAAACGGTGAACTTTTCAATCAGCCGCCGGACAAGCAGCCCGTCGCATTTGAGGGCGGTGGGCTGTTCCCGCAGGAAATGTCATATCCTCAGATAATATCTCACTTGCTACCCCGAAAAGGTTTACAAAATGAGCGGATATCTTCTGCCAATAGTTCCGGTTCTTCCATGGCCGTAAAATGTCCGCCTCGCGGTATTGATGTCAGAGAAGTAATATTGAAGTTGCGCTTTACCCATTTTTGGGGCGGTTTCACGACATCACCGGCGAAAATCGCTAGACCCGTTGGAACTGATATATCACCTACCCGCGGGAGTGAGTGGGTGTTTTCATAATAAATTGCCGTCGAAGTACCGGCCGTATTTGTCACCCAATAGATCATGATGTTAGTAAGCAACTCATCCTCACTAAAGCGTTGATTGAGATTACCACCACAATCACTCCATGCTCGGAATTTTTCAAGAATCCAAGCTGCCAGGCCAACTGGCGAATCGGCAAGCCCATATGCAAGAGTATCTGGCTTTGTGGATTGAATGGATATATAGGCACCCTCGTTAGAAATCCATTTCTGGGCATCCAGCCTGTATTGTTGCTCCTCCTCAGAAAGACTGTCTATATCCGGTGTATTGATGAGATCGCGTATAATGCCCACATCAGTCAGATGAATACCATATAAAAGTTCGGGGTGGTTTGCCGCCAGATATCTGGTAACACCGGAGCCCATATCTCCACCCGCAGCAGTAAATTTTTTGTAGCCGAGCACCTCAGTCATCAATTTGGCCCAGAGATCGGATATCATCGAGTTATTGACAACGCCTTGCTTAGGCATACCGGAAAAACCAAAGCCGGGAAGCGAAGGCACAATGACATCAAAAGCATCCTCAGAATTACCGCCATAACTTGCAGGATCGGTTAATAGAGGAATAAGCTTCAAGTACCGTATATAGCTGTCCGGCCATCCATGGGTAAGAATAATAGGCAAAGGATTCGGACCCTGTCCACGCTCATGGATAAAATGTATAGGCGTTCCATTGACGTTACAGCGAAACTGCGAAAAACGGTTTAATTTTGTTTCTTGTGCAGGCCAGTCAAAATGGTCACGCCAATATGAAACCAGCGATTGCAAATAAGATTTATCGGTACCTCGTTCCCAATTGGTGTTTACTAAATGCTCCGGCCATCGGACACGTTCAAGCCGATATTTTAGATCATCAAGCGTTTCTTGGGCTACATGAATATGAAAACGTTCAATAGACATATTGTGCTCCTTTCGTTTCTGTACTATTATTATAATAACAAATAAGTTACATTATTATTGTAGTATTAATAAGATAAGAAACAATTGCATAAATGAAGTTTTGAACTATACAATCAGCAGTGAGGAGAGTAAGATGCCCCAACTCGATCGATATAAAAAAAGAATTGTTAATATTGAGTTTGTTCACGTTGAGGATTTTTATACACTTCCGTATACGGACCGTTTTACGATCATTCTCATTACAGATGGAAGTGTTACGGGAATGTTGAATGGGCGACCGATGAATCTATCTGCGCCGGGCATCTTATGCATATCAAGTGACGATAAAATCAATATTTCTGAAAAAAGCAATACCTCGGCACAATCATTCAGCTTTCATACAGATTTTTTAAGTAGCGAACGCGTTTCAGAGATACAGAACCAGATTTCTGCAAAATTAAGAATACAAACCGGACTGTCCCTTTTTAAAAGAGTTGATAACCGTATTGGGGTATATCCAATTTCTGCCGATGCATATTCTAAAATATTTGAATGGTTCTTTGTGTTAGGAACAGAAACTTTGGCTCAAAGTAACGCACTTTGGGCGTGCAGAATTAAAAAATATTTGATTCAAATACTGGAATTGCTTGAGCAACTAAATCGTAATCTAGAACAGTCACCATTAAATTTGTCATTGGAGTACATATACACCAATTACTCAAACAAAGTCACGCTACAGGACATAACTCACTTTGCACACTTGAACCGTGTATCACTGAATGAAATGTTTAAGGAGCAATTCGGATGCACGGCAATGTGCTATTTAATGCGGTACCGGCTGCAGATTGCGGGCGATCTTCTGATACATACGGATATGAGTTTAAATGAAATCGCCCGTTCAACTGGGTTCGAATATGATACCTATTTTATCAAACAGTTTACAGGCAAAAGAGGTCTATCTCCGACAACTTACCGAATTATGTCCCGTGAGCAAGCCAAATCCACATAAATAATAAATCTTTATTTTATAATACAAATTTTCCTACATCCACCGTCACAACGGATTTGAGTTCCACGGTGAATTTATCCTCATAGACGGTGATAAGGAATAAACTATAATCACAACTTTATCCACTTTACTCTTTTGCCATATAATATTATTAGTAAGTCTAAATGCTTGAAGAAGCCTGAGAATATGAAAGAAATTTGATATATTGTAAGTGTATGATTTTTTCGTGCATCAAATGCAAGGCTTTAAGTACGGCTATATGATAATATTAATCTTGAAGGGAGGGAAATTTATGGATTGGCTAAGCAGGATGAATAATGCTATGGATTATATTGAATTAAATCTGGCAGATGAAATTTCGTATGACAAAGCAGCGCAAGTTGCTTGCTGTTCAACGTATCATTTTCAAAGAATGTTCTCATTTATCACAGATGTGCCACTGTCTGAGTATATAAGGCGTAGACGATTGACATTAGCTGCCTTTGAATTGCAGACAAGTGATATTAAAGTTGTTAATGTAGCTCTAAAATATGGATATGAATCACCAGAAGCATTTAGCAGAGCGTTTAAAAATCTGCATGGAATAATGCCGGTATCAGCGCGCGATATTGGTGTTGCGCTCAAAGCTTTTCCCAAAATGACCTTTTCTATATCAATTAAAGGAGCTACTGAGATGAATTATCGTATTGAACAAAGAGAGGCTTTTGAATTATTTGGTGCATACACTGAAATTTGCACGGACCAAGAAAAAGCATTTGAACAGGTTCCGTTATTTTGTAAAAGATGTGATGAAGATGGTACAACCGATACTATTAATAATCTTTTAGGCCGTTTCCATGACAATTATACGGTCTCTGCATTGTATGATTTTACAGAAACAACATTTAAGTATATGTTATGTAATTATTTACCCAAGGACTTATTAATCCCATCAAGGTTCATAACACTAGCAGTCCCCTCATCAACTTGGGTAATATTTGATGTGCCAGGGTGTGAAATGCAGAGCATGTGGAAACGTATTTGGTCGGAATGGTTTCCTACATCTGAGTTTGAAGCAATTGAAGGTATTCAATTTGAAATGTATTATGGATTGGCGCAACATAAGAATGGTTTCGGTGAAATATGGATTCCTGTGAAGAAAAAATAATCTGATCGTGTATTCAAAATAAGTAGGATATGTAAAAACAGACGTTAAATTATCTTAAGCAAGTATGCTATATAGAGAAAAGAATAAAGTAACAAATAAGCGAGGAGCCCTGCACCTAAAATATAGCAACTTGCTCAGGGGGTAAAGGGGGTAAAATCATACTCCAACTTTACCCCCTTCCATTTCCCTCTTACTTATGCCATGAAGTATAAAACCTCAGTCTCACCCCATGTGGAAACAGTAGTATTGATGTCAAGGGTTCAGAAATAGTGTAATAGAAAAGGCTGGAAATATATCCACGCCTTAAAAATGGATGGGGTTAAGCAGACAGAAAAGATAACGGGCATTTTTGATAAGGGTGTAGAGATTGAATGGATGTTGGAAATATGGTACAACTGTATATTTCTTGTTGAAATAACTATCCCAAAGATATACACTTATAAAAGTATGTTGTTCCTATTGCCTTTATGTGATTAATAAGATTACATATTAAATAAAGAGAGGAAATAATATAGCTACCAACTTTGTGAAGATAACTATATTAAAATTAAATGTGGTGAAAACTGTTCCTGATTTTTTAACTCGGTATTATGTACATGGCGAAAATCCGTTTACTTCTTTAAACGATTATCCATTCAAAGAGGCTAACGAAATTAAGAAAAATCACTGCAAAAGAAATAATATTGACGGGTTTTATGCCGAAGATGATTATTTAATTCACAGAAAGGAAATTGAAAAATGGCTCTATAACCAACTGATTTCCAGAGGTGGCAATCCGCAAAATACAGTTCCGATATACATGGCGTTAGGTGAATCTCCTCTTGGCGAATTTGATATACGTGAAGATATACAAAAGAATGCAGAGGAAATAAAAATCCCTTTAAATTGTTTGGATTTGTCTGCAATTTCGTTTACATTTCCAGATAGTATGTATCGTTTTGTTCTTGATACTAATGGAAGCATTGTGGGAGGGGAAAGAACAAATACTCCAGATATGTATTTGTATCATGAACTTGAAGAAGTAATTTCAAAATATAAAACAGATTGTCACTATATTGAGGCACAAGTGTGGAATAGAAAGATGTTATTTGATTACATAAACAAGCTAAAAAAGTGAGCATTCATTTGCTATAATAAAATACATATCACTATTATTGGTTAGGCACTGTAGTCTGGGCATCGAAAAGGGACATGAAATCAAGGGACTTGAGAACTTTGACGGCAAGGATGGTTATTATGGCTTCCATGCTGGAACTCGAGAGCCAATGCGTATGAAGCAGCCAAATAAAAATACTCCCCCTGCTACCAAAATACTCAGTATTACGCCTCCGGAACCCTTATCAGAATGGGCGGTACACTTATATTCCCTGCAGAGGGTAAGTATCGGCTGATTTTGACAATGACAGACCCTGCCACCCGTGCCTACGAAAGAACCCAAAGCTTCACCGTATACTCAATCGTAGAAATAAAATATGAAGTTTGTAATATACATATTATATAGAAATATGGTAAAATATAAATAGAATTACAAACGGCTTCTATATTTGTGAGATTTGGTAAATTTATAGATAAGCGTAATGATTTCTGTTGCCACTAAATGGAATTAATTAAAAGAAATTTAATAGATAAGAAGATTATTTCGCATATCAATAGAGTACAGACTCCCAGATTTTAATATAAATAATTTTGGGAGTCTGTTTTTTAATTCAGAATAATTTAAACAAAAGCTTATTTCTTCTGCAAACCGGAAGGGGTGTATTAATACCGAATGGTGAAGTGGAGATACCAGTGTCAACACGAGCGCTAAGCAAAACCAAATTCATGGATGATGAAATTCTGAAATGCATAAAAAAAAGCGAACATGTTGCAAAATGGTTTGATGGAGCTGAAAAAGTTGAGACAGTATATATTTAATTGGGGATGAGACCATAATGCAGATACGTGAGCTTGTGCTATATGGATATAACGGAAAAGTACGCCATCTTCCTTTTAAGCTGGGGAAAGTAAATATTATAACAGGTCTATGCCGAGGCAATTGTAGAACAGGAGGAAAAGTAAATGACACTGGAATTTAATTTGGAAAAGTATCTGACAGGAGGCGTTGAAAATATCGTGAAGGGTGCGATAAAGGCTTCCTTATCCAATCCACAGGAGAGTATCTTTATGGCAAAATATGCATTTAGTAGCAAAGAAGCCTCAAAGAAAAGGGCACAGGCCGAGGAAAATGGAGAGCATATTCCTCCATTTTTAATTGCAAGTATTACAAGCAAATGTAACCTGCATTGTACAGGATGTTATGCTCGTACTAATCAGTCTTGTGTTGATTCAGCCCCGGTTTGCCAGCTGACGGATGAGGAATGGAAAAGGATATTTGTAGAATCCCGTGATCTTGGAATTGGATTTATTCTATTGGCAGGTGGAGAACCAATGATACGAAAGGATGTAATTACAGCAGCAGGTGAAATACCAGAAATACTATTCCCTATTTTTACAAATGGAACAATGATCAATGATTCTTACATAGTGTTACTGAAAAAATTTCGTAATCTTGTTCCGGTTCTCAGTATTGAAGGACGTGAGGAGAAGACAGATGAACGACGAGGGGAAGGCGTATATCAGAAGCTAACTTGTGCAATGGATTTAATGAAGAAAAATAAAGTGCTGTATGGTGCATCGGTTACTGTGACAACTGCGAATTTGGATGAAGTTACATCAAAAGAGTTTCTTTACCAACTTGAAGAGAAAGGCTGTAAAGTCGTATTTTATGTAGAATTTGTTCCTGTTACCAAAGAGGCAACAGAGCTGGCACCAGGGGATGAAGAACGAGAATATTTGAAAGACAGACTGAATGAGATCAGACAATCAAATGACAAGATGTTATTTATTTCATTCCCCGGAGATGAGAAGACATCTGGCGGATGCCTTGCTGCAGGAAGAGGATTTTTTCACATCAATTCCCAGGGAGGAGCAGAGCCATGTCCGTTTTCACCATATTCGGATATTAATGTCAGAGATACATCAGTTAGAGAAGCATTGAATTCTAAACTATTCCAAAATTTACAGAGGGAAGATGTGCTGATGGAAGAGCATGTAGGCGGATGTGTCCTATTTGAGCGAAGAGAGCAGGTAGAAACACTGTTACAGATTTAAGTGCTAAAGAATAATACAGACTTCAAGGGATTATAGCTAATCTATTATTAGTAGCATTTAAGCTTTTCGTAGGCTTCCTTTCGGATTCTATTGCCATTATTTTGATCGATTGTCTACTCCAAGGACAAAGTGCGCCTTTCAGGAATCATTATCACCACATCAACACATGTTGAAGCGGTGATAATGATGACGTATTGCGGTTTGAACAAGAAAAACAGGGGTTAGACCACAAGATGTTGTGGTTTTTGACTGAAAAATGAGCAAAAAATGGGGCTAAAAAATGCGATTTTTAGCCCCGTTTTTTTGGCACTTCCACGGATGACATAGGATAGTTGAAGGCAAAATCGGTCCAAATTGTTTTTATAGATAGGAAAAAGTAGGGAATATAGCTTAGCAGGGAGAGCGCTTGAATGGCATTCAAGAGGTCATGGGTTCGAATCCCACTATCTCCACTAAAACGGTAAGCCGCAGGTATGAACGCTTGTGGCTTAAATCATAATTTATAGGGACGGGACACTTGATAGATCAAGGTAAAAAAAGGTATATTTTTCAATTTTAATATGGGTCATTGTCTGACGACGCACTAAGGCAGTGAAATATAAATCATACGGTATGCACGAGGATCATCTTCATATAGGCAGGGGTGACAATGACAGCAACCCGTATGAACA
>Ga0316613_10002815_pt1 | contig 11069 bp, 9 predicted proteins | sample OWC_soil_day10_C_2_FD_207647 | JGI IMG/M metagenome (GOLD analysis project Ga0316613, IMG submission 207647) | Wetland soil microbial communities from Old Woman Creek delta, Ohio, United States - OWC_soil_day10_CT_b | ecosystem: Environmental > Terrestrial > Soil > Wetlands | place: USA: Ohio... | reverse complement strand
GCGTTTCTCCGTCGAGATCGCGAAAATAGGTTTCCAGGGCGCCACGAATACAAGCGGCGATATCGTTGGTCTTTTTCATGCGGCGAGTCCCTCGATGTTGTTATCGGTGGTCTGGTCGTAGCTCAGATGTTCGCTGTGTTCGGCCAGACTCAGAAAGAATTCGTCAACGGCCTGGCGTTGCTCCGCAACGGTCGGCAACTGGTTCATGCGGTGGCGGAATGCAGCCGATCCGACCAGCCCTTTCGTGTACCAGGAAATGTGTTTGCGCGCGACGCGCACGCCAGTGTCGACACCATAGAAATCGTACAAGTCTTCCAGGTGGGCAAGCAAAATGCCGTGGATCTCGCTGACGCGGGGCGGCGGCAGATGCGTGCCGGTTTTCAGGTAATGCTCTATCTCGCGGAACAGCCATGGCCGCCCCTGGGCGGCACGGCCGATCATCAGCGCGTCGGCGCCGGTGGCGTCGAGCACGTGTTTTGCCTTTTCCGGCGAGGTGATGTCGCCGTTCGCGATGATCGGGATGCTGGCGGCTGCCTTGATGGCGGCGATCGTTTCGTATTCCGCCTGCCCCGTGTAGCCGCAGGCACGCGTGCGGCCATGCACGGCCAAAGCGCGGATGCCAGACTGTTCAGCGATCTTCAGGATGGCGAGCGCGTTGCGGTTGGCCTTGTCCCAGCCGGTACGGATCTTCAGCGTCACCGGGATGTCGGGAACCGATTTGACCACGGCTTCCAGAATGCGGCCGACCAGCGCCTCGTCCTTCAGCAGCGCCGAACCCGCCATGACGTTGCATATTTTCTTCGCCGGACAGCCCATGTTGATGTCGATGATCTGCGCGCCGCGCTCGACGTTGTGGCGAGCGGCATCGGCCATCATCCCGGGAATCGAGCCGGCAATTTGTACCGAGATTGGCTCCACCTCACCGTCGTGGTTGGCACGTCGCTGGGTCTTGGCGCTGCCATAAAGCAGCGAATTCGAGGTCACCATCTCCGAGACAGCCAAGCCTGCGCCCATCTTCTTGCAGAGTTGCCGGAATGGCCGATCCGTGACGCCGGCCATGGGCGCGACAAACAGATTGTTCCGGAGCGGATAGCCGACGAAGTGCATGAGAGGGTCGTGGGGCGAAATAGCGAAGGGAGCGGATTTTACTCTTCTTGGTGCTCAAAAAATAGTCAATATGACCGCTGTGAAGGACAAAAAATCGGCTGTTCCGGAATGGAACGCGTTCCTGGCGCAGCCTCGGAAACGGGGACTTTCAGGAAAACAGCGGGTTATGTCTCACAAATTCAGGCAATGCTTAAGGTCGCGGTGGCGCCGGGAAAAGAGCAGCGCGAACCGCCCGCCCGGACGGTGCTCCGTGCCGTGGCGGGAGGGGCTTCCGTACGGTTTTAGCGTTCGCCAGGTTCGGGCAGGACGATATTGACTTCCAGAACCTCGTAGTTGCCCTGTTTCTCCAGCGATACCTTGATGTCGTTGGGGTCGATCGACACGTACTTGGAAATGACGGCGATCAATTCCTTCTGCATCTCCGGCAGGAATTCCTTCTTGCTTGACAGGCCGCTGCGCTCATGGGCAATGATCAGTTGCAGGCGCTCCTTGGCCAGCGCGGCGGTTTTCGGCTTGTTGCCGAACAGGAGTGAGAGCAGGGACATTTATTTCCCCCCGAAAAGCCGCTTGAGCAGGCCGGGTTTTTCGTAGTCGACGAAGCGCAACGGCTTGTCCGCTTTCCCGAGGAACCGGTCGACGACGTCATGGTATGCCTCGGAAACGTCGCTTTCCTTCAGGTGGATGGCCGGAGTGCCCTGGTTGGACGACTGCAGCACGATTTCTGATTCCGGGATGACGCCGATGATCGGCACGCGCAGGATTTCCTGCACGTCCTTGAACGACAGCATTTCGCCATCATCGACGCGCTTGGGGGAATACCGGGTGATCAGCAGATGCTCCTTGACCGGTTCGACGCCGGCGATGGCGCGCCGCGACTTTGCCTGGATGATGCCGAGGATGCGGTCGGAGTCGCGTACCGAGGAAACCTCGGGGTTGGTGACGATCAGGGCTTCGTCGGCGAAGGTCAGGGCCATCACCGCGCCGTGTTCGATGCCGGCCGGCGAATCGCAGACGACGTAGTCGAACCCCATGTGTTCGAGTTCCTTGAGTACCTTCTCCACTCCTTCTTCGGTCAGCGCATCCTTATCGCGCGTCTGCGAGGCCGGCAGAACGTAGAGGTTGTCGTTTCCGCAGTGTTTGTCCTTGATAAGCGCCTGGGTCAGGGTTGCCTCGCCGTTGAGGACATTGACCAGATCGTAGACCACGCGACGTTCGCACCCCATGATCAGGTCAAGGTTGCGCAGGCCGATGTCGAAGTCGATCACGGCTGTCTTGAAGCCGCGCAGAGCCAGTCCGGAGGAGAAGCTGGCGCTGGTGGTGGTCTTGCCCACGCCACCTTTGCCGGAGGTAACGACGATGATTCTAGTCACGGCAGTCTTTCGTCAAAAAAACATGATTTTACCTGCATGCGGGTTGATTTTATCTCTCCGCGGCGATTTGTCCTTCGGTGAGGACCAGAATCGGCCTCTGCCCGGAGATCAATCGGTCTTTAGTGCCTTCAGGCTCAATTTCTCGCCATCGCTGCTCCCTGTTCCCGAAAGCTGCACTTGCACCGGTTTCCCGGCCAGCGATTCGGGAATCCCCGCTTCGAAAGTCCGGTACACACCGGCGATCGAAACCAGCTCTGCCTCGAAGCGCGTGGTGAAAATCCGCGCTCCCGTTTCGCCGGAGGCGCCCGCCAATGCGCGTCCCCGCAGCGGGGCGTAGATGTGGATGCTTCCGTCGGCGATGACCTCGGCGCCGGCATTGACCGCCGCCAGGACGACAAGGTCGCCGCCGCGGGCATAGGCTTGCTGGCCGGAGCGCATGGGGCGGTCGATGATCAGGGTCGGGACAAAGCTTGGCGCGGGGGGGGGTTCTTGTGTCGTGGCGGGTGTCTGCTCGGCTTGCTGTTCAACGCGCGCAGGTTCCTGTTTAGGCGGTTCGGGCGGCTGCGCGGGCTCGTCATTGCGCGCCGGGCGCTTGAATGCCGCGAAACAGTGCAGGCCGGCGCGGGTCGCCGCGTGCATCAGCGTGTCGTTGCCGCCGCGCACGCCGATCACATCCAGTCCGTGCCGTTTCAGGACATGGGCAATGGCCGTCCAGTCGGGGGACGCTTTGTCTGTGGTCTGTAGGTGATCGAGTTCCAGAACCGCCGGGTCGCCGTCGAAGAATGCGTCGTCGCCAAAAAGCTCGTCGGCGGTCTTTGCCAGTTGCTCGGGGAGCAGGGAATGCACGGTGATGCTGACGATTGGAAGCGTAGTGCCCTTGAATTCGATCAGCTGGTTCTTTTTGCTTGCGCGTGCCATGAGACGAAGGATCTAAAAGACTGCAAGTCTAGTCGACTGGCACGGAGGAGAAAAGCATCATCGCAGTCGCATCGTTCCTCGTCTCATGCGGGCGGGTCCGCAGCGTCCTCGGCTGCTTTCATGCTTTTGGCGTAGTCTTCGAATGCCGAAGGGGGGAGCGGGCGGGAGAACAGATAGCCCTGGTAGTTGTTGCATCCTTGCTCGGCAAGCTTGAGCAGTTGCTCTTCGGATTCGACTCCTTCCGCGATGACGGTCAGGCCGAAGTTCTCGCCAAGCGTCACGATCATCCGGGCAATGGCCGCGTCATCCGGATTGCTCAGAATGTCGCGGACGAATCCCTGGTCGATCTTCAACTGGTCGAGCGGCAAGCGCTTGAGATAGGTCAGCGACGAATAGCCGGTCCCGAAATCGTCCAGCGAGAAAGTGATTCCCTTGGCTTTGAGTGCCGTCATCTTCGCGATGACGTCGTCCACATCATCTGCCAGCATGCTCTCGGTCAATTCCAGCTTGAGCCGTTGTGGAGGGGCGCCGGAACGTTCGATCACGCCGAGCATGTCTTCGACGAAGTTCTTCTGCTGGAACTGGCGAACACTGATGTTCACGGCGATGCTGAGTTCGGAGAGGGCGGGGTCCTTGGCCCATGACGCCAGACGTTGGCAGGCGTTTTCCAGCACCCAGCGGCCGATGGCGAGAATAAGACCGGTTTCTTCCGCCAGTGGAATGAAGGCGCGTGGCGGAACCTGGATGTATTGCGGGTTGTGCCAGCGCAAAAGGGCCTCGGCGCCGGTGAGCCGGTGCGCCGAGTTGACCTGGGCCTGGTAGTTGAGGAGAAAGTCATTTTTCTGCACGGCCTCGCGCAACCCGGCTTCCAGCGTGGCGCGCGCAGAGACCATCGACTGCATTTCGGGATCGAAGAAGCGCAGGGTGTTGCGACCGGCCGATTTGGCCTGGTACATCGCCATGTCGGCACGCTTCAGCAGTTCCTCGGCGTTGTCGTTGCAACCGAGGAACATGGCGATGCCGATGCTGGCCGAGCTGTGGTGTTCGTAGCCCGAGAAATGGTATGGCTGGCCGAGGCTGGCGATGATCTTCTCGCCGATCATTTCGGCGTGTGAAGCGGCTTCCTGCATCGAATCGCTCAAGGTTTCGAGCATCACCACGAATTCATCGCCGCCCAGACGGGCCACCGTGTCGCCTTCCCGCACACATTTTGCGAGACGCTCCGCCACCCGTTGCAGCAATAGATCCCCCTGGTCGTGGCCGAGCGTGTCGTTGAGCGTTTTGAAATTGTCGAGATCAATGAACAGCAGGGCGCCGCAGTGGTTGTGCCGGCAACTGGCGCTCAGCGCCTGCTTGAGGCGGTCGGCGAGCAGGCGGCGGTTCGGCAGCCCGGTGAGTTGATCGAAGAAGGCGAGGTGTTTGATTTCTTCCTCGGCGATCTTGCGCTGCGTGATGTCCTCGACGCTGGTCACATAGTGGGTGATCATGTTGGTGGCGCTACGCACGGCCGTGATCGTGATCCAGGCCGGGAAGTCCTCCCCGTTCTTCCGCCTGAACAAGATCTCGCCCTGCCAGAATCCGCTGCTCTCGAGCGTGGCAATCATGGTCTGGAATTGCTCCTGGGAGAACCTCTCGGAGTGCAGCATGCGGGGATGCTTCCCCTGAATCTCGTCGATCGGGTACCCGACGATCGTCGCGAAGGCATGGTTCGCGCGCACGATCCGGTGTTCGGCGTCGGTGATGATCAGCCCTTCCTGTGACTCGAAGGCAATGGCCGCGATCTGTTGCTGTTGCTCGACCTGTTTGTCGACGGTGATGTCGCGAAATTCGGTAACGCGCACCGTCTGACCTTTATAAGGGATGTTCTTGCCGCGGATGGCCATCGGGAATGTCGTGCCGTCCTTGCGGAGGCCCTGGGCCTCGTAGGTGGACGGATTCCCTGTGCGGATGTTCTGCCTGACGAGCTCCCGCCAGGCAGGCGCGACAAACAGCAGGCCGTCCATGCCGATCAGCTCGTCGCGCGAGTAGCCGGTCATGTCGGCCAGGCTCTGGTTGCCGTCGAGGATGATGCCTTTGTCGTGAATGGCGATTCCGCCAAACGATCCCTCGTGTAACGCCTTGAAACGTTCCTCGCTTTCCTGGAGCGCTGCTTCGCGGCGCTTGAGCACTGCGAGCAGATCGTTGAACGCGGCGATCAGCAGGCCGATTTCATCGCTTCGCGTAACGGGCAGGGGGTATAGCTCCTCTTTCGAACGGCCCATGCCGGCAAGTTTGCGCGCAGTGGTTTCAAGAGGCCTCAACTGGCGTTGCAGCAGCCACCACACCAGGCCGCCTGCCACGAACGACAGCAACACCGTGGCGAGCAGCATGCGTTTCCGCATCTCCGCGATGGGCGCGAAGGCTTCCTTGGTCGGTAGCGACGCTACGACATGCCATCCCGTGGTTGGGACGCGTCGAACCGATGCCACTACCTCGACACCTTTTCCGTTGACCACCACGTCGGTTCCTTCGTAACCGGCGACAAAGCGGTCGACTTTGGGTTCGCTGCCGGGCGGGGCGAGGTGTTCCATGACACGGGTTTTGTCGGTCGCGGCGATGATCAGCCGGTTCCTCGGGGCGTACATCAGGTAGCCGCCTGTCTGACCGTATTGGTTATTGGTGATCTGGTCCAGGAAATTCGGCTGGTCCAGCCGGGTTACGCCACAAAGCGCCCCGATGACGACATTTTGCGTATCGCGGATGGGGACGGCGATGACAGTAACCGTCGACTTGATCTGCGTGCCGGTGATGGGCTCGCTGACGGAAAACACGCCGTCTTTCAGCGCGGCGCGCAAGTAATCGCGAAACAGGTAGTTGATCCCCGTTCGGCCCGTCGACAGCGGGACGTCGGCGATTGCCGTACCGTTCGCGTCGGAAACGAATAGACCACCATTGAACAGGTCGAGAAGCACATGGTGTTGCTCCAGGAAACGTTGCAGGGCGTTGTGGTTTTCGATGAGCGGGGCGTCGATGACCTTGGCGACAAGTTCCAGCCCGCGAATCCTGTTGCGCAACTCCTTGTCGACCTCCGTCGCCACATAGGTTGCAATAGAAAACTGCTGGTCGCCGAGCTGGTGTTCCATGTCGAGCAGCAGCGTCCGGGTGGTGAACAGCGAGAGCGACCAGATGCCGGCAGCGAAGAGAGCCAGAGTTGCAACGAGAATCCGGGTCTTCAGCGAATGCCGGGGGAATGCCCAGGAGAACATGCTCCTTCCCTTCCTTCCTGGTCGGACAGGATGACGAAAGCGGTCGATGAATGACGCTGCCAGCTACTACCTTAGTATAGGCAAGCCATTTTGTCCGGAATCAAGGGAGGTGCTGGTGCAGGATAAGGGGGGGGTTACAGCCAGGCGCGCGCGCCCCAGATCATGCGCCGCGCGACGAAGTGGCGCAGCGGAGGCGCCAGGTCGAGCGCCAGCAGGCCAAGGCCGCGCAGTGCCTTGAACGGGGCGATGTCGTTGGAGAACAGGCGGACGATGCTGTCGGTAAATAACGCGCTGCCGAATCGATCGGCTTGCCGGCCAAGGGCGTAGGCCGCGAGCGGCGCGGATTGGCCGGGATCCTCGTATCGGCTGCCCAGCAACGTTTCGGCGAGCTCCCAGGCGTCGCGCAGCCCGAGATTGAAACCCTGGCCCGATACCGGGTGCAGGGTTTGTGCGGTGTTCCCGAGCCAGACCTGGCGGTCGCGGGTCAGTCGCTTGCGCAGGCGCAGCGCAAGCGGGAAGCTGGCACGCGGGCCAGTGGAGACGAGATGCTGGCGGCAACCGAATTGGCTGTTCAGCGAGGCAAGGAAATCGGCGTCGTCCTTCTTCAGGATGGTCGCGGCTTTCTCCGGCGGAACGGTGAACACCACGGCGTAGTCGTTCCCCAGTGGCAATAGCGCCAGCGGGCCGTCCGGGGTGAAGCGTTCCCAGGCGCGGTTGCCGTGGGGCGATGCGGGCCGGACTTCGCAGACAATGGCGTGTTGTCCGTAGTCGCGAACCGCCATGCCGGGGTCGTCTTGGGGCGTTCCTTCGGCGTGTACCACGAGTCGGGCGGCGATGTTCCGGCGTGTTCCCTGCTGGTCGATCGTGACGGTCACGTGGTCCGGGCCAGCGTCGACTCCCGTGATCGAGCACGGAGCAATCAACTGCCCGGGGCTGATTCGCGCATGCATGGTGCTCAGCAGATCGCGGTAGCGCATGACGTAGCCGAGCGCCGGGATGCCATAATCGGTCGAATCGATCTGCGTTCGCCCGAATCCGCCGCGCTGAGAGACGTGAATCGTCCGGATGTCGGTGGCCGCAGTCTGGTTCCAGGCGTCGACGCGTTCCAGCAGTTGACGGCTGCCGTGCGACAAGGCCAGCGCCCGTGGGTCGCCGAGCCATGCGCCTGCCGGTTGCCGATCCAGCAGCAGCATGCGCAACGGGCTATTGGCCAGTGCCAGCGCCAGTGTCATCCCGACCGGGCCGGCGCCGATGATCAGAACGTCGGTGGATAGCGTCGTGCCGGTTTCAGTCATGGCGCATGACTTCTTCTATCTCGGAAATCGTCTTCGGTGCGCTGGTGTAGACCTCGCAGCCCTCGGTCGTCACCAGCACATCGTCCTCGATGCGGATGCCTATGCCGTGCAGGTGTTGCGGGATGGCCGGTCCCGGGCGGATGTACAGGCCCGGTTCCACGGTCAGCGTCATGCCAGGCGTGAGCGCGACCCAGTCGCCGTCCTTTTTGTACTCGCCCGCATCGTGGACGTCGATGCCCAGCCAGTGCCCTGCGCGGTGCATGTAGAACGGCTTGTAGGCTTCGCTTGCGATCAGTTCGTCGACACTGCCGGAGAGAAGGCCAAGGTCGACCATGCCCTGAACCAGTGTGCGCAGCGCCGCATCGTGGTAGGCAATGAACGGCGTTCCCGGTTTGATCGCGTCGAAGGCGGCGTTTTGCGCCGCAAGGACAATCTCGTACACGTCGCGTTGCGGGCCGCTGAAGCGGCCGTTGACCGGGAAGGTGCGTGTGATGTCGGCGGCGTAACCGTCGAGTTCGCAACCGGCGTCGATGAGTACCAGCGTGTTGTCGATGAGCAGCTTGTCGTTTTCGACATAGTGCAACACGCAGGCGCTGCTTCCGCCGGCGACGATCGGAGAGAAGGAGTGCCCGCCGGCCCCGCGCTTGCGGAATTCGTAGGAAAGCTCTGCCTCCAGCTCGTACTCGGCCAGGCCGGGGCGGCACGCGCGCATGGCGCGGGTGTGGCCAGCCGAAGAGATGGCGGCGGCGCGACGCATGATGTCCAGTTCGTGCGCATCCTTGATCAGACGCATGCGGTCGAGCGGTTCGCGCAGGTCGCGGATCTGCGCGGGGGCGTGCTTGCCGGCGCGTACTTGCGCGCGAACGGCGTTCAGGGCGGTGACGATTCGCGCGTCCCACTCGGCGTTGTGGCCGAGCGCATGCCAGAGCGCGGCACGGTCGGCAATCAGGTCGGGTAGCATCGATTCCAGGCGAGTGAACGGGTAGGCCTCGTCGAAGCCGAAAGCTTCCTGTGCGGCTTCCGGTCCATAGCGGAAACCGTCCCAGACCTCACGTTCTTCGTTCTTTTCCCGGCAGAACAGGATGCAACGCGGTATGGCGCCTCCGACCAGCACGAGCACCGCTTCGGGTTCCGGAAAACCGGTGAGATACCAGAAGTAGCTGTCGAAGCGGTACGGGTGGTGCGAGTCGCGGTTGCGGATGCGTTCGGGGGCGGTCGGGATGATTGCGACACCGTTGCCGATCTGCTCCAGCAGGGCGTTCCGACGTGAGGAATACGGTTCATGTTTCATGCGGTTTGCCTCAGTTCTCGATCCAGTTCGATAAGACGATCGGGTGTTCCGACGTCGACCCAGCGGCCAGCGTGGCGTTCCCCGGTCAATGTCCGTTTGGCGATGGCTGCGTCGAGCAGGGGGCGTAGCTTCATGATCGCCCCGTCCGCCACTTCGGCGAAGAATTCCGGCGAGAAGACGCCGGTTCCTGCATAAGTGTACGTCGGTCCGATGCGCTCGGCCGCGTAACGGACGATTGCTCCGTCCAGGCAGAAGTCGCCACTGGCGTGTTGCGGCGGGTTGTCGACGAACACGAGGTGGGCAAGCCGGTCGGTCAAGGCAAAGGCGCGGCGAAAATCCCAGTCGCACCACACGTCGCCATTGACCACCAAAAAAGGTTCGCCTCCCAGCAGCGGTAGCGCGTGTGCGATGCCGCCTGCGGTTTCCAGTGCGCCCGGCGGTTCGGGCGAATACCTGATGCTCAGGCCGAAGGCGCTGCCGTTGCCCAGTGCGGCTTCGATCTGATCGCCAAGATGGGCGTGGTTGATGACGACGTCGCGAAATCCGGCGGCGGCCAGTCGTTCCAAGTGCCAGACGATCAGCGGCTTGCCCCCCGCCGGCAACAATGGCTTGGGCGTGAGGTCGGTCAAGGGGCGCATGCGTTCGCCGCGGCCGGCGGCCAGGATCATGGCTTTCATCAGAAGGTCAGCCCCGTCTGCGCCTGGCGGTTCTCCAGTTCGTCGAGCAGCCGGGCCAGCGGCCTCAGTTCGCCGTAACGTTCGCAGGTTCGGCGGAGGTAGGTCATCACGCGGGGCATGTCCTTGAGGTAGCCATCCTTCCCGTCGCGATGGAAGAGGCGGGCGAAAATGCCGAGCACCTTGATCTGGCGCTGCGCGCCCATCCACTCGTAGTCGCGGTAGAAAGCATCGAAGTCGCCGGCGACCGGCAGTCCGGCCTGACGGGCGGCTTCCCAGTAACGGATGACGAAGTCGAGTTCCTGCTGTTCATCCCACGAAATGTAGGCGTCGCGGTACAACGAAACGAGGTCGTAGGTGATCGGCCCGTATACCGCGTCCTGAAAGTCGATGATGCCGGGATTGGCAGGGTAGGGGGCGTCAATGACCATCAGGTTGCGGGAGTGGTAGTCGCGATGCACGAACACCCTGGGTTGTGCCAGGTTGTTGTCCAGAATGGCGGAGAACACGCTGCTCAGGGCGGTGGATTGGCGGGTGTCGAGCGTGATCCCGAGGTGCTTTGCCACATACCAGTCGGGGAAAAGCTTGAGTTCGCGTTCCAGCAATGCGCGGTCGTACTCCGGCAGGACTCCCGGGCGGCTGGCGCGCTGCATGTCGATCAGCGCAGCGTTGGCGTCGCGATAGAGCTTCGGGGCCGTGGTTGCATCGAGCACGTTCAGGTAGGTTGTGTTGCCGAGATCCGAAAGCAGCAAGAATCCTTGGCTCAGATCCTGCGCGTACACCTCGGGGACATGTACGCCGGCTTCCCGGAACAGGGCAGCGACATGAAGGAATGGTCGGCAGTCTTCGTGCTCGGGCGGCGCGTCCATGACGATGCGGGTGTCACCGTTTGCCAGCGTGACACGGAAATAGCGGCGAAAGCTGGCGTCGGCTGACGCGGGCTCAATCGTGAGCTCTTGTTCGGAATGCTGTCGCGGGAAGAGGTTGTTCAGCCAGTCGCGCAGCAGGATGGTTCGCGGCATGCCGCTTCTCCTCAAGCTATGGTGCTAAAATGCGACGATTTTACCACCCGCTCCGTTGCATGCTGTGCTGGCAGCCCTGAGAGCAAGGTACGACTTGACTGAAGTGTTCGGATGAATCGGACTGCCCGACGCAAACAACTCGCGTTA
>Ga0316613_10002809_pt1 | contig 11089 bp, 11 predicted proteins | sample OWC_soil_day10_C_2_FD_207647 | JGI IMG/M metagenome (GOLD analysis project Ga0316613, IMG submission 207647) | Wetland soil microbial communities from Old Woman Creek delta, Ohio, United States - OWC_soil_day10_CT_b | ecosystem: Environmental > Terrestrial > Soil > Wetlands | place: USA: Ohio... | reverse complement strand
AAATCTAGACAGGAATAAAAAAAATGATAGCGAATAAGCTATTCGTAACGATTTTTCATAAGGAGGCTATTTTTGTGAATAAAACTGAATTAATTGCAAGTGTTGCAGAAAAAGCGGGTTTGACTAAGAAGGATGCTGAGAAAGCAATCAATGCTTTATTTGTTAGTGTTGAGGAAGCTTTGGCACAACAAGATAAAGTCCAAATCATTGGATTTGGTACTTTTGAAGTAAAAACACGCGAAGAAAGAAAAGGTCGTAATCCACAAACAGGCGCTGAAATTACAATTCCAGCATCTAAAAACCCAGTTTTCAAAGCTGGTAAAGGCTTAAAAGACGTAGTAAATAAATAAATTTTATTATAAATAGAAACCAGGTTAATATAACCTGGTTTTTATTTTAAGGAAGTGAAGTATATGATAAGCAACATATTGGTAGTTGATGATGAGCCTTCAATCCTAGAACTAATTGAGTTTAACTTGCAAAAAACAGGTTATCACGTCCTTAAAGCAGAGAATGGTCATGCGGCATTGCAGTTGGTTAGAACCAATAAGCCTGATTTGATTATACTGGATCTAATGATTCCCGGTATTGATGGTATAGAGGTATGTCGCAGATTGAAAGGACAGCAGGAAACAGCAGCGATTCCCATTATTATGCTGACAGCCAAAAATGAAGAAGTGGATAAAATTGTGGGCTTAGAGTTAGGCGCAGATGATTATATGACCAAGCCTTTTAGTCCTCGGGAGCTTATGGCTCGTGTAAAAGCGGTGCTAAGGCGGAGCCATAAGGATAGTGTACAGCACGATGGCGAGTTAGTTGTTGGCAAACTGCGATTGAATTTTTCCAGTTATACGGCATATTTAGATCAAGAGAAGTTAGAGCTTACTCCTAAGGAATATGAGTTATTGAAATTATTTATTACAAATGTGGGCAGAGCCTATACACGTGAGCAATTGCTGGAGAAGGTATGGGGTTATGAATATTTTGGTGATACTCGTACGGTGGATGTACATGTACGTCACCTAAGAGCAAAAATGGCAGCTGAGCCGAAAGTGGCAGAAGCAATCGAGACAGTTCGAGGAGTTGGCTACCGCTTTAGCGAAATTTAACAAAAACATAATAATTGCATAATAATAAGTACCTGCATTTTGTGGTATATTTTCTATATCAATATGTATCTGATGACTAGGTTTCGATATATGAAGAAGCGCCTAAGTGGCAGGAGGACATCTATGGATTATAAAATTCATGTGAATAAGCTAAAATTATACTATGGAGATGCATTGGCATTAAAGAAAATTTCTCTTGGTGTGGAAAAAAACAGCTTGTTAGCCCTGATTGGACCTTCAGGCTGTGGTAAGTCTACCTTTATCAAGACGTTAAATCGTATGAATGATTTAATCGCTAATGTAAAAATAGAAGGCGAAGTCCTGTTAGATGGAGTCAATATTTATCATCCAGACACAGATGTAGTACTGCTAAGGAAAAGAGTGGGGATGGTTTTTCAAAGACCGAATCCGTTTCCCATGTCGATTTATGACAATATTGCATATGGCCCCCGCATTCATGGCATCACTAAAAAAGCACAGCTGGATGAACTGGTAGAAAAGAGCCTGAAGGGGGCAGCGCTTTGGGAAGAAGTACGAGATCGTCTCCAAAGCTCAGCTATGGGCATGTCAGGTGGACAGCAGCAACGTTTATGTATTGCAAGATTATTGGCAATCGAGCCGGAAGTGCTGTTAATGGATGAACCCTGTTCAGCCCTAGATCCTATATCAACTATGAAGATTGAAGAATTGCTTTCAGAATTAAAACAGAGATATACTATTGTCATGGTTACTCACAACATGCAGCAAGCTGCTAGAGTATCTGATTATACGGCATTCTTTTTGAATGGTGATCTAGTGGAACATGATCAAACGGATGTCATATTTACAAGACCCCAGGATAAACGTACGGAAGACTATATTACTGGACGATTCGGATAATGGAGGCGAGAGCATGACGGTTACCAGACAAAATTATGATCAAGAGTTAGAAGAGTTGCGCAATGGTATCTTAGAAATGGGCACCCGTGTTGAACTGGCTATTGGCCAGGCTGTAGCTTCTTTAACGACCCAGGATATAGAGATGGCTAAGCATGTAATGGCTGGTGATGACTACATTGATGCCATGGAAAGTAGTATTGAAGATAAATGTATGGTACTCATTGCCAGGCAGCAGCCTTTAGCAAGGGACTTGCGAATTATCGGTACAGGACTTAAAATCACGACAGACTTAGAGCGAGTGGGAGACCATGCTTTTGACATCGCTAAAATTGCCTTAGGCATTGCAGAACAGCCGCTGATTAAACCGTTGGTAGATATCCCACGGATGTCTGCAATGGCACAAAAAATGCTAAGAGATTCCTTGGCTGCTTATATCAATCTTGATATTGCTCTAGCAGAAAATGTATGTGCCGCAGATGATGAAGTAGATGATATTTATCATCAAACCTTTCGTGAGCTTTTAACGTACATGATGGAAGATCCCCGTAATATTACACAGGCAACCCAGCTATTATTTGTATCGCGCTATTTAGAACGAGTCGCGGACCATGCTACCAATATTGGGGAATGGGTTATTTACTTAGAAACAGGACAGCGAATGCGCAAAAAATAAACTGCCAAATCGGCAGTTTGTTTTATTTATAGGATGTATACTTCAAAAAAGGAATGATTTAAAAGGTTTATAATCTCATAGCCGCTTCAGCAGCTAGTGGTGAGCGTTCGCATTCATCATGCTGCAGCGTTACTTGGAAACAAAGCTTGGACCCTCGCATTTTTTCACTGGCATACACCAAACCATTGGACTGACTATCCAGATATGGATGGTCAATCTGGGCAGGGTCGCCCAGAAGAATAATCTTGGTACCTAATCCCGGGCGGGTGATCACTCCTTTGGCTTGGCGAGGTGTAGCATTTTGCATTTCATCAAAGATGACCCAGTATTTTTGTAATGATCGACCTCGCTGAAAGGCGAGTGCTTCTGTTTGAATCGTATGCTTGTCAAATAAAATTTGAATTGTATCTTCCGCTTGCATTAGATCTTTGCTGTCATCGAGTGTATTACCATTCATCAGAGTAAACAGGTTATCTCTGATACCTCTCATGAAAGGACTTACTTTATCGACTTCTGATCCAGGAAGAAAACCAATATCCTCATCCATAGGGACGTTAGGACGACAAATAAGTATGTGATTATAATCTCTAGGGCGGCACTCAAAGTGTTGATGTAAGCCTACAGCTAAGGAATAGAAGGTTTTAGCTGTACCGGCTGGACCTTTAATAATGACTAAAGGGGCTTCACTGGCGCTCATCATAAGACATTCTTGCATGAAAATCTGACCGATGTTACGGGGAACAACGCCAAAGGGATTGTGGTGCTGATAACGTAGATGGACGACTTTTTCACCGTCAAAGCGACCTAAAGCTGTATGACGGTCATTATCTGTAGAACGAATTAGAAAAAATTGGTTGGTTTCTAAAGGTGTGTTTATCAATATCTGAGCATTTTCATCATAGGTGAATAAAAGAATAGGATCAATGGTATTTAAAACATCTTCATGAAAGCGATTAATGACTTCTGAGGTGGTATAAATGGTGCCTCGGCCTGTATATTGCTCCTCGATGCTGGCTACCTTTTCATTGCGGAAATCTTCAGCGTGAATAGTAAGAATGGTTGCTTTTACACGCATATTGGTATCGCGGCTAACTAAAATCGGGTAATGATTACTTTCGGATAATCCTTTACACACTTGCAGAATACGGTTATCGGGTTTGCTTCCTGGCCAATTAGCAGGGATTTTAGTATCCAGATGATTGGTTTCAATTCGTAAGATGCCGCCTTGATCATTTAAGGGGACTCCCTTAAGTAAATTGCCTGTGGCGCGTAGGTTGTCAATAATGCGGCTGACTTGACGGCTATTGGCACCTCGTTCGCTGCTTTCCGATTTGAAACGATCCAGCTCTTCTAGAACTACTTCGGGAATGATTACAGTGTGCTCGTTGAAGGTAAATATTGCGTTAGGGGAATGTAGGAGAACATTAGTATCAATAACGTAACATTTATTCAATGTAATCCTCCTCTATTTAAGAATGCTTCTTATGTTTTATTATATGCAGCACCAAGAAGATTGAGTTAATATGTAATGAGATTTTACATATAGAATGCTAAGAAGTTGGATATTCTAATTTAGAAAGAACAAGATGCTGTTACACCAAGTTAATTTTTTGCAGCTTAGACTTAACAATTTCTTAACAATACCTTAACAAAGGAAAATTAGGAATGGGTTACAATTTAACTACAAGAAGTCTTGATATAGCTTTTCATGCACCTTAGATTTAGTAGGCTTAAAGGTTGGCGTAAGCTTAATCTTTCTTCAAAATAGGAGGATTTGTAATGCAATTAGTAAGTAAAGAACATAAAACGAAATTATTATATGATCATTATATGAGGTATCTATTTATTGCCAGTGCAAGTTTGATGACGATTATTATTGTTACAATCATTGTTTTTGTCGGCGGTCAGGGACTCTTGACATTTAAAGAAGTAAGTCCATTAGAATTCTTCTTCTCAGCAAAATGGGATCCAATGGGGCTGGAATATGGTGCATTAAGTTTTATCGTGGGTTCTTTAGCAGTTACTGTACTATCAATTTTATTAGGGGCGCCTTTGGGATTAGCTGGTGCGATTTTTATGGCGAAAATTGCTCCATCTTGGTTGAGTAAAATTATGAGACCAGCTACGGATTTGTATGTAGCGATTCCTTCTGTAGTATATGGTTTTGTAGGCCTAACTATCATTGTACCTTTTATTCGAACCTATTTTAATGTAAATATAGGCTTTGGTTTATTAGCAGCTTCGATTATTCTAGCGATTATGATTTTACCTACGATTGTGAGTATTTCAGAAGATGCTCTTCGAGCGGTACCGAAGAGTCTAGAGGAAGCTTCCTTAGCTCTAGGAGCAACAAGATGGCAAACGATTTGGCATGTACTTTTACCTTCTGCGCTGCCTGGAATTTTGACCTCGATTATTTTAGCTATGGCAAGAGCGGTAGGGGAAACCATGGCAGTTCAAATGGTAATTGGCAACACTCCACAATTAGCTACATCTTTATTTATGCCCACCTCTACGCTGCCTAGTGAAATTGTTGTGGAAATGGGCAATACTCCCTTTGGTTCAGCCTGGGGAAATGCGTTGTTCCTAATGGCGTTTGTGCTGTTAGTGCTATCATTGTTAATGATTCTGATTATTCGCCGAATTGCCAGAAAGAAGGTGATCTAAATGTCTGCGAAAGTTTTTGATAAACTAGCGACGCTGCTAATGTGGCTGGCAGGTTTTGTAATCTTAGGTATATTGGCAGCTTTCTTGATCTTTATTTTGTATAAAGGTGTGCCTGTGTTGTCATGGGATTTTATTTTTGGTAAATCCAGTGATATTCAAGCAGGTGGCGGTGTAGGAGCTCAGTTATTTAACTCTTTTTACATTTTACTTTTATCCCTCTTGGTTTCCATACCATTAGCCATTGGCGCAGGGGTGTATTTAGCCGAGTATGCTGGTGATAATAAGCTAACGGATTTGATTCGGTTGAGTACGGAGAGCTTGGCAACGGTTCCATCCATTGTATTAGGGTTATTTGGGATGATTATTTTTGTCAATACATTGGGTATGGGGTTTAGTATTATCGGTGGAGCTTTAACATTAATGTTGCTTAATCTGCCTGTTCTAGTCAGAGTGACGGAAGAGGCCGTGCGAAATGTTCCTGTACATTATCGTGAAGCAAGTTTGGCTCTTGGTGCTACGAAGTGGCAGACGATTTGGCGGGTTGTTTTACCAAATGCATTGCCTGGCATTATTACAGGTATTACTCTGACTGCGGGGAGAGCATTAGGAGAAACAGCGATCTTAATTTTTACAGCTGGTACGACAGTTGGGCGACAAATTGTCAATTTTGATGTGACATCAGCAGGCGAAACCTTAGCTGTACATCTTTGGTATGTTATGGCTGTGGGACTTGTACCTGACAGAGTGGAAATTGCGAATGGGTCTGGAGCATTATTAGTCATTACAATTCTTATATTAAATTTATTGTTTACCATACCAAGTAAAATCCTGCAGCGCAAATTAGGTGCTGGCGGACATTAGAAAGAGTAAGATGTTGTAATACATCAAAACGAGGATTTAGGCGAGTTTTAACTTGCTTAAATCCTCGTTTTTTTATAAGCATAGAGCGAGTTTCTTTACGGAGTTAAACACAGAGGGCACAGAGAAGTATTTTCCCCTTTGTATTTCAAAACGGTAGCGTGTAAAGCTGTCATTTGCGAATGTAACGAAGCAATCCCCTGCTTGCCAAGAGATTGCTTCACTCTGTTCGCAATGACAAAAAACAATGAACCGCGAAGGTCACGAAGAAATGTAAAGGAATGGATAGGAGTAGTATAGATATTTTAGTCTTAGTGTTCGTCCTATTCTTCGCGTCTTCGCGGTTCAAAAGGTTTTATTTTTTTTAGGATGCGAAGCGTTGTTCTTGTGCAAGGCTAATAGCGGTTGCTGCCGCCTTTGGGGGCAGTTTTCATATTTAGTAGTAAAAAAATACATTTTGGTAAAAGCTAAATGAAATATTGAGGAGGTGGCGGTATGGGAAAACGTATGATTAGTAATCTGATTACAGGAATCAAAGATGTACTGGTATATCAGCCGCCAGCTCAGCCTACTCCTTTTGTTTTGGTTGAGACGCGAAGGGAAAAAGAAGAAATCGATGGTGAATTCTTCCCCTCTGCTGCTGTCACAGAGGGCATACGAGAGCTAGAATTCATGGTCAATTATGCCAAAAAGTTGGATGCGTTTATGCAAAAAAGCAGTAAGGATTTGAAGAGTAAAGAAAAACATGAAGTAGTCAAGAAAATTAAAGCCGATTTTGAAATGATACAGACTGAGTGGAAGGAAATTAAAAAACATACAATAAAGAATCATAGCATTGACGGTATGTACAATAATACTGTGATTAGTACGGATATTAATGAAAATCAGAGCATGCTAGAATCCATTTATCAGCTGCCGCTGAATAAGGATGTGGTAATTCGAAGCATTACCATTTCAGACCAGCCTAAGATTAAGGTTCTAATTGTATTTATGGATGGACTTATCGATAAGAAAATTATCAATATGACCTTATTAGAACCTTTAATGTTCATGAAGAATATTCAAGAGCATGTGCAAGGTGAAGATTTTATCAGCTTTGTCATGGAAGAATGCCTTCCTAGTGGACAAGCCTCAAGGGTAGGAAGTTTTAAGGAAGTGCAGCAAGCGATCAATACTGGCGATGCAGTAGTGTTCTTTGATGGTAGTGGAGAAGCGGTGGCGGTAGAAACAAAAGGGTATGAACATCGCAGTATTGGCAATCCTACAACGGAACAATCAGTTCGTGGATCGCAAAATGCATTTACTGAAGTATTACGTGTCAATACAGCCCTTATTCGAACCATGCTTCATGCCAGTGACCTGGTAACCGAAATGCTTCCTATCGGTTCAAGAGGGCATTCTAATTGCGCTGTTATGTATATCAAGTCAATTGCCAATGAAGAACTGGTTGAAGAAGTAAAAAGACGTATTAATGGCATTAGTACAGATATTATAACGGATTCGGGTGTACTAGAACATTTTATTGAAGATTTTCCAAGGAACCCATTTCCTCAAACCTTATCAACAGAGCGGCCAGATCGAGTGGCAGTTCATTTATCAGAAGGGCGGGTAGCTATTTTTATCGATGGCAGTCCTTTTGGACATATTTTACCTGTCTCCTTCTTCACTTTGATGCATTCATCGGATGATTTTAGCTTGAATCTGTATTATACCAATATGCTGCGTCTGGTTAGATGGCTGAGTGCTTTATTATCTTTGCTGATGCCCAGTTTGTATTTGGCTATTAGTACCTTTCATCAGGAAGCGATACCTACAGAGTTATTGCTATCCATTGCTGCGGCCAGAGCACAAGTACCCTTTCCTACAGTCGTCGAAATTTTGTTTATGGAATTTTCTTTTGAGTTAATTCGTGAAGGCGGACTGCGGATTCCGGGTATACTAGGCTCGACCATCGGTATCGTAGGAGCGTTGATTTTGGGACAGACAGCTGTGACAGCTAAGATTGTAAGTCCCATCATGGTAATTGTCATTGCTCTAACTGGTTTAGCATCTTACAGCATTCCTGATTATCGATTGGCATCAGCGTTTCGCTTATCTCGATTTGTATTTGTTTTGTTAGCAATGTCCATGGGACTCATTGGCGTTGCCTGTGGCTTTTTACTGTTTATTGCTATGCTGTGTTCTTTAAAGTCCTTTGGCATGCCTTATTTGGCGCCACTAGCACCTAGGACAGTGAATGGCGGAGATACGATCTTCAGAAGTCCTGCCTATCATCAAAAGCGCAGACCGGATGCACTGAATACTAAGGACGAGATTCGACAAAAAAACACTAGTAGAACTTGGATGACAGACTCATCGAAAGGAGGCAACGATCATGAATGATCTGCATCCCGGCAAGTTAGGCGTAGCAGATGGCATTGCTCTGGTATTTGGTATTGTGATGCCTCGTGTGTTCCTATCTACCATTTCGAATCTCATTCAGCAAGATGGACCTATTTTATGGCTGGCAATGGTGATTTATACAATCATTCCTCTAATTGTTTTATACATGATGGCCTATGTGCATAAGGGAATAACCGGGGATATTTTTATGGTGTGCCAGCGGTTGATCGGTACAACAGGAGGATGGGTGATATTATTAAGTTATAGCGTCATGTTTTTGAGCAACGGTGCTCTCGTTTTACGCTTGTATTCCGAATATACCTTGCTGACTGCTTTGCCGCGAGTGGAGTTTCAAATGGTTATCGTCTGGTATGCAGTATCAGCAGGTATTTTATGCTACTTAGGAATTGAAGCCTTGACGCGGACGAGTTATATTGTAATGCCTTTTTCCATAGCAGCAATCGGAATGATACTGCTGCTGCTAGTGCCTTTTTATATCGTATATAATCTTGCTCCTTGGCAAGGTAATGGTGTTATGCAAGCTGTACAGACAGGCATTAAAGGGGCAGGATATAATGTAGGGGTCTTAGCCTTAGTTATTTTAGCTCCAGCCTTTCAAAATACAAGGACCATTAAGAAGGCAGCTCTTTATGCGTTAAGTTATGCAGGAATGCTGCGCATTAGTTTTATCCTTGTTTATACTATGGTTTTTGGTAATGCAGTCGGTGCCGAAAAGACAATGCCACTTTTTGAATTGGCACGTTTGGTGTATCTGAATCAATACCTTCAACGCATTGAGGCTTTATTTATTATTGTATGGGTGATGTTTGGTTTATTAGCCGTCGCGGGCAGCCTATATGTTGGTTTATATCTTCTTGCTGTATTATTAAAACTGCCCACACTAAGACCCATCGTGCCATTAGGAGCGATATTAATTGCAAACTTAGCAATGATGCCCCCTGATATTGGTTATGTTTTGGAAGTGGATCAAAAACTAATTACGCTATTTGATGTTGGTATCTATGTTTTTCCTACCCTGTTATTTATCATGGCATGGTGGAAAAAGAGGAGGGGGAAATTGTGTACATCCGCCTCATCTTAGGAACCATGTTACTGAGTATGGGAATATTTCTTTCTGGATGCAATGGTGCTAGAGAGAGTGAGGAAGTCGCTTATATCGTTGCAATCGGTATTGATAAGGCAGAGCAAGAGGGTATGATTAAAGTGACATATCAGATTGCCAAGCCTAATGTAGAAGGGAACAAAGGGGAAGGGGAAAAGGATACGGTTTTAATAAGCAATTCAGCGGTAACCATAGCAGAATCCCTTAATTTGCTCAATTCCACTACTTCATTGGTACCTTCCATGTCTCACGTTAAAGTATTAGTGGTAGGGCAAGAACTGGCACGTGAAGGATTGGCTAATTTTTGGGGATCGCTAAAGCGTTATCGGGAATATCGCGGGTCCATGTTTGTTTTAGTTGCAAAAGGAACGGCAAAAGATTTTCTAGAGGCGAATAAGCCTAGTTTTAATATATCCGCATCAAAATATTTCGAGACTATGCTTGATTCAGGAATAGAAGCTGGATACTATTTACGTGTCAGTTTTCATCAATTTTATATCAGGCTTAAAAGCAATAGCGCAGAATCCTATGCAACATTTGTAGATATTAGCTCTTTGTCTGGTAAAGGAGACGTTGCTACTCCAAGGGTTTCTGGCAGTAAGATTGATGGCTATGTTGCTGGTGGAATACCACTTCAAGGTGGTAATCCTATAGAATTTGCCGGTACTGCGATCTTTAATGGTGACAAGATGGTAGGTATATTAAGTACTACAGAAACCCGCATGATGGCGATGTTGTTAGGAAATTTTAATAATGGATTTCTTTCAATGGAAGATCCTCTTGTTCCAAAGAAATTTTTAAATGTGAATCTGCGATTAGGAGCTGCACCTAAAATTAAAGTGGCTCTGGAAGAGGGACATCCAGTCATCGATATTAAGATCTTATTAGAAGGTGAAATTACAAATCTTCCATCGGGGATTAACTATGAACAGGAGAGTTATCTTCGATTGCTTGAGGAACAAGTAAACCAAGTATGTCATGAGGAAATGGCAAATATGATTCAGCATACCCAGGAACTGAAATCAGATGTAATAGGTTTTGGTTACTATATAAGGCCAGAATTTACAAATTATCAAGATTACTTGCAGTATCCTTGGTGTGAGGAGTATAGTCAGGCAAAGGTAAATATTACAATTGGTACAAAGATTCGTCGTACGGGCTTAATGATACGAACCTATCCTGTAAAATAAAGTCTATAAGAGGAGAAGGTAAGAATGGATTATATGTTTTTAGCAGCGGCGATATTGTCGGGTTTTCACGGATATACTTTCTCTCAGTGGTTGTGGAAGAATGAAAACATGGTAGGGGCAGTTGGGGTATTGCTGTTAATCTTTATTTGTATAGGAGTGCCGATTTTTCGCATAATGAATAATGGACAATGAATGTATTTAGGTTTTT
>Ga0316613_10002808_pt1 | contig 11089 bp, 6 predicted proteins | sample OWC_soil_day10_C_2_FD_207647 | JGI IMG/M metagenome (GOLD analysis project Ga0316613, IMG submission 207647) | Wetland soil microbial communities from Old Woman Creek delta, Ohio, United States - OWC_soil_day10_CT_b | ecosystem: Environmental > Terrestrial > Soil > Wetlands | place: USA: Ohio... | reverse complement strand
GCAGTGAAACGCGATGGTGGAACCGGTGTATCTGGAGAAGATAAAGAGCGTACTTTAGGAGCAATTAACCTCGATTATCAAGGACAAAAGTGGCGTGCGTATTTAGATGCGTTTGATATTGAGGAAAATTTTACTGGTGGATCATCGGCGATGTTTAATTTTGCTAGTTCGGTTACAAAAATTCCTGAAGCGCCGGATGCAGATACCAATTTATTTAGTGGCTCTTATGGAAATTCAAAAAATAAGGGTGCGATGTTCCGTGGAGAATATGATATTGATGAAAACTTGACAGCTTATGCAGGTATTGGTTGCTTGAAAAACACCTATGAAGGCTTTATAAATTCAACACATGCGCGTAATGTTGATGCTTTAGGAAATTATAATGCTTATACTACCCATATTCGTGGCTATCTTGATACGGTGTCGGCAGAAACTGGGCTGCGCCAAAAGTTTACGACAGGGCAAGTCAATCATCAAATGGTACTCAGTGCGACTCGTATAGAGACGGAAAGTGGTACTGCTTATAAACAAAGTTCTACCTATACTTCCAATATTTACAGCCCAGTGACAGCAATATTGGCAGATGATCCTGGCGTAGCGCCAAAAACATCAGAGAGTACGCTTACCAGCATTGCGTTAGCCGATACGTTATCTTTTAATGAAGATAAATATAAGTTGACATTAGGCGTTCGTAATCAACAAATTGAAACGAAAAGCTATAGTCGTACTACTGGTGCACTAACAGCCAGTTATAATAAAAGTGCTGTTACCCCAGCGGTTGCGTTGGTTATAAAACCATGGGCGGATAAAACCGTGTCGTTATATGCAAATTATATTGAAGGACTAAGTAAAGGTGAGACAGTAAGCGATACAAGTGCCAGCAATTATGGGGAAGTGCTGGCGCCTTTTAAGACCAAACAATCGGAAATTGGTGTAAAATGGGATGCTGGTAAGTACGCAAATACGTTAAGTGTGTTTCAAATTAAAAAACCTAGTGCATTTTTAGATGCTACTACAAATATTTACAGTACAAATGGAAAACAACGTAATCGAGGTGTAGAATGGACTACTTTTGGCAAAGTCAGTGATACTGTCCGTCTATTAGGTGGTGTAACTTATATGCGTGGAAAACTGTTGCAGACGGAAGATGGGACGAATGATGGCAATACCGCATATGGTACACCGAAATGGCAGTCAAATGTTGGGGTAGAGGTGGATTCTGCTAGTGTACCAGGGTTAAGCTTTAATACCCGTGCAGTATATACAGGATCGCAATATGTGAATTCTGAGAATACTGCAAAGATTCCTAACTGGATTCGCTATGATGCTGGTTTGCAATACAAAACTTCAATGCAAGGACAACCAACAATCTTCCGTTTTAGTGTAGAAAATTTACTAGATAAAAATTATTGGTCTGGTACATTTAGAGATGGTTATCTCACAGTTGGTAATGGACGCACGTATAAAGTATCCATGACGATAGATCTTTAAAAAGTAAGGAGGTATAAGATTGCAAAAGATTACGAGGACTGCTGAATGGAGAATCATCAAATCATTGTTATTAAGCAACCATCCAGCAGTGCAATTGATTCTTCGTTTCATGGCGGCAATCTTTGGTGGTTATGGTCTGACCTATAGCCTGATGAAAGCAATCTCGCTGATGCTTCCTTGGAAAAAGCATACCGAAACGATAAGTTTTTGCGAATGGCTATTACCACTCGTGTACTTAGTGGTTATCCTTTGGGCGTTTGTTGCTACAAGCGCACAGTATGCATGGAAAGTATTGCTGAGTGGAATTGTGATAGTTGGGTCAGCTGCGTTGCTAGCAAGTTGCTTTCGTTGAGAGGAGGAATCGTGTGAAATATTTTACAGTGCACCAGATGATGGTGCAGCGAATGCGAGATTTTCATACTTGGGGTGGACTTTTTTTCGGCTGGGTATTATTTATTGTGTTTTTCACAGGTACGCTTGCGGTATTTGAGCCTGAAATCAGTTATTGGATGAATCCAGAGGTGCGTGTGCAAAATGTAGCTGCGAGTGAATCGCTTGCAGCCGCAGAAAAAGCTTTGCGCAAAAATGCTGCTGACGCAGATGTATGGTTTGTTATTCTTCCGCAAGGGCGCTCTTCTATGTTAGAAATTTCTTGGAAAAAGAATGGTCAGACGTTTGATCGATATATTGATCCGGCGACTGGTGAGGTAATTAAAGGAAGAGGTACAGATGGTGGCGAGTTTTTTTCTCATTTTCACTATGAGTTGCATCATCAGCATGCGGGAAGTTGGCTGGTAAGCATAGCGGGATTGGGGATGCTAGGAGCACTCATTTCTGGGATTATGATTCGACGAAATGTGATTAAAGATTTCTTTTGTCTGCGTTGGCGAAAAAATTGGCTAAGTGTGCATATGATGACAGGTGTCCTTGCTTTACCCTTTGTAGTCTTGATTACTTATTCAGGACTAGTAATGACCTTTAAAGATAGTATGCCAGTTTCGCTCAATACGTTTTATAAAAATCCCAATGGATATTGGAACGAATTTTTAGATAGCGTAGAACGTCCAAAGAGTCAAGAAAAAGTACAAATTTATCCTTTGCCCGCACTGCTTCCAGCTGCGGAAAAGGAACTTGGCGTAGGTGATATTGGCTTTGTTCAAATACAACAGCCGGACAAGCGAAATTCTCTGATTAACTTTATGCGGCGGGTCGATGACCGCATGCTGGCGATTACAGATCGAGCCTCTTTTGATGGTGTAACTGGCGAGTGGCTTGTCAGCAAGACTAAGTGGGATACGCAGGCGACGATTGTGCGTTCCTTGGTAGGGTTACATATTGGTAAGTTTGGCGGATATCCTATGGCGTGGGGGTATTTTATTTTTGGTTTGCTTGGCTGCGTGATGATTGCTACGGGATTAGTTTTTTTCACAGTAAAAAGGAGGCTCAAGTATGATCGGGAAGGGGGAAACAAGCGGGACTTTTTCCGTGCAGCTGAGGCCGTAAATGTAGCTGTAATCACTGGCTGTATCATTGCTTCTATCAGTTATTTATGGGCAAATCGTTTATTGCCGCTTTCTTTAAAGGAGAGAGCTGACGCAGAGATTATGGCGTTCTTTTTCATTTGGTTGCTCATGTTTATTCATGCATTTTGGCGACCAAAGGAAAAAGCTTGGTCCGAACAGCTAAAATTGGCTGCAGGGATGTGTATTTGTTTGCCTCTGCTCAATATACTAACGACTTCGGTCGGCTTACCTAAGACGCTTGTGCGTGGTGATTGGATGACCGCTGGAGTTGATATAACTGCTGCTACATTAGGGTTGATTTTATGGGCAATCGCTTGGAGGCTTGAAAAGCGTTGGGGCAAAACAAACTGCTGATTTGCATCGTATTAAGATTAATATAAAAATATTATTAACAAAAATAAAACTCCTGCTAAAGTTTATATAATTTTAGCAGGAGTTTTATTTTTGTTAGAGAAAAAGATGAATAATTTTTTGTAATAAAGAATGGAGTTAATAAACTATTTATCTTATCGAAAATCATCCCAATAAGACTTGGAAGCGACGGAAGGACTATTTTCTTAGCAATCATAAAAACAAATGGAATTTCTAAATGCATTCCGATAAAACATCATGACAGCTCATAAATATTTGAGGAAAAAAGAATTGGAAAAAAGTCGAAAAATAGCGTAGAATCTAATTAATGTTCTAAACCGATTTTTTAGGGGGAGTAGTTAGATGAATCTAAATTTACTGGACTTGCAAAGGAGTTTACAAAAGAATGGGGTGCTAATCACTTTCTCTGGTCGTTTTACGCAAGAGATTATTGAAGAACTTGGCGATGCAGTAAGAAAGTATATGGAGACAGAATCCACGCAATATAAAACACATGATGTATTTGCTGTTTTTATTGAGCAGACGCAAAATGCGAAAAATTATGCAAGCTGTCAAAGTGAATTCGCTTATGGTGAAAGAATTGCCAATTCGGGGATTGTCGCAATAGGTAAAGATGAGCAAGGGTACTTTGTATCCTCAGGGAATATGATTGTTAGTGATGATGTTGGACCACTTAAGGAAAAATTAGCAATGATTGCATCATTGGATAAGATTGGATTAAAAAAGCTATATAAGGAACAGATGAAGAAAACTTTTGATTCAGAAAGTAATGGCGCGGGCTTAGGTCTTATTGATATGGCTCGTCGTGCTAGTGGGCAACTCCAGTATTCGATACAGGATATTGATGGGCAAGTATCATTTTTTACTCTTAAGGTTCAAGTGTAGGGGGATAGACATGGAAAATTTATGCATAGAGCAAACAAAGTCAACACCAACCATTCAGTTTGATGTTGCAAATAATAAACTGCGGATTGCAGGACAATCTTATCCAGAAAATGCCTTTAAGTTTTATGAACCAATCTTTAATTGGCTGGATCAGTATATGGCAGAGATAGACAGAGAAACTGTCTTAGAAATATACTTTCATATGCCGTATATCAATACGAGTAGTTCTAAGTGCATTATGATGCTATTAGAAAAAATGGAAAATGCTTATCAAGAAGGGCGAAAAGTTGCGATTCAATGGTATTATAATCGTGAAGATGAGTCTGCATTGGAGTGTGCTGAAGAGTTTAAGGAAGATCTTCTGTTGCCCTTTACGATTGTTGTCCTAGATGATGAATAAAGAACAGGAAAACCTAGAAATGAAAAAATCGACGAATGATCAGGATTTTATGTATGATGGCAGCACGATGAAGGTAGTGAGTTTTGCTTGTATCATCATTGTACTGGCGGTTATTTTTACTGGTAGTATAAGTTATTTTATTACGCGCAACGCAGTTGTAGATAAGCTAAAATCACGTGATCTTATTTATATTATTGAATCGGCAGCAGCAAAAATCGACGGACGAATTGCCCGCGCTCAAGAGACATCTCTTCTTTTGGCGCGCGATCCTGTGGTTAACGATTGGGTGCTTTCCGGTGAACAAAATGAACAACTGGGAAAGTATGCAAAGTATAAATTAACAGATATGGTCAATAGTCATGATTATGTGAATTCCTTTATTGTCAGTGCAGTAACAGGAAACTATTGGGACGAAGAAGGTAGGATACTGCAAAGGGTGTCTCCACAAAATGATATGGATAGCTGGTTTTATGAAACGCTAAAGTCTAATAAAGCGGTAAGTCTCAATATCGATTACAATAGTGGAAGAGACAATACCTATGTTTTTTTGAATGCGTTAATCGGCGATTTAAAACATCCACTGGGCATAGCGGGCATTGGTTTGAGCCTTGCGGATATTGCCAAAGAATTTACAGCGTATAAGTTTGGGGAAAGTAGTGCCTTATGGCTCGTGGATAGCAAAGGAAAGATTCATTTAGCTGATCGCGTAGAACAAAATGGAAAATATTTAAACGATTTTCTGCCAGCGGCAGTAGCCAAGCAGATTATTACTGACACGAACAGCCAGCAAACACAGACGCAAATATTAGAATATGTAAACGCAGCGGGTGAAACCGTTGACCTAGCTTATAAGGCGACCCAGTCTACTGATTGGAAAGTGGTATTCCAGATCAATCGCAGCGAGAGTATTGCAATTTTAAAAACGATTAAAATCAATACGGCGATTGCCAGTCTTATTGCGGTACTCATGATTACTTTAGTTTTTTATTTGGTATCACGTAGAATTGCGGATCCATTCAAACGTGCCCTTTTACTCACCCGGAAAATGGAGCAACAGGTAAAAGAGCGGACAAGTGAATTGGCGGAGAGTAATAAGGAAATTATGGATAGCATTGAATATGCTAGACTGCTTCAGAAGTCTATATTACCGAATTCCGAAGAACTTAAGGATATACTTGGTGATTATTTTCTACTTTGGCGGCCGCGTGATATTGTCGGTGGTGATTTCTTTTGGGTGAAGCGTGTGAGTAAGGAAAAGAGTCTGGTTGCAATTGTGGATTGCACTGGCCATGGTGTTCCTGGTGCTTTTATGACAATGGCTGTGAACACAGCTTTAAAACACATTGTTGAGCAAAATCACACGGATCCAGCTCGGATTTTATCAGAATTAAATTTGCAGATGAAGCAAATTTTGCATCGCAATCGTCAAGACTCTTTTGGTGACGATGGACTAGATATTGCTATTTGTGCCATTGAAGGTCATTCACTGCTAAATTTTGCTGGGGCTAAGCTTTCTCTTTATGTTAGACGAGGTCAGGAAATCCATACGATAGCAGGCGATCACAAGAGTATCGGTTATAAAGCATCACCTGAGGCGTTAACTTTTACTACGCATAGTTGGGATATTGAGGCTGGCGATCAGTTCTACTTAATAACAGATGGTTATCTTGATCAAAATGGTGGAGAAAAAAATTATTCTTTTGGTAAGAAAAGATTTATTGCTGAAATTCTTGCACGGAAAGAGGAGATATCTCGTCAAGGGGGACAGTTTGAGTCGGTGTTACAAAATTATATGGCAGATGAACCACAGCGTGATGATATTACTTTATTAGGTTTTTCTATCCGTTAAAATTGAATAGCCAATGAAAGTGAGGTGAGGTTTTGATGAAAAAGCAGATAGAGATACAATTGTTTGATAGTGAAAATCGGATTTTAGAAGAAGCCCAGAATACGATTGTCCGTGCTAAGGATATTAAGCAGGAAATAGTAACATCTTATTCGTTTTTGACCAATGAGTATCAAAAGTTGTTGCGCATCACGAAGAAAGCTTTTTATATTAGTGATCGTCAGGGGAAAGCTTTGCAGATGCAGCAAGCGGAGATGCAGAATTTACTTGATAATGCCAATCAGGGGTTTTTGACTTTTGCTAGAGATTTGCAAGTTGATCGCCAATATAGTGTGGAATGCATGAGGTTGTTTGGTCAGAAGATAGCCGGATTATCCATTACATCTCTTTTAGCGCAAGGAAGTGATACAGATAAAGCACACTTAGAAAAAGTTTTGACACAGATTTTTACTGAGGAGAATGCTATAGTAGAGCAACTTTTTCAGCAATTTCCAACGCAATTTCGTATTAAAGACAGAGATATTCAGGTCGAATGCAAACTGCTTGCACCTGAATTTGAGGATGAGCCTTTAATTATGATGATTTTGACGGATATTACAGAAAAATTATTCGCAGAGGAAAAAATTCACTATCTTAGTTATCATGATAAAATGACAGGACTATATAATCGTGCTTATATTGAAACCGTCTTAACAGAATTTGAAACCGCCAAAGCAATGCCAATCAGTATTATTATTATTGATATGAATGGACTAAAGCTGACAAATGATGTTTTTGGACATCAGCAGGGGGATATACTGCTCATTACGATTGCGAACATTATAAAGCAATGCTGTCGCCCAGAGGATCGTATTGCTCGTTGGGGCGGGGATGAATTTTTGATCGTATTGCCACAGACAAGTGCGGAGATTTGCCAGCATATTTGTGAATGTATTCAAAACGCCTGTGCTCAAACACAAAATAATCCAATACAGGTGAGTGCTGCCATTGGTTGGACTACGAAAACAAAAGGAATTTTTCGTTTTTCAGAAATGTTTAGTGAAGCTGAAACTATGATGTACAGTGATAAGTTAGACAAAAGAGAAACACTACATCATAGTTTTATTTCTAGTTTGGAAGGGCTATTATCCAGTCAGTGTTATGAAAATGATGGTCATGGTACGCGGGTAGAGCGGATGACGGCTGAATTTATTTCTTTTTTAGGCTTATCATTGGAGCAGCCACAAATAAAGAATTTAATGCGATTAGCTAAGCTGCATGATATTGGTAAGGTGGCCATTAACAGTGATATTTGGGGGCGCAGAGGAATTTTGACTGATGATGAGTGGGATATTGTGAAAAATCATAGTGATGTAGGATATCGCCTAGCCAACTCAATTGGCGAAGCGCCTTTGGCAGAGGCTATTCTTTTACATCATGAATGGTGGGATGGAACAGGATATCCTCACGGGTTAAAGGAAGAGCAGATTCCGCTCACAGTGCGAATTTTTTCGTTAATTGATATGTATGACGTTTTAACTCACGATCGCCCCTATCGGTTGGCACTTGGAAAACAAGAAGCACGCAGGGAAATTTCCAAGGAAAGCGGTACACATTTTGATCCTGTGATTACCGCAAAATTTTTGGAGTTTATTAAGGATTGAAAAATTTAAAAAATAATAGTGTAAAGGAAAAGGCCAGCAATATCGTTGGCCTTTTCTCAATATAAAGAACTGTACGCTGTCAACAGAATAATTTGCAAAATATAATAGCTTTTTTAAAAAAAATTGTATTAACAATTTTTATGTTAGGCTTGATGTTTTAAATATACAGAATCTCTCAGCAGGAGTTTTGGGTTGTATGGCGAATATTTAATTGTAAATATTTGTTTTAATAGTAAATCGTATATAATATTATATTCATATTGCACAATTAGACTAGTGTTTGTAGAAAATAAATATAACAGGCAAACCTTTTGAAAATAAGGGACGCAAAACTATGGGTCTAAGGATGATTGAAGTCTATGATAGCCAAGTTGCATTTTTATATATTGTAAATGCAGCTTGGTTATTTTTATTATAGTCTCACTTTTAGCGGTTAATTGATTAAAGGGGAGCAAATAAAACAATATTTTGCAGGGAGGTGAGCTTTTTAGTGAAAAAGGTTTTTATTGTATTGCTTCTTATAGAAATGGTAATTGGCACTATTGTAGAAAATCCAGTTGTGCATGTGGTATATGCTTCAAAACAGGTCAAGGAGGAAGAACAATCTGGTAATACAGAAAAATTTAAAACTAAATTTGCCTATGAGATAGCACAATTTACAGCGCAAATAGTGTCTATGCCAAACGAAGATATTGAGAATTTTAAAATGGAGTTTGCCTATAAAGCTTCTGAGGTCACAACAAAGGTAATACCGTTCATACCGAATGAAGAAAGAAATGCTTTTGCTTATGAAATGGCAAAGATTACAATGAAGATAATCAGTGATCAAACGGTGGATATTGAAAAAGCTAAAAATGAATTTGCCTATGAGATTGCAAAGCTTACAACAAAAATTATTATGGATGCGGATAGCAAAACCATTAGTCAAGGAAATGCCAACTATAGTCCGTCAAAAGGGAGTCTCCTTAGAAATAATGCGGATATTGAGCAAAAGCCAACAATTGCTGTGGATAATCATAACGATATTGTGCAAAAGCACAGTATTTCTACAAGTGATATTGCTCCAACAACCTATCACGCTCTTATCGATGAATTGATGAATGTAAGTGATGATAAGCATCATGAGAACCAGAAGTTAAATATTGATGGCGAACTTCGTCTTCATTATGGGTTCAATAATGGTTTGGATCAATTGGGACAGGATTCATCGGGCATTCGCCTACGCGTTGGTTTTGATACAGAACTTGATCGGGATTGGCATGCTTATGGTATGTTGGAAGATACACAAAGCTTAGTGAATTATAATAGTGAATTCAAACTTTCAAATTTATATGTAACGCATAAAAATAAAGAAACTATGGTAACGGCAGGCGCGTTTGGTTATCTTATGGCGGATGGAAATATTTACGACAGCACATTTAAAGGCGTTAGAGCTGACTTTAATGGACCGGTCGCATACACCATGAGCCTTGGAAAAACGGATTACACGAAAAATACAACGATAGCAACTGCAACATATCATGCTTATGATTATAATTTGGAAGCTGGGGCTTATCATTATCAGATGGATGACAGTGTTCAAAATACAATTTTAACGCTAGGTGGAAACTATAATTTTTCTAATTTTGGTATAGGGGCTATGCTTTTACATTCTAGCCTGAAAGATAGTAATGGAAGTAACAATGGCTATGTGCTTAGTGTTAACTATGGTGATTTAAAAACCTACAGGCCAGGAACTTATGATGCTTTTGTGAAATATTACAATCAGCCAATTGGTACTTATATTTCGCAGGGAATGAATGGTAAAGCAAATTCAATGGAAGGTTTTAAAGGCTATGGCATAGGCGCAAACTATACGTTTGCTGAAAATGTTGTTGCAGGGCTCGAACATTATAGTTTAGTAGATAAGGTGACTGGAGAAAGTGGTAACACTTTGTGGAGTTACGTGACTTATTATTTTTAAAATAGCAGAGTAGGAGATCGATGATGTCAATGGAAACATTTGAAAGAATTCGGACCCAAAAAGATGCTTTGGCGGTCGTAGGCCTTGGGTATGTGGGATTACCTCTTGCTGTTGCGTTTGCTGAGAAGGTCAAAACGATAGGGTTTGATATCAACCAAGAAAAAATTAATATTTATAAGCAAGGTATTGATCCTACCAATGAGATTGGTGATGAAAAGGTCAAAAATACTACAATTAAATTTACTACCGATCCGAAAATATTAAAAGAAGCAAAAGTTATCATTATTGCTGTTCCAACACCTATTAATGGAGATAAAACACCAAATTTGGCACCTGTGATCAATGCGAGTAAAATTGTCGGACAGAATTTAACAGCAGACAGTATTGTTGTTTTCGAGTCTACAGTGTATCCTGGCGTTACTGAAGATATTTGTGTTCCAATTTTAGAAAAAGAGTCAGGAATGGTATGTGGAAAAGATTTCAAAGTGGGTTATTCGCCAGAAAGAATTAATCCAGGTGATAAAGTACATACACTTGAAAACATAAAAAAAATTGTTTCGGGTATGGATGAGGAAACTTTGGAGAATATCGCAGCTCTCTATGAGTTGATTATTGATGCGGGGGTTTATAAAGCCCCTAGAATTAAAGTAGCTGAGGCGGCAAAGCTGGCTGAAAATGCTCAACGAGATATTAACATTGCATTTATGAATGAGTTGTCTATGGCCTTTGATCGAATGAAAATCAACACCAAAGATGTGGTCGATGCGATGAATACCAAATGGAATGCTTTGGGATTTTTGCCTGGTTTGGTTGGTGGACATTGTATTGGCGTCGATCCATATTACTTTATTTACCAAGCAGAAATGTTAGGTTATCATTCTCAAATTATTGCCGCTGGCAGAAAAGTCAATGACCAGATGGTGAATTTTACTGCGGATAACGTGATTAAGAAAATGATTCAATCTA
>Ga0316613_10002805_pt1 | contig 11091 bp, 10 predicted proteins | sample OWC_soil_day10_C_2_FD_207647 | JGI IMG/M metagenome (GOLD analysis project Ga0316613, IMG submission 207647) | Wetland soil microbial communities from Old Woman Creek delta, Ohio, United States - OWC_soil_day10_CT_b | ecosystem: Environmental > Terrestrial > Soil > Wetlands | place: USA: Ohio... | reverse complement strand
TCCAGATTTGCTGGCTGTGTTCCGAATAGGTGACACCGATTTGCATGGTTTTCTCCTTGGTGACTCAATGACAGCCGACCGTCGATGCTTCCTCAACCACCGAAGCTCCTCGCTGCGCTGAGTGCTGTGTGGCGCGGCGTTCATGAAGCCGTTTCAGCGCCAGCAGCAATCCCAGCACCATGAATCCGGAAGGTGGCAGGATCATCATCAGCACGCCGCCATAATCCGGAAAGACCGTAATTTCCAGAAAGGCGAAGCGGGGGCCGAGCAGCAGGCTGGCTTGCGAGAACAGTGTGCCTGCGCCGATCAGCTCGCGGATCAGGCCGATCAGCGTCAGCGCGCCGGTGAAGCCCAGCCCCATGAACAGTCCGTCGCACGCCGACGAAAGCACGTCCGAACTGGACGCGTAGGCTTCGGCGCGGCCGAGTACCGCGCAATTGACCACGATCAGGGCGATGAACAGGCCCAGGACGCGATACAGATCGTGCATCCAGGCATTGAGGCTCATGTCGACCACCGTTACGAGCGTGGCGATCAGGACGATATACACCGGGATGCGCACCTGAGGAGAAACGAAGTTGCGCACGGAAGAAATGATGATGTTGGAGCACACGAGCACCGCTGTGGTCGCCAGGCCCATCCCGAGTCCGTTGGTGCCGCTGGTGGTCACGGCCATGGTCGGACACATGCCGAGAATCTGGGAAAAGACGATGTTCTGATCCCAAAGGCCATTCTTCATGATTTCACGGAAGTTCATCGGGAGGCTCCCTGGCTGGTTTGCTCTGCGAGGATTTCGTCGCGATGCGTCGCGAAAAACTCAAGCCCCTGCTTGACGGCCTTGACGACGGCGCGCGGGGTGATGGTCGCTCCGGCAAACTGGTCGAAGGCCCCGCCATCCTTTTTCACGGCCCACCGGGCCGGCTCCGGCGAGCTCAGCGACTTCCCTTCGAAGTCATGAATCCACTTGGATTTTGAGGTCTCGATCTTGTCCCCCAGCCCCGGTGTCTCCTGGTGCTTGATGACGCGGGCGCCGAGCATGCTTCCCTTGCTGTCGACACTCATCAGGACAACGATGTCCCCGGCATAGCCGCGCCCGGAAACCTGGAAAACGGCCCCGTTGATCGTTCCGGTCTGGCTGCGCGTGCGATAGATGGTCAGCGGCGAACCGTCGATGCCGGCGAGCCGGATCGTGTCCTTGAGCAGATCGTTGCTGGCGAAGCCTTCGGGGAGGACTTGCACCAGCGAGTTCTGTAAATCCTGCTGTTCGGCCGCAGCGATTCCGGGTTTCGTGGCTTCGTTGGCCGCCACCAGCAGGGTGCCGGTGAGCATGGCGATGATGCCCAAGGAGAGCGGTTGATAGGCGAGCTTTTCCCGCCAGAGTGCCAGCGTCGTCATGATTTTGCCCCTGCTTTAGCCCTTTCGATCTGCGGATCGAGCGGCGCGCCGCGCCAGTTCCTTCCCAGAATGCGCGGTCGCACGTAACGGTCGATGACCGGGGTCAGCGCGTTCATCAGCAATACGGCGAACGCCACGCCTTCCGGATAGCCGCCCCAGGTGCGGATGATGTAGGTCAGCAGCCCGCAGCCGGCACCGAAGACGAGCTGTCCCGGCCGGGTGTTGGGTGAGGTGACGTAGTCGGTGGCGATGAAAAAGATGCCGAGGGTGGCACCGCCCGAAAGCACGTGTGTGGCGGCATCGAGATAGCGCGCCGGGTCGATGGCATGCGCGATGGCGGCGGGGACAACGATGCCGGCCGCCATTGCCAGAGGGATGTGCCAGCTGATGATCTTGCGATAAAGGAGGACCGCGCCGCCGGCCGCGATCAGCAGCGATGCGGTTTCGCCCAGGCTACCGGCGCGGGCGCCGATCAATGAATTGCCCGGTGCCGTGGTGGCGGCGAGCGACTGGATGAGATCAATGCCCCGGGACAATTCGGTCTTGGCGAAACTCAGGAGCGATGCGCTGGCGACCGCATCAAGCTTCGGGATGCCGTTGAACAGGATCATCAGACCGTCGTGAAAACCGGGGGCGGTCTGCGCCGTGATCGGCAGAGGTGCGATCCACACCGTCATCTGTACCGGAAACGAGATCAGCAAGAAGACCCGCGCGACCATGGCCGGGTTGAACAGATTGAACCCCAGACCGCCGAACACGCCTTTGCCGAGAGTGGTTGCAAACAGCCCGCCGAGCACGCCGATCCACCAGGGAGCCCAGGGCGGCAGGGACATCGCCAGCAGCCAGCCGGTCAGCAGCGCGGAACCGTTGGCCAGAGTCGACACGGCTGTCCGGCCGGCAAGTCTCAGGCAGGCAGCTTCGCCGAGCACGGCAGCCAGCAGCGTGGTGATCCACAGGAAGATCGCCGGCCAGCCGTAAAGCCAGAAACTGAACAAGGTGGCCGGCACCAGCGTGGCGATCACCGTGAGCATGATGCGCAGCACGCTGTTGTCTGCCAGGGCGTGCGGTGCCGTGGGGGGTGGGGCGGTGAGCAGCGGGTTGCTCATGTGGTGATCTCCGTGGTCGTTTCGGTATCGGCAGCGGCCCGGGCTGTTGCTTCCGCGCGTTTGGCCGCTTCCCGTTCGGCTTTGCGGCGTGCCGCGGTTTCCGCCTTTTCTCTTGCTTCGCGTTCAAGACGCGCCGTGCGCTCGGCCGCCAGTTTCTTCGTGGCGTCCATCCGCAGCTTGCTGCGTTCCCGTGCCCATAACTCGCCTTTGGCATGGGTGAAGTACTGCACCAGCGGAATGTGAGACGGGCAGGTGTAGGCGCAGCAACCGCAGGAAATGCAGTCCGAAAGGCCGAGGTCGGCCGCCTCGTTGAGCTTGTCGAGGCGGATGTTGGCCGCCATTTCGAGCGGCAGCAGCCCGATCGGGCAAACCTGCGTGCAATTGCCGCAGCGGATGCACGGTCCGGCTTCCGGGGCAAGGATCTCGCTTTCGTTGAATGCCAGAATGCCCGCCGTGCCCTTGACGATCGGCACCCTGGCATGGGGCAGAACGGCGCCCATCATCGGGCCGCCCATCAGCAGCGTGGCCGGTTCGCTCTTGAGCCCGGCGAAATCCAACAGATCGCTGACCAGCGCGCCGACGGGAACCAGGATGTTTCCCGGCTGCCAGACTGCGCCGCCATTGAGGGTGACGATGCGCCGGATCAACGGCTCGCCGAGGCGAATCGCCCGATGCACGGCGTTGGCCGTGCTGACATTGTGCACGATGACGCCGACATCCGCGGCGCGGCAGTCGGAAGGTACCTCCTTGCCGGTCAGGGTTTCGATCAGCTGACGGTCCGAGCCCATCGGATAGCGGGCGGGAACGGGGCGTACCTGCACTTCCGGGAAGTCGCCAGCGGCGCGACGCATGGCGGCGATGGCTTCCGGCTTGTTGTCCTCGATGCCGACCAGCGCTTCGCGTGCGCCGATGGCATGCATCATGAGACGTACGCCGTCGACCACATCGGCTGCGTGGTCACGCATGATCCTGTCGTCGCAGGAGAGATAGGGCTCGCATTCGCCGCCGTTGACGATCAGCGTCGTAACGTTGGAGCGCTTCCCGAGCGCCAGCTTTGCCGAAGACGGAAAGGTGGCGCCGCCGAGGCCGACCACGCCGGCCGCAGCGACCCGTTCGGCGATGGCTTCGGGTGCCAGCGAAAAAGGGTCGCCGGGTACGTCGGCTTCGATGGCGCGGTCGTCGCCGTCCGCATCCAGGGTGATGGCCATGAACGGCAAGCCGGACGGGTGCGGCGCCGTGATTTCGCCGATGGCCGAAACCGTTCCCGACGTCGAGGCATGCACGGGGGCGGAAATGCGGCCCTGCGCCTCGGCGATCAACTGTCCCTTGAGCACCTTTTGCCCGACCAGGACGATGGGCCGGGCAGGTTGTCCGACATGCTGCTGCAGCGGGATGAACAGGCGTGCGGGTAAAGGCAGGTGGCGCAACGGGGCGTCGGCTGCCGGGCGCTTGTGGTCGTCCGGATGGACGCCCCATTTCGGCGCGGCCAGGGTATGCAGGAATTTTTCGATGAGGCCCATGTGCTTTTCCTCAGGCGGAGATGGCGGCGGCCGGCTTGGGCCAGACCCAGTGCTGCAGGGTGACCGGCGCCGGCTGCATGGTCATGGCCTCGGTCGGGCAACGCTCGACGCAGTTGCCGCAACCGGTGCAGGCTTCACGAATGACGCTGTGGATCTGCTTGGCCGCGCCGACAATGGCGTCGGTCGGACAGGTCTTCAGGCAACGGCGGCAGCCGATGCAGATTTCCTCGGAAACCAGCGCGATTTTCGGGCCTTCGTCGACGACCCCGGAGAGATCCAGCGTAATGCCCAGTTTCTCGGCCAGAGCGACGGCCAGCGCTTTCCCGCCGCCGGGACAGCACGTGACCGGAATGCTGCGCTCGGCAATGGCGCGCGCGGCGCCCGCGCACCCCGGTTGCCCGCATTGCCCGCAATTCGATCCCGGCAGCATGGACTCGATGTCGTCGACCAGCGGATCGGCCTCGACGGCGAAAACACGCGCGGCAATGCCCAGAATCAGTCCGAGCAGGGTGCCGAGAAGGGAAAGACTGACGATTGCAGCAAACATCGCGATCTCCTGTTTTCTGTGGTGCCTACTTCATTTACTTCAGATTGAGTCCCGAGAAGCCCATGAACGCCAGGGACATCAGGCCGGCAAGCACGAAGGCGATTGGCGCGCCCGCGAAGACATCCGGAATGTCGGCCAGCGCCAGGCGTTCGCGCATGCCGGCGAACATCACCATGGCCAGGCTGAAACCCAGCGAAGAACCGAAGTCGTAGACGAGGGTCGTGACGAAGCCATGTCCCTCCTGGATATTGATCAACGACAGCCCCAGCACGGCGCAGTTGGTGGCGATGAGCGGCAGATAGATCCCCAGCGTCTGATACAGGGCGGGCGCCATTTTGTGGATGACCATCTCGGTGAACTGGACGATGGCCGCGATGACCAGGATGAAGGAAATGATGCGCAGGTAGCCGAGGCCCAGCGGAGCGAGCAGCCAGTGTTCGATGTTCCAGCAGACCGATGCGGCCAGGACGATGACGAAGGTCGTGGCCATGCCCATGCCCAATGCGCTGTCGATGCGCTTCGATACCCCCATGAAAGGGCACAGGCCAAGGAACTTGACCATCACCACATTGTTGACCAGGGCGGTGGAGAGCAGCAGGACAAAGTATTCGCGCATGATGGTTGGCAGCCTCGTGTGAGATTCCTCGCGGCAACTGCCTCGTGAACCTGGCGGTCGTCGTGCTTTCAAGCATCCGGTATCACGATTCATGCCAGTCTCGCGCATCCGTTCGGCGTGGGCTTGTCCCCGAAAGTGTGCTTCCCGCGAAAACCCTGCACCGATACGGGTTTTCCGGCGTCGTTGTTCAGGTCGCTCGACTGCACGGCGGAGATGTGGCGCGAATGTCGCAAGTCCTACACTTTGCGGGAAATGCGACAGCAAACCGCTTTCCTTACGCCTTGATTCAATTGCGTGGCATGGAATCTGCAGGGCTGAAGGCAAACGGAGGCCAAACCGATCATGACTCCCCTGACAAAGAACCCCGACCTTACGGCTGCGATTGCTCCCCAAATCTTTCAGCAAACGGTCGAACAGGCCGACATCGCGATTTCCATCACCGATGTCACTGCACGAATCCTGTACGTCAATCCGGCGTTCACCCGGATCACCGGCTATTCCCCGGAGGATGTGTTCGGCGCCAATCACTCCCTGCTCTCCAACAAATCCACGCCGGTCGAGGTCTACGACGAGCTGTGGGCGGTCATTTCGCGCGGCTTGCCGTGGAGCGGACGCCTCGTCAATCGACGCAAGGACGGCAGCAAGTATCTGGCCGATCTGCTGATCACCCCCGTGGTCGACGCCGATGGCGAGATCACGCATTACGTCGGCATTCATCGCGACGTGACCTTGCTGCATCGGCTGGAGAGCGAAGTCGGCGACCAGAAGGCGCTGATCGAATCGGTGGTCGATTCGGCGCCGCTGGTCATCGCGCTGCTCGACAGCCAGGACAAGGTGGTCCTCGACAACCATGAATACAAGAAGCTGATGGGCGACTTGCGCATGGTTGAGCCGGCAACGCTGATCCTCAACGCCATCCGCGCCGAAACCGGCTTCCACCAGGCCGGCGCGCGCGCGGGGAACCATGCCTTCAACGAGCATTCGATACGCATCGAATCGTCGCGCGGCCCGCGCTGGTTCTCGTGTTCCGGGATCTGGGTGCAACGCAAGACGGCCGACGCCGATATGTTCTTCAATCGTCACGAAGCCCTCTATCTCCTACTCGTGGCGCGGGAAACAACGCGCCAACTCGCCGAGCAGGAGAAGACCCGCATGGCGCTGCTGCAGGCCATGATGGCCGAGGACAGCCGCATCGACACCCTGCACGAATCGCTTTCGGCGGCCGTGTTCAAGATCGAAGGTCCGATCAATGTCATGGCTTCGGTCATGCGCACCATCGAGCGGCGCAACACCCAGGACCCCGCGGCCCTGGCGCTGCGGGAAGTGCTCGATGCCTGCAAGGCGACCGTAGAAACCCTGCGCAGCGTCATTCCCGAACATCGCCCGGAATCGCAATCGATGGTCAACATCAACGAAGTCATGCGCGACGTTCTCGACCTGACCACGATGCGCATGCTGGCCTCCGGCATTGCCGTGCAATGGCGTCCGCAGGGCGTCATCCCTCCGGTCAACGGCTTTCCGAAGCGCCTGCGCACGATGTTCAAGGCCATCGTGGATAACGCGATAGACGCCATGAACGTCAAGGGGTGGAATGCCCGCGATCTGCGTGTGACGACGCGGGGCGGCAAGGGCAGCGTCGAAGTGCTGATAGAGGACAGCGGCCCCGGCATACCGGCCGAACTGCGCTTGAAAGTGTTCGAACCGTTCTTCTCGACCCACGCCGGCGGCCATCATCTCGGCACCGGCCTGTCGTCGGCGCAGCAGGTTGCGGCCGAGCACGAGGGTACCATCCGGATCGATCCCGGCGATCTGGGCGGGTGCCGGGTTCGCGTCATCCTGCCCGCGCTACGCAAGGAATGAATGCCATGGTCCTGAACAGCGAATCCGCCAGGCCCGGTCTGAGCATGTTGCGCCGCATCGAGCTGGAAACGCTCTATCGTGTTGGAGAAATCCTGTCTCGTACTCTCGATTTCCGGCATACGCTGCGCGAAGTCCTGGCCGCACTGGACGAGCAGGCCGGGATGAGCCGCAACCTGGTGACCGTGATCGATCCCGAGAGCGGTGACCTGGTGGTGCATGAAGCCAGCGTGCAGGGCGATCACGGCAGCGAACGTGGCACGAACGAACACGAGCACGGCGACGTTCGCTACCAGCCGGGTGAAGGGCTGCTGGGGATGATTCTCGAAGAACAACGCACCATCGCCTTGCCCTGCGCCGGTGATGATCCGCGCTTCCTCAACCGTCTGGGGGTCTTCGACAGGCGCCTGCCGTTCATCGCCGCGCCGATCAGTCTGGCCGGGAAGATGCAGGGCGTGCTCGCGGTGCAACCCAACACGCCGGACGACGGCCTGCTTGAAGAGCGTACGCGCTTCGTCGAAATGGTCGCCAACCTGATCGGCCACAGCGTCCGGCTCTCGCTCGATATCGAGCGGGAAAAGAACACGCTGGTCGAAGAGCGCGACAGCCTCCAGCGTACCGTGCGTCACCAGTATGGCTTTGACAACATCGTCGGTCGTTCGGCGGCGATGCGCCGGGTGTTTGACCAGGTGCGCATGGTTTCCAAGTGGAACACGACCGTGCTTCTGCGCGGTGAAACCGGCACCGGCAAGGAACTGATCGCCAGCGCCATCCACTATCATTCGTCGCGCGCCAGCGGTGCCTACGTGCGCCTCAACTGTGCGTCGTTGCCGGAAAACCTGCTGGAATCCGAACTCTTCGGTCATGAGAAGGGCGCCTTCACCGGCGCGGTGGCCTCACGCCAGGGGCGATTCGAAGCGGCGGACGGCGGGACGCTGTTCCTGGACGAAATCGGCGAAATCTCTCCGGCGTTCCAGGCCAAGCTGCTGCGCGTGCTGCAGGAGGGGGAGCTGGAGCGGGTGGGCGGATCGCGGACGCTCAAGGTCAATGTCCGCGTCATCGCCGCCACGCACCGCGATCTCGAAGCGGCGGTCGATTCCGGCGACTTTCGCGAGGATCTCTATTACCGGCTCAACGTCATGCCCATCGTCTTGCCTCCGCTACGCGCGCGGCTGGAAGACGTGCCGGATCTCGCCCTGTTCCTGGCCCGGCGAATCGGCGAAACGCAGGGGCGGCGGATCACGCTGGCCGATAGCGCGCTGCGCCGCCTGAGCCAGTACAGCTGGCCCGGCAATGTGCGCGAACTGGAAAATTGCCTGGAACGCGCCGCCGTGATGTCCGAGTCCGGAAATATCGACGCCGAGCTGATCCATATCGACCGGTACCGCGAAGCGCCGGGCATGTCGTCGCACCACTACGCTCCCGCCCCCGGCGAGAACATGCCTGCGGGAAACGCCTCGCCGACAGCCGACGACGCCGATCTCGACGAACGCTCGCGCGTGATTGCGGCGCTCGAACAGGCCGGCTGGGTGCAGGCCCGGGCCGCGAGAATCCTGGGCATGACCCCGCGCCAGATCGCCTACCGCATCCTCACGCTGAACATCGAGGTGAAGAAGCTGTAGGAGAACGTGGGGTCGAAGAGAAAGCGAAGTACGCCTGCCTCAGCTGTTGGCCAGCCGGGCAGCGGATTTTTCGAGACCCTGCGTGATCGTCTCGAATACGTGTGTCGGAAAGCCTTTCGGAAGCATGCCGGAAACCTGTGCAATGACGGCCGGCGTCTGCTGGACGGTGTCCTCAATAATCGACTCCATGTCGTGGCCAAAGCCGCACTGGATGGCGGTTGCCAGGAAATGGCGGCGGCAGATGTCGCGCATGCGGTAGTGGGGGTTGCGGCTGCGCACAGCCATTGCGAGTCGCAATTTGTCGTAATCGAGCTGGTTCGGTCCGGTGCCAACGACCGGCCAAGCGGACAGAACATCGTACAGAGGTGCCAAGCGGTAGCGGCCTCCGGCGAGCAGATGCAAACTGAAATTCTTTGCGTGGCCATCGGTTGCCGCCAGCATCCAGAACAACAACTGCGCGCGCAATAGCGTCGCCACGTCGGCCTCCGGCGTTTCCGATGCACGCAGAATGGCCGCCATCGCGCGCAGCCCCGGTCCGCCGTCTGCCTCATATTTGGCTGATGACGGAACGCCGAGCGCCTGGCAGAAATCCTCCTGCGGCAAGCGCAGCCAGTAGGCACCGCTGGCGGTCTTTTTGCGGTCGAAACGTTCGACGATCAGTGTTTTCTGCGCGCCGAATTGGGCGATCGTGCAATTGGCTATCGGCAGCCCGTAAGCGCGCAACAAGGCCGCGCACAGCCATTCGTTCTCCAGTGAGCTGTGCATATCGGCCTGGCGGGCACCGATCAGGCCGAGCGGCAGCTTGAAGATGTGCGTCGTGGGCGTCGCGCCGAGGGGGCGGCACCAGCGCCCGTCGTGCCAGATGAAGGCAGTCTTTTCCTGGGCTCCAGCGATTGAAATGCGGAAGTCTTCTTCGTCTTGATGGAGCGTTACGGCGCTGTCGCCGGAAGCGGCGCGCTGCAGCCAGTGTTCAATTTCCCCATCGTCGAGCGGCTCGACCTGCGTGCTGAATACGTCGCCCGGGGATGTCCCGGGCGGGAGCAACTGCACTGCGCCGACGCAGTCGCGGCCGATGGCGGTCAGCAAGTCGAAAGCGTTGCGGCTGTGAGTCTTGAAACGCGATTGCAGGCGTCGGCGGATCGGTTCGCTATCGGGCAGGAGATTGTCGAAGTAGTTGCCGACGCGTTCGCCCCGGAGAGGAACACCGTCGAAGTTCATCGGCAATGAAAGCGAGAGCGGCCGACGCTCCGGAGCGGCCAGCCATGCGGTGTCGTAAGCAAACTCCATTGGCCCGTGCGCAGGCAAGCGCCATTGCCCGACAAGCAGACCGTTCATCCAGACGTCGAGTGCGCGCAGGTGCGAACGGCGGCCCATTTCACCATTCTCCCTGTGAGGTATCCGGCTGCCGTTCCCGCTCCTTTTCCTGAAGCGTCAGCTCCAGCCCAAGAGCGTTGGTCAGTTCGAGCAGCCTGTCGAATGTCAGACGCGCCGGATCAGTCTCAAGTTCGGATAAGCGGTTCTGGCTGATTCCGACGCGCTCGGCAAGCCTTCCCTGCGAGAGTTGGAGGGCCTTGCGTCGTGCAGCGAGCAGTTGGCCGAGTTGATCGGGGGTGACGAGACGTTGGGCCATGATGATTGCCGTATCGGTGATGTCGATATTGTCAATTTATCGACTATGGCGATAAATTACAAGTATCGGTATTGTCGATAGATTTGTTATTCTTGTTTTGGATACTCGCACTAGCAGTCGTGTCGACTGAATACCCCGATCGGCAAATTTTCAGCGTGTGCGGCGGGTACGGGCAGCATAATTTCCCGAACGGGAAAATATCGACGGATTGGAGCACGGACCCGCAGCGACGCCACACAGATGCTCGGCGCGAGCCGTTCGGCGACTATCCAAGGGAAGCGTATCCTTTTGAATGACATGTCGAGGACGGAAAACGCGATATTGCAATGACGGTGCTGAACCGCGAAATGCAAAAAAGGATGTCGGCAAGAGATACGGGAGAGATTGAACGTAGTCTGGAGTTGGCCAACTCCAGTCTTCGCGATACCAGCAACGCGCTTACTAGAACGGCCAGTAGGTGTTGAAAGCGGCCTCTTGAATAGCGGCTTTGAATGCCTGTTTGGCCGAGAAGACGATCATACAAGTCGGATAGAATGGGGACTCAATTCTATATGGCATGTGGGGCATAGAACATGGATTCAATTCCAGATAATGCTGGAGAGGCAGTGACAAAATCGCTCAGCGCTGGCAGCACCCACGCCGACCTTCTAAAACGCCTCGATAGCTCCGGCTCGATATCGAAGCTGGCAGCGTCGCTCAGCGCTGGCAGCACCCACGCCGACCTTCTAAAACGCCTCGATAGCTCCGGCTCGATATCGAAGCTGGCAGCGTCGCTCAGCGCTGGCAGCACCCACGCCG
>Ga0316613_10002804_pt1 | contig 11095 bp, 6 predicted proteins | sample OWC_soil_day10_C_2_FD_207647 | JGI IMG/M metagenome (GOLD analysis project Ga0316613, IMG submission 207647) | Wetland soil microbial communities from Old Woman Creek delta, Ohio, United States - OWC_soil_day10_CT_b | ecosystem: Environmental > Terrestrial > Soil > Wetlands | place: USA: Ohio... | reverse complement strand
AGCAATCCCGCCACGGCGACGTGTCGCCAGCCGCTTGACCAGTTGCGGTTCAAACGCCGGGCGCTGAAGAACAGGAAGACGACCAGCGCCACCGCGAAAGCGGCATAGCCGTTTCTCGAGTAGGTAACCATCAGCGCATAGGTTGTGGCCAGCAGGAGAAGCAGGCCCAGGAACCGCAGGAGATGACTGCGCGCCTGGAACAGCGCTTGTAAAAGAAAGGGCGTGGCAACGGCGAGGAGGCACTCGATATAGGCGCCACCGGTATGCATGGCCGAGATGGGGCCGGTAACGCGGTAATCGGTACTGAAATCGAGCAGATGCGCAAAGGCAAAGCGCTCCCAGAAAAGCACGCTTACCGTCAATGCCAGCCCGCCGATCAGCCCGAACGAGAGGTTGCGGAAAACATCCTGGCCGTCATTGGCCAGTCGCCTGGCCAGCGCGATCGTCAGGAAGGCCCACAGCGCTCCTTTCCCGATGCGCAGCGCGTTGAACGGGCTGAGGTAACTGACGAAGGAATTGACGTCCGGCGCTTGCCAGGGCAGCAGACCACGCAACGTAGACAGGACGATGCTGGCCGCGATCAGCACAAGAACCATCGCGCCGCCCGGATCGGTCATTCGATGCCCCGTCATCGGGCGCGTCCGGGCGAAGCCGACGCCCAGGCATAGCGCGGTCAGCAGGTCGAATTCGTCCAGATAAAACCGCCCGCTCCATGGCGCAAAATCGAGGATGGGCAATGTTAGCGGGATGATGAGCAACGCCATCGCCGGCCTGCGCCAGACGATTGCGCCACTGGCGGCGAGCAAGAGTCCAAGCCAGACCGGCCACACAGGGAAAGAGATTGCTCGCCACAGGCAGAAGGCAAAAAGCGGCAAGACCGCTATCGCGGCCACGCCAGAAAATCCATTGCCGACAGAAGTCGGATCGACGGCATGAGGAATCGCGGCTGCAGCGTTCACGCTGGATGGCGCCGGGGAGTGCTCAACGGCCTGTTCGACAACATGCGCCAGGCGTATCGCTGCCCACGCCGCCATTCCGGCGAGAAGTACGTTGGTTGGATCGGGATGCGATCCGAGGAGGAACAACTTGCCAGCTTCAACGATTACGGACAGCAGGCCGGCGACCAGGAAGGCGAATCCTTGCGAACCACGTAACGCCCAGATCAGGATTCCTATCGGGAAGTACATGAAGCACACGCTGGCCAGACTGAACAGCGCGCGCGCCTCGGAAGTGAAGTAGTGGTAGTAGAACGGCAGGAAATGCAGGTTCTCCAGCGCCGCCGTGGCGTGTTCCAGCCCGCGCCAGCGATAGGTGAACCAACCGTTGGCGAATAACAGCGTCAGGAAATACGGGAGGATGAGGAGGAGGGCGTGACGCCGGATAAAAGCCGCAAAGGCACCGGGGGAAGCGTTGGTACTGTGCCGCCAAAGGTAGTGACCACAGGCGACGCCGGCTGTCCGGGTCAGGATCGAGAGCCCTTGGCTGACTCCCGTGGCCGTGAATAGTTGGGCGATTTCGATGAAACTGCCTAGCAGCAAGCCGAGCAGTGCAGCTTGAAGAGCGCTGACTGGTCGCAGTGAGCGGCGGTAGGCCAGGTAGAGTCCGAACGGAAGGGTGAGCAGGAACTCGGAAAACACCTTGAGCGGCACAAGCGCATCACCATGCGCTGCTCCTGCCAATATCCAGCCCCAGCCGTCGCTTTGCAGCTTTTTGCCAAGTTCCGCGCTGGAGAGCAACACGTCGAACGGGAATAGGCTGAAGGCGACGTAAGCGAACAGATAGGCCTCCACGGCATGAAGGACAAACCGTCGTGGGTCGATGATCCTGATTTTCAGGAGGTTTTTCATCCAGTCGGAATGCTGGAGAGCGAGAAAGACGCCAAGCACGGCACCGACAAACTCGGCGAGCAGATCGTTGAGCGAGACGGTGCGTGACGGAAAGTAAAGCTGGGAAAACTCGACCGAAAGCGCCAATGCCGAGGAAAACAGGATGGAGACAACCAGAGCGACCATGCGATGGGCGCGGGATTGCTGGAGCAGAAGGTGTGCTGTCAGAAAGCCGATGGGAACATAGAGCACTCCGTTTGCGATCCAGTCGGCGCGGGATTCCACACCCAGGGCGAGCATCGGCGTTTTCAGGAACTGCGCCCAGGCCCTGTCGAACGGAAGCGCTTTGAAATCGAATGGAATCAGGCTGCCATAGACGACAAAAAACAGATACCCCACCCAGAGGAGCGGGGTGAGATCCGTCTCCTGTCGTGCATCGGATGTCCTCATTTGCCGTACGCTTCCATCCACAGATTGAATACCAGAATGGATGTCAGGGACGCGTCGTGATTGGCTTTGTCATTCGTGTGGTCTTCGAACAGGCGTTGCAGGAAAGCGGTATCGAAGATGCCACGTTCCTTTGCTCGGCGTCCCAGAATCGTCTCGTACAGGAAGTCCTTCAGCGCTCCCGAGAACCAGAGCCGCGTCGGTTGGCTGAACCCGCGTTCCTTCTTGCGATCGAGTATTTCGTCCGGAACGATGCCGCGCAGGGATGATTTATAGAGCAACTTGATTCCATCGGTTGTCGGTGTCGGTTTCTCGATCTGGAAACGCGAGGGAATCTTCAGCGCCAGTTCGATCAGACGACGGTCAACCAGCGGGGTGCGGTTCATGATGTTGTGCGCGGAGGCCATGCGTTCGTTCTTGTACAACAGGTCGTCGGCGAGAAATGTCTTGATCAGACCGTACTGGTAGTAATTCAGCGCATCGTCGGGTTTCGCTTTTGCGAGGTATGCCTTGCCGACCGCGTAGGGATCAATGCCGGTCCGGAAATCGGGATGCAACAGCTCCTCGCGCGCTTTCGTGTGAAACAACGGACGCCAGGTCAAACGCCTCTCGTCATCGGGCAGGGAGAGTCTGGAGAACATACGGAGAATCTTGTCCGACAACGTATCGCCAAGAGGAATGGAGGTCGCCAGCATGCCGAAAAGTGCGCGACGGAGCGGTTGTGGAATGCGCAGCAGGGCGCCGATGCCCAATTCGCCTTGCGTGTTGCCCGCCGGAAACAGTTCGTCCGGCCCTTCGCCATCGAACACCGTGTCGTAGCCGTCCTCCAGTGCCATGCCGAACGCGGTGAACATGCCGACAAGTGCGGCATCGTTGACCGGCGAGTCGAGGTGGCGGACCGCTGCGATGAGCGCATCGGCAAACTCGGTTGGGGTCAGGATGCGTTCCCGCTGATCAACTCCCAGCGTCTTGACGATGCAGTCCTGGAGTCCCGCGTCGCTGTAGGTGATTTCGTCGAAGGCAATCGACAGGCCGTGCAATGGCTGCGGATTTCCCGGCAGCGTACCTAAAATGGAAGCCACGGCGCTGGTATCGACCCCGCCGCTGACCAGGGCGCAGTATTTCCCTCCCGCTTGCTGGCGGATACGTACCGCATCGATGATCGTTGATCTGAGTTCGGAACACAGTTCGTCCCGCGTTGCCCCGTTGTTCACGGACACCTCATGCAGCCGCCAGTAGTCGTGCTGATGCGCTTCGCCATTGCGCCAGACGAGCGTATGTCCCGGGCGAACGGCAAAAATGTTCTTGAACATGGTTCGCGGCGGGCTGAAGGCCTTGACCCCGAAGTAGGCATCCACGGATTCACGATCGATCGAGTCGTCGACAATGCCTGAGGCAACGAGGGCGGCGGCGGTGCTGGCAAACACGATACCGTCCTTGATCGGGGCGAAATATAGCGAACGGCAGCCGGCATGGTCGCGCACGAGGTTCAGGGTTCGCGACGACGGATTCCAGAGTGCGAGGGTGAATGCGCCATTGAGCACTCGCGGGAAATCGGCGCCGTGCCGATTCCACTGTTCCGCGATGTCCTGAAATGCCGGGGCGTTGTAGATTTCGCCTTCGAGCCCGAGCCAGCCGTTGTGGTTTTCGTCTGTCCAGGTATCGCTGGCCGAAAGCACCGCAAGCGGGGCGCCTTCATGGCCTCCCACGGTGTTGCAGATCGTGCCGGGTTTAGCTCGAAACTGCATTTTCTCGGTCATGCGGGTGACGACAGCTTTTGCTTCGGCTTCTTCGAACGAGCCAATCACGCCGGCGATGTATCCCATTTCCGTTCTCCCCTGAATCCGACATTTGCAACATCCCGGCAGGCGATGCATCGTCGCCGGGCGACCAAGTTGGCTATGGTTGAACCGGTTTTCTGCGACTTATTCCTTTGGCCAGGCGCCAGAGGACTTCCTTGGCAAGCAGAACAATCCCGATGATTGTCGCCGGGTTGTAGGCGACGATCCCCAGACGCTCGCGTCGCGAACTCATCCAGATGCGCTTGTGCGTGTCATCTCCCTTGAGAAAATCAACTTCCTTGACATGATCCTGTTCGATGACATGGCGCAAGAGGTGCCCCGTCAGCACGGTTCCGGGTGAGTAGGTCTTGCTGTCCTGGCGATACGCCAGTTTGAAGATGCTGGCCTTGTGGCCACAGACCATCCATAGCTGCGCGGCCACGGCTTTTCCGTGCAGATGGGCGATGCCGAGGCGCAGGGAATGGCTGGCCGACAACTGGCGTATGAGTGACGGAATGAATTCCGGGTAGGGTTCCGGTGCTTTCCAGCTGGCCGAGTAGACTTCCTGGAAGGCGGCAATGGCGCGTTCGACATCCTCAGGCGTCGTGACGACTTCAAGCGTGCCTCCCGCAGCCGCGAAGTCCTTGTTCCTTCGTTTGATCGTGCTGCGCACGTTGGCACTCCGCTTGCGAAGATAGCCGTCCCAGTCGTTTTCGACCTTCAGGAACCAGTTGCCGAAGCACAGGAAACTGAACGGAATCCAGCCCGTCGCGCGCAGTTCGTTCTGGAGTTGGGCGTAGGCCGGCGATGCGGCATCCATCGGCGCGAAGCGCATGACATGCGCGCCGCCGATCGATTTTGCCGCCTCGGCCAGCAGGTAGCGCAGGGTAAAGCCATCGCTGCCCTGCGTCTGAAGGGGCGCAAAGAGCGATGTGTAGAAATTGCTCAAAGCCTCGATTGTCTTGACCATACCTTGCCGCGTCAGCCGGAGCGGGAGGAGCGTGGTGTGACGATTGCTGTCCGTGGCGTGAAAGTAGCGCACCCCGGTGTCTTCAGGATAGACGGTTTTCTGGAGCAACCCGAACCATTCCAGCGAGATGTCGATATCGTTCCCCGGCGCAAATGCCTGCGGCGTCAGTTCCTGCGATTCGAGCGATGCGATATCGGGACATTCGCCGAGAGTGGTGCCTTCGGGCACCGTGCTCTGAGTGTCGCCTCCCCGCAAGGTGCTCTGAAGCGCCTTGAGTCCCACGAATACGTTGGCGAAGGAACGGTCGCGAAATACCTGGACGTTCTGGACGGTACAGCCGAAGGTTGCCCATTCCTTCTGGTCGCGGGTGGCGTTGGTGTAGAACTCGATGGATTGCTCCGGCTGATTGGTCCGCCGCTCTTCGATGACCTGATGCAGCATGATGCGTCCCGGGGCGACCGGGGAGAGCGCTTCGTCGTACGTCGTCTTGAGAAAGACGGTCATACGCTCGCTTTCGATGACCAGCCGAGATGCGGCCAGTTTGTCGCCAGCAAGGATTTCGTAGACGGCGGCCTGTCCGGTCGAGGCAAACCGCGTCATGACATCGGTGTAGAACGCGCCTTGGGCGTTGTCTCCGGAAATGGCCGTCCCGGCGGCACCTTTCCACCCAGCGGATTCCAACCCGCCAAAACGGGTCACACCGGTTTTCATCGCATGCGGGTCGGTGATCCGGGTGAGCAGCGGGGCGCCGAACTCCTTTTCAAAACGATTGAAATAGCGCTGCATGTTGGCTTTCAGCTTCTTGGGCCGCTGTCCCCAGTAGTCTGAGAAGCTGATGCCGGGATGCACACCGATCGTATAGGCTTGCGCCGAGACGATATTGGCCATGTCCGGCGCGAGAAAATCCGGCGAATAACGTGGGTCGATAGCAATCAGCTCAATGGTCCAGGCAAAGCCGGGCAGCGATTTGAGCAGGTCCGGAAGCAGATTTGCGTTATCGAGCAGCACCGCGGTGATTTGCGCCTGCGATGGCCGGAAGGATGACCAGCGTCCCCAGCCGTTCGGTTGGATGATCAGGGCTCCTGAAACCACATCGTCTTGGCGGTAGAGGCAGAGGACCTCGTTTCCCGTCGCAAAGTGTTCGATCAACGCGCCGACGAATCGGCTATCGAAGTACGGATGGCTGTCGTAGAGATCGGCATTCAGTCGGTCCCAGTCAGCGGCGTAAGTCGGAAAGGCTGACTTTGCCGAATAGAGCGTCCATCCCATCAGTCGGCCTCCGGGATAGGGTAGTTCATGACTTCACGCACGGCGGCGATCATCCAGGCCATTTGCTCTTCAGTGAGCGACTGGTGACAGGGGAGGTGGAGCAAGCTCAGACGATATTGGGTTGACGCCGGACAACTTGAAACGACAAGGCTGTTCCAACGACATAGCGGGACCCCCAGTTGCTTTAGCCAGTTGAAATGTGGATCAGGATGATCGAGGTAGAGCGGAAACATATAGGGTACGCACTCTTCGTGCAGGGTCCGGTAGAGTGCTCTGCAATGCGGCAGGCCTTCAACGGCTTCCACCCAACGGAGAAAGTTCTTGCGTCGTTGCCGGGCGTTTTCCGCAAGACGGGAATGCCGGATAAGCCATTTGGAAAGATGCAGTGCCGATTTGTGTCTGTTAGCAACGGCATATGAGTACGAGGGATGGTCGTACTCGGTGATCTCAAAGTCTTGGGAGGGGTTTCGCACACCGAATAGGCTAGCAGCCTGGCTGCCAATTTCTTCGATTTTTGGGGGGGGCGTCCGGCTTGCCCAGTGGTTCTCGATTACATGCTTCAGTCCACGAAGTTCCTCGACCAGGCTTGGAGGGGATGTCCTTACATTTACATCTTCGAGTAGGTTCCCGTTCGATGCATAGAGGAGCCCGCCGTCTTCGCAGGCGATGAACTTGTAGGGGCTGGAGACTACATACTTTCCATAAACGCCGGCACCTTTTGCCTGGAATTCCTCCGTAAAAAGCACGTGGGAACAGTCTTCGACCAGAACGATGTCACGTTCCGCACACCATTGCCTGAGATTGTCGAAATTCTGGATGATTCCGAAGAAATGCGTGGCAAGCAGCGCTTTTACAGGTCGAGAAGAATCGTGGATAACTTTGTTCAATTCGTCGAGATCGACCGACAGATCATGGCGGAGCGGGTAGAGCAGTATCTCTGCGCCGAGGCTTACTGCTCCGTCGAGCATCGTCAGGCAATGGTAGGCAGGGGCAAGAAGGGCCGTGTCGCGCGTCACTCCCGCTAGGCGATAGGCTTCTGCCAGTGCATAACGTCCGCGCCTGAAACTGCGGTATGCCCCTGCGTTCGTCCGTATGAGAGCAAAGGAATCGCTCTGCTTACCGGCTTGAATCTGTATCAGGCACGGAAACGTAGGTACCCAAGAAGGGGGAAATGTGTATGCCGCTGAATTGAAACGTGCGATTTTCAAGGGAATCAATCCGCTATTGTTATCGTTTTCAGTCCGGCGATCAGACGAGGACTTCGACGCAGCCGGGATGGCTCAGGAAGGCTTGGGGACTGGCGGTGTAACCATAGGCGCCGGACTGGTAGATCACGACGAGATCGCCGATGTCGGCTTTCTCCAGTTCCATGCGGTCGGCCAGCAGGTCGAGCGGCGTGCAGAGCGGGCCGACGACCGATGCTGTCTCCCTTTCGCCTGAAGCCAGCCGGTTACCGATCGCGGCGGGATAGTTCTTGCGAATGACCTGGCCAAAGTTGCCGGAAGCCGAGAGATGATGGTGCAGGCCGCCATCGGTGACGAGGTAGATCTGTCCGCGCGACACTTTTCTATCGACGATCCTGGCAACGTAGATTCCAGCCTCGCCAACGAGGTAGCGTCCAAGTTCGATGACCAGTTCGGCACTTGGGAAATCAGTCTTGGCGCTTTCGGTGAGTTCTGCGAGATTCGCGGCGATCGGTTCGAGGTCGAGCGGTTGTTCGCCAGGAAAGTACGGTATCCCGAAGCCTCCGCCCAGGTTGAGGGTCATTACAGGCGACGGAGCGTGTACGGCGAGGTTTCGGGCAAGCTCGTAGCTCTTGCATTGGGCTTCGACGATCGCTTCCGCCTTGAGGTTTTGTGCGCCGGCGAAGAGGTGGAATCCTTCGAAATCCAGCCCCGAATGTCCGATTTCGGCCAACAGTTCGGGAACCTGTTCCGCATCCACACCAAACTGCTTGGGTCCGCCGCCCATCTTCATGCCTGAACTCTTGAGCTCAAAATCGGGATTGACGCGCACGGCCACGCGTGCGCGATAGCCCGTCTCGCGAGTGATACGCGCCAGTTCGGCAACTTCACGGAAAGACTCGATATTGAGCAGGATGCCTGCGGCGACAGCCCGACGCAGATCGTCTCCGCTTTTTCCCGGGCCGGCAAAGCTGATACCTTGCGGGATGGCCCCGTTATCCAGCGCAACCTTCAGTTCGCCGCCGGAGGCAACGTCGATGCCATCCACCAGCCGCGCCATGTGTCCCACCAAGGCCGGCATGGGGTTGGCTTTCATGGCGTAGTGAATCTTCAGCGTTTGGGGAAGCACTGAGCGCAACAGGGCTACGCGCTGTGTCAGCAGTTTGCGGTCGTAGGCATAGAAAGGGGTTTGCCCGACGCGCGCGGCGAGCCGTGTGAGGGGGGTTCCACCGACCTGCAGTTCGCCGTTTTCGACAGGAAACTGATTCATCGGTGCATGAACGGGTATCTTGCGTTCGTTGGGTTGCATTCGGTTCGGCTCGTCAAGGTTGCTCGGAAGCTGGTTGGCGCAAGGTGCGCCGGGACGTTAGTTTTTCTCAACCCATTCCGTGGATAACGTCTTGCGGTCAATCTTGCCGTTGGGGTTACGAGGCAAGGGGCCGTTCCGTACGTCGATGCCGTGCGGGACCATGTACGCGGGCATGCGATTACGGCATTCCGCCAGCAGCGCCGTGACGTCGAGTTCGCCTCCTTGCGGTGGCGTGGCGATGACCTGGATGGCCTGCCCGAGCGTATCGTGATCGACGCCAAAGGCCACGCATTCGCCGACCATCTTCGTGGCGTAGAGGATTTCTTCGACTTCCGTGGGGCTGACGCGATAACCGGAAGTCTTCATCATTTCGTCGCGGCGTCCGATGAAATACAGGAAACCTTCCTCATCCATGCGTACCGTGTCGCCAGAGAAGACGGCGAGTTCCGGTAGGACAAGCCCCGGCTCCCGGCCCGGCGTATTTTCCGGAAGCGGCTTGTAGCGTTCTGCGGTTTTCTCCAGATCGTTCCAGTACCCCATGCCGACGAGCGCACCGCGGTGCACCAGTTCTCCTGGCTCTCCCGGGGCGCACGGCGATCCGTCTTCGCGAAGCACGAGGATCTCGGCATTGGGGATGGCCTTGCCAATCGAGTCCGGGCGCGTGTCGACTTCGCTCGGCGGCAGGAAGGTCGAGCGGAAGGCTTCGGTCAGTCCGTACATCAGGAACGGCTTTGTTTTCGGGACGCGCGTACGCAATGCGGCAAGCGTTTCACGCGGCATGCGCCCGCCGGTGTTGGCGAAATAGCGCAGGTGCTCGGTGATGCCGGCGGGCCAGTCGAGTTGCGCCAGCTGGATGTAAAGTGGAGGGACCGCCGTCAGACCGGTGACCCGTTCCCGTTCCAGGGCCTTGAGCACGTCACGCGGCAACAGGTAGTTGAGCAATACGACCTTCGCGCCAGCGTGGAAGGCGGTGGTCAGTTGGCTGAACCCCGCATCAAAGGAGAGCGGCAAGGCGGCAAGCAGGGTGTCTTCCGCTGTGTTTTCCAGGTAGCTCGCCACGCTTTTCGCGCCGGCGACCATGTTTCGATGCGACAGCACAACGCCTTTGGGCTTGCCCGTGCTGCCCGAGGTGTACAGGATGGCGGTCATGTCGGTATCGATGACCCGATGCGCGGCACGTGCCGGCATCTGCAGGAGTTGATTCCAGCCGATCAGGGGAAAACGTCTTTCCGAGGCGCCGGTCTGCTCGTGGTTGACCAGCACGACGTGACGCAGGTCATCGCAGGAAGCCAGTGTTTCCCGGAGAAGCGCATGCCGTTCCGGCGAAGTAACCAGTATCCGGACATTGCAGTCGCGCATGATGTAGGCGACCTGTTCCGGCTTGAGGAGCGGATTGAGCGGTACGAATACGCCACCGGCTGCCGGCGCGCCAAAGCTGGCAATGACCGTTTCGAAGCGTTTCTCGAGGTAGATGGCAATCCGTTCGCCGCGCTGAAGCCCCAAGCCCAACACCCCATTGGCGAATCCCGAGACGGCGGTGTTCAACGCCGCATACGACATCGTTCCCTTGCCGTAAACCAGTGCCGTGTTTTCCGGGTATCGTTGCGCGGAAAGGGAGATCAGGTCGGGTAGAAGGTAGGAATCAGTCATTCGTTGTCCTCGCGGAGCAGACTCGAAAACTCATTCTATCGAATCAAAAAGCTCCGTACTGTGAATTTGTTCCGGGAACGGCACGGCAAGTGGAACTGACGGCCGATCAGAAAAAATACCGGGATCATATCGTATTCGAGCCAGTATAATCACTGCCCTAAAATTATCGGTTGATCTGCATTTCCTGCAGACAAGGAGAAGAAATGGACATAAAAAGCGAAGTGCTGGCCATCCTCGACGAGGTTCTCAGCCTCAAGGGGCGCAGCAGTTCATTCACGCCGGACACAGCCTTGCTTGGCGCCATCCCGGAACTGGATTCAATGGCCGTGGTGGCGTTGATTACGTCGATGGAGGAGCGTTTTGGCTTTATCGTCGAGGACGACGAGATCGATGGTGCGGCCTTCGCGTCGGTCGGGACGCTGATGGATTTCGTGCAGGGCAAGCTGGGTGTCTGATCTCTCATAGCAGCCCCTACACCGGGTATCGCATGGCGCTCGAGGCCTTCTTCCTTCCCGCGGCAACCGGTCAGCGCTTTTGTTTGCTGCACCGGCCCGATGCTGGCGTTCCCCTCAAGGGGGCGGTGCTCTACATTCCGCCCTTTGCCGAGGAGATGAACAAGGCAAGGCGCATGGCGGCGGTGCAGACCCGTGCCATGGCCG
>Ga0316613_10002803_pt1 | contig 11095 bp, 10 predicted proteins | sample OWC_soil_day10_C_2_FD_207647 | JGI IMG/M metagenome (GOLD analysis project Ga0316613, IMG submission 207647) | Wetland soil microbial communities from Old Woman Creek delta, Ohio, United States - OWC_soil_day10_CT_b | ecosystem: Environmental > Terrestrial > Soil > Wetlands | place: USA: Ohio... | reverse complement strand
TTTGGGCAAGCTGTCGTGTGCCTGAAATTGGTGTGACTGCCCGGCCAGCAACAATCGCCTTTGCAATCTGAAAAGCAAACCGTTCTTCCCCATAGTCGCGTATCACCCTTTCGATTTGTTGTTCGGTAGCGGTGGCCAGCCATTCGGATGCCGGAATGCCGCGCGTGGTGTCCATGCGCATGTCGAGCGGACCATCGTTGCGAAAACTGAAACCGCGCCCGGCGTCATCGACCTGCGGCGATGAAATGCCGAGATCCAACAGCACGCCATCAACTTGCGCGATACCTCGCTCCTTCAGCGCCGCCGGCATCGTGGCAAAACTGTCATGTACGATTTCAAAACGCTGGTCGGTAATGGTCTGCGCTTCGGCAATGGCTTGCGGATCCTTGTCGAATGCCAGCAGTCGGCCATGATGCCCCAGCCGTTGCAGGATTAGACGGCTGTGACCACCACGACCAAAGGTGCCATCAACATACATGCCGTCTGCGCGCACGCCCTCGATCGCCAGCGCTTCAACCGCTTCTTCCAGCAGCACGGTACGATGCTGCAATACCGGCGCTGCCTGCGTCGTCATTTCAAACCGTCAGAAAGAAAAATCACGCAGCGCTTCAGGCATGCCTGTGGCAATTGCCTGCGCTTCGCTTTCGGCGTATTTCGCCGAGTCCCAAATCTCGAACCGGCTGCCCATGCCGAGCAGCGTCACCTCGCGTGTCAATCCGGCCGCTACCCGCAACTCGGGCGAAATCAGGATGCGCCCGGCGGAATCAAGTTCAACGTCACATGCGCTACCGAGGAAAATACGCTGCCACGCACGCGCCGACATCGGCCAGCCCATAATCTGCTGCCGCAACACTTCCCACGCAGGACGAGGCAACAGCAGCAGGCAGCCGTCAGGGTGCTTAGTCAACGTCAGTCGACCATCACACTGCAACGACAAGGCGTCACGGTGCCTGGCAGGAATCGACATCCTGCCTTTGGCATCGAGAGTTATTGCTGATTCGCCCTGGAACATTGAAAATCCTCGTACTGACCGACTACCGCGTGATTTGCAGCCATGTGCCTGATTGCCAGACACCCCACAATTCGACACTTTTTCACACTAATGCCCACTTTAGATGAAGGTATGTGCGTGGTCAAGCGATTTTCGCCGCAAAATTCAGATATTTTTCAATGAACTCAACGACTTAGCGCCAACTCCGAAAGCGCTTTTCAACACCAAATATCCTGACAAATTAGGCACTTACCGCAGACATTGAATGTCGATACTTAGAAATCGAACATTCCGACAGCGCTAGCCCCGCCTTGTTTGTCGCGCCGTGTGCCGCAAAACGGCATCGCCGGCTGCTGCGATACCCGCAGCCGGCAACCGTGCGGATTTAGCACAAAGTGAGTTCAAGCAGACGCCCCCGGCGGATCAACTGAATGCACCGATCCGACCTACGCAAAATAGCATGAGGGTATATAACCAAAACTGTATTCCAGGCCTCGTATTTGCTGGCCGTTTTTAAATACTGATGGGAGTATATTTCTCAGGGCTTATCGAACGAAAACGATTTTTCGGTCAGTTGTTTGGGCTATCGCGCAAATCTTGCCTGCTAGCAATACGCATGGCAAAAATTCAGGCGCCGGTAGCCAGCATTCAACAATGTTACCGATATGCTGTCCCGATACCAGTCGAACGGTCAAAAGGGAAAAAGCAAAGCAGGCCGATAGGCCGGATTCTGTTACGGCAGCCAGCCTTGCAGCCAGCCGCTATGACAGTCATTCGTCTAGGCGCCGGATTGCTCCGGCGCTCGAGCTTCCTACCCGCACGCTCCGCGAGCCGCCTCAATGCGTGCCTACTTGGAATTGCACCGGGTGGAGGTTGCCGCGTTTCACCGTAACTTAATACGCTCGTCTCTGTGGCCCTGTTCCTCGCCTTATACCTTGCGGTTTTCAGCGGACGGCCGTTAGCCGCCACCCTGCCCTGTGGTGTCCGGACCTTCCTCCCGCTGCCGCTTGCACGGCAGCCAGCGACTGTCTGGCCTGCTTTGCGCCGCCATTTTACCGTGAAGCGCGATGCCTTGCTGTGAAATGCAACTGCTTCAGGTGTAATCCCCCATAGTCACAATCCGCATGAGCAGCCGGTAAAACACGTAAGCCACGTTGTAGCCGAGCCGTTTGTACCACGGGCGGTTGTCGAAATCTTCCAGATGAATCTGTGTTGCATCGGCAAACCCCAGCTCGATATGCGCGCGCAAATCCTGGGTGAAAGCCACATCCTTGACCACAAGATTCGCCTCGTGGTTCAGGAACAGGCTCAGGCCATCAATATTGCTCGACCCGACCGTGGCCCAAATGTTGTCCACCACCGCCACCTTCGCGTGCAGCTGGGTCTTGCGATATTCGTACAGTTTGATGCCGCGTCTGAGCATTTTCGGATAAAACGACTGCGCGACTGAATCTTGCAACCAGAACTCGCCCACGCCCAGCAGCAGTTTGACCTCAACCCCGCGCGAGGCCGCCGCCGCCAGCGCTTTCCTGAACTTTCTTCCCGGCGCGAAATACGGGTTCGCCATCACGATGCTATGCCGGGCGGCACCAATCGCCCGCAGGTAGGCACGCTGAATCGTACGCCGGTTGTGCAGATTGTCGCGCACGACGAAGCCGGCCAGCCCGCGTTTATCGGCATTCTGCGGCAGCGGCAGAATATCGCGCATCAAGCCAATCACATGCAGCAGACCGAGCTTGCCCAGGCGCACCCACTCCAGCCTTGCCTCGCGCTGAATCCGCGCCACCAGCGGCCCTTCGATACGAATGGCGAAATCCCAGCGCGGCGCCGGCAGCAATTGCTGCGGATCGTAGTCGTAGCGCAAATCATCGGTAACATTGATGCCGCCGACAAACGCGACCTTGCCGTCAACCACGCAAATTTTGCGGTGTGTGCGCGCAATGCCGCGCCGGAACCAGGGGTTGAACGAGCGATGACTAACGCCGCCCGCAATCAACTCATCTTCTAGCTTTGAACCGTTCAGGTGGCCTGTTCCGACCCAATCGGTGATGACATGCACCTCGACACCGCGTGACGCGGCGCGGATCAGCGCGCCCTTGACCGCGCGCCCCGCATCGTCGGACGCAAAAATATACGTTTCGAAATAAATCTCTTCGGCCGCCTCCTCGATGGCCAGAATCAACGCAGGAAAATACGCCTCCCCATTCTGCAGGATCGCCAATTGGTTGTGAGCGACGTATTTGACCGAGCACATAAATGGAGCGAGTTCCCTCTGCGTCGAAACCTGTTCGTCGGCTGCCTGCTACCGCTTGCGCTGGTGCGGCAAAATGAGTTCCAGCGTAGCGATGATTGGCGCATGGTCGGACAGCCGGCTCCAGCGGATGCCCTGCAACACCTGCGCCGACTCCACCTTGAATCCACGCAAGTAAATCCGATCCAGCCGCAGCCACGGCTTCGCCACCGGAAAGGTGCGCGCCGGCGTTTTCTTCGCTCTGCGCCCGGTCAGGCGGCGCAAATAATCGCTGAAGCCTTCCCCCACTCCCTGATCATCGAACACCTCGGTCACCCCCAGGCTTGCGCGCAGCATGTCGCCCAGCTGGTTCTGCCAGTCGTTGAAATCGCCGGCGATGATGATTGGCGCATCCGCCGGCACCGATTCCTGCGCATGCCTGATCAGCGCCTCCGTCTGGCGCCTCCGGCTGCCGGCGAACAATCCAAGATGGACGACGAAGCAATGCACATTTGCGTATTCGGTTTCGATCACGCAATGCAGGATGCCGCGCGATTCCAGCGCATGATCCGATACATCAAAATTTTCAGACGACACAATCCGGTAGCGACTAAGCAACGCATTGCCGTGGTGGCCGTGGTCATACACAGCGTTCATGCCATAAGCGCTGTGGTACAGCCGCCCAGCCAAAAACTGGTCCTGCGAGATGGTCAGCAACGGATTGCCCAGACGTACCGCCAGCAAATCGTGCTGCCCCTGCACCTCCTGCAAGAACACCAGCTCCGCATCCAGCGAACGCAACGCTCGTTTCAGCGAGTGGATCCGCGGCCGCTGCGCCAGCGAAGTCACCCCCTTGTGGATGTTGTAAGTTGCGATGCGAAGTTTCATAATGCTCATTTTACGGAAAATGCCGTGGCGGCATTTGCGCACAAGCAAGAAAGTTGCATGGGATTGGCGCGCAAACCGCTCATCACTGGCAAATGCCGCCCCTATCATGACATTGCTATATGGCAATGATGCGCGGCTTGCCGTAGAATTAAGAATTTCCTTAATGCGTCTTTCGTTATATCTGCAAGGAATTCCCCCTGCGATACCGGCCCCTGTGCATGAAAGGGAAAGGGGGAGCTTTTTGCAACTATAACAACAGCGCTATATATAATTTATCGATGCATAACGTAGGATTCACTGACATGACCGAACAAACGAACCAGAATACCGAGGCCGATGCAAGCCAGCGCGTTTACGATCCGAACAATCTGCTCGACACACTGATCAAGCTGATGAACCTGAAAAATGACGCTGCACTGTCGCGCGCGCTCGAAGTGGCGCCGCCGGTCATCAGCAAAATCCGCCACAATCGCCTCCCGGTTGGCGCATCGCTGCTGATCCGCATGCATGAAGTCAGCAACCTGAGCATCAAGGAATTGCGCGAACTGATGGGCGATCGCCGCGCGAAGTTCCGCATCAGCGACAAGCAGTTCAAACCGAAAACCACCGACAACCAATAAGTCTTAGCCCGCTGCTGCGTCCGGCTTCTTCACCGTATGCAGCTGTTTCATCGCAATATCGAAACGCCCTTCGCACAGTAGCGGAATCACAGCCAGACTCTGAGCGATCGCCTGGTCGATCAGAGTCTGTTCTTCCTTGCGCGGACGATGCAGCACGAAATCGATTACCGGCGATTTCAGCCCCTGCTCGCGCGGATGACCAACACCGATGCGCAGACGCCAGAAATCCTGCGTGCCGAGCGCGGCCGCAATATCCTTCAGCCCGTTATGACCGCCGGATGAACCGGCTTTCTTGATTTTCGCCGTGCCAGGCTGCAGATCGAGTTCGTCATGCACCACCAGAATTTCGTCCGGCGCGATCTTGAAGAACCGCGCCAGCGCGCCAACCGCCCGGCCGGACAGGTTCATGAAGGTCTGCGGCTCCAGCAGCCAGACTTCCTGCCCGCCAATGCGGGTTTTTGTCGCCAGCGCCTGAAAGCGCGCTTCTTTCTGCAACTGGCAGCCGGGCAGCGTGTTTGCCAAGTTGTCCACCAGCCAGAAGCCGGCGTTGTGGCGCGTTTGTTCGTATTCCGGGCCTGGGTTGCCCAGACCAACAATGAGACGGATGGACATGATGGTACCGCGTCAAAAAGCGGCATTATCGCGGAAAAGCCGCGCGCTGCCTACACACCCCAGACCACGTCGCGTTCTTTCTTGTTCGCTCGCCGGAGCATTTCCAGCAGTGGATAGGCGCGTGCGGCAAAGCTGACCTGTTCGACCTTGCGCTCCTTTTCGCGCTGCTGCTTGCGGCGCTCGTCCTGCCGGTCGATCTCGTCCTTGTCCTCATCTTCCACCAGACCGGCCTCACGCTTTTGCTGCAGCTCCAGTTCCTTTTCGCGCGCCTCCGCCTCGCGCCGCGCCTTTTCCTCCGCCTCGACCAACTTCATCCGCTCGACTTCGGCTTCCAGCTTCGCAATCGCCTCCGCCGTTTCCGCCGCCAGGATGATGCCCTTATCAACGTCGCGCCCGAGCACATCGAGCAGCGGCTTGGCGTTTTCTTCGAACATGATGATGTCGCCCGCTGCCTTGCATTTGAATATCACCAGCATCTGAATTCCCTCATCAAAATAATTGTTTTTCGGGAGTATACAAACAAACCAGCCATCCTGGCCAAATACTCCAAAGCAGTTTAAAAATACTGCCACCAGTATGTTTTTGCATCGACAGGCCGTCAGCTGCCCCGTGTCCAGTAACCGGGCTGCGAGTAAATCGATTTGAGCATGTCGATGAACAGCCGCGTTTTCAGCGGCAGATGCTGTTGCTGCGGGTAAATCGCCGTGATGTCGTAATCCGACAGCGCGTATTCGTCCAGCACCGTCACCAGTTCGCCGGACGCCAGTTGCGTTTCGATTTCCCAAGTCGAGCGCCAAGCCAGCCCCAGCCCCTCGAGGCACCAGCGATGCAGCAACTCGCCATCGTTGCAATCGAGCTTGCCCTCCGGGCGGACAATCACCGCCTTGCCCTTGTCGCGGAAATACCAGCCGCGCTGCTGTCCGCCCTGCAGGTTGAACGTCAGGCAATTGTGCTTCATCAGATCGTCCAGGGTCTTCGGCACGCCGTGCCGGGCAAAATATTCCGGCGTACCGCAGACCACGCGGTGATTTGGGTACAGCTTGACCGCCACCAGACTCTGATCGATGTTGCCACCGATACGGATGCTCAAATCGTACCCCTCGCGCACCATATCGACCACCTGATCGCTGAGATTGAATGAAATCCGCACATCCGGATTCGCCTTCAGGAACGCCGGCGCATACGGCGCGACATGTTTCCTGCCGAACGACGCCGGCGCGGTCACGATAAGGTGGCCGGTCGCCTTGTCGCGCCCCTCGGACACCACCCGCTCGGCGCGGTCAATGTCGCCCAGTATCTGGCGGCAATGCTCAAGGAACACAGATCCCTGCTCCGTCAAAGAAAGATGACGTGTGGTACGATGCATCAGCTTCGCGCCAAGACGCTTTTCCAGCGCATCAATGCGCCGTCCGAGCATCACCGGCGTGATTCCCTTTTCCAGTGCTGCGCGCGCAAGACTTCCCTTGTCGACCACCAGCACGAATGCCTCGATTTGCTTGAGCTTATCCACCCGATAATTCCTTACACAAAGTATCGAATAACACGATTTTTTATTATCTTATCAAACCATTTGTTCATCACTATAATTAAAAATCGATAATCCCCAAATGTGTCAACAAGGAGGTGCCCCGTGGCTAAAATGACCGCAGCTGAAGCAGCTGTACATGTAATGGAGAAAGAAGGCGTCACCCAGTTGTTTGGTGTGCCTGGCGCTGGTATTAATCCGTTTTACGCTGCGCTGAAAAAGCGCGGCACGATGAAACACATTCTGGCGCGTCACGGCGAAGCCATCGGACACATGGCCGAAGGCTACACCCGCGCCAAAGCCGGCAACATCGGCATCGGCATCTGTACGTCCGGCCCGGCCGCGACCGACATGATCACCGGCCTGTACTCGGCGATTGCCGACTCCATCCCAATTCTGGTCATCACCGGCCAGGCACCGCGCGCACGCCTGCACAAGGAAGACTTCCAGGCTGTTGATATCGAGCGCATCGCCGCGCCAGTCACCAAATGGGCCGTGACCGTGCGTGAGCCGGCACAGGTGCCGCGCGCATTCCAGCAGGCATTCCACCTGATGCGCTCCGGCCGCCAGGGCCCGGTACTGATCGACCTGCCGTTCGACGTACAAACCACCGAGATCGAATTTGATCCGGATACCTACACCCCGCTGGACGTATTCAAACCGAAAGCCAGCCGCGCGCAGATCGAGAAAGCCATCTCGATGCTGAACGAATCCGAGCGCCCGCTGATCATCTCCGGCGGCGGCGTGATCATTGCCGACGCAGCGAAAAAGCTGGTCGAGTTCGCCGAAATTGTCGGCGTGCCGGTCGTGCCGACGCTGATGGGCTGGGGCTCGATTCCGGACGATCACCCGCTGGAAGCCGGTCAGGTCGGCCTGCAAACGCATCACCGCTACGGCAATGCGAACTTCCTTGCGTCCGACTTCGCGCTTGGTATCGGCAACCGTTGGGCCAACCGCCACACCGGCACGCTTGAGGTTTACACCAAGGATCGCAAGTTCGTGCACGTTGACATCGAGCCGACCCAGATCGGCCGCGTGTTCTGCCCGGATTACGGCATCGTTTCCGACGCTGCCTATGCGCTGGACCTGTTCGTCGAAGTGGCGAAGGAATGGAAAGCTGCCGGCAAGCTGAAAGATCGTTCCGCCTGGGTTGCCGCCTGCCAAAAGAACAAGCGCACGCTGCTGCGCAAGAACGACTACGACAACGTGCCGATCAAGCCGCAGCGCGTCTACGGCGAGATGAACAAGTTCTTCGGCAAGGATGTCCGTTACGTGACCTCGATCGGCCTGTCGCAGATCGGCGCCGCGCAGCACTTGAAGGTATACAACCCGCGTCACTGGATCGATTGCGGCCAGGCCGGCCCGCTCGGCTGGACCATTTCCGCCGCGCTCGGTGTGCGTGCATCCGACCCGACCAGCGAAATCGTCGCGATTTCCGGCGACTTCGACTTCCAGTTCATGATTGAGGAACTGGCTGTCGGCGCGCAGTTCAATCTGCCGTACATCCACATCGTGGTCAACAACTCGTACCTCGGCCTGATCCGTCAGGGTCAGCTGGGCTTCAACGACCTCGACTACTGCGTGCAGTTGTCGTTTGACAACATCAACGCACCGGAAGTCAACGGTTACGGCATCGACTTCGTCACCGTGGTCGAAGGCCTGGGCTGCAAGGCGCTGCGCGTATTCAACCCGGATGACCTGCCGGCTGCATTCGCGAAAGCGCGTGAGCTGACGAAGGAATTCAAGGTGCCGGTCGTGGTTGAAGTGATCCTGGAACGTGTCACCAATATCCCGATGGGCGGTGACATCGACAAGATCAATGAATTCGGTGGCGCGATCGACCTCGCGGAGTAAAATACACCGGTTCCGAACCGCCTGTTGACGTGCAAGCTCACGTCGCAGGCGGTTTGCCAATTGACGACGACAAATCAAATTACCGAAGGGGGAATTAAATGCCGAAACTGGCTGCCAATCTGAGCATGATGTTCACCGAAGTGCCGTTCATGGATCGTTTCGACGCTGCCGCCAAAGCCGGCTTCAAAGGTGTCGAATTCCTTTTCCCGTACGAATTCGACCTGAACCAGATCGCCGACAAGCTGAAATCGAACAACCTGCAACTGGTGCTGCACAACCTGCCGGCCGGCAACTGGGCTGGCGGCGAGCGCGGCATCACCTGCCACCCGGATCGCGTGGGCGAATTCCAGGACGGCGTGGGCAAGGGCATCGAAGCAGCGAAAAAACTGGGTGTACCGCAACTGAACGCACTGGCCGGCAAACTGCCAGAAGGCGTATCCGCCGACAAGGCGCGCGCGACCTTCGTTTCTAACCTGAAATTCGCGGCTGAAAAACTGAAGGCCGAAGGCATCCGCCTGATCACCGAACCGATCAACACGTTCGACATCCCGGGCTTCTTCCTGAACCGCACGCAGCAGGCTGTGGACATCATCAAGGAAGTCGGCTCCGACAACCTGTTCATCCAGCACGACATTTACCACATGCAGCGGATGGAAGGCGAACTGGCGAACACGATCAAGGCCAACATCGGCCTGATCAAGCACATGCAGCTGGCCGACAACCCGGGCCGCAATGAGCCGGGCACGGGCGAAATCAACTACAAGTTCCTGTTCAAGTTCATCGACGATCTCGGCTATGATGGCTGGATTGGCTGCGAATACAAGCCGCTGACGACGACCGAAGCCGGTCTGGGCTGGCTCAAGGCGCACGGCGCGTAATACGCGAACCTCAACGTACAACCTATTGGAGAAAAAAAATGGCAAACGTAGGCTTTATTGGTCTCGGCATCATGGGCGCCCCGATGGCGCTGAATCTGCAAAAAGGGGGCCACAAACTGTTCGTCAACAGCCATAGCTCAGCGCCTGCTGATCTGGTCGCAGGCGGCGCGGTGGTCTGTGCCAATGGCGCAGAAGTCGCCAAGCAAGCCGACATCATCATCCTGATGGTGCCGGACACCCCGCACGTTGAATCCGTGCTGTTCGGCGAAAATGGCGTGGCACAAGGCATCAGCAAAGGCAAGATCGTGGTCGACATGAGCTCGATCTGCCCGATCCAGACCAAAGAATTCGCCAAGAAAATCAATGCCCTGGGCTGCGAATACTTGGACGCACCGGTTTCCGGCGGCGAAGTCGGCGCCAAGGCAGCCACGCTGACGATCATGGTCGGCGGTTCCGAAGCCACGTTCAACACGGTCAAGCCGCTGTTCGAACTGATGGGCAAGAACATCACGCTGGTTGGCGGCAATGGCGATGGCCAGACCACCAAGGTAGCAAACCAGATCATCGTGGCGCTGAACATCCAGGCGGTGTCCGAAGCACTGCTGTTCGCCTCCAAAGCTGGCGCTGACCCGGCCAAGGTTCGTCAGGCACTGATGGGCGGTTTCGCATCGTCCCGCATCCTCGAAGTGCATGGCGAGCGCATGATCAAGCGCACGTTCAACCCGGGCTTCCGCATCGAACTGCATCAGAAAGACCTGAACCTGGCACTGCAAGGTGCGAAGGCCATGCACATCTCGTTGCCGAACACGGCCACCGCTCAGGAACTGATGAACGCCTGCTCCGGCAACGGCATGAGCGGCCTCGATCACTCCGCACTGTGCCGCGCGATCGAGATCATGGCGAACCACGAAATCGCCAAAGCGTAAAAAAACAGTATCATTAACGCCAATGGGTCGGGCGCCCATCGAACCATGCCCGGCCAGAACGTTTTGTTTTTTTCGGCCATCAAGCAATTTTGCCCGCCAGGCGGCATGGCAAAGTCCTGTTTGGTGGCCGTATCTTTCAAGGGCGCCACATGTCTTTCACTAACGACCCCCGACAATTTCTGATTGATCTGTATTCCGGCGCGGTTTCCGCCGTCAGCGCCGCGAAATGCCTGCCATCATTCCTGCCGCAACCGCCCGTGGGCGGCCGCACGCTGGTGATCGGTGCCGGCAAGGGTGCTGCCGCGATGGCGAAAGCGGTTGAAGACCACTGGCAGGGCGAATTGTCCGGACTGGTCGTGACCCGTTACGATCATGGCGCCGAATGCAAGAAAATCGAAGTGGTCGAAGCGGCGCATCCGGTGCCGGATGAAGCCGGTCGTGCTGCTGCAGGCCGCATCATGCAGATGGTGCAGGGCCTGACAGAAAAAGACTTGGTGCTGTGCCTGATTTCCGGCGGCGGCTCCGCGCTGCTGGCGCTGCCCGCGCCCGGCATCACGCTGGAACAGAAACA
>Ga0316613_10002801_pt1 | contig 11104 bp, 7 predicted proteins | sample OWC_soil_day10_C_2_FD_207647 | JGI IMG/M metagenome (GOLD analysis project Ga0316613, IMG submission 207647) | Wetland soil microbial communities from Old Woman Creek delta, Ohio, United States - OWC_soil_day10_CT_b | ecosystem: Environmental > Terrestrial > Soil > Wetlands | place: USA: Ohio... | reverse complement strand
GGTGCTGTTCCTGCTGCTGTTTTTCCCGAAACTGTCGCTCGTGCCGCTGAAGTGGCTGATGTAAGCAAACGTCGATGAATATCAACAACAAGACGTGCTTTGTCTTCGACCTGGATGGGACGGTTTACCTCGGTGACCACCCCATTCCGGGAACGATCGACTTCATCAAGCGCAATCTGGGGCAACGGGAGATCTTCTTCCTGACCAACAACACCTCGAAGAACCTGGACGACTACGTCAAGAAGCTCGCCGGTTTCGGGATTCATGTCGGTCTGGAACGGATTCTCTCGCCCCTGTTGCCGCTGGTGGATTACCTGGAAGAACAGAAAATCCACCGCATCTACCCGGTCGGAAACAGCAGTTTCCAGGCCTATCTCAAACAGCGTATGCCGCAGGCGGTGTTTACCTGCGGAGACGATTGCCAGGCAGTCGTCCTCGGGTACGACACCGAACTGACATATCAGAAGTTGGCCGAATCCTGCCTGCTCCTGCAACGCCCAGGCGTGCGCTTTCTGGCCACGCATCCGGACATGGTGTGCCCCTCCGCCAAGGGGCCGCTGCCCGACATCGGCAGCTTCATCAAGCTCTACGAGGGCGCCACGGGCCGATTGCCGGAGCTGGTCTTCGGCAAGCCCAACACGCTCGTCCTCTCGCCTCTGCTGAAACGCTTCCGGCAGGAGGAAATGGTCATGGTCGGCGACCGGCTGACTACCGATAAAGTGCTGGCCGAAAACGCCGATATTGATTTCATCCTGGTGCTAAGCGGCGAAGCCCGGCGTGAGGATCTGCCGTCGCTCGAACGCCAGCCGACGCTGGTGCTCGAAGACCTCGGTTCGTTGTAGAACGACCACTGAAACATTGAACGCAAATTGAGGCGCGCATGCAGGACTCCGGAACTTACGAACTGACCATGATTCTCGGCGCAGCCGCCCTTCTGCTCTGGGGCGTGCGCATGGCGCGTACCGGCGTGATGCGCGTCTACGGCGCGCAGATTCGCCGGACCTTGCCACGCGCCCTCAACAACCGGCTGGTGGCCCTGCTCACCGGCGCCGGAGCCGCGACCATCCTGCAAAGTTCAATCGCCGTCGCGGTATTCACCTCCGGCCTGGCCGCCGTGGGCGCCATCCCGGTGGCCGACGGCCTGCTCCTGCTGCTCGGCGCGGACGCCGGCAGCGCCGTGGTGGCTGCCTTGCTCACGCTCAATCTGAAAGCGTTATGGCCGGTCCTGATGTTCGTCGGCTACCTCATGCATTCGGCCTACAGCGATACCGACTCGCCGCTCAAGCAATTCGGGCGCATCTGCCTCGGCATCGCCATGATCCTCATCGCGCTCACCTTCATGAGCCAGGTCTCCGCCGCGCTGGCCGACAGCGACCTGATCCGCATCGTCATTTCCTCGCTGGGCGACGAGTTGCTGATCGCCCTGCTGCTCTTTGCCATCCTCACCTGGCTAGCGCATTCGTCGATTGCCATCCTGCTGTTCTGGGCTTCGCTGGTGCAAGCGGGAATCACCACCGACCCGCACCTGATCCTCGCCGCCATCCTCGGCATCAACCTCGGCAATGCCGCGCCCCCGATCATCATGACCTGGAACCAGGCCGCCCCGGCCCGGCGGATCGTCGTCGGCAACGGCGCATTCAAGCTGATCGGCGTGCTGGTCTGCTTCATCTTCCTGCGCCTTCTCGACGGCCTGTACGACGTCATTCCCGGCCAACCGAGCTTCCGCGTGGTCATCCTGCACATCATGTTCAACGGCACGCTGATCCTGGCGTTCGCCGGTTTTGTCACCCCGATCGCCCAGTTTCTGGAGCGGCTTTTCATCGAACCGCCAAAGCCAGCGGACGACCTCGGACCCAAGTACATCCCCAAGCGCGCCGGCGACGCCTGCAAGACCGACCTGCTGCCGGTCACCGCCCTGTCGCGCGAGGTCCTGCGCATCCTCGGCACCCTGCAGAACATGCTGGAAACCACCCTGGACATGCTGGTCACCGGGAATCCGGACAAATCTCAGGAAATCAGCCGCATGGAAGAAAAGGTCAACGCGCTGTTCAAGGCCGTGCGGGCCTATGCCGTCGACCTGACCCGCCAGGGCCTCAGTGAAAACGATCAGCGCCGCGTCACCGCCCTGCTGCGCTACACCGCCAGCCTGGAAAACGCCGGCGACGTGATCTGCAAGACAATGCTCGGCATCCCCGATGCCATGAAAAAGGACGGCAAGCAGTTTTCGGAAGAAGGAAAAATCGAACTCGATACGCTGTTCCACTTCCTGATCGGCAACACGCAACTGGCGGCCGAAGTGATCATGGCCTGGCAACCCGACACGGGCGGCGTGCTGGTGCAGCGCAAACGCGATTTCAAGGTGATGTGCCACGACAGCTCGCGCCGGCACATCAGCCGGCTGAGCCAGGGCGTTTCCAATGCGATGGAGAGCAGCTCGGCGCACCTGGACCTCATTTCGGACATGCGCTGGATCAACACCCAGGTAGCCAGCATCGGATATGACGTGCTCCCGGAAAAAGAGGATTCCGGCGACTGAATCCCGGAAAACCCTATCGCTTCCGTTGCGTCGGTTGTTTTGGGTGCATTTCCGGAACAGTTCCGGAAGAGATTCAGGGCGGTTTTCCCCGCTCGCGCGCGGAATGCGACCGTCTGGCGAAACAGCCGCCGCGCCACGCATGGGGCACGCGACAGCGGGTTAGTGGGATATTTGAAGCGTAGTTGTAGCGTGTTGGCACCGAGTCCGCACACGCGGCCCGGGGAATTTCGGGAGAGATGATGCGCGAACTATCCGGCGCGTGGATGCGCCATTCGGGGGATTTCTGGGGCGGTTTCGCCGCCATGCTGGTGGCCTTGCCCGCCTCCGTCGCCTTCGGCGTCACCGTCTATGCGGCCATTGCTCCGCACTACGCGGCGTTCGGCGCGCTGGCCGGCGTGCTGGGAGCCATGGCCCTCGGCCTGATCGCGCCGACCCTCGGCGGCACCGACCGCCTGATCAGCGCCCCCTGCGCCCCGGCGGCGGCCGTGCTCTCCGCCTTCGCCATCGAAATGGTGCGCCAGGGCGTCAGCCCGACCAGCATCGTGCTGATGCTCACGGTGCTCGGCATCCTCACCGGCGTCATCCAGATCCTGATCGGATTCCTCGGCGTCGGCCGCCTCATCAAGTTCATCCCCTATCCCGTCGTCAGCGGCTATCTCTCCGGGGTCGGCCTGATCATCATCGGCAGCCAGCTGCCCAAACTGGTGGGCGCCGAAGACGACACCCGCTGGTACCACGTGCTCTTCTCCCCGGAACACTGGGACTGGCGCGGCCTGGCCATCGGCGGCGCAACCATTCTGGCGATGTTCTTTTCCAGCCACCTGTTCAAGAAGATCCCGGCCACCATCGTCGGCATCGCATGCGGCGCCCTCACCTACCTGGGAATCGCCGCCGGGGACGAAAGCCTGCGGCAGCTTGCCGACAATCCGCTGGTCATCGGCTCGCTGGGCGCCACCGGCGAGGGTTATGTGGCCCTGATCACCGACCGCTGGTATCAGATCGGCGAACTCAAGCTCTCCCAGGTTGCGGGGCTGGTGAGCAGCGCGCTCACCCTGGCCGTGCTGCTCTCCATCGATACGCTGAAGACCTGCGTGGTGCTCGACCAGCTGACCCGCTCCCGCCACGAGTCGGATCGCGAACTGGCCGCGCAGGGGCTGGGCAACATCGTGGCCTCGGCCATCGGCGGCATGCCCGGCGCCGGAACGATGGGCGCCACCATGGTCAATTATTCGAGCGGATCGAAGACCCGGATTTCCGGCGCCGTGGAGGGATTGATGACCGTGGTCGCCGCACTGGCGCTCGGCTCGTTCGTGGCCTGGATTCCCGTGGCCGCGCTGAGCGGCGTACTGATCGTGGTCGGCATCCGGATGATCGACACCGATCCGCTGCGCTTCCTCGAATCCAAATCGACGGTCGTCGACTTCTCCGTGGTGCTCGCTGTCGTGGGCGTTGCCCTGACGGTCGGACTGATCGCGGCGTCCGCGACCGGGGTGATCCTTTCCATCATGCTTTTCCTGCGCGAACAGGTCGGCGGCACCGTCGTCCGGCGCAAGAGCTTTGTCGGCGAGCGCTCGTCGGCCTGGTATCGCCCCGAGCATGAAATGCGCGTCCTGGAAAAAAAAGGCCACTCGGCGATCATTTTCGAACTGCAGGGCAGCCTGTTCTTCGGCACGGCGCAGCAGCTATACCGGACCCTCGAACCGGAGTTGTCCACCACCGAATACCTGATCCTCGACCTGCAGCGCGTGCAATCGGTGGATATCACCGCCGCGCACATGCTTAATCTGGTGCGCGACGCGCTGAGCGAACGCAACGTGCCGCTGCTGCTTTCCAACGTGCGCGAGCGCCTGCCGAACGGGCGCAACCTGCGCGAGTTTCTGGAACTGGCCGGCCTGCGCGGCGACGAAAAGCACGTGTTCTACATGCCGTCGATGGAAGCCGCCATCGAATGGGTCGAATCGCGGCTGCTGGGCGAGCGCGAAAACGCGGGCGAGGACGAACAGCCGCCGCTCGAACTGCACGAGATCGAGCTGTTCAAGGGCAGCAAGCCGGACACACTGGTCGACCTCGAAGCCTGCCTGGAGAAGAAATCGTGGAAGGCGGGCGAGACGATCTTTTCGTGCGGCGACCCGAGCAACGACCTGTACCTGATCCGCAAGGGCGAGGTGAAGATCGTCGGCACGGTCGGGCGCGGCGGCTCGATGAAGCACATCGCCACCTACGGGCGCGGCGATTTTCTCGGCGGCCAGGCCTTCCTCGACAACCGCCTGCGCAGCAACGACGCCATCGCCATCACCGATTGCGACATGTACGTGCTGTCACTGGAAAAATTCAATTACCTCGCCGACGAGCACAAACGCATCGCACTGGTGCTGATGACCAAGCTGGCGCGCCTGCTCTCCATCCGCCTCCGCCACGTCAATGAAGAACTGACGCTGCTGCAGGACAACTGACCAACTGACGTCCTGCCTCCTCCACCGCAGAAAGGGAAAAAACGTGAAGATCCGCACAAAAATCTGGTTCCTGGTCGGCCTTTCCATGCTGGTCTGTGCCGCCGCCTCCACATTCGGGCTGTTCGGACTCAAGCGGATCAACGCCAACATGACGGAAATCGTGAGCGACTCGGTACCGGCCCTGCTGATGGTCAGCGATCTGCGCAGCGCCTACCTCGCCTCCATTCCCCTGCTCTACGCCCGCGCCGGCGCCAAGGATGCCGCCGAGGGCGAAGCGCTGGAGAAGCAGCTGACCGGTGTCTACCAGTCGCTGCTCAAGCAACTGAAGGACTACACCGAGCGCACCACCCGCGAGGACGAGCAAGCGGCGCTGCACGAAGCCAAGCTGCGCCTCGGCTCGTTCATGTCCCGCGTGAAAAGCATCAACGAGCTGGCGGCGAACAGTCCGGAAATGGCGCTGGAAATGGTCAAGCGCGACATCGGCCCGCTGCACGCCAATGTCTCGAAATCGCTCGATACGCTGGTCAAGATCACCACCGCGAACGTCGAGTCGGTTTCCGCTTCCGGCGAAGAGATCGTTACCCGCTCGCTCTCGCTGACCCTGGCCGTGGCGATCGTCGGCGTGGCGGTCATCGGTCTGATGGGATTCATGCTCGGGCGGTCGATTACCCGTCCCCTCGGCACCATGCAGGATGCCATCACGCGCACCGCCGCCGAGCTCGATTTCACCAAAGCCATTGCCATCCGTTCCCGCGACGAGGTCGGGCAGACGCTGAACGCCTACAACGATCTGCTCGCGCGTCTGCGCGCCAGTTTCAAGGACATCCAGGCCGCGGCCGGTCGCGCGGCGTCCATCGCCAGCGACGCGAGCCGGGCGGCGACGGAAGTCACCGAGAACTCGCAGGCGCAGAGCGAAGCCGCAGCAAGCATGGCCGCGGCCGTGGAGGAACTCACCGTCAGCATTTCGATGGTTGCCACCCAGGCACAGACAGCAACGCACCACACCGAGGAATCGCGTGCCAAGGCCGACGACGGCGCGAAGGTCGTCTACACCACGATCGACGGCATCCAGACGATTTCCGGCTCGGTGCGCGAAGCATCGACCCGCATTGACGCGTTGCGCCGGGACAGCGAAAGCATCTCGTCGGTGGCCAACATCATCAAGGACATCGCCGACCAGACCAACCTGCTGGCGCTGAACGCCGCCATCGAAGCCGCACGCGCCGGCGAACAAGGCCGCGGATTCGCCGTGGTCGCCGACGAAGTGCGCAAGCTGGCCGAACGGACGACCAAGTCGACGCTCGAAATCTCCGCCCTGCTGTCGCAGATGCAGGGAACCGCGTACCAGGCGGTGGCCAGCATGGCTTCGGCCGTGCGCGAAGTCGAAGGTGGCGTGGACAACGCCACGAAGGCGGGCCAGGCGATTCAGGAAATCAAGGACGGATCGGGCACGGTGTATCAAGCCGTCGAGGAAATCTCGGAAGCCGTCCGCGAACAGAGCGCTGCCAGCACGGCGATCTCGCAGCGCATCGAGCAGATCGCCCAGATGACCGAGCGCAACTCCATCGCCACGGCATCCACCGCCGAAGCCCTGCAACACATGAACGACATGAGCCAGGAAATCGAAAGATCGCTCCGCGCTTACACGGTTTAGGTGTAGGTGTAGGGCTAGGCCTGGCACGGCTCGCAAGCACAGATCGGCTTGACCGTTCAGTAACAAAAATGTAACGTTCGCCTCCGAACAAAAAGTTCGATTACGAAAACAATCACAACCGTTACACCAGTTATTGATCGCAAGACCGGGCCGAATGAAACAGAAAAAAAACATCGAATCCGCACATCGCGCCGCATTCCGAACAGCGCTTGTCAGAAACACGCTTTACGATCCGGCACCACGAGGGAACTGCTAGGCGCGTTGCCCTCGTCGCATTGCATTGTTTCGCTTCATCCCCGCCTGGAAATCACAGGAGAATCCTCTCCGAACAACGCCGAGACCTGAACCGAACCCCGGTCAGGTATTGAGCCCCACGCGCCACGAAGCATCCCGGTAATCACGCACGCAACAGCCCGTCTCCAGCGATTCGCTGTGTCCCGCGAATCCGTTGAGCCGGACGGTTGCCCGTTTTCCGTAGCAATCGCAGCAACTCAGCATCCAGACCACCAACCACGAATTCGTTTTGTTGTCGTTTTCGTTTTTCAACATCAGGAGGTACTAATGATTGGTTTCTTCAAGCCGGCGGCGCATTTGCCGGAAATCGCGGCGGAAAAGCAGGGGGCGCTATATACCCGCCTGCGCTGGCAGATCTTCGTGGGGATTTTCTTCGGCTACGCCGGGTATTACCTGATCCGCAAGAACTTCTCGCTGGCGGTGCCGTACCTCGTCGAACAGGGTTTCTCGCGCGGCGACCTGGGTTTCGCCATGTCGGCCGTGGCCATCGCCTACGGTTTCTCCAAATTCCTGATGGGGATCGTGTCCGACCGCTCCAACCCGCGCATCTTCCTCGCCTTCGGCCTGATTCTTTCGGCCTCGATCTTTCTCCTGATGGGCTTTGTTCCCTGGGCGACGTCCAGCGTGACGATCATGTTCGTGCTGCTATTCCTGAGCGGCTGGTGCCAGGGTATGGGCTGGCCTCCCTGCGGCCGCACGATGGTGCACTGGTGGTCGCAGAAGGAACGCGGCAGCATCGTTTCCATCTGGAACTGCGCGCACAACGTTGGCGGCGGCTTGGTCGGTCCGTTGTTCATTCTCGGCATGGCATGGTTCGCCGACTGGCGTTCCGCGTTCTACGTTCCAGCAGTTGCCGCGATCATGGTCGCCGTGTTCATTCTGGTCACCATGCGCGATACGCCGCAATCCTGCGGCCTGCCGCCCATCGAGAAATTCAAGAACGACTATCCGGACGACTACTCGACCAAGCACGAGGAAGAGCTGACGGCCAAGCAGATCTTCATGCAGTACATCCTGCCCAACAAGCTGCTCTGGTACATCGCCTTCGCCAACGTTTTCGTCTATCTGCTCCGCTACGGCATTCTCGACTGGTCGCCAACGTACCTGAAGGAAGTGAAGCATTTCACCGTCAACAAGTCTTCCTGGGCCTACTTCCTCTATGAGTGGGCGGGCATTCCCGGAACGCTGCTGTGCGGCTGGGTATCGGACAAGATCTTCAAGGGCAACCGGGCAACGACGGGCATCGTGTTCATGGTCCTGGTGACCATCGCCACGTTCGTCTATTGGCAAAACCCGGCCGGCAACCCGACGCTCGACATGATCACGCTGATCGCAATCGGCTTCCTGATCTACGGCCCGGTCATGCTGATCGGCCTGTATGCCCTGGAACTCGCGCCGAAGAAGGCGGCTGGCACCGCCGCCGGATTCACCGGCCTGTTCGGCTACCTCGGCGGCACCGTCTCGGCCAACGCCGTCGTCGGGTACACCGTCGATGCCTTCGGCTGGGACGGCGGTTTCATGCTGATGATCGGCTCTTGCATCATGTCCGTCATCCTCTTTGTCCTGACGCTTATGGAAAGCAAGAAGGTGCAAGCCGCGCTGGAGCTGGCCCCGGCCACACGTTCCTGACCGCTTCACGCATCTGCTGAAAACAACGGGCTTGCGGGTTTTTCCTGCAAGCCCGTTTTTCTTTGAACTCCGTTACCCGGCGATGCGCCGAACGCGCTTCCCTACACTTCCTACGCTCTGCCGCGATAGCCGAGGCAAGCGGAAATCTCCAGCGCCGCCGCGCCGACACGCTCGGCCAGCGACACGCTCCCCTCGCGCGAGATGTCCAGGATGGTTCCCACCGCGCTGACCGCCGCCACGGTGGCTCCGTGCGCATCGAAAACCGGGGCGGCAACGCAGCGGATATTGGCCAAGTCCTCCTCATCGTCAAACGCCCACCCACGCTCCCGGACCTCTTGCAGATGGCTGCGGAACACCGCCGCATCGGTAATGGTCGTGGCCGTCTTGCGTTCCCAGGAGATCGTGGCGAGCAAGGGTTCCAGCTCCGCCTCCGGCAATCCGGCCAGCAACACCTTGCCCAACGATGAACTGTGCAGCGACAGGCGCTTGCCCACCCAAGTATTGACCCGGATTTCGCGGCTGCCCTCGACCTTCAGCAAATAGACGGCCTCGCCGCCCTCCATGACGCCGAGATGGCAGGTGAGCTGCACGTCCTCCGCCAGTCTCCTGAGCATGGGCAGCGCCAGTGTGTGCAGATGGCGCTGGTTGGCGGCATTGGCGCCCAGTTCGAAAAGGCGCAGTCCCAGCACGTAGCCGCGATCCGCCTGCACCTGCAGCGCGCCCAACTGGCACAGCGTGGCGATCAGGTGATGGCAGCTGCTGTTGGGTAGCCCGAGCCGATCGCGAATCGCCGCGAAGCCAAGGCCCGGCTCACGCGCGATCAGATCGAGGATGGCAAACCCCTTGGTCAGGGCCGGCGCGACAGATTTTTGTTCCTGGGTCATGTTCATTCCGAAAGCGGTTATCCACAGCAGGAGAGGCGTTCACTACGTGGCCTTTTCCGCCATGGCTTGCCAGTCAAAACCGGCCTCGCTAAACTGTTTCCATATCCGGTAGTTTATTTCCATACATGGAATTCATCAAGAAAGGCACGTCATGTCGTTATCGCTGAAAGGTGTCATTCCCCCCGTCCCCACCCTCTTCGACGCCCAGGAGCAGTTCACCCCGGACGCCATGGGCCGGTTGATAGACCGCCTGCTCGATTCGGACGTCAACGGATTCCTGTTTCTCGGCAGCGCCGGCGAATTCGCCACGCTCCCGCATGAAAGCCGCAAGACCATCGCCCAATTCTGCGTCGAGCGCGTCGCCGGCAAGAAGCCCGTGATCATCGGCGCCGCTTCGTGTGCCACCCAGGAAGTGATCGACCTCAGCGTTCATGCCGTAAGCATCGGCGCCGATGCCGTGATGGTCGTCAATCCCTACTACGCGAAACTCAGCGAAGAGCGCCTGTACCAGCACTACCGGAAGATTGCCGAGGCCTCGCCGCTGCCGGTGCTGCTCTACAACTTCCCCATCCTCACCGGCCAGGACCTGTCCGTCGAGTTGATCGGGCGGCTGGCGCAGGATTGCCCGAACATCGTCGGCGTCAAGGACACCGTCGACTGCATGAGCCACATCCGCCGGGTGATCCTCGAAGTCAAGGCCGCCCGGCCCGATTTCATGGTCTTCAGCGGCTTCGACGAATACATGCTCGACACGCTGATGATCGGTGGCGACGGCGTAATCCCCGCCACCTCCAACTTCGCCCCGGAAATCACCTGCGGCATCTATCGTGCCTTCCTCAAGCAGGACTTCGGCACCGCGCAGGCGCTGCTCAAGCGCCTGGCCATCCTGTCGCGGATGTACGCCATCGACGTTCCCTTCACCGGCGTCATCAAGGAAGCGATCCGGCTCTGCGGGCTGGACATCCCGACCGCCACCCTGTCGCCGGCTTCCCCGCCCGACGCCGCCACCCGGCAAAAGCTAGTGGAAATCCTCAAATCCGGCGGCGTGCTGCCGTAACGGCGCGCCACCACGCCGAATCTCCTGCAACACCCTCCTGTTCGCCGGGCCTGCGCCCGGCGTTTTTTTGGCCATAGTTTTTTTGACCATATGCCACCGCCACAGCAACTTCACCGTTGCCGAACCTGAATACCTTCCTTCGCTTCGAGTTGATCGAAAAAATCGTTCAGGCGGCGCCCCGGGAGATCCGGATAGTGCTCGGCCGACACCTCAAGCCGGCCGACGCGATCGACGCGAAAATGGCGGAACTCGTCGCGCAACAGGCACCACCCGATGAGCGTCCAGTTTTTGCCCCAGAAGAACAACCCCAACGGCCACAGGCCACGCTCAGACGCCATGCCGTCCTCGCGCGTGTAGGCAATGCGCACGACGCGGCGCTGGCGTACCGCCCGACGCAGTTCCGTCAAGTACGCCGGACGGCTGCCGTCACCCGGCGGAACGAACAGCCGCGCCTGCTGCGCCTCACGCCGCAGCGCCTCGGGAAGCGCATTGTGAATTTTGGCCAGCGCCGCCGTGGCGGCCTGCGCCAGATCGGCATCGCCCCAGGCCTGCACCATGCGCGAACCGACAAGCAGCGCTTCGAGTTCCGCGCTGTCG
>Ga0316613_10002800_pt1 | contig 11107 bp, 8 predicted proteins | sample OWC_soil_day10_C_2_FD_207647 | JGI IMG/M metagenome (GOLD analysis project Ga0316613, IMG submission 207647) | Wetland soil microbial communities from Old Woman Creek delta, Ohio, United States - OWC_soil_day10_CT_b | ecosystem: Environmental > Terrestrial > Soil > Wetlands | place: USA: Ohio... | reverse complement strand
CGGAATAACTTTGGATACTGTTTGGTTCACGTAAATAACCATGTCCAGTGGAGAAACCGCCTTTAAATAATTTTAATAAATCAATTTGGCAACAAGTTTCTGTTAACATGTAGAAATCTTTATCATGAATGTGAATATCTCCATTGATATGGGCTGCGGCAATATCTTTTGGCAAAATATAATGGTCGATAAAATATTTAGAACCTTCAGAACCGTATTTTAACATCGTGCCCATTGCAGTATCGGCGTCAATGTTGGCATTTTCACGTTTGATATCAGCGTCCTTGGCATTTTGGAAGGTCAATTCATTGTAAATATCCATTAAATCTACTTCCGATTGACGGATTTTTGCATGTTCAGCGCGATACAATATGTAGGCTTTTGCTGTGCTGGCACAATTCGAGGCAATCAAAGTTTTTTCAACGATATCTTGAATTTGTTCTACCGTAGGCGTATCTGAGTGGTCAAAAGTTTTTACGACTTTATTTGCTAAGGCCGTTAAATCCTGTTTGGTCATCGTATCATCCGTTGATTCTAGATTGGCTTTATGAATCGCCTCTTTGATTTTATTGATATCGAAAGTAACAATATCACCATTACGTTTTTTTATGTTTTTAATCATATTCACATCTTCTTTTCTATATTTTTCTATAATTTGCAGTGCACTAAAAAGCACTTCTCAAAAATTGTACTATATGTGCCTTTAAATAGTCAATAGGACACAAGATATAGTATTTTGTTAAAGAATCGCATAGACCGCAAAAAAACTGGCAAAGTAATTGAGTTTTATCAAATAAAATATTTGTTTTTATATTATTTTCAAATTCACTTACAAACAGATTGTATTAGAAAGGTAAAAGAACTACCATAAAAAGGAGTTGCAGTAGTTCTTTGGTCCTAGTTTTCAAAAAAGTTTTTTTGATTTTTTGTGACTACATTATAAATTGGGTAAGGAATTACAATGCCTTCTTTACGATAGCGTCTGGTTAAGGCTTTGATAAATTCATGTTTTAGTGGATATTGGTTTAAGAACTGACTAGAATGAAGCGTTACATTAAATTTGATACTAGATTCGGCAAAGGTGTGAAAACTAACAGATGGCTTGGACTCTAATCCGCCATCGAATTTTTGCATGACTTCATTGGCCACCTCTAGTGTTATACGTTCTACTTGGTCTAAATCACTATCATAGCTCACGCCAACAGGAATAGAAATTGAGATTTCCTGCTTCGGCATATTATAATTGGTTAAAATAGACGAAGCAATCTTCTGATTTGGGACAATGATTACATTTTTAGAGGTGGATTGTATCGTCGTAAACCGCCAAGTAATGTCAGTTACGCAACCTTCCTCTCCAGAACTTAGTTTGATAAAATCGCCTAAACGGATTTGCTTAGATAAGATCAAATGTAGCCCCGAGAATATATTGGCGAGTGTTTCTTGCAAACCAAGAGCCACGGCCATACCGCCGACCCCGAGTGCTGTGATAATCGGGGTGATCGATATCCCATAAGATTGCAGGATGATGAGAATACCAATTACATAAATTGCAATGTTGACGATATTGGTAAGTAGTGAGGTCTTTGGTAGATTACTATCACTTTTTTGCGTATGCATGTCAATCATGCCCACCAAAGTACGAGCAATTACGCGTGTAATCGTAAATAAGATAACACCTAGTAAGATGTTAGATAGAAAATCTTGCAAACGTGCTGGAATGTTAATCGTCGTGATCGTTAAGTACAAACCAATACCAGAGCACCAAGCGATCGGGAGTCCTCTAACGGCGTTGGTAAATAAATATGAAAATGTTTCAGGGCTGTTATCAAGCTTGCTGTGTAGACTTTTGTTGATGAGCCGATTGAGTAAGAGTCCAATAACAAAAGCAACGAGTTGAATACAGAAGGGTACCCATAAAAGTTCGAGTACTGCAACCCAATGCATATTAAAATAATTAAACAAAGTATATCCTCCATAACGATTTTTTACACTTAATGATTATACTACAAAATAGTTTTGCTGCGTAAAAAAAATTATAGAAAAAAAAGATAAATATGGAAAAACCTTAAAATTTAAGGGAGTATTACAAGAGGGACAAATGCTAGGCTGGGCGAGAACGCAAGCGAAGACGTATTATGTAGTACGTTGAACGAGTGGTCGTAGGAGTACGTAGATGGGTATTTGTAACAGTCTTTAGCAGGATTTTTATAGTTTTAGTCAAAATAGACTAAAGTAGAAAATATTAAGGAGCGATAGACTCAAAAAAATCGTCCTTGAATCCTTTCAGAAAGAGGTAGTAGTGTGAATGATATTGTTAAAGCGCTTGGTAGACTTAGGTTTCGGCAGGCGACGGAAGCAGATTTAGATTATATTATGAAGGTGGAATTTACACAGGAAAATGCGCAGTTTGTGATTCCCTATCCAATTGAGCAGCATAGAGAAACGTTAAATACCAAGAATGCTATTCATTTAATCGTGGAAACAATCGATGGAAAAGAAAAAATTGGCTTTTTAATGATTGCGGGGTTAGATAATCCGTTTAAAGAAATCGAATTTACGCGTATTATTATGGATGTAAAAGGCAAGGGGTATGGTAGAGAAACTTTGAAAATGTTGAAATCTTGGGCCTTTGATGATTTAAAATTTCATCGGGGGTGGCTTGATTGTAAAGAGCACAACGCTAGGGCGCTCCATCTGTATGAATCGGAAGGCTTTGTTAGGGAAGGCTTAATTAGAGAAACTACCCTTAGTGAAACGGGTGAGTATGAATCTCTGGTGATATTAGGAATTTTAGATCGTGAATACTTTGCTTCGAAGTAGCTATGTGTAGTTCTGGCTTTGGTAAAATACCTAGGTTTTAAAGGAGTATTGTTGTGCAAAAAATTGGCGTTATTAGTTCCTATATAAGATCAATTGAACGGATTATCAACGTAGCTAAGGCGATGCCAGGGGCAAAGGCAATTGAGTGGATTGCCTTTCCTTATGAAGATATTGCCGAAGTTCCTGAAATTTTAATGGAAAATAAAAATAAAGTAGCTGGCTGGATTTTTTCTGGACCGAATCCCTATACTGCGGCAAAACCATATTTGGGAAAAGGCGAGAATGCCGTTTTTTGTGGCATAACTGGGAATGAAATATTTAAGGTTATCTTAGAAATGGCATGTGAAAAAGGATCTACAGCGATTCGAATTTCCATGGATTGTCCAAAATCTGATATTTTTAACAACAAGGAATCAGTGGATGAATTAAATGTAGCAAAAAAAATGGTCAATTTTTACGAATATGATATTCCGTTTGACTTAGAAACGATTATCCAAGAACATGTAAAACGTTGGCAATCTGGTGAGATTGATGGAGTAGTGACTACGTTACATGCCGTTCATATGGCACTAGAAAAGTATCATTTGCCAGTTCGGCGTTTGATGGCAAGTACCACTTCGATTCGTCAAGCAGTAAACGTATTGATGGAAAAACTAAACGGCTTGTATTTTAAAAACAGTCAAGTCGGCTTAGAAATCATTGAAATAAGTAACTTTGAAAAAGCAATTGAAAAGGCTGGCGATTCTTATAAATTGCAAATGTTAGAACTTCGGATTAAAGAGCGCTTGCTTAAATTAAGTCAAAGCATTAATGGCTATTTATCGGAAAAGGGCAATGGTCGTTATGAAATTTTTAGCTCACGAGGTTTACTCGAACAGCATGTCCAAATTTTGCAAGATACGATTGATGAGATTAGCGTAGCCATGGATACAGATATTGTTGCGGGAATTGGCTTTGGGACAACAGTTTTTACGGCGCAATTAAATGCGTATCGCGCTGTGAATCAGGGGAAAAGTATTGGCAATAAAGGCATTGTTATAATTGATGATGATGGGCGGATTATTGAAGCTGTCGGACAAGAGAACGAATTGAGATACAGTGCCTCAAGTGAAGATAAAGATTTATTGCAAAAGTTAACAGCAGCAAATGTAGGCATTAAAACATATCAAAAAATTGTCGCTATTGTTAAAAAAATGCATTGGGAAAACTTCACCTCGGCGGCTCTTGCTACACAACTTGAGGTCACAGATCGTAATGTGCGGCGCATTATGAAAGGTTTATTAGATGTGGCTTTAGTGGAATGTGTTGGTGAAGAAGCGCTGGCGAGCCGTGGCAGACCGACCAAAAAATATCAATTGAAATAAATTCAGAAAAAAACGTCTGAGTATAGGCAAAAGAATCCCGTAACCACGGATAATCTAAAACGTGTGGTTACGGGATTCTTTATGAAACGTTAAAAGAAGAAACGAACTTCTGCACGAACTAAACTTTTTTCTTTATTACTATTATTGACATCTTTCCCTTTATAATAACGCAAATGCCCTCTCATATTTGGTGCTAACATATACATTGTCCCTAACTCGACACCTTTATAGTCCATCTGGTGCCCAGCATCGGTGAGTATTTGTGTCAATCTTGGAATTTGTACATATTTTAAATAAATGCCAAACGAACCGGGTTGATTAAGTTTTGCCCCTTTATAATCAATATTTGCCAAATACCCAGTATCTTCAACCTTTTTACCACTTATCATATCACTACTTGATTTCAAATATAAACCATTAAAACTCCAATTTTTATCAAGGCGGGTATCAAATCCAGCCGTATAAATATGGGGGGTTTTACTACCACGTTTAATTGTTAATTCATTACTATCTAAGTCAAAATAAGCTGCATTTAAATTGGTTGCTTTATTTAGCTTATAATTAAACTCTGCTGCTTTATAAAATACATTTTCTGTTGTTTCTCCTGCCAACTTCATCGTATTAGAAACATTACCAAGAGTGATGCGTGTTTTTAATGTATTCCCAAAGCTAAATTCTGCGCCCGCAGGATATTCATGTAAAACAATACCATATTGCGTATATTGTTCAAATTTACCTAATTTTACATTTGCACCAAATAATTTTCCGTTTGCACTGATGCCTTTTACAAGAAAATCGCCATCAGAGTCGGTGCTTGAATCCAAATCTTTCGTTATTGTAAATTGGCCTACAGCATCCCAATTTTCATTTACTTTCGCTTTGATTAGAGGCTCTAGATAAGACCTGCTTAGTGAAGTAGATTTGCTCGTTCCTGTAGAGTTATCTGTTATCTTTTGATGTTGTGTTCTGAGATAACCATAGCCGCTTATTTTGACATTATCGGTCTTCTTTTCTAATTCATTTACACGGACACCTAAGTTATTTAATTCAGTTGCATATTCTGCGGATAATTTGTCAAGTGTTGCTTTATCAGTAGCACTAACGTTGGACTTAGCCATTGCTTTCGCGATCATTTGTGCCATTTCAAACCGTGTTATATGGGCATCGCCACGAAAACTACCATCTCCATAGCCTTCGATAACACCATCTGCTGCTAATTGTGCAACTGCTTGAAAGGACCAATGATTTGTTGGTACATCAACAAAAGGATTTTCCGCTGCAAATACACTGCTTGTCGTTGCAATTATGAAGGCTGCGATACTCATGGATAACTTTTTATTCATTATACACACTCCAATATACAGAAATTTCTGCTTTTTTATTTTGACCTTATTTTAGCTATAGAGCAAGTAATATGCTTTATTATTACTCGCTCTATTTATTTCACTACTTTGTTAATAAATCACTAGCGATTGTTGCGATGAATTGTGCTTCTAGCGTTAATGCCTGTTCATCAAAATCAAAGTAAAGATTGTGATTGACGGCAGTTAGGGAAGCCCCAATGATCATATAAGCGGCTTGTCCGCCATTTTTTTGGACTTTTTCCATAAAATAAGAACAATCTTCGCTGCCGCCAATATCAGCAAGTGCTTCATATTGATTGAAAATACCGAGGCGCTTAGCGATCTTACCGATGGTTTCCGTCAATTGTGGTGAGTTACAGCCACTAGCAGCACCACCCATTTGTTCAATAGAAACGGTGTTATCGTACATCGCAGCAGAATGATGGATAATTTTTTCCGCGCATGCGTAGATATAATCATTAATTTCGCTTGTTGCCCCACGAGTTTCTACCTTCATGACTGCATTGGCAGGGATAACATTACGCCCAGTGCCTGCATTTAATACACCAACATTTACCCGCGAAATACCATTACTATGCCGAGGGATGGCTTGTAAATTAATTGCGGCATTCGCAGCAGCTAATAGAGAGTTTTTACCGACCTCTGGTGCAGCTCCAGCATGAGCTGGGACACCGGTAAAGGTTGCATCAAACTTACTAGTTGCGAGGAAGCCTTGGACATCATAGGCTAAATAACCAACTTTTGGCATCATTAAATGTGCGCCAAGTAGAAAATCTACATCATCCACAATGCCTTTTGCCATCATTGCCTTTGCTCCGCGCACGCCTTCTTCTGCTGGCTGAAAAATAAATTTAACTGTACCAGTCAAATCGTTTCTCAATGTTGCTAAGATTTCGGCGATGGCAAGCCCAGCCGACGTATGGCCATCGTGACCGCAGGCATGCATACAGCCAGGATTAATTGAAGCAAAGCCATCTCTAGCTGGTCGGTGCTTTTTTTCAGTTGATTCGGAAACATCGTTACAATCCATATCAAAACGAAGCGCAACGGTTGGACCTGGGCGACCATACTTCATTGTGCCGACAACACCAGTTTTGCCACCTGCCATTTTGGCAACTAATTCTGGATTGGCACCTTGGGCAATTGCGCGCTGCATATTTTCTTCAAGTGTGATTTCATTTGGTACACCCATCATATTGTTTTCGTCGATTGCGTCATTGCCAAATTTAACGTCATAACCAAGCTCGGTTAAAGTTTCAATGACAATCGAAGCTGTTCTGAATTCTGTCCAGCCAGTTTCTGGATGACGATGAAGATCACGACGTCTTGTAATCGTTTTTTTTTCAAGTGCTTTTGCAAGCTCTGCAATTTTTATATCTAAATTCATAAGTAAGGCTCCTTTGGTTGAATAACTAAACTAATTTTTATTTTAACGGGCACCAAAAATGATAAGAAGGACAATTAAGCTGATGATTAGACCCGGTGCAGTTCGTTTAGAAATTTCCATTGGATTTACACCAGCTAATGTTGCGCAAATAATGGTTCCGCCAGCAACCGGCGACATTGATCTGCCGAGTGCACCGGAGAGTGTAGAAAGTGACCCTAAATCCGTAATTGTCATGCCAAATAATTGCGCATGTGGTGTAACTGCACCATTAAACGCAAGCGCTGCGGCATCGCCAGAACCACTGATCACGGCAATGACAGCTGGACCGATACAAGCGGCATATTTCGCTAAGTCTTGACTGTTTTTCATTGCATCAATTAAAGCAGCAGTTAAGCCGATACTATCCATACCGTAAGTAAATACACTAGCGGCAATAATAATACCAATAATGCCGCCATAAGCATTGCCTAACCCGTTGAAAAATTCTTTAGTAATTTCTTGTGGGTTTTTTCGATGCACAAGAAAGCCTAATAGTGCACCAATCATCATTGCCTGGGGAATAGATACTTTAGGTAAAATAGCGACTTGTGGAGTTGCGAGGACTAAAATAATTAAAGGAATAACCGGAATAGCAGCTTTGATCAAATTGATTTTCAAAGACTCAGTGGTTCTAGCATCGTTTGCTTGATTTGCGCGCGCTAAATCAACGCCCTCTTTACGTAAAATAGATTGTACAGTCATTACTACTAAAACGATGCCCGAAACGATTAGGAGTGGAACAGTATAACTGTAAATAACCTCCATGACATCAATATTGGCTAAGTTGGCGATAAAGATTGCATGTGGAAAACCTGGATTTAATGGATTGGAAATGCAAGCAGTTATAATGCAAGCCCCAGCCATTGCTGGATGTATGCCAGCGCGAATCATCGTAGGAATAAGTACGGCACCAACAGCAGCGCAAGTACCAGCAGTGCTGGATAAAGCGATATTCAGTATCCAAGTGATAAAGATTGCGCCAGGAACTAAAATAAATTTACATTTTCCTAAGCCGTTGGCTAATAATTGCACTAAATTTGCATCGCATTTGGTATATTTCATAACAAAAGAAAAACCCATAACGGAACAAATTGTGGTGACTAAACCAGAGTTGACCATAGTTTTTTCAAAGGCAGTCATTGCGCCAAGAGGGTTACCACCAATGATTGCCATCAAAAGTCCAGCCGCACATAAAACCATGCGAGTTTCGTAGCGCTTGGCAATTGCAACTAAGGTGAGAATAACAATTAAAGCACCAGTTAAAACCATAAAAAAAATCTCCTTTCCTTTCACTAAATATTCAGACAAAAACCATTAAAGGAATATTAAAAGAAAAATTCCTTTAATACGACCTATTATAAACGGACAAAACAAATAATGCAATAAAATTTTTAAATGATATGATAAATATATTGTACACAAAATGCAAAACGAAGAAGATGTCTAGTTTTTCACAAGCTGACGCTTAAAAAATAATAAAATTAGCTTGCAGGATATTGAAAAATTTTATCTAAAATATCTAAAATTAGGTGTTTAAAATGAGTACATAAATCGTAAACTTAATTCAAAAAAATTATTGAAGAATATAGTGATTATAAACTGATGGTAGAAAGTTAGGAGAAAAATAATGCAAGAAAATAGCGAAGTGGAATTAAAATTACAAGTCATAGATGAAACTGTTTGGGACGATTTAATTCACAAACTAAAAACAATGCCAGAGGCTAGTGGTTATAAGAAAATACTGCTTGAGGCGAATTACTTTGATACGATAGATGGATCGCTTCATAAAGCCCGTTTAGCTTACCGTGTACGCAAAGAAAATGGCCAATGGATTGCGACGATTAAAGGAGGAGGTTGTGTTGTCAATGGTCTGCATAAACGGATGGAATGGAATATTAAGGTGAAAAATGGTGAAGCCAATCTTGCGGTGTTTAATGAAACAACGGTTGATCAAAACCTAATAAAGCAATTAGGACATGAACTGTTGATTCCCATTGTGCAAACTGATTTTGTGCGTGAAGTAGTCGTTTTGACTATAGGAGATGACAAAATTGAGGTTGCAATGGATCGAGGTGTCATTATTGGTAATGGAAATGAAGTTCCAATTTTGGAAATTGAGTTAGAATTAAAAGCGGGAAAAGAAAAGATATTGAGACAGTTTGGTGAGCAACTAATAAAAGACTTTTCTTTAAAATTAGCCAATAAAAGCAAATTTTTGCGTGGTTTAGAACTGGTGCAAAGATAAACGAAAACGGTGCACAAACTGTAATATTTTAAAAAAAATAAATAATTTTTAAAATAAAGCAAATGAAAGTAAAAACTCATGTTTTTTTAGCAGGGAAAAAAGTTTTTGTGCAGAATATAAATATTTAAAGAAAGGGTGAAACATAATTGTTGCAAATAAATCGAATAGCAGGTATTATGATTTACCTATTTTTGATAAATTGTTTCATCTTACCAATTGCTCATGCTGGAATTATTAGTACAAAACAGGAAATTTCAATTGGTGAAGGGGTCGCAAAGCAAATAGAAGAAAGATACAAGTTGCTTGATGATCCTGTTTTGCAAGAACGCATTAATAAAATCGGCATGAATATCGTTGGAGTTTGTGGTAGGCAAGGCTTACCCTATAGTTTTAAGGTGCTTGATGTGGATGAAGTGAATGCGATGGCAGCACCAGGTGGTTTTGTTTATATTTATAAAGGTTTGATTGATTTAATGCCGACGGACGACGAATTGGCTGGAATTATCGGTCATGAAGTAGGACATGTTGTAAAACGTCATTCGATGGGACAGCTGGAAAAAAGTTTAGGAATGGCATTGTTGATGGGAGTTGCTTTTGGAAGCGAAGGCTTTGAACTGCAGGCAGTTGCCTTGAATGCTATTTCAGCAGGGTATAGTCGAAATGATGAACGTGAAGCAGATCGATTGGGATATGAATTATCTGTCAAAGCAGGGTACAATCAGTATGGTATGTTGATGGGGTTAACTAAGTTATATGAACTAAATCCTTCACAAAAAAATGATTTATTCTCTGATCATCCAGAGGCTATGCAAAGAATAAAGTTGGCGAAGAAATATTTAGTGAATAATAATATTAGGCCTATCGTTGTAGAGGTAGAACCTGGTAAGGTTGCAAAAGTTGTCGATGGTGAATGGTCTCTTCCCGAAATAAAGGTAGCAATAGATAAAACAGGTCCCCTATATCGTGCATATCTAATAGCTGGAAGATTATATAATATTACGAAAGTGCCAGATTATTCTAGCAGTAAATATATTTTGGATGGTGATGGAACAAATGTTACAATTTATTATGACAATCAACCCATTGTTACAATTACGCCAGAAGACGCCGCTGCTGATGGTGTAAATATAGAAGTATTAATAAACAAATATATGGATGCATTGAAAAGATGGCAAATAAAAAACAAGGCGGCTTAGGCTAGCCTTGTTTTGTTATATAGTGGTTTTTATAGAAAAAAGTTGAATAATGTGAAAAAATTTTTAAAATTCTGTATTGAAATATTCGGACTATTTAGTCAAAAGAGAAAATGCGTTATTGTTGGTTAAATGATGAAAAATATAACTAAAAATAAAAATCATAAAAATTTTTATTTTTAGTTATATTTTAGGCAAGGTAAACATATACATTTGATTATGTGGATTTGTCACAGTATCATGCGTTACAGTATTGCTTGTAATTGACAATACCTGTTTAGATTAACGATTGCAGCAGTATTTTTTATAAAATGCAGTTGGTATAAAAACAATAGCCGGGGGGATTTTGTATGAGAAGAACAGAATGTTTAGCAATGATATTAGCAGGCGGACAAGGTAGTAGATTGGGTGCACTTACAAAAAAGATCGCAAAACCAGCAGTACCGTTTGGGGGAAAGTATCGTATTATTGATTTTCCTTTAAGTAATTGTCATAATTCTGGGATTAATACTGTGGGAATCTTAACACAGTATCAACCACTAGCTTTGCATAACTATATTGGTAACGGTGGAGCGTGGGATTTAGACCGGAAAGATGGCGGAGTTTTTATTTTACCACCGTATGCGCGTGAAAAAGGTGCGGAGTGGTATAAAGGAACTGCGGATGCGATTTACCAAAACATTAATTTTATTGAA
>Ga0316613_10002798_pt1 | contig 11109 bp, 10 predicted proteins | sample OWC_soil_day10_C_2_FD_207647 | JGI IMG/M metagenome (GOLD analysis project Ga0316613, IMG submission 207647) | Wetland soil microbial communities from Old Woman Creek delta, Ohio, United States - OWC_soil_day10_CT_b | ecosystem: Environmental > Terrestrial > Soil > Wetlands | place: USA: Ohio... | reverse complement strand
CTTCAAATAACAGCGTGAATGATATCAGGGATCTCAGGGAGCGGGTCAAGTATGCTCCTGCAGGGGGACGATATAAGGTTTATATCATCGACGAGGCCCACATGCTTTCGGATGCAGCATTCAACGCGCTCCTCAAGACCCTAGAGGAGCCGCCATCCCATGTAGTGTTTGTCCTCGCAACAACCGTACCCAGAAAGATTCCGGCCACGGTATTGTCCAGGTGTCAGCATCTCCCTTTCAGAAAGATTTCGAGTCAGGTCATTAAGGGGCGACTGAAGAAGATATCTGAGAGCGAGGGGATACAAATATCGGATGCTGCCCTGGAAATGATTGCGAGGGCCTCGGAAGGGAGCATGCGGGATTCCCTGACTATCCTTGATCAAGTAGCGGCCTTCTCTGCAGATATAGAGGAATCCGAAGTGAAGGACTTGTTGGGGATCACAGACTTCAGATCCCTGTCAGAACTGTCTGCTGCGGTGATCAGGGGTGACAGAAAGGGGATCATTGCACAAGTCACCGAACTTACCGAAAGGGGTACTGACCTCAGATCCTTCGCAAAGGATCTTATGCACTATTTCAGGGATCTGCTCGTTGCCAAGGTGGTACAGAAACCTGAAGAGATACTGGATGTAAGCGAGAGCGAACTCCGTAGCATACACGGTATTCTCACCACGACCACGGAAGACCAGCTCACCCTGTTGTTGTCAGAGATGATCAGGGCTGAGTCAGAGGTTCGGGGCGCGTTCGCACCGCGCATCGCACTGGAAATGGCACTCATCAGGGCAAGTTTCCTCACTGTCCTGAAGCCTGTGCAGGAAGCGGTGAAGAATATAGAGTCATTGCTGGCAGGCAGGATGCTGGGTGAACACCCTCAGAATGTTCATACGCCTCCGGCCCCTCACACAGGAACAGAAGCTCGTGATGAGCGCCCTGTTACCGTTTCCGCTCCTGAAGAACCATTTGCTGTGGATGATGCGCTTTCTGCTCCCCAGCCCGCGCCGGATAGTGAATTCCAGAATGTGTTTATGCAGAAGCTGGAGGCGGTTAACCACCCGCTGGCATGCAAGCTGTTGGGCGCCGCCCTCAGGATCGAAGGAGATTCCCTTGTGATTACCTTCAATGGCGGCTCCGGGGTACATGCCGATTCTGTGAAAAAGAATCTTGAAACATTGAGCGAAATCGCTGCCGGGATACTTCACAAAACGGTATCTGTCAAGATCGAGGTGGAGAAGAAAAGGGTTCCGCGGAAGAGGGAGCTGAAGGATAAGATGTTGTCAGAACCCGTGGTAAAGGAAGCGATTGAACTGTTTGAGGGAAGGATCGTAGATGTGAGAACTACAGACAATATAAAGGATGGAGGAGAACATGTCTAAGAAGATGCTGGGCGATATCATGCGTGAGGCGCAAAAACTGCAGACAGAGATGCAGAGGCTGCAGGCAGAGGCAAAGACCAAGACAGTGGAAGCCACTGCGGGTGGCGGAATGGTCACGGTGGTGGCAAACGGGGGAGGGGAGATCATCTCCATAAAGATCGAGAGGGATGTGGTGAATGCTGATGACGTCGAGATGCTCCAGGATCTGATACTGGCTGCTGCCAACGAGGCACTGAGAAGGGCGCAGCAGATGGTGAATGAGGAGATGGCGAAACTCACCGGGGGCCTGCAGATCCCAGGGCTTGGAGGGCTGGGAAATATATTCGGATGACACTGGGCATTATTGAAAATCTTATCAATGAACTCACTCGGCTTCCCGGCATAGGAAGGAAGACCGCCCAGAGGCTGGCATTCTTCATCCTTACCATGCCGGATCACGAGGCAAAGTCCATCGCACAATCAATCACCGAGGTGAAGGACAAGGCGAGGTTCTGCAGGGAGTGTTTCAATATTACCGATTCTGAGGTTTGCGAGATCTGCAGGGACGAGGGCAGGGACAGAAAAAAGATATGTGTGGTGGAAGAACCAAGCAATATCCTTGTGATTGAACGGTCACAAGGATATCGAGGTCTTTATCATGTGCTCCTGGGGGCCATATCCCCCATTGACGGAATCACTCCTGAGAAACTCAAAATAAATGAACTCATTCAACGGGTCCGGTCAAACAATGTGGAAGAGGTCATCATCGCCACAAACCCCAATACAAAGGGGGAGATAACCGCCCAATATATCCGAGAACACCTTGATTCCCATCCTGTGAAGGTGAGCAGAATCGCATACGGTCTTCCCATGGGCAGTGATATCGAATTTGCGGACGAGGTAACACTGAGCAAGGCCCTTGAGGGAAGACGGCAGATGTAGGTACGGCGTTGAAATTAGCCATCATCGGACTCTCCAACTCAGGGAAAACCACTGTTTTTAATGCCCTCACAGGGCAAAACCTGGAGACCACCCTCTATCCCACAGTGAGTGGTGAGCCGCATTTCGGCGTGGTGAAGGTGCCGGACAGGAGGGTGGATACCCTCTCCGGTATTTATAAACCAAAGAAGGTCGCCTATGCGACTGTGGAATATATTGATTACCTGGGTCTCACAAAAGGGGACGCGGAGCAGAACAGAAAGGTATTCGATCTCATAAAGGATGCGGATGCCATCGTCCATGTGGTGAGGGCCTTTGAAGATGAGGTGGTCTCCCATCCGCTCAATGAAATCAATCCCCTTAAGGACATCGAGACACTGGAACTGGAGCTCATATTCGGCGACCTGGAGTTTGTGGAAAAAAGGCTTGCGAGGATGGAAGAGTCGGCGAGGAAGGGCAAGAAGCCCAGTGAAGGTGAAAAGAGGCTCCTCGTGAAATGCAGGGAAGCCCTGGAAAAGGAAATACCCCTCAGGAACATACATTTTGACGAAGATGAGGAGAGGGCGATGAAGCCCCTCCAGTTCATCTCCATAAAACCTGAGGTGGTGGTGCTCAATATCGGGGAGAGCGACTTGAATGCCGAGAAGGTAAGAAACATTCAGAAAGATGTTGAAACCTTTTTTAAAAGCAGGGACAAAGGCTCATTAAGCGCAGGGTCGCATGCATCCCTTTCTCTTTGCGGAAAAATCGAGATGGAAATAGCACAGCTGTCTGCAGAGGAGGCCAGGGCATTCCTTGATGATCTTGGGATACAGGAGCCTGCGCTCAATAAGCTGATCCATGTGAGCTATGACCTTCTGGGTCTTATTTCCTTTCTCACCGTGGGAGAGGACGAGGTAAGGGCATGGACGATACAGAAGAGCACTGATGCCCATAAGGCTGCGGGCAAGATCCATTCAGATATCGAGAGAGGATTCATCAGGGCCGAGGTGGTGGGTTATGAAGACTTTATTGCATCAGGCACCATGCACGCTGCCAAGGAGAAAGGGCTCCTGAGGCTGGAGGGTAAGACCTACCAGGTCAAAGACGGCGATATCATCAATTTCAGGTTCAATGTGTGAGGCGGGGTTAGAAAATAATTAATTCAGTAACATCTTCTCTCGGAAAGAAGGTGTCAATATCATTCCTCACTTCAAGGAGCCATTGCTTTCGTTGAGCTTCCGTGCTTGTCACCACAATACTGAACATTCTGCGGCAGAAGCGCTTCACGCCACAAAGGCTGAAGATGCAGTTCCTCCAAATGGTCTCAAGCGGATCACCGAAGACATGCTTTTCCCTCTTGGATTCAGTATTAGACGTGTTGAATACTATGGCCGCCTTTGCTCTTAGCAACCCGTGTGGTACTCCTTCGCCGGAATCCCCCTCAAGAAACTCGTATGCAACACCCGGACGAATCACCCTGTCCACCCAGCCCTTTAATATGGCAGGAGGCTGTCCCCACCAGTTAGGGTGCACAATGACTATACCATCAGCTTCAGCAATTTCAGAGCAATGATTTGCAATTTCCTCAAGCAAAGGAGCACCCTTAGGGATTTCGCTGTAAGGGAGTATCGGATCGAAGGTTTCCTTGTACAGATCATGAAAAAAGACCTTATGCCCATTGCGTTCCAGTTGCTCAACCGCTGTTTTTGCAATGGCATGGTTGAAGCTCCCCTCACCGGGATGAGCGAGAATCACTGATACTTTCATCGTGATTGTTCCCTCTCGATTATTGCAACCTAGCACCAATTACACAGACCTGATATGTTTAAGATGCATGTCGTGACTATAGCACAATTCGGATGCATTGAAAATTACAGATAGCGAATAGAATAAGGGGTCTAGCGGTCTTTTCTGTTGTAGCCGAAGCGTTCTTCAAATACAGGGGCGATGAGATTGTCCACAGGAGCGTACTCATCTCTCAGCACCACGGAGTAAGTCCTTTTCAGATAGTCGTTTAAAATGTTTTCCGGCACTACCGCTGATATGGCCTGTCCCTCATGTCTGTTCTTAAGATATGACTCAAAGTCCTTGATGCTTACCTCATCCCTTCCGGTGAGTACGATAAAGGTGCTGGAACGTATCTTATCAAAGTGAGGGCTTATGGATATGAGGTGGACATTCCTCTCGCCAAAGACCTCCCTCAATGTCCTGATGGTGGAGGGGAGGAACGATCCTCTCTGAAAATTATCGATGATATTGGTAAGGATAATCCCCCCGGGGTTCAGAATGTCCCTGAGCATTTGGGCAAATTCCCTTGTGGTGAGGTGGTAGGGGATGGAAAGGTCATTATAGGCATCTATGAAGATGAGGTCATACCGCTCTTTGCAGTTCATTACATGCCAGCGGCCGTCCTCATTGAAGGTCCTTATCCTCGTATCCCGGGGTAAGCCGAGATAATCATACACCACCCTTGTAATCTCCGGGTCTATCTCCACCACATCAATTGATGCGTTGGGATAAGAAACCTCCATGTAACGGGGAAAGGTATATCCTCCCCCCCCGATGGTGAGGCTCCTGAAGGCTGTTTCCTTTGCAAACCTCCATTTGAGCACCTCTGCATAAATCTTTTCATACTTGTATTCGATATGGAGAGGGTCTTTAAGGTTCACATAGGAATGGGTGAGGTTGTCCAGCACCAATGCCTTCAGTGGTGTTTTCCCATCAGAGGCAGTGGCTTCCTTTACCTTTAGGGTGAAGTAATCGCTTTCCTTGTAGTAGTTTGTGTATGGGTCAAGGGGCGCCTTAAACCCGAAACCGAAGACACCCCAGACGAGAAAGGGCGGAAGAACAATCAGGAGTCCGAGGGCGGTCTTGCCTGATTTGAAGAGGGAACCCCATGCCAGCGCCGTAAGGATGAGTACCAGCCCCATCACCAAAATGATGTGCCTCGTCCCCATCCAGGAAATGAGGAAGAAACCTGCAGCAAAGGTCCCGATGATTGAACCCAGGGTGGAGACAGCGTAGATCCTGCCCACCACATTTCCCGCAGTCTCCATATCCCTGAGGGTCAGTTTCACCACCACAGGGGATATCATGCCCAGGATGCAGCTGGGAATGAAAAAAGTGAGGGTAGTCACAATAAGGATGCGGAGCATAAGGGTGGTGGGGAAATGGTAACCTGCAACAAGATTTGTCACTGGCGCAATGCAAAGGGTGGCAATCCCCGAGAGAAACAGGAGCCATCCCAGTGTCCTCCTTTCGGGAAACCTGTCTGCCATCCTTCCGCCTAAGTACGCACCTATGCTGATTCCGGCCAGTACCACGCCGATGATGCTTGTCCATGTATAGAGTGAGACGCCCACAAAAGGGGCCAGGATACGTCCTGCCACGATCTCGATCACCAGGATGCAAAAACTCGCGATAAACGTAATGAGGTAAGCAGTGGTAATGCTCATGCAGTGTCCCCTTCACACAAATATAGAATACATCATATCACACCGAACCAAGGGGAAGGCAAGGTTTTAACTGCGCAATGACTCCCTCATGAGAGATGAAGTTCTCGCGGGACGGATGGGTGCTGCGGAGATTATTAAACAACTTTCAGTGTGAGCGTGTCATGATGTATAATAGACCCAAGAGAATCTACCGTTTCAAAGGGAGGAACAATGGTGATTTCTAAATATAATGGTTTTTTGAGGAGAGCGCTCTTTGCGCTGTTTCTCGTTGCGGTGATCGGGATTCCTGGAGTATCTTCCGGTGCGGATGACCTACAGAGGATAAGGGAAGAACTCAAAAACAACGATTGGAATGTGCGTCTCGCCGCGGTCGAAAAGCTGAGCAACAGAAAGGATGAAAACGCCATAGACCTGCTGATTTACGTGACGGAAATGAGAGATGAGTATTGGCCGGTGAAGATTAAGGCAATCACATTGCTCGGAGCATCCGGAAATCCCAGGGCGATAGAATCCGTGCTTGCAACATTTAATGACTCTTTCATGAATTGGGAGTGCCCGTCCATAAAATCATACGCGGCCGCGGCCCTGGGAAACTTTAAGGAAGATTCAAGGGTGCTTGAGGCCCTTATCGAGGGTGTGGATGACAGGGAGCTTCTCACCAGGGAGGCGTCCATACAATCCCTGGGTAAGATCGGCAACCCAAAGGCTGTCCCTTCTCTGCTCCGTGTGCTGAGTGACAAGAGTATAACGATCAGGCTGAGCACCATAAAGTCGCTGGAACAGATTGGAGACCCGCAGGCCATACCCTATCTCAAACGCATGGCGGAAAATGAGAGCGATCCAGTGGTAAGAGGTGAGGCAGTGGCCGCGCTGGGGAATTTCCGTCAAGGCAAAGGGACTAATTAGCGTAACGCGAGGACAAGAGAAACCCACCTGCCATCCACCAGGACTTCAATTGGACTGAAGCCTGAGCGCTTCATTGCGTGCAGTACGTCATCCTCCTGGCCGTTCAGCATGCCGGAGAGGACTGCAATCCCTGAGTAATTCAGACGGACTGCGATTTCAGGGGCGATGCTGATTAGTACCTCTGACATGAGGTTGGCGGCAATCATATCAAAGGAACCCCGGACCTCGGTGATGGTTCCCTCCTGTATATCCACATTCTGCAATGAATTCAACTCAGCGTTCCTCTTTGCGGCATCTATGGCGAGGGGATCGATATCAACTCCCACAACAGCTTTGAAGCCGAGCCTTGAGGCAGCGATGGCGAGAATTCCTGTGCCGGTTCCCACGTCGAGAAAGCGTTCCTTTGGAGAGGTCTTTGAGTATCTTTCAATCATCTGGAGACATGTCTTCGTGGTCTCGTGGTGTCCTGTGCCAAAGGCCATTCCTGGGTCAATGATCAGGGGAATGCGGCTATTGTCCCTCTTTTCCCATGGGGGCAGGATGGAGAGATGTTCTCCCACATCCATGGGAATGAACCGTTTTTTCCATGGTTCATTCCAGTCCCTTTCAGAGAGATAGAGATAATCAAAGGAAAACCCGGGGTCAAGGCCGGCCTGCTCCAAGACGCCTTTAAACGACTCTAATCCATCTCTCAGCTGTATGATGTCATGGGTGTCCTTGAAATACGCAATGATGCGTTTCCCCGTCTCGCTCACCCCGAGGCATCCCATCTCAGACATCTTATTCAGGAGGGCGTCTTTAGACTCATCAGGTGCGGTAACAGTGAATTCGTAATAACCCATGACGTGCTCAGCTGGTATCAGAAGCTAGGGAAAAAGGCTGATACAAATGCTGTCCTTTTCTTTGAATGAAGAATCACGCAACGGCACGGAAAATGGTTTCCAGTTTGTCCCTCTCTTCAGGGGTGGTCATGAAGATGAGGGTATCCCAGAGCTTCATCGTATAGTCAGCCGATGGGTTATAAATCCAGTCACCTTCTGTCTTGACCGCAAGAAGCAGGATGTTCGGGTACTCTCTGAGGTTCAACGCAGAAATAGGTCTTCCTGCAAGGGATTCTGAAACAATCATCTCTTCAACCCGGAGGTTCTTTTCCTTGTCCCTGAGCATGGTATCGAGGAAGGAGACTGCGGTTGACCGTACCATTTCAGAGGCCATCCTGAGGCCACCGATAAAGGTGGGGGAGACCACCGCGTCAGCGCCGGCCTTTTTCATCTTCTCCACATTCTTAAGGTCCCGGCATCTTGCCACCACCTTTATCTGGGGATTGAGCTGTTTTGCGGTGAGGCTTATCACCAGATTCATGTTATCATCTCCGGTGACCGCAAAAAGCCCTGCTGCCTCTTTAATGCCGGAAGCCAAGAGGGTGTCACTGTCGGTTGCGTCACCTTGGATAAAAAGCTCCTCATGAAAGGTTTCGAGCGTTTTATCAATGCGTTCCCTGTCGATATCCACTATCACATGCGGTCTTTTCGTTTCAGAGAGTTCGTTCAGTACGTGGAAGCCCACCCCTTCTACGCCGCACACGATATAATGCCTCCTGAGTGTTTTTATGCTCTTTTCCATCTTTCTCCTCCGAAAGGTTTCAGTCATCTCTCCTTCCACCATAAAGGCCGTGAGATTTGTAAGGATATACGTTGCCACACCAATACCCGAGATGGCTACAAATACGGTAAATATTCTCGCAGCAGGGTTCTTTGCCATGTCAATGATCTCGCCGTAGCCTATGGTCGCGATGGTGATGAACGTCATGTAAAAACAGTCCACGAGGGAATAGTGCCTCTGCCCAATAAACCAATAGCCTATGGTCCCTATTATTAAAACGCCTGCCAGTGCCATACCGGCACCAAGGAATTTCTTATAGGTTTTTGAATATATGTTAACAGCCATGGTAGTGTAATATAACCTTTGTGACCGAGAACTTCAAATAGTTTGAGATGAAGCTGAACATACTCCTCATCAACCCCTGGATATATGATTTTGCCGCCTTCAATCTCTGGTCAAGACCTTTGGGACTTCTCAAGGTGGCAGAATATCTCAGTTCCTTTGACACGGAGCTTTTCTTTATAGATTGTACCGGTTCCGTTGGAACAAAGAAATACGGAACAGGAAAATACAGGTCTGAGGTGGTGGAAAAGGGAGCGTTTCTCATGGAAATTCCGAGGACGTACAAGAGGTACGGCATAAGCGTTGAGGAGTTTGCGGAGAGGATTAAAGGCGTCATGCCTGTTGACCTGGTCTTTATGACATCAGGCATGAGTTACTGGTACCCGGGAGTCCAAAAAGCAACTGAAATAGTAAGGGACTTATTGGGCGATGTGCCCGTCATTCTCGGCGGGATATATGCCACCCTATATCCCGAGCATGCTTCCCGGAGTTCGGGAGCGGATCTTATTTACCATGGCCCTCTGAATGAAAGCATTAATTTTGCGGTAAACACCTTCGGCTTCAGGCTGAAGAGGAAACGGGAACGCATTCCCTACTACAAGCTCAACCTCTGCCAGAGTTATCCTTTTGTTCCTGTACTCACTTCAACGGGATGCCCTTTCCGCTGCTCCTACTGCGCCTCGAAGCTTCTGGCAGAGACCTACAAGAGGAGACCGCCTGACGAGGTGGTGAAGGAGGTGAGAGAGTTCAGGGAGAAGGGGGTCCGGGACTTTGCCTTTTATGATGATGCCCTACTTGTGGATTCAGAACACCATATAAAACCTATTCTCCGCGCCATTGGTCTTCACTGTCCTGGCACCAGGTTCCATACACCAAACGGCCTCCATGCGAGATTTGTTGACCAGGAGCTTTCAAAGTTAATGAAAAACTCAAATTTCAGGAGCATACGACTGGGTCTCGAAACAGTAGACGGCAATAGGCAAAAAGCGACTGGGGATAAAGTGAGCAATCAGGATATGGAGAGGGCGCTGGCATATCTCAAAAAGGAGGGATTTTCAAAAAAGGAGATAGGCGTCTATCTCATGTACGGGCTTCCGGGGCAACATTTGGAGGATGTAAAGGACGGAATCAATTTCTTAAAGACCCTCGGGGTAAACATTTACCTCACCGAATTTTCTCCCATCAGGGGAACACAGAGTTGGAGCGAACTGGTACAGAAAGGCGTCATTCATGACAGACTTGACCCCCTCCTGACCAACAATACAGTCTTTTCTTATCTCTATTCAGGGTATGATCCTGGAAATATAAAGACCATGAAGCTCGAAGTGAAAAAATATAATACCTGATGTCCGGGAGATGAGAAAGGGAGAGACACTGGGACAGACACAGGGAAAGGCAGGAGGAGAAACAGAAGGGGCGTGGGGGAAGAGGACGATGAGGAATGAGGTGTCCCGGAAGAGAAATCCTATTTCTTGCAGCAGTCCTCAGGGCTGGGGCCATAACAGGAGAATGTCAGTTTTTTACAATACTCCGGATGGTTTGCAGGATTGTTACAAAAGATTCTCTGGTCCCAGGCACAGGCCCAACATGTACACAGGGAAGAACCGGTAGACGAGCCTTGGTCAGGGGGATTTGATCCCATTGCAAACAGGTCATTGCCGGCCACGCCCCCTTCATAATGACCAACGTGTGGATAGGCTAAAGTCCTATTGGAAAGGTTGTCCACTTCCGAATACACATTAAAGGGAATCACGAGCGTTGCCAATAGAGAAAACACCACAATTATTCTCACTGAACCTCCTCTCCCTGTCAGAAAGATCTTATGAAAGGCGCCCATAGTGCTTCTCCGGAGATGGTGCCTATTTTCCATAAACCATGGAGTGCCCTACGGGAGAAACCCGCACGACTCCTCTTTACCATTATTTATACTACAATCGGCTTTTCTCCACAAGTAAAATCTTATGATTAGTGAATAAGACATCCTTGAGAATCTTGTCCCTAGTTCTTATAGAGTTCCGGGATGATTCGCTTGTACTCCTCAGTGGGGATCTGTGAATCCCACTTTCCGGCAGCCATCCCGATGCCGATGACAAGATAGAAAATTAGTATAAGGGCTAAGGGGAAAAAATAGGGCTTAAAGGCCCTCCGGGTCTTTCCTGTCCTCAGGGTGATGTCCAGGGCATTTTTTGAGGGGCATGAACTTACACAGGTCATGCAGCCAAAACACTCAGGGGAGTTCACCACTCCTTTTTTCTCCACATCAATGAGTGAGGGACAGCTCCTGCTGCAAGAGCGGCAGTGTATGCAGTGCTCTTCGTTTCGTTGTATCTTTACAGGGCCTATGCAGCTCAGGAGTCCAAGGAGCGCGCCATAGGGACAGAGGTATCTGCACCAGAAATTCTTGTAGAGGAGGGAGAGCGACCCCAGGGCCAAAAGCACCCACATGGTGGTGCGGGACATTTTTGCAAAGACATTCATTGTCATGACATCCGCGGTTTTATAATAATCGGTGATAAAAAAAAGCACCATCA